>ERZ772877.18-NODE-18-length-337837-cov-14.6476_pt1 | contig 337837 bp, 297 predicted proteins | sample MGYA00580583_ERZ772877 | MGnify/ENA primary metagenome ERZ772877 (study PRJEB29015, sample SAMEA2737661) | human gut metagenome | biome: human gut; feature: human-associated habitat; material: faeces | place: China | collected 2012 ... | reverse complement strand
AACGCATTATACAAAGATAGTAAATCCTTAGGATTTTTAAAGATAAACCGAAACAAGACGTCTTTATGGTTCCGGTTTAGTAATGGTTCATTGATCAATAGGCAGTCCTCCTTAAAATAATATTTAATATATATTAATAATATAGTAATATTTTAAATATGTCAATAGTATATTTTATAAAATAAAAATAATATGACTGACACTTACTTGACATTTATTGATGACAAGTATATAATACAAAATGACAAAGATAATTGTCAATATACATAAACTTTTTTTATAAAATTTTGGAGGTGTCTTATGATACTGCGAAATCGGTTAAAGGAACGCAGAGCGGCACTTAATGTTAATCAGCAGGAGATGGGTGCGTTGTGTGGCGTATCAAGGCAGACGATAAGCCTTATAGAAAGAGGAGATTATTCACCGTCGGTTACTCTTGCGTTGACAATTGCCAAAGTATGCGGCATTACAGTTGAAGAGGTATTTTATCTGGAGGAGGAAGAAAATAATGGAGAATCAGGAAATTAAAGAAGCTAACAGGAAAGCTATGCCTATGTTTATATTATTGGTAATTGCAGGGGCGGCAGCCGGTGGTATAATGGGATTTGTAATTGCAAAATATGGATTGCATGGATTTTCAGAAAATATTGAACGTGTGGCAGACGTATTTTCAACATTTGTTGCACCATGGATGATGTTTACAATAGCGGTTTTTGTTCCGTTAATATTAAGCCCTTATTATATGAAAACTAAAAAAATGCTTTTGTCATGGGATGGTGAAGATGAAGAAATATCAGATGGCATAGAGAAAAGATTGTCGGTTATTATCTGGGTTACGAGTTGTGGACTTATTATTTCATATTTTCTTATTGGGGCAGTGTATTCAAACGGCTTAGAAATATTTGATAATAATAAAGGCGTATTTTTACCGTTTAGCATAGGTATTGTAGCATTTATGGCTATTCTGGTTGAGGTTGTTATTTTTCAGCAGAAATGTGTGGATTTATCTAAAATTATGAATCCTGAGAAAAAAGCATCTGTGTATGATATGAGATTTCAGAAAAAATGGATGGAAAGCTGTGATGAGGCCGAGAAAATTATAGTTGGAAAATGTGCATTTAAAGCATACAGTGTGACTAATAGCGTATGTTCCGTATTGGAGATTGTTCTTGTTATTTGTGCACTTGCATTTGGAACGGGTTTTTTGCCGGCACTCGTTGTATGTATAATATGGCTGGTAAACACATCTGTATATTGTAAGGAAGCTATGAAATATTCAAAAGCAGGTAATAAGATAAATTATGTATAGTAAATCATAACAAAAGACAAGGAGAACAATAATATGACAGTATATCAGAGAGTTGTAATTATCGCAGCTGTCTGCCTTTGTATAGGTGGCATTATGATGTTATTAGATGTTCCGTTTATGACAAAAGGCATGAAACAAAAGTATACAGATGAATCTGTAAAATCATATTATAAAAAAGCCGGGGTATGTTACGTTATAATGGCAGTGGGTGCCGTTTTGGAATCTGTTGCAAAATCCGGAACAGTGCTGCATGATGCCGGCTGGGTATTATTTATAGCCGGTGTTATTATTCCTATGTTTTTATCAAAGGGTTTACAGAGTAAATAAAGGGTGATTTTATACATTACGTGCAGCATAATCTGTGTGTGACACAGGTGAAAATAAGAGAAGTATTAAAGCTTGATAAAAATACACCTTGACATAGCTGATGCCGGGGTGTATTATTTTGCTCACAAAGATACCATACAGGGGTATGCTATACATGGCGTTGCTTGTATGATATTCTATGAAGTGCATTATATACATTGTTATAAGATGTACGGTCACATAACAGAATTATATAGAAAGGCAGGTAAATGAATTGGAAGAATGTGAACATTGCAGACATAAAGAACGTTCTGATAAAGAATACAGGGATTTGATTAACAGATTAAGCAGAATAGAAGGACAGATAAGAGGAATTAAGGGAATGGTTGAAAAAGGTGCATATTGCCCGGATATTCTTATTCAGGTGTCGGCAGTTAATGCAGCACTTAACAGTTTTAACAAAGTTTTGCTTGCAAACCATATAAAATCCTGTGTTACTACAGATATTAGAGCCGGTAAGGAAGAGACTGTAGATGAACTTGTCACAGTGCTTCAGAAGCTTATGAAATAAGAAAATCAGCTTAGCATAATAATAATTTTGTTAACTAAAAAACATATAAAAACAGGCAGGTGATATTTAATTATGAAACAGTATATAGTTACGGGAATGAGCTGTGCAGCGTGCAGCAGCCGAGTTGAGAAAGCTGTGTCAAAAGTAGAAGGAGTAGAGAACTGCTCGGTAAGCCTTCTTACCAATTCAATGGGAGTTGAAGGTACGGCAAGTGATGAAGCGGTAATAAAAGCTGTTGAAGATGCGGGATACGGTGCATCTTTAAAAACATCACATACGGCGTCGGATAAAAGTGGAACATCACAGAAGAGCGGTTCTCAGGGAATGTATGCGGCACAGGAGGACATGTTAAAAGACAGGGCAACACCTGTATTAAAAAAGAGACTTATAGCATCTGTAGGATTTCTTATAGTGCTTATGTATATTTCAATGGGACATATGATGTGGGGCTGGCCGCTTCCGTCATTTCTTGAAGGCAACCATGTTGCAATGGGACTTATACAGATGCTTCTTACAATAATTATTATGGTTATTAACCAGAAGTTTTTTATAAGCGGATTTAGGGGTCTTTTGCATAAAGCACCTAACATGGATACGCTTGTTGCACTAGGTTCGGGTGCGGCGTTTGTATACAGCACATATGCATTGTTTGCTATGACAGATGCACAAGTACGCATGGATATGGACGGCGTAATGCACTACATGCATGAATTTTATTTTGAATCAGCGGCTATGATTCTTACACTTATAACAGTCGGAAAGATGCTTGAAGCCCATTCAAAAGGAAAGACAACAGATGCGATAAAAAGCCTTATGAAGCTTGCACCAAAAACAGCTAATATAATACGTGACGGCAGTGAGTTAAATGTTCCTGTTGAAAATGTAAAAAAAGGTGATATATTTATTGTAAGACCAGGGGAAAATATACCTGTAGACGGTATTGTTGTCGAGGGAAGCAGTGCGGTAAACGAAGCAGCACTTACAGGTGAAAGCATACCTGTTGACAAGTCGGCGGGGGATAATGTTTCTGCGGCAACACTCAACCAGTCAGGATTTTTAAAGTGCGAAGCGTCAAGAGTCGGTGAAGATACAACACTTTCACAGATAATACAGATGGTAAGTGATGCAGCGGCAACAAAGGCTCCAATTGCGAAGATAGCCGACAGGGTATCAGGCGTATTTGTTCCTGCTGTAATAACGATAGCCTTGATAACAATAGCGGTATGGCTTATTGCAGGTCAGTCTGTCGGATTTGCACTTGCAAGAGGAATATCAGTTCTTGTAATAAGCTGTCCGTGTGCTCTTGGGCTTGCAACACCTGTTGCAATTATGGTCGGTAACGGAATGGGTGCAAAAAACGGCATGATGTTTAAGACTGCGTCATCTCTTGAGGAAACAGGAAAGATTGATATAGTCGCACTTGATAAGACAGGAACTATAACGAGCGGTGAGCCTAAGGTTACAGATATAATATGTGCCGATGGCTTTGGAAAAAATGATTTGCTTGAAAATGCCTACTCTATTGAAATGCTCTCAGAGCATCCGCTTGCAAAGGCAGTTACAGGATATGTAAAAGACAATAAGAGAGATATTTTTAACAAAAAATACAATATTACGGAATTTCAGGCACTTGCAGGTAACGGATTATCAGGCATAAACGGTGAAGATAAGATTACAGGCGGAAGTCTCAAATTTATGAGCAATACAGTAAATGTGCCTAAGGAAATGGATAAAAAAGCACAGGAACTTGCAGAGCAGGGAAAAACACCGCTTTTGTTTGCTAAGAATGATAAACTTCTCGGAATTATAGCTGTTGCCGATGTTATAAAAGAAGAAAGCGGTCAGGCTGTAAAAGAACTTCACGACATGGGCGTAAGAGTTGTGATGCTTACGGGAGATAATGAAAGAACCGCCAAAGCAATAGGAAGACAGGCTGGTGTCGATGAAGTTATAGCGGGAGTTCTTCCTGATGGAAAAGAAGCTGTTATAAGAAAACTTAAAGAAAGCGGCAAGGTTGCAATGGTTGGTGACGGAATCAACGATGCACCCGCTCTTACAAGAGCGGACATAGGTATTGCAATCGGTGCGGGAACTGACATAGCCATAGATGCGGCTGATATAGTTCTTATGAAGAGCCGTCTCACAGACGTTTCTGCGGCAATAAGATTGAGCCGTGCAACATTAAGAAATATCCACGAAAATTTATTCTGGGCATTCTTTTACAATATAATCGGAATACCGCTTGCGGCCGGTGTATGGATTCCATTATTTGGATGGACGTTAAATCCGATGTTTGGTGCTGCAGCAATGAGTCTTTCAAGCTTCTGTGTTGTAACAAATGCGTTGAGACTGAATCTTTTCAAGGTATATGATGATTCACATGACAGAAAACGTATAAAAAAGCATGATAATAATAAAAACAGTAAAGGAGAAAAAAATATGGAAAAGACACTTAATATCGAAGGAATGATGTGCGGACACTGCGAGGCAAGAGTAAAGAAAGCTCTTGAAGCACTTGCACAGGTAGATGAGGCTGTAGTAAGCCATGAGAGTGGTACGGCAGTAGTAAAGCTTAATGCGGATGTTGACAATGCTGTTCTTAAAGAAGCTGTTGAGGCACAGGACTACAAAGTTACAGGAATCAACTAAATCATAAATAATTATAAAATTGCAAAAATATCAGAAATCACAAAAATATCGGAAGGCAGGTAAATACAGATGAACGAAATCATAGAAAACATGAAGACAAGAAGAAGTATAAGAAAATTTAAGTCAGATGCACTTCCTCAAGATGTGCTTGACAGAATTCTTGATGCCGGAACATATGCCCCGACAGGAATGGCAGCACAGTCCCCTGTTATAATTGCGGTTACAAACAAAGAGCTTAGGGATAAGTTATCTGCTATGAATGCAAAGATTATGGGAAAATCTGAAGATTTTGACCCGTTTTACAATGCACCAGTTGTTCTCGTTGTGCTTGCAGATAAAAGCAGACCGACACATGTTTATGACGGAAGCCTTGTGATGGGAAATCTTATGCTTGCGGCACATTCAGAGGGAATTGGAAGCTGCTGGATTCACCGTGCAAAGGAAACATTTGAAAGCGAAGAGGGAAAGAATATCCTTAAAGAGCTTGGAATTACAGGTGATTATGAAGGCATAGGAAACTGTGTACTCGGTTATGCGGATGGTGATGAACCTAAGGCTCACCCGATTAAGGACAATTATGTATACTATGTAAAGTAAATATTGATAGAAATATCAAAAAAGTAAATATTGAATCTTTCCCAAAATGTAGTAATATAAGATTGAATTTTATGGAAAGGGGCTGCCGCTATAATGATTAATTTTGAACGATTAATTTACATGCGGCAGCCCTTTTTAAGAAAGGTATTAACAGGTATATTAATGAGAGAATTAAGTCAGAGAACATCACAATTTACGGATTCAGTAATAAGAAGAATGACAAGAGTTGCCAATAAGTACGGTGCAGTTAATTTATCACAGGGATTTCCTGATTTTGACCCGCCAGAAGCCATTACAGACAGGCTGGCAGAGGTTGCAGGCGAAGGTCCTCACCAGTATGCACTCACATGGGGAGCAAAGAATTTCAGGGATGCACTTGCGGCAAAACAGGAGCATTTTTCGGGAATGAAAATAGATGCAGAAAGTGAAATAGTAGTTACATGTGGAAGCACAGAAGCTATGATGGCAGCAATGATGTCGGTTGTAAATCCGGGAGATAAAGTTATCATTTTTTCGCCTTTTTATGAAAATTATGGTGCTGATACAATACTTTCGGGAGCAGAGCCGGTTTACGTTCCTTTAGTACCGCCTGAATTTAAGTTTGATGCTAATGTACTTGAAGATGCATTTAAAACAGGAGCAAAAGCACTTATTTTGTGTAACCCTTCAAATCCCTGCGGCAAAGTATTTACAGAGGAAGAACTTAAAATTATATCAGAACTTGCAATAAAATATGATACATATGTTATAACAGATGAAGTATATGAGCATATTATTTATGAACCGAATAAACATACATATATTTCAACGCTTCCGGGAATGAGAGAGAGAACAATTATATGTAATTCGCTTTCAAAAACCTATTCAATTACGGGCTGGAGGCTTGGATATGTCATTGCAAATCCACAGATTGCAGACAGAGTAAAGAAAGTGCATGATTTCCTTACAGTAGGAGCTGCAGCACCGCTTATGGAGGCGGCAGTTACTGGTTTGAAATTCGGTGATGACTATTATAAAGAACTTCAGAACCATTATACACATATGAAAAATCTGTTCTGTGACGGTTTAAAAAATCTCGGACTTACATTTAGTGAGCCGCAGGGAGCTTATTACGTACTTATGGATGTTTCAGAATTTGGTGTAAAGGATGATGTGAAATTCTGTGAGTGGATGACACAGCATGTCGGAGTTGCGGCAGTTCCGGGTTCTAGCTTTTTCAGGGAAGATATCCATTCACTTGTAAGATTTCATTTTGCAAAGAAAGACAATACGTTAAATGCGGCTCTTGATAATCTTTCATCATTAAGAAATAAATGTGCTGATGCACAAAATGTCATTTGGAGATAATAATTTTTATATTTTTTTAAGAAAAACTCATATTAATTTTCTTTATATTCGTACCCCATAGTGGTAATATCTAGAAATGCAATTGGAAAAGGAGAGAGACTATGGGCAGAATATTTAAAAATCTTGTACCATACTGGAAGTCTGTAATTATGATACTGGTACTTCTTGTACTGCAGGCGTTTTGTGATTTGTCACTTCCACAGTACACATCGGATATTATTGATGTAGGAATCCAGAATAAAGGTGTCGGACATGTTATGCCTGAGGCTGTAACAGAGGATGAATATAATCTGGCACAGCTTTTTATGACAGACAGTGAAAAGACAATCTGGCAGGAAAGTTATGACAATGATAATGGTATTTACAGATGCAATGTAAAGAGCGAAAAGAAACTGTCATCTTATGATGATGAACTTGTTTTACCGCTTATAATTAATAATCAGATGACAGATGAAGAAAAACAGAAGTTTCTTGCTATGTCACAGGCAGGAATGTTAAGCGATGAAATGGTTTCACAGATCAGGGAAAAAGCTGAAGAAACAGTTGATACGATGGGTTCTACACTTGTAAAGTCAATGGGAATCGCATATGCAGTAAAGCAGGATACTAATGCTGGAATTGATATGGATGCATTGCAGACAAAGTATCTGTGGGTTTCAGGAGCCAAGATGATAGCGATGGCACTTCTTGTTGCACTTACTACAGTTCTTGTTGGACTTGTAGCTTCAAGAGTAGCAGCCGGAATCGGACGTGATTTGCGTGGCAGTGTATACAAGAATGTAATGAATTTTTCAAATGCAGAGATGGATAAATTCTCGACAGCATCTCTTATAACACGAACAACTAATGATATACAGCAGGTACAGCTTGTGACTGTTCTTATGCTTCGTATGGTTTTATATGCACCTATACTCGGTGTAGGCGGTATTTTTAAGGTGATGCAGACAGGTGCAGGCATGGAATGGATTATAGCACTTGCGGTGCTTATAATAATCGGAATTGTAATGGTACTTATGGTAGTTGCAATGCCTAAATTCAAACTTATGCAGAAGCTTGTTGATAATGTCAATCTCGTATCAAGAGAAATTCTTACAGGTCTTTCCGTAATACGTGCATTCGGACGTGAAAAGAAAGAAGAGGAGCGTTTTGATGATGCCAATAAGGCACTCACTAAGACAATGCTTTTTACAAACCGTGTAATGACATTTATGATGCCTCTTATGACATTTATCATGTACGGAATTAATGTACTTATCATATGGGTAGCTGCACACAAGATTGACAGCGGAAGCATGCAGGTGGGTGCCATGACAGCATTTATCACATATGCAATGCAGATTGTAATGTCTTTCCTGATGCTTACAATGATGTCAATTATGCTTCCGAGAGCAGCAGTTTCAGCTGACAGAATAGATGAAGTTTTAAATGAAAAATCATCTATAAGAGACCCTGAAAATCCTGAAAGACTTGAAGAACACAAAGGTGTTGTAAGCTTTAACCATGTGTCATTCAGATATCCTAACGCTGATGCAGATGTTCTTTCAGATATTGATTTTGTAGCAAAACCGGGAGAGACAACAGCTATTGTTGGAAGTACAGGATGTGGTAAGTCAACACTTATCAATCTTATACCGCGTCTGTATGATGCAACACAGGGAAGTGTTCTGGTTGATGGACATGATGTTAAGAATATAACAATGGAAGATTTAAGAAGCGAAATCGGTTATGTGCCTCAGAAGGGTGTACTTTTCTCAGGTACTATAGCATCAAATTTAAGATATGGTAAAGATGATGCAACTGATGCACAGATTGAGGAGGCAGCTTCAATAGCTCAGGCAACAGAATTTATAGACAGCAAGAGTGCAAAATATGACAGTCCTATTGCACAGGGCGGTACTAACGTGTCAGGTGGTCAGAAGCAGAGACTCTCTATTGCGAGAGCCATTGCAAAGGATCCTAAGATATATATCTTTGATGACAGTTTTTCTGCACTTGATTTAAAGACAGATGCAGCATTAAGAAAAGCCTTATCATCAAAAGTTAAGGACAGCACTGTTATTATAGTTGCACAGCGAATCAGCACAATACTTCATGCTGACCAGATTCTTGTAATGGATGAAGGCAGAATTGTAGGTAAAGGTACACATGGAGAACTTATGAATTCATGTGATGTATATCAGCAGATAGCACGTTCACAGATGTCAGCAAAAGAGCTTGGAGAGGAGGCATAATCATGGAAGATAATAAAGATTTCAAGACGCCTCCGAGACGAGGCAGAATGGGCGGACCTAGAGGCATGGGAATGGCACCTGAAAAGGCAAAAGACTTTAAGGGTTCAATTTCAAAACTTATGTCATATATTGGAAGATATAAGATAGGAATATTTGCGGTAATGTTATTTGCTGCAGTTGCAACAGTATTTAATGTAATAGGCCCTAAGATTCTCGGTAAGGCCACAACAGCACTTTCTGAGGGACTTATGCGTAAAATAGCAGGTACGGGCGGAATGGATTTTAACTATATTGGAAAAATTCTTATAATTGTGCTTTGTCTTTATCTTGTAAGTGTCATCTTCAGTTTTTGTCAGGGCTGGATTATGACGGGAATCACACAGAAAGTATGCTATAGACTTCGTAAGGAAATATCTGAGAAAATCAATCGTATGCCTATGAAGTATTTCGAGAGCAGAACATACGGTGAGGTTCTTTCGAGAATAACAAACGATGTAGATACGCTCGGACAGGGACTTAACCAGAGTATAACAACCATAATTACATCGGTTGCCACACTTGTAGGTGTATTCATAATGATGATGAGTATTTCACCTCTTATGACAATTATTGCTGTAATTATACTTCCTGTATCAGCAGGACTTATATCATTCGTTGTCAAACGTTCACAGAAGTATTTTAAGACACAGCAGGAGTATCTTGGACATATCAATGGTCAGGTAGAAGAAACATATGGCGGACATCTTGTTGTTAAGTCATTTAATAAAGAAAAAGACATGGTAAAGCAGTTTGATGAGACTAACAACGTGTTATACAAATCAGCCTGGAAATCACAGTTCTTCTCAGGAATGATGCATCCCATCATGGCATTTGTCGGCAACCTTGGATATGCAGGTGTAGCATTGAGTGGTGGATTTCTTGCCATAAAGGGAACTATAACAATCGGTGATATTCAGGCATTTATCCAGTATGTTAAGAATTTTTCGCAGCCTATAACACAGATTGCACAGGTTATCAATCAGGTACAGTCAATGGCAGCCGCTACAGAGAGAGTATTTGAATTCTTAGGAGAAGAAGAGGAAGACCAGTTTGCAGCTAATCCTGTAAAGTTAGATACAATAAGGGGCGAAGTAGAGTTCAGACATGTGCATTTCGGATACAGGGAGGATCAGACAATTATCAATGACTTTTCCGCAAAGGTAAAACCGGGACAAAAGATTGCGATTGTAGGCCCTACGGGAGCCGGAAAGACAACTATAGTTAAGCTTCTTATGAGATTCTATGACGTTGGCTCAGGTGAAATTCTTGTGGACGGTCATAATGTAAAAGATTTCAATAGAAGAGATTTAAGAGAAGCATTCGGAATGGTACTTCAGGATACATGGCTTTATAAAGATACTATTATGGAAAATATACGTTATGGACGTCTTGATGCAACAGATGAGGAAGTTATTGAAGCAGCGAAAGCCGCTCATGCAAATCATTTCATAGAAACACTTCCGGGTGGTTATAACATGGAGCTTAACGAGGATGCAAGCAATGTATCACAGGGACAGAAACAGCTTCTTACAATTGCAAGAGCAATTCTTGCTGACAATCCGATACTTATTCTTGATGAAGCTACATCTTCAGTAGATACAAGAACTGAACAGCAGATACAGAAAGCTATGGACAACCTTATGAAAGGCAGAACAAGTTTTGTTATTGCACACAGACTTTCAACGATAAAAGATGCGGATTTGATTCTTGTTATGAAAGACGGCGATATTGTCGAGCATGGAAATCACGAAGAATTGCTGAAGAAAGGTGGATTTTACGCTGACCTTTACAATTCACAGTTTGAAGAGGCTTGTTAATTACGAGATTTGTCAGGTTATAGTGTAAATACAGATATTATATATAGACACCGTCAAGGTCAACAGTCAGTTAAACTGTTGATTGTGGCGGTGTTTTGTAATATAATAAAATAATTAGAAATATTTGGAAATTATGTAATAAAATCTGCTATAGGGGATTAATATAGCTAAAGGGGTATTGTTATATTTATGGGAGAAGCAAAATACAAAATGTTTTACGCTGCCGGGAATTATTGGATTATGTCATGTGATTCATCAGATGAACAGTATATGACACCAATAATTATTAATGAAACCGGGGCAGTGATATGGAAATATCTGAGTGAATGTAATTCATTAAATGAGACTGCACAGAGGTTATCAGACTTTTATGGGATAACAATAGAAGACGCTAAAGCAGATGTTTCTTTATTTACGGATAGTTTAAGAAAATATGGAATTAAATATATTTAACAGGCTGGTATGGAATTATGAGAGTATTGATAGTTGGAGCATTTGGAACTGTTACATCAGCGATAATCCGTAAGTTTGGTAAAGAAGGTGCAAGAATATATGCACTGACGGGTGGGAAAAATTCTGAGAACAGGTACAAAAAAGTATATGAACAGTATGATTTTTCGTATGATAATAATTGCATAAAAGAAGTGTTTGAGAGTGTAAATCCTGATGTAACAATATTTACAGGAGCATTTGACTCTAATTTTGAATGGAGCAGTGGCTATAGTGAGATGGTGAAGTTCGGTGCCGGATTGTATAACTGCCTGAATGCTTTTTCATTTTTGAATCATGGTCGCTTTATATTTTTATCATCAAATGAGGTTAATAGCTTTGATGAAAGTACATATAAAGAGATATTACATTCACAAAGACCGCTTGAATCTGGAGCAATACGTACTTATGCCAGAGTGTATAAGGCAAGTGCATTGAAGAATGGTGAAGATATATGCAGTAATTACCGTAAGACAACAGGCTCGGATGTAATAGCATTGAGAATAGAAGAACTTTCATTTGAAACGAAAAAGCCTGAAGAAGCTGTAGATACATGTACACGTATGTGCAGTGAACTATTGAGAGAAAACAGTATAACGAAAGAATCAGAAAAATATTCGCCTATTTATATTACAGATGTGGTCGAAGCCTTGTATAAGCTTGTTAATAAGGATTTGTTGAAGTATGGTTTATACAGAATTCATTCAGACAGTTCGATTACACAGAATGAACTTGCTGAACTTATTAATACTTCATTTGATACACAGGTTTTGATAAAAGAAAATATATCTGATATAAGTATTAATGATGATATACATGACATGTCAGAAGAAATTGAAGTAAAAATATTTAAAGATGCAAAATCATGTGCACAGCAGATTATAAAAAATATAAAGAATAATAGATCTGTATTTGCATCGGGAAGTACAGTTACTGAAAAATTCTCAAAAAGAATAGCACAATATTTTAAAGGAATGCTGGTTGCACTGATTCCTTTTATTGAAAATATGGTAATTTTCATTCCTTTCTTTATGATTAACAACAGAACGACCGGAAGCACATATTTTGCAAGACTTGACTGTTATCTTATATATGTTCTTATATTTGCCATGGTTTATGGTCAGCAGCAGGCATTATTTTCATCTATACTGGCGGTATGCGGCTACTTTTTCAGACAGATGTATTCAAGAACCGGATTTGAAATCATGCTTGATTATAATACGTATGTATGGATTGCACAGCTTGTTATATTGGGACTTAGTGTAGGATATCTGCGTGACCAGCTCAATTCGCTTAAAGCTGATAAAGAAGATGAAGTTGGATATCTTGACAGTCGTCTTAAAGACATTGAGGATATTAACATAATCAATGCAAAGTTAAAAGATGAACTTGAGACACAGGTTATTAACCAGAGTGATAGTCTTGGAAAGATATTTGAAATAACATCAACACTTGATAAAGATGAGCCGGAGGAAGTATTTTTCCATGCTGCAGAAGTTGTTTCAAAACTTATGGATTGTAAAGAAGTTGCAATATATAACGTATCCAACAGAAGTTTTGCAAGACTTATGGCATTCACATCACATAATGCCAAGAAACTGGGTAATTCAATTGAATATACAAAATATACTGAAATGTATGAAACATTAAAGCGGGGAGACGTGTATATTAACAGAAAACTTGAAAAAGATTATCCGCTTATGGCAGCAGCAATTATGGCAGAGGAAAGCATAAGTTCTATTGTAATGCTGTGGGATATATCGTGGGAGCAGATGAATCTTGCACAGTCAAACAGGCTGCGTGTTGTAAGTTACATGATTCAGAATGCGGTTCTTAAAGCTAACAGATATATAGAAATGATTGAAAATGAAAGATATGTTGAGGGAACAAGACTTCTTGAAACGCAGGCATTTAAGAAACTTCTGGATGCTTTTACCAATGCAAGAAAAAGAGGACTTGCAGATTGTTCAATTATAAAAATTAATCCGGGCACAAAGGATGTTAAAGAGGCAAGTATTGATTTGCAGAAAAATTTCCGTAATTCGGATTATCTTGGAAGTCTTGATGATGGTTATCTTTATGTGCTTCTTGCAAATACAAATAATGCTGATGCAGGTTTTGTTACAGGAAGAATAAAGGATGCCGGATATTCGTATGAGATGATAGATGGTGATGTTGACGGAGGAGCATATGGAGATTGATAAGATTTTGTCTGTGACACTTATAATACTGGCAATTCCGGTTACAATCTCAGTGGTTGTTCTTCTGGCAAGGCTTTTAAAAGTTATATTTTTTCATGGAGAAGTTAATCTTGAAGATGTAATTTTTAGTAAAGAAAGAATTCGTCAGGTAGATAAGAGCAATATGGAACAGGAGCGGAATATTGTTTCAATTCAGGAAGCTGTGGCAGTAAGCAATTATAAGAGCCAGCGTGAACTTATGATGAATATTTTAAGAAAAGATACAAGTCAGTCGCTTGGTTCAATTTCTTATGCACTCAACAGCGAGGACACAGAAACATCACATTATGCGGCGACAGCTTTAAGAGATGAACTTGGTGATTTCAGAAGTAATGTCCTCAAACTTTACAAGAATGTAAAAAAAGGTGAGAAAGCTGAGTCATCGCAGCTCTGCGAGTTCATTGAAAAAACATATGGAATGATTTGTCAGGATGTGTTTCTGCCTACAGAAAAAAAGCAGTATACCGGTATGATAGATGAGATTATGAAAATTATGCTCGCAGATTATAAGGATGATATAAAGCCACAATATTATGAGTGGATTGTGCGATGCATGATTGAAAATGATAATAAAGAGAGTGCAAAAGAGTGGTGTGAACTGGCAGATAAAAATCTTCAAGGACTTCTTACGCCATACAAGTGTTATCTTAGATATTATTATTATTGCGATGATGGCACAGATTTTATAAAAACAATAGATGAGCTGAAAAATACCGATATACCTATAGATAATGATACACTTGAAATATTCAGAATGTTTGGATGATATGCAATTAGATTAATACCGGAATGGAGAAACTGATATGTCTGTGACAAACGTAGTACAGTCAATATGGATACTGATTTTATATTCTTTAATGACAGTATTCATGCCGGCTGTTGTTATGCACAAAAGAATAGCAAAGAGGCGTTTATGTGAAAAATTTCTGATATGCGTTGTTGCCGGCAATTTTTATATTATAAATGTTGTTTTTATTCTACAATTTCTTCATATTTCAAATCGTTTTACACTTTTTTGTTCAACATTTGTGGCGGCATTTGTCTATGTGATTTTGAGAAACCGAACAAAATCAAGACAAATTTTTATAAAAACTGTTGATATAATGAGCAGATTAGCGAGAAATACAATGGGAAGACGTACGTTTTTCTCAAAGTGCGGCAATAACATAAAATCAACATTAAAAAAACTTATTATAAAGATAAAAAATTATTTAAAATGCTACGGATGGGAGACATTCCTTACTTTATGTCTTTGTGCGGTTGTATGTGTGATATATGGTTCAAATGGCATTATAAATTATGGATATACAGCTTCCGATACACCGGTTCACAATTATTGGATAAACGCAATGTCTGATAATAATGTGTTTGTTGCCGGTGTTTATCCGCATGGCTTTCATTGTATTATATATTACATGCATGCTGTATTTGGAATAGATACATATGTATTATTAAGATTATTTACAGTGACAAGTGCATTATATATTCATCTTGCATTATTTGCTTTCTGCCAGGGAGTGTGCAGAGGAGCATATTCAGCATATGCGGCAGTATTTATATTTGCAGCAGTCAATCTTTTAAATAAAGATTGTATTATCAGATATACAAACGATCTTCCGCAGGAATACGGAATGATATTTATACTTCCTACAGTATATTTTATATTTGAATTTTTTAAGCATCAGAAAATATGTCCCCCAAAAATTAAGATAAAGGAAACTGCACTCATAGTTGAGGGTGAACTTGCAGCAGAAAATCTTATATATGCGGCAGTAAGTTTTTCACTCACAATTGCTGTACATTTTTACGGAACAATGATTGTCGGAATATTCTGTATAGGAATAGTATTTGGATTTCTTATAAGGATTGTCCAGCCAAGATTTATGGCAAGAATTATCGCAGCATTTACTCTTGGAGTAATACTTGGAGTTCTTCCGCTTGCGACGGCTGTTATAATGGGAAAACCGATGCAGGGTTCAATCGGATGGGGACTCAGTGTAATTTCCGGTAATAAGACGGCGACAGGTATCAATATAGATACATCAGGGCAGAATTCTTCAGGTACATCATCGGGCGGACAGTCATCAGATGCTACATTTGGACAGCAGGGGGAGGTACAGGGTGATGATGCATATAATGATGAGGATGGACAGAAAGGCACACAGTCTGTTAAAAAACTGTCTTTTGCCGACAAATTAAAGCAAAAGACCGGCGTGGTATATTATAAATTTGCAGACCTTTTTGGCAGGGCGTACAGAAATCTTAAAAATGATATAGAAGCTGCAGTGTTTCCGCATGGAGGAGACTTTTATCTCGGATTTGTATTTATAAGCTGTGCAGTTCTTATAATACTTGGCATAATCTTTGGAATAAGCAGGGATTATGATTATGGCGGAAGAATAATTACAGTCGCATTTTCAATAATATTTATACATATGATGTTTATTGCAGGCGTATTTGGGCTGCCAAAGCTTATGGACCAGAACAGAACAAGAATATATATGACATATTCGCTGGCTGTTCTTGTTGCACTTGACCTTGATATCGTGCCATATATAATTTCAAGATTTATAAATTTGAAAACATTGTATAATACAATATCTCTTGCTATATGCGTTGTGGCTGCAATAAGAGCGGTTGATGTGTATGGACTTCGTGAACCTATTGTATATTCCCAAATCGGCATGCTTGAGTCAAATGGTGCTGTAGAGTGTCTTAGTAATATTATAAAAGAAAATGAAGACAGAACATGGACGATACTTTCAGCTAATGATGAACTGAGAATGATGGATAAACATGGTTATCATTATGAGATTCTGGATTTGTTAAAAGATATGAAAAAAAATCCTGATAAACGTATTACGATTCCAACAAAATATTTATATATATATGTTGAAAAAACACCTTTAAACTATTCTGTGGCATATGATAAGAGTGGACAGAAGGTTTCAAGGGAAGGGGCGGCAACACCACTCCCACAATATGGTGGAATTGTTTCTTATACGGGAAGATACCGCTGGGTTGTAATGTCCAAGATGTATTATTGGGCACAGGAACTTCAGAAATTGTTCCCTGAGGATGTGAGCGTATATTATGAGGATGATGATTTTATCTGTTACAAATTAGTACAGAATACATCAAATCTTTATAACCTTAACATTGATTATGAGTATAGAAATTAGGTGGAGAGGATAAGGCATGAAAAACAGAATGTTGTCCAAAAGAGTATATTTTACAGTTAGTTCACTGATGATGCTGGTTCTTTTTATGTTCCAGTTTTCAGGCATTATAAGAAAAAAGTACAATAATTTTGACGAAAATAAATATGCTGTTTCAGAAAAAAATGATTTGAACAATAATAATGTGTTTACAGTTTTGACAGATGAAGATAAGGTCGTTAAAAGCATCAGCGGATATATTGTATACATTGGAGATATTAATACAAAGACAGGAAATACAGTATACGAGTGGTGTAATTATACTAAGCGGAATCTCCTTGTATACAAAACAGTCTCACAATATCACAGATATAATGAGAAATATCCCGATGCCGTTCTTATAGATTCAGATTATGTAAACATTGACAGTGATATAGATACATTTTCTCTTCTGACTGATTATGGAATTAATCTTGTATTCTGTACACTTCCATCTTATTCCGCAATCAGTGAAAACCAGCGTTTTGAGCAGTTGTGCGGAATAAGTCCACACAGTGAATCTGTCAATGCTTCCGGATTAAAGCTTTACAGTGGCTTTTTATTTGGAGGTGAGGCATGGTATACGAAAGAGAATGATCCTGACGGAAAATTCCAGAATATGAAACTTACAATGCCATGGTATAACACAAGCAATGCGACAAAGACATACATGTCTGCTGTGGTTGAATCAGAGGATGGAAGTAAGATTGATAATGAAGACCAGCCTGCGGTTATCTGGCGAAAGAGCCATGATCATGCATATGTATTCTGCATTAACGGAGACTATATAAAAGATATATCGGGGATAGGAATCCTTACTGCAATAATGTCAGAATCAAAGGATTTAGATATATATCCGGTAGTTGATTCACAGTCGGTAATAGTAAATAATTTTCCGATGTTTTCATTTGAAAATGATGATGCCGTAGAGAAATATTATCTCAGAAATACAAGTTCGCTTCTTGAAAATGTAATATGGCCTGATATATCTAATCTGGCAGAGTCAACAGGTGCGAGGTTTACATTTATGGCGGCACCACAGATTAATTATTCGGACAACAATCTTGTTTCTGTACGTGAAATGGACTATTTTTTCAGGCTTTTCTCGGAGATAAGTTCGGAGGCGGGACTTACAACTACAAGAGATGATGCAACATCCATTGATGAAAAACTGACAGCAGATGCCGGCATTTTTTCAAATTATTTATCAAATTATAAATTTACATCCATAATTGCAAGGAAAGATGAGCTTGAAAATGTATTATCATCGAAAAACAGCCTTATAGATGATGTAAATACGATAGTTACTGATTCACAGGATTATGGCGGTACAAAATTATTTTCGTATGTAAATGATAATGTGATTAATGTTGAGTGCCCTGTGACAAGTGATAAGTATACATATTCAGATGATTTCAGACAGAGATGTTTTCAGACGGCACTTGCGTATACCAGTATAGAATTTAACATGACAGGTGTATGTAATCCGGATGATGAAAAAGAGTTGTGGAATGAAGAGATAAAGTCAAAGTCCACGGCACTTACTTCATATATGAAAAATTCAAAGATGTTTACTAAATGCAGTATTTCACAGGCAGATAAACGTATACGTGAATTTATGGCGGCAGATTATTCATATAAACAAAACAGCTCATATGTAAGTCTTGATATAACAGGTGCTCAGGAAACGGCACGTTTTATTGTAAGGCTGCGTACAGGGGAAGTTGAAAATGTATCGGGAGCTGTGTGTACGAAAGTTGAAAAGGGTGTATATCTTATTACAGCACAGTCTAAGCATGTTGAAATGACAATTAAGACAGAATAGTGTGCAAAGCAGGAGGGTAAGGATGAGAATATGTATTGTTGCTGAAGGCTGCTATCCTTATGTGGTAGGTGGTGTTTCAAGCTGGATAAACAATTTAATAAGGTCATTTCCACAGCATGAATTTATAATGCTTGCAGTTATTTCTGACAGGAGTGTTAGTGGCAAATTCAAATATAATCTTCCGGATAATCTGACAGAGGTACATGAGGTATACTTAAATGATACCGAATGGGTAAACAGGACAAGAAAAAATTACAAAAATGCCAGATTATCAGCAAAAAATAAAGAGGCACTAAATTCACTCCTTATCGGTACTGACACAGACTGGGAGACGCTTACGGGACTTTTACAGAATCCAAAGCTTTCGCTTGATGCACTTCTTATGGGACCTGACTTTCTCGATGCTGTTGTAAAAAGTTATGAGTTAAAACATGGCGAAATCATATTTTCGGATTTTTTATGGACTATGCGTTCAATGTATCTCCCTCTTTTTCTTGCAATGCATTCAGATATTCCTAAGGCAGATATTTTCCATTGTGTTGCCACAGGATACTCAGGGGTTCTTGGCTCAATGGCAAAAATACTTTACCCCGGAAGCAGACTTATTGTTTCAGAACATGGAATATATACAAGAGAGCGTGAGGAAGAAGTTATCAAGGCATCATGGATAGCTGGAATATACAAGGATTTATGGATAGACCAGTTTAAGAAAATGTCTCTGTTTGCATATGATAAGGCTGACCGGGTTACATCGCTTTATGGTACAGCGAGAAGACTTCAGATAGAACTTGGCTGCCCTGAGGAAAAGATTATGATTACTCCAAACGGAATAGACCAGGAAAGGTTTAAAGATATTCCGATGAAAGAACCGGATGACGAATATATTAATGTCGGTGCAGTGCTTCGAGTTACGCCGATTAAAGATGTAAAGACTATGATAATGGCATTTGGTTATGCAAAAAATAACAATCCAAAGCTGAAATTGTGGATTATGGGTCCTACAGATGAGGATGAAGATTATGCAAAAGAATGTTTTGACCTTGTTGAAGATATGCAGATAAAAGATGTAATATTTACAGGAAGAATCAATACATCGGAATATATAGGAAAGATGGATTTTACAATCCTTACAAGTATCAGTGAAGGCCAGCCACTTACAATTCTTGAGGGTTATGCGGCACATAAGCCGGCAATAGCAACAGATGTCGGTAACTGCCGAGGACTTATATATGGCGAAGATGACCCATACGGTCCATCAGGAATAGTAACACACATTATGAATGTTGAGGAAATCAAGGAGGCAATATTATTTCTTGCTAATAATCCAGAGACATGTAAGGAATATGGTGAAAATGGATATAAACGCCTTATAAGACGCTATACAATTGTTGATATGAAAAATACATATGATGGCATATATACTGAGTTATCAGAGAGTATGACGGATTAAAATGGATGTAAATATCAGGAGGTGAGAGAATGGCAGGAATAGGAATCAAATTAAATAAATTCTTTGATAAAGGTACAGTTACAGGCTATCTTGCAGGTTCGGGTTACAGTGTTGTAACGACAATAGCACCTATGCTGCTTGTTATAGCTGATATCCTTGCTATGCAGAAGATTCTTGGTTATTCAGATGCGGCATATGGCAGCAGGCAGCTTTTTCAGGCTACAATTCTTTATATATTTGTATTTGCACTTCTTGCATCTGCTCCGCTCAATGCCGTGCTTTCAAGATATGTTTCAGATGTAATCTTTAATGAGACATATTCTGATATAATGGCGGCATTTCATCTTGGTTTGTGGATTAGTATGGCGATAGATGCAATTATGGTTGTTCCGTTTGCAATTCATGAATATATTGTTGGAGGGGTGGATATTGTCTATGTAGTGACATCAGTGTGCTGTTTTATAGCACTTTCGCTTGTATTTTACACAATGCTTTATCTGTCACTGTGTAAAGATTACGGAAAAATATCACTTTTCTATTTTATAGGAATGGCAATAACATTAGGTATTTCATATATATTTGTAAACAAATTCAATATGGAAATAACGTATTCCATGCTTCTTGCAATGACGATAGGATTTATTATAATTGCATCGCTTGGATATGCACTTTTGAGGCAGTATTTTACACAGAACAGTAAGAATTATAAAGATGTGTTACAATATATAGTGAGGTTCAGAAAGCTTATATATGCAAATACACTTTACACAGTCGGACTTTTTATACACAATTTTGTATTCTGGACGACAGATTTAAGAACGGTTATTGTAAAATCATTCGTTTATGCACAGGCTTATGATTTTGCGGCATGTATTGCTATGTTTACAAATATGTCCGCGAGCGTCATATTTATTGCACTTATGGAAATGCACTTTAATGCACGGTATAAACAGTATTCTGAGGCCGTAATCGGTGGACGTTTATCTGACATACGAAAGACAAAATCGAGAATGTTCCGTCTGCTGGCAGATGAGATAATGGACCTTGCAAGAATACAGTTTATAATCTCCACAGCAGTATTTCTTATATGCCTCGTTGTACTTGGAAGGATGGGCTATTCCGGAACAGTAATACAGCTTTACCCATGCCTTTGTGCAGGATATTTTATATTATATCTTATGTATGCGGCATTTCTGTTTTTGTATTTTTTTAATGACCTTGACGGTGCCGTGTATACAGGACTTATATTCTGTATAATTACATTGGTTGGAAGCCTTATAAGCAGGCATTTTGATACATTGTGGTATGGAACCGGGCTTGTAGCGGGAGCATTTACAGGCTGGACATATGCGTATTTCAGGCTTTCGTGGCTTGAATCACACCTTCATATTCATATTTTCTGCAACGGAAGCATATTGAAGATGTCACATGGAAAAAGACCTGCAGGTAAAGTATATACAAAATCAGAGACGGTCGAGGAGAGTAAATAATGGGAACAGTTATATTGCGTATAGGAATTATCATATTGGGAGTATTTCTTTTATCAGTTACATTTTCCAATTATGTAAGGGGAAAACTTCGGGAAAAAGCCACATTTCTGTGGGGAATACTTGCAATTGCAATGATTTTGTCAGGTGCGGTGCCTGTATTATCAGGCTGGAGTAAAAGATTCAATGATGTGATATACATTGCACCATTTGTTATAATTATAGTATTTGTATGTATTATGTTTTATATAACAAAAGAAATTTCGGTTTTGAGAAGAAAAAATCAGGAGCTGGCAATGCATGTTTCTTTATTGAATCAGGAGAATGAGAGAATTCTTAAAGAATTAACATCTATTACCGGAAAAGATAAAAGTGAACTATGAAAAAGAAAATCTTATTTGTAATAAACACGCTTGGAAGAGCCGGTGCGGAGATGGCGATGACGGCACTTATGAATAAGCTTGATGAATCACAGTATGAAATATCACTTTATGTAATGCTTGCACAGGGTGAGCTTATAAAAGATATTCCACCGTATGTGCATGTGATTAATAAAAATTTCTGCGATAAGTCAGTTTTGTCATCACAGGGTAAAAAAAATCTCAACAGACTTATTTTAAAAAAAATTTTTGCACATGGTTCGATTTTTAAAAATATATTTTACGTTATATCAGTTCTGTTTTCGATGATAAAAAAGCATAGAATACAGCCTGATAAGCTTCTTTGGCGTGTAATATCAGATGGAAGTGATGTAACTGGTGAAGAATTCGACTTAGCTGTTGCATATATAGAGGGAGCATCGGCATATTATGTTCATGACCATGTAAAAGCAAAGAAAAAAGTTGGATTTATACATATTGATTACAGTAAGGCCGGTTATACAAGAAAGACAGATAAAAATTGTTATGATGATTTCGACCGCATATTTACTGTGTCTGATGAAGTAAAAGAATGTTTTATTTCAGTATATCCCGAACTTGAAGAAAAGACAAAAGTGTTTCATAATATAATAGATGAAGAAAAGATTATAAGTAAATCATCAGAAAAAATGAAATATAAAATGTCAGACAAAGGTATTCGTCTGCTTACTGTCGGAAGGCTTACATATCAAAAGGGGTATGATGTTGCGGTATATGCTTTGAAAGAGCTTGTAAACCATGGATTTGATGTGAACTGGTATATACTTGGTGACGGCCCTGAATATCAGACGCTTGCAGCTCTTGCGGTAAAAGAAGGCATTGACAGCCGTTTTCATCTTCTGGGAGCCGTTGACAATCCTTATCCATATTACAAGGCAGCAGACATATACGTACATGCTACACGTTTTGAAGGCAAAAGCATTGCAATCCAGGAGGCACAGGTTCTTGGCTGTGCAATTATAGCTTCAGACTGCAGCGGCAACAGAGAGCAGATTAACGATGGTGTTGACGGAATTCTTTGCGGATTCACACCGGCAGGAATTGCCGATGGAATAGAAAAATTAATTACAAATCCTGCACTTGCCACAAAATTCAGAATGGCATCGGCAGAAAAACAGATAAATCATCTGGAAGAACTTCAAAATATATACGGGATGATGAGGTGAATGGCGTGAAAGAGGTATTAATTATTATTCCTGCCTATAATGAAGAAAAAAATATTAATAAAGTGCTTGATAAGCTTGAAGAGCCTGAAATTAAAGAAATAGCTGATATTCTTGTAATGAATGATGCCTCTTCAGATAATACAAACTGGATTGTAAAGCAGCGTAATCATGCTGTTGTAACACATATATTTAATCTTGGATACGGCAGTGCACTGCAGCTTGGATATAAATATGCGATAAGACGAAATTACAAGTATGTAATTCAGATGGACGCAGACGGACAACATGATGTGTGTAATATACTTAATATATATAAGGCTTTAAAGACTAAGTATAACGATTCGTATCCTGACATTGTGCTTGGCTCCCGTTATTTAAAGGATAGTTCGCCTTATAAGACATCGTTTTTAAAAGAGCTGGCATATTCAATATTCCGTACATTTATTAAGATGTCAACAGGAAGAACTATTATGGACCCTACAACGGGGCTTCAGGGACTTAGCTGGCGTGCGGTACTTTATTATTCAAAATATGGTAATTTTGACGAGCGTTATCCCGATGCCAATATGATTACAGGAATGATACTTAAAGGCTATAATGTGGTGGAGATTCCGGCTGTAATGCACAGCAGGGAATTTGGAAAAAGCATGCATTCGGGACTTAAACCTATATGGTATATGTGTCACATGACATTAAGTCTCATTGCTGTGGTGGTGCGTCAGCACAAAGAAAAGAGACGTATGGAAAGACAGAAGAAACATGAACAATAAAAAACTGGAAAAGTATGGACTGTCGCTTCTTTGCACGGAATATAACCCATCAAGAGGCTGGTATAATATATTTCCGTTCAGACTGAAAAAGGATTACGATTTTGAAGAGCTGAAATGGAGCCTGAAAAAGAATGAGGGAATAGTTCTTGCAAGAATCTGCATAGGTGATTTCAAGGACAGGGAACTTGACGAAAAAGCAATCGGGCAGATTAATGATATTCTTGAATTTTTTAAAAAATATGACAGGGAAGTAATACTTCGTTTTGTATATGACGAGGATGGAAAAGGTCTTGAAAATGAGCCTGATTCGATAAATCTCGTAAAACGGCATATATCACAGATTGGAGAGGCAGTTCTTGCATTTAAAAGCAATATTCTTACAATGCAGGGAGCGTTAATCGGAAGCTGGGGCGAGATGCACACATCGAGATATGCAGATATAATGAGTGTAAGAATCCTTATGGCAGCAATGTATGAGGCGGTAAAAGGTGCAATTCCGCTTGCAGTAAGAACGCCGGCACAGCATGCGGCACTAGATGACAATACAGCGAAAATAACAGGATTTTTTAACGATGCACTTATGGCATCACAGACGGATTTTGGTACGTTTTCATCAGACAGTGATAAAAGAGACCAAGAGTACAGATATGTTGACGAATGTCTGAAAAATGGCGTATTGTGTGGTGGAGAAGCAATAAATGACAATGTATATAACGATGGTGCCAATGCACAGGAATATCTCAGAAAACTTCATGTTACATATCTTAACAGCCAGTATGACGATAAAGTTTTAAATAAATGGAAAGACTGCGGAATATATGAAAAAATAAGCCGCAGTCTTGGATATTGTATTAATATTGAAAGTATAAAAACAACATTTACAGGTAAAATAAATTTTACAATTAAAAATATCGGCTATGCGTCACTGAAGCAGAATTTCTGTCTTGTAATAAGCTGCGGTGACAAAGATTTCACATCGGATGTAATCCGTGGGCTTGAACCGGGACAATCTGTAAATGTCAGATTTGATAAAAAAGCTGTTACAAATGGTGGAACACTTTTTATAAAAAGGCTTAACGATAATAAACGGATTCAGATTTTTAACGAACCGATATAATATCCATAATCATTGTAAGAAGCGTCATTGGCGAATTTTATGATTTCGCCCGATATTTTATCGCGGACTACAAGATAAATGCTGTAGTTATTTACTTTTGTTATATTTCCTGCTTTTTTAATCTGCAGCATAGGAACAGATATATCCAGATTTATTTCATTACCCGGTGTCCATGTGGATGCTGGGTATTTTTCTGTCAGATTTTCGCTGTAGACGATGTCCGTGTTGTCCGCCGCAGCACTGTAAGAATCTGTCGGAACGGCGGAGTTGTCGTCTTTTATTATAAAAAGTTCGACATCAAAATCTTTGTAAGACGGAGCAAATCCCTCATTTTTGAGTGTTATTTGAAGTGAACCGCCAAAAGCATTATTTTTGTGCTCAGATGATGATGACAGCAGACAATATCTGTAACCAAGACGTGTTGTTACATAATCGTATGCGGACATGCCATTGTATACAGAATCACCATCGGGGTCAGTGTAAGTCTGTTTTTTCCATTTATTAATTACAGCAAGGTCGTGTGCGTTGTTAAGATACGAAACATGCATTGATGCGAGGTCTTTTGCAGCATTGTCTATGTCGTTATATTTATTGTCAAGAACCACTTCGCCGCCGTTTGGAACCAAAAGACACAGTTCATCCTGAAATGCTATTTCCTGACTGCGGTTTCCTTTTTTATCATATTCCTCATCGGAAAAATGATAATTTTCAGGACCATATGTTCCAACATCAATATAGGAACCGAGCATGCCATCATTAAAAAGTCCCATCCTTATTCTGTGACCGTCCGATTTCAGCTTTGAAATGTCAGCAGTTTTAAATATAGTGCGTAAATGCTGAGGAGTTCTTACGGAAAGGTAAATGTCGTCATCAATGAGACTGTCTAAGAGCAGTGCAAGTTCAGTCATGCTGCTGGTGTCCATATAATGTGAGCTGTGCATTTCTGCAAACGAACCAACAAAAATTCCCTGCATGATATAGATAGAATTTTTGTGGCTGTTTACAATATCAGAAGTCTGTCTCATGTGAAGTTTGACGGTTTCAATGCTGTCTGGTTCTGTCTGCATCGCCTTTCCATCCCAGTCGTATAAAAAACGCAGAATAACAGCATGCGGGCTTTCACCCCACATTGTAAATATTCTGTCAATCTGGGCGAGAGCGTTGTCAGATAATTCTGTGTTATTAAAATTTTTGAGATTGATTTCAAGAAGAACAAGCCTTGTTGAACCGCTTTTTTGTATATAGTCCTGTGTGCGTTTGTCAAAAGTATCGGCACAAGCATCACTTATCGTATATCCAAACATATCATACCAGCCGCAATAAGGATTATTAAGTATATCATTTGCAGGAGCGAAACCGGATGATGTGTATGAAATACTGCTGTTATAAAAGTGAAGGGCAAAGAATATGAGAGCCGAAAAAACAGCAGCAACAGTAAAAATTGCCGCAATAATGCGGATAAGATAATTTTTTTTAGTCCTAAAAGTTTTCATGCTTCATATTATAGCATTAAGGTGCTATCAATGCTATAATTAAAAGAAAATTTATTTTCAATCTGAGCACAGAAACGAGGATTTTTCAATGGAAACAAAGAGCCGTACACAATATTCTGCCTACAATACGACAGTAGGACTCATATCGAGATTTATGGCAATTATTATGGGATATGTTGTCCGTATAGTATTTACACATATGCTGTCGGAAAATTATGTGGGTGTCAACGGACTTTTTACTGATATTCTGAATGTGTTATCACTTTCTGAAATGGGAATAGAGACAGCTATTTCATTTGCTTTATATAAACCGATTGCGGAAAATGACATAGAAAAGCAGAAGTCAATTATGAATATATATAAATGGTTTTACAGGGCAGTTGCTTGCTTTGTGCTGTTTGCAGGACTTCTTGTAATACCTTTTATGGGTGTGCTTATAAAGAATAAGCCGGATATAGAAAATCTTACATATATTTATGTTCTTTATCTTATAAATTCGGCGGCATCATATCTTCTTATTTACAAAAAGACACTGCTTGACGCACATCAGCTGAAATATATCGGCGTTGTTGCAAAGACATTTTCATGGGTGATTCAGGATATTTTTCAGATTGCGATACTTATTCTTACAAAAAATTTTATTTTGTATCTTTATGTATACATTGCGGCGACAGTAATTTCCAATATTTACATTTCAAAAAAGACAGATAAGCTGTTTCCGTATGTGAACGACAAAGATGTGCAAAAACTTGATACGCAGACAAAATCAGATATTATAAAAAATGTTAAAGCCATGATGATGCATCAGGTCGGTAATGTAATCGTCAATAATACAGATAATCTGCTTATTTCAGGATTTGTTGGGATTGCAAGTGTAGGTAAGTATTCCAACTATTATCTTCTTATTGGTTCGATAAGACATGTTATGAGCGATGCTATTGACGGAATTACGGCAAGTGTCGGTAATCTTGGAGTTACAGAGGATTCATCGAGGGTAAAAAAGATATTTAATGCAGCCGCATTTTTTAACCACTGGGTGTTTGCATATGCTGCAGTCTGCCTTTTTGAACTCTTAAATCCTTTTGTCGAATTAAGTTTTGGTGCAAAATATCTTTTTGAAACGAATGTTGTACTTATTCTGTGTATCAATTTTTATATATATGGAATAACAAAAACAGGCAAGATTTTCCATAATTCGCTGGGCCTTTTCTGGTATGACAGATATAAAGCAGTCATAGAAGCAGTAATTAATCTTATTGCATCTCTGATACTTGTGCATAATTTCGGTGTTTTTGGAATATTTATGGGAACACTGATAAGCACGGTGCTCACAACTTTGTGGGTAGAACCTTTTGTTATATACAAGTATCATTTTAAAGAGTGTGTTACAGGATATTACCTGTGTATGGCATGGTACTTTGTACAGACAGCTTTTGCATGGGCAGTAGCTCATTTTGCATGTGTCAGAATTGAAAAAATATCAGGATTTGCCGGATGCATACCGCAGATAGCGTTGAGACTTGTAATAGTAACTGTTGTTATGAATGGGATTTTTTTGATTATTAACATAAATAATAAAAATTTCAGGTTTCTTCTTGCAAAGTTTTTTAGTATTATAAGAGCAGGAAAATCCGGGAAAAATGGAGTGCGTAGATGAACAGACAGAGTGATGTGATTGAAAATTGGGAATATGGGCTTCTTACATTGCTTAATAATGCCCTAAATCTGCCTGTATCTGAAAAAAAAGATGCTATTGAAGTAAAAAGCATTATTGAAGATGTAAGTAGAAAACTCGATTCAGATTCTATACAGAAATTTAATGAATATAGTGAAGATGAATGGAATAAGATTATCAAGACGGCAGACGGCCACGGGGTTCTGCCGTTAATAGCAGATGAGTTATATTTTATGGATTGCGTGCCTGATAATATTAAGATTAAGGCGGTTGCAAAAGCAAAAAAAATTGTTATCCAGAACAGCCGTCTTTCATACCTGACTAATGAGTATATGAGCATTTTAAATGATGCCGGAATTACGGCAGTGCTTTTAAAAGGTGCCGGAACGGCTGCATATTATCCGGTAAAGAGTCTTAGAAAATCAGGTGATATTGATATACTCATTCCTGATAAGCTGCAGTTTGATAAAGCTGTAAGTGTGCTTGAACTGCATGGCGTGGTTATAATGGGGGGACAGCATGCATGGCATCATGTTGAAATGCATAATGAGACCGGCGTAATAATAGAACTTCACAGGGCACTGGCAGAACAGTTCGATGATGACGATGTGAATAAAAAGATTGAGCAGTATACTGAAGAAATGTCAGTTCATAATATTTTAAAAAATATTGATGGAATGAATATAGTATGTCCTGAGATGGCATGGGAAGCATTAAGTCTTGCTATTCATATGCTGCACCATTTCGTGAGAGCAGGGTTCGGACTCAAACTTTTGTGTGACTGGGTTGTATTCTGGAATAGCGAACATGATGAAAGTCAGAAAAATACATTTTATTCAATGATAAGCAGCATTGGAATAACAGGTTTTGTTAAAGCTGTGAATATAATATGTATAAAGTATCTTGGAATGAAAAAAGAAAATGTTTTTTTTATGGTACAGGATGAAAAAACAGAAGTTAATACCGATATATTCCTTAAAGATATTATCGAGGCACAGGAATTTGGTAGTACCAAAGATGAAAGAATGGTTGTGCTTCGTGGCAGCAGATTTGCAGACTATGTAAGAGAGTTCCATCATCAGATGAAACTTAACAATCCAGATAAGAAAGATAATAAGCTGTTGTGGCCTTATCTCTGGGTTAAAACATTTGCAGTTTTTGTAAGAAATAACAGGACTGTAAGGAAAACAACAATACGCAGTGTACTAAAAAGTGCAGGTGCAAGAAGCAGGGTTGCATATGATATGAAACTGTTTAAAAAATAGTACCCTAAAGTCAGTGGCTATGCGGACTTTATGGTTGACAGCCGCGATTTATAAGCATTATAATATGGGAAAATAGTAATGCTTTGATTTATGAATGGAGGAGTTTTATTATGTTGAAGTATGAAAAACCGGTTATAGAGTCAACAGAAGACGTTGCTGAGAGCGTATACATGGCAAGCGGAGATGTAAAGACAGGTGTCTGTCCTTACGGAAGAGAGTTTGCTAATGCCGGAGCTGATATATGCCAGGTTTGCTCAAAGACAGATGGAGCACAGACTTCAGGAAGTGCTTACAGAGCAGATTATAAGGGATGTCCATACGGGGTAGCTGAACAGGTTGATTAGTTTAAGAGGCGAAAGAATATAATATATGGATTATAAGCAGATTGATGAACGTAGTGCTGTAATCAGGACATTAAAGGAAAATGACATAAAAATCAAACCTAAGGGATACAGTATGTATCCCTTATTTGTTCCCGGAAGAGATTATGCGGTTATTACCCATATTGAACCTGATAAGCTCAAAAAAGGTGATGTTGTTTTATACAGAAGACATGATAATACAGGAATCCTTGTATTACACAGAATATGCAGAATAGATAAAAACGGATTCTATATGGTTGGAGACAACCAGAGTGAGATTGAGGGACCTTTAGAAAAAGAATGTATTCACGGAAAGCTTATTGCTGTTGAAAGAAACGGCAGAACATTTTCTGTGAATAATATTATATATAGATTTATTTCGTATGTGTGGCTTTTATTAAGACCGGTGCGTATGCCGGTTGCCAAGTCAGCCGCAGCAGTAAAACGCTGTATTAAAAAAATGGTGAAAAGAAATGGAAAAGAACAATAGTCTTATAAAAACAATTGGCGGAAAAATATTTGCAGTAATTGCTATTGCGGCTGCAATTTTTTGTCTTGCTGCATCGTATGTGATTACTGGTGTTAATGCAGGGATTAACAATGATAAAAATATAATTCTTGATAACGGATGGAGCGTTATATATAATGGTGAATCATATAATGATGTCAATCTTAATAACTTCAGGCTTCCAAAGACAATGGGAAAAGGTGACAAAGTTGTTTTATATACGTCAATACCTAAAAACTTTAAGTATGACACGCCTGTTATAAAGATACCTACAACATCATCAGTATTAAAAGTATCTGTTAATGGAAAACTTGTTTACACATACGGCGAAGACAGATATGCAGAAAATAAGCTGGTAGGAAGCGGTTGGCATTATATTCCTGTCAAGAAGACAGATGCAGGAAAAAATATAAGAATTATTATTACATCTACTGAAGACGCGACATTTTCATCAATAGATGCACCTGTTCTTATGGAATATTCGGATGTTTTCCAACAGATGATGATTAAAAACCGTGTTCCATATGTATCTGCAGTTTCATTGATTATATTTGGCGCACTTATAATGGCACTTGCCGGAATAATGATGATAAAAAGAACAGGAATGTCTAGACTTTTCTGGATAGGAGACCTGTCTGTGACAGTTGGTACATGGACGGCATGCAATTACAGACTTACGCAGCTTTTTAATATACCATTGCCTGTTACAACAACGCTTGAGTATATTAATCTTGTTTTAGGGGCGTTGTCTGTTGCAATGTATTTTAAAGATAATGTATATGAATTAAAAGATACATTTATGATAAATCTTTATAAAATATTTGTTGGAGGTTTGTCAGTATTTATAGTTGTATCATTTACATTGCAATTTACCAATTTATATCATCTGCCGTCACTTCTTGAAGTTATTCATGTTTTTATTGTACTTGAAGTAATTTATATGATGGTTCTTATGATAAGAGTATTAAAATCAGGTAAATCTTCAGGAAAAGTCCTTTTTATAGGTTTTTGCATAGTAAGTGCATTTATATTTGTCGACGTAGTACGTTATATGGTAAAAACATATACCGGAGTACAGATTTTTTATGACTTCAGCATGTCAGCAGTAGGAGTGCTTATATTTGTTATTGTAATGATTATGAATTTCAGTATAGATGTAATACATAATATGAAAGAGGCAAAGGAACAGGAAGTTCTTTACAGAATGGCATATATGGATGATCTGACGAAGATATCCAACCGCCGTTATTGTGAGAAAGTAATGGAAGAACTGTCATCTAACAATGAAAATTTTGGAATATTCAGTTTTGACCTTAATAATCTTAAAAAAATTAATGATAATATGGGACATACTTATGGCGATGATTTAATATCCGGTTTTGCACGTATTTTAAAAGAGACTTTTGAAAAAGAAGCAGTAGTTGGAAGAATGGGTGGGGACGAATTTATTGTGATAATCCGTTCAGATGATGGCAGAATTGACTACAAGACTTTCAGAAAAAAACTTCAACATGTAATTGACGAGTATAATCATAAAGAAAGCAGATTTAAGTATAGTGTTGCGTGTGGATATGCAGACAGCACAGAGGCAGGAGATAATAATGGAAATGTTGATGCCCGCCAGATATATTCCATGGCTGATGACAGGATGTATGTTCATAAAAGAGAAATCAAAGAAAAAATGAAACAGGAAAAATCAGGTAATGAGTAGGAATTACAGGAAAAATTACAGAAAAAAAGCATCATTAAAACACAGAATAATTGAGCTGGTGATACTTCTTGTCATTATGATAGCTGTAAGTGCGGCAGGTGCCATATATGACAGGTATCAGAATGAAAATAAAGTAATGCCTGACGGACAGATGACAGTGCATTTTATTGATGTAGGACAGGGGGATTCTATACTTATACAATGTGGAGCACATGCGATGCTTATTGATGCCGGGGATAACAGCTGTGGTACGAAAGTTCAGGCTTATCTTGAAAACAAAGGAGTAGCAAAGCTTGATTATGTTATAGGCACACATCCTGACAGCGACCATATAGGAGGTCTTGATGTAATTATTTACAAGTTTGATTGCGAAAATGTCATGATGCCCGATTGTGAAAAAAAGACTAATACGTACAGAGATGTAATTTCGGCAATGAAAGAAAAAAATTATATAAATACATTGCCAGAAGTTGGGAAAAAGTATAAACTTGGAGATGCTGAATTTACTATACTTGCACCTTCAAAAAAGTATGAAGATGCAAATAATAATTCAATCAGTATAATACTACAGTATGGAGACAGAAGATTCCTTTTTACAGGTGATGCCGAAGAAGAGGAAGAACAGGATATTGTAAATGCCGGTATTTCAATAGATTGTGATGTCTATAAGGCAGGACATCACGGCAGCAGAACGTCTTCATCAGAAGAACTGCTCAATGCTGCAAGTCCGGCATTTGCAGTCATAAGTTGTGGAGAGGGCAACAGTTACGGACATCCGCATGCCAGAACTTTAAATGAATTCAGACAAAGAGGAATTCAGGTGTTCAGGACAGATGAGCAGGGTACAATAGAGGCTGTTACAGATGGTGTGACTATCAAGTGGAACTGCTCACCGTCTGAGACATGGAAAACCGGAAATTAAAATAAAAGCAAAAATAAAAACAAAAATAAAAACAAAGGAGAATATTTATTATGCATATGGCAGATGCACTTGTATCTCCGGCAGTTGCAGGAACTATGTATGCGGTTTCTGCGGCAGCGGCAGGATACTCAATTTATAAGGTGAAAAAAGAGGATGATGCATCAAAGATTCCTGTTATGGGAGTCATGGGAGCATTCGTATTTGCAGCACAGATGATTAATTTTACAATACCGGGAACAGGCTCTTCAGGCCATTTGTGCGGTGGTATGCTTTTATCGGCATTATTAGGTCCATACGCTGGATTTCTTACAATGATAGGCGTTTTATTTGTGCAGTGTCTTATGTTTGCTGACGGAGGACTGCTGGCACTTGGATGTAATATCTGGAACATGGCATTTTACGGATGTTTTATAGGTTCGATTCTGATATGGAAATTTATAATGAAAAATGGTGTTTCAAAGAAAAAGATTACGATTGCTTCAATACTGGGCTGTGTTATAACATTGCAGCTTGGTGCGTTTTCTGTGACGCTTGAAACACTTGCATCAGGAATAACAAAACTTTCATTTGGAGCATTTGTTTCAGTAATGCAGCCGATACATCTTGCAATCGGGCTCGTAGAGGGAATTATAACGGCATGTGTCCTTGTATTTGTATATGAGGCAAGACCTGAACTTTTATGGGGAATTGGCGGCAGCAGCGAAAAGTTAAAGAACAGATTCAGCCTTAAAAAGACGGTTGCCATACTTGCAGCAGCGGCTGTAGTTATAGCCGGTGGATTGTCTCTTGCTGCATCACAGTATCCGGATGGTCTTGAGTGGTCAATTGAAAAACTTACAGGAGATACAGAACTTGAAGCTGATGGTGAAATATATGATAAAGCATCACAGGTTCAGGATACTACAGCAGTTCTTCCTGATTATTCATTCAAAGATTCAGATAGTGCAGCCGGTACAAGCGTTTCAGGTATTGCAGGGGCATTGATGGTTGTTGCTGTGTGTACGGCAGGATGTTTTATATTCAGATTTTTTAAAAACAAAAAGGTAAAGATAAGTGAATGATTTAAAACGTACATCAGACCGGATGAGACGGCTTGAAGTTACGGCACAAAAAAAGGGATGGCTTAATGATATACATCCGGCATCAAAGCTTTTTGTGACACTTGCCTGTATTATTCTGGTAATTTCAATAAATCAATACAATCTTCCGGGGCTGCTGGGTATGTGTATATACCCGGTGGTCCTGTTTGTGATTGGAGAAATATCAATAAAAGAATTTTTATACAGATTGAGGATGATACTTCCGCTTGTATGTCTTGTTGGTATATTTAATCCGGTTTTTGATAAAAGACCAATGTTTTATATAGGGAGTGTCTGCGTCACATATGGAGTGATTTCTATGATTACACTTATGTTAAAGGGTGTTCTTACGATATCGGCAGCATATCTTCTTGCATCAACAACGCCGATAGAAAAGATATGTGCCGCTTTAAGGCATCTTCATTTTCCGAAAATGATTGTGACGGTAATCCTTCTGATATACAGATACATGTCGCTTCTTATGTCTGAAGCTTCCAGGATGACACAGGCATATATGCTTCGTGCACCGGGACATAAGGGAATACATATAAAGGCATGGGGTTCATTTGCGGGAAATCTTCTCATAAGGAGCATAGACAAGGCAAAAACAGTTTATGACAGTATGATTCTGAGAGGATTTGACGGAGAAATAAACTACACAGGATATAAAAAAATGAGTGTAAATGACTATGTATATATGATGGCATGGTTTGTAGTTTTGCTGGTAATTCGTACTTTTATGTGATAGTATATCAGACGTAATATATCATGTGAATAAACAGTTTGTTACTAAATGAAAGACCAAATGGTGTTATATATGAAAATTAATAATCAGAATTATGGAATAGAGGTAAAGAATTTATCATTTTCTTATGAAAATGATGGCGGATATTCGGGTATGGCACTGCAAAACGTGAATTTTACGGCTGATTTCGGTGAATGCGTCGGTATCATAGGTGCGAACGGAGCAGGAAAATCCACATTTTTAAAAATACTTGTCGGTCTGCTTGGTGGCTATACAGGAGATGTGAATATTGGCGGACTTGAGATTAATAAAAAAAATCTTTCAGATATAAGACGTATTGAAGGTTATGTTTTTCAGGATTCTGACAGTCAGCTTTTTATGTCAACAGTATATGAAGATGTTGCATTTGCCCCTGTTAATTATGGGCTTTCTGAAGAAGAGACAAAACAGAGAGTGACAGATGCATTAAAAATGATGGGGATAGAAGAACTGCGTGACAGGCATACGTTCAGGCTGTCCGGTGGACAGAAAAAACTTGCGGCAATTGCAACAATTCTTTCAATGACGCCGGAAATTATATTACTTGACGAGCCGACGATTGCACTTGACCCGAGAAACAGAAAAAATCTTATAGGACTCATTAATTCATTTTCACAGCTTCGTGTAATAGCATCGCATGACCTTGACATGATTATGGATACATGCAGCAGGGTTGTGCTTATGAATAACGGAAAAATTATAAGAGAGGGCAGCACAGTTGAGATACTTAATGACAGAGAACTTCTGGAATCAAATGGGCTGGAGCTTCCGCTTAGTTTATCGGGACACAGGTAATAGTTTGTCAATACAGATATGAGATAGTAGGAGAAAATCATTATGGAAAATGAAAGATTAAAAAAACAGCTTGAATTCTGCCGTGAAATTGACAAGGAAAAATTTATCGGAAGACAGACATATAAGTCAGATGCACAGACAAAAGAAAACGATGCCGAGCATGCATGGCATATGGCTGTCATGACCGTCCTTTTAAGTGAGTATGCCAATGAAAAAATAGATGTGCTGAAAACGGTTACAATGCTTTTGATTCATGATATTGTTGAAATAGATGCAGGTGACACATATGCATATGATGAAGAGGGCAAAAAGACGCAGAGAGAGAGGGAAGTAAAAGCGGCAGACAGGATTTTCGGAATACTGCCTGATGACCAGCGTGATAACTTCAGGAATCTTTGGGAGGAGTTTGAGAAAGGTGAGACACCTGAAGCAAAATTTGCACACACAATGGATAACTTCCAGCCGGCAATGTTAAATGACCTCACGGAAGGAAAAAGCTGGGTTGAAAAAGGTGTGCATTTAAGCCAGATTCTTGAAAGAAATAAAAATACGGCGGCGGGCTCAAAAGAAATATGGGATTATGCATATAAAAATATTTTTGAAAAAAATGTTGAGGCGGGAAAGATAAAAAAAGATAATTAAGTTTAATGGGTTATATATGAAAGGAATGAAATACAATGTTAAATAAATCAGGTGCAAAGTCTTATCAGATGGATATGTGCACGGGTTCTATTTTAAAAAAAATGCTGATATTTTCGCTGCCTCTTATGGCATCAAGCATGCTTCAGTTATTATTTAATGCGGCTGATATAATAGTTGTAGGAAGATTTGCGGGCGATAATGCACTTGCGGCAGTAGGTTCTAATACGGCACTTATTAACCTTCTGACCAATTTTTTTATGGGACTTTCTATTGGTGCTAATGTTTTAGTGGCAAGGTATTTCGGAGCAAAAAATGATAAAGATTTGTCGGAGACAGTACATACTGCAATGATGTTAAGCATATACAGTGGCATTATTCTTACAGTAATCGGTGTCTTATGTGCAAAACAGATTCTCATATGGATGCAGACACCCGAGGCTGTACTCGGACTTGCAACGGTATATTTAAGAATATATTTCCTTGGTATGACAGCTACGATGATATACAATTTCGGCAGTGCTATACTTAGGGCCGTAGGTGATACGAAGAGACCGCTTTACTATCTTTTCGCTGCGGGTATAGTAAATGTTATTTTAAATCTTATATTTGTAATAGGTTTTAAATTAAGCGTAATGGGTGTTGCGATTGCAACTGTAATTTCGCAGTGTATATCTGCATTTTTAATATTAAAATGCATGGTACATGAAAGCGGAAGCATCAGACTTGATTTGAGAAATCTCGGTATTAATAAAGAGAAGTTTATAAAAATTGTACAGATTGGACTTCCGGCAAGTCTGCAGGGCGTTATTTTTTCACTTTCCAATGTTGTTATACAGTCTTCGGTTAATTCATTTGGAGAAATTACGGTTGCCGGTAATTCGGCGGCAGCCAATATAGAAGGTTTTGTCTATGTAGCGATGAATTCGCTGTATCAGGCAGCTATTTCATTTACAGGACAAAATGTAGGAGCCGGAAAATATGAAAGAGTAAACCGTATATTGTATACAGCAGAGGCTTGTGTAATTGTTGTAGGTCTTGTTCTGGGAAATGGTGCACTGTTTTTTGGAAAGCAGCTGCTTTCAATTTATACAGAAAACCCTGACGTTATTGATGCCGGTATGAAGAGAATGAATGTTATTGCAAGAACATATGCACTCTGCGGCATGATGGATGTAATGGTTGGTTCGCTCAGAGGACTTGGATATTCTGTAATGCCAATGATTGTGTCACTTATAGGTGCATGTGGATTGAGACTTTTGTGGATATTTACATTTTTCAGAATGGAGCAGTTTCACACTGTTACATCATTGTACCTTACATATACATGGAGTTGGATTATTACGTTCTCAGCACATGTTATATGCTGGATAATTGTCCGCCGAAAGCTCGGCAGACAATGGAACAGCTGATATTAGATAGTAACATTAATAAGTTCTGTTGAGATATTCTTCACGGATGTGATTTTCCATATCCCGGACTTCCTGCTGGAACTCGCGGGCAGAAACGAGGTGGCAGCCCTGACCGATTATGATAATCTGCTCTAATCCGTCAGATGTTGCCACGCGTACATAGTCTTTTTTGCCATGTCTGTGTGCAAAACTTTCTATGTAATGGTCTGCGGTTTCAGCTTCTTTTGTAAATACAACATGGATGTTATGGTAATCAGTCATTTCTGTGTCATGTCCCTGAACACGGTATGCATCAAATACAGCAATCAGGTTACATTTTGTCATTGCCTGATAGTTACAGAGTATATCAAGGAGACGGCCTCTTGCACTGTCAAGATTAATGGCTGCAAGTTCTTTTAATTCATCCCATGCAAATATAATATTATATCCGTCCACAAGAAGGTATGATTCACCTTGATTTTGTGGTGTTTCAGTGCCTTTATAGACATATTTTACCGTAGAATCGGTTTTTTTAGCACCCGTCCTGTGCAATTTATCATTGTCACCGCGGCTGTTAGAGTAGTAGGTCTGCTTTAAAATAGCATCAATTTCATCGGTTCCTAAAGGTTCGTCCGATACAGTACGGCTTGATGCACGGCTGTTAAGTACGGCTGATGAATTGGCAGCACCTGCGTTGAGTCCGCGTTTTCTTAATTCAAGAACACTGTCTAAGTGCATATGTGAAAATACTTCATTCCATTCAATGACTGTGCCTGAGCCGTGAGAACAGAATACTGATGAAGACGGATTTAATGTATCTCGTTCAGCATCATAACCGAAATTTTCAATTACTTCTTCTGCGTTATGGCATGGGTAATAGCCATCCATTCTATATGAAAGTCTGCCAAGCCCTTTGGTATACGATGCAACTTCAGTCTGGTAATCAGAAAGACAGGCAGCAGGAATAGTGCCTGTTATAACTGAAAGAGAAACGTCTGTCTCATCTGACAATGCAAACTTTGCATTCATTCTGTCTAAATCAGTCATTGCACGTCCGATATTTTCAGCAGGAACTTTTAATGTGAAGTTAAAATATGGTTCAAGAAGAACTGATTGTGCCTGCATCAGCCCCTGCCTTACCGCACGATATGTAGCCTGCCTGAAATCACCACCTTCAGTATGCTTAGGGTGTGCTCTTCCGCTGACAAGAGTTATTGTGACATCTGTGAGAGGGGACCCCGTAAGAACTCCTACAGGTGCTTTTTCATATAGATGCGTCATTATGAGACGCTGCCAGTTTTTATCAAGCACATCTTCAGAGCAGTCTGCTTTATATAATATTCCGCTGCCTTTTTCGCTGGGTTCAATTATGAGGTGAACTTCCGCATAGTGTCTTAAAGGTTCAAAATGACCGACCCCTTCAACAGTGTTTTTAATTGTTTCTTTGTACACAATGCTGCCTGATGTGAATCCAACTTCGATTCCAAAACGGTCTTTTATGAGATTTTGCAGTATTTCAATCTGCACGGCCCCCATAATCTGGACATGAATCTGTTTTAAAAGCTCATTCCATACAATGTGAAGCTGTGGTTCTTCTTCTTCAAGCATTTTTAATTTTGGAAGTATTAAAAGTGCGTCTGTTCCTTCGGGAAGAACAAGCTGATAAGTCATTACAGGTTCAAGCATAGGAATTTCGCTTTCAGTGTCAGAACCGACAGACTGACCGGCATAAGCGGAATCAAACCCGGTTACGGCACATATTCCTCCGGCAGGAACTTCATTTACTGTTGTATATTTTTCACCGGAATATATTCTTATCTGATTGATTTTTTCATCCGGCGTAATCTGCATGCGGGAGGTGAGAGTTCCACCTGTGATTTTCATGTATGCAAGGCGTGTGCCTTGTGGGTCACGGGCAATCTTGTATACTTTTGCCCCAAATTTATCCGGATATGACGGACAGTTCATATATGTATTTAATCCATCAATAAATTCATCAATTCCTGTAAGTTTTAATGCTGAACCAAAAAAGCAAGGAAAAACCTGTCTTTTTTCAATGCATGTTTTTAGTAGAGCAGTGTCAAGCGTATTATTTTCAAGAAAATGGTTGAGAAGTTCTTCATTGCATAAAGAAAGTTCCTCCATGTCAATTGCATCTTGAATACTGAAGTCAATTATTGCATCAGAAAGCTGATTTTTAAGCTGTTCAAGTATTCTTTGCTTATTGACACCGGACTGGTCTGTTTTATTTACAAAAATAAATACAGGAATTTTATATCTTGCAAGAAGCCTCCAGAGGGTTTCGGTGTGGCTCTGTATTCCATCGGCACCGCTGATTACGAGGATTGCATAGTCGAGAACCTGGAGTGTTCTTTCCATTTCAGCAGAAAAATCAACATGTCCTGGGGTGTCAAGAAGCGTGATACGAGCTTTTTCAAGCTCCACAACAGCCTGCTTTGAAAATATTGTAATTCCGCGGGCACGTTCCTGCTTATTGGTATCCAAAAAGGCATCACGTGTATCAACGCGTCCAAGTTTGCGGATAGTACCTGTTTTGTAGAGAAGAGCCTCGGAAAGAGTTGTTTTTCCGGCATCGACATGTGCAAGCATGCCAATATTTATGTTTGGTTTGTTTAAGTCCCCCATATATTGATCTCCTTAGTTAAGACATTTTCTGACTAAATCGTGGTCGATTATAAATACATAAAAAATATTACCATAATAACGGCTGTTTATAAGTCTTCCATGGTCAAGAACAGGAATGACAGTGCCATCTTTTCGTTTAAGGGAAAATGACAGATAATCATTGTTGTCATTCTCAAGTGCGTTAATCTGCTTCCATATATTTTCTTCGACTGCTTCGCGTTCATCTTCTTTGATGATATTTCGGAAGCTGAGGCTTGTATAGTCAATTAATTCATCAAAATTGCTGCAGCCTGTTAGATTTAACATTTCTTTATTAGCAAAAAGAATAGAATCATCTTTTTTGTCAGCTTTGTATATTATAAAAGCACCCGGAAGATTTTCTGAAATATCGCTTAACGCAAATCCAAGTGGTGTGCGTATTTTTTTGTTCATATTCGGATTAAATTCCAGACATTCATGTTTGCCTTTAATTTTTACGTCATATAAGGCAGTATCAGCATCAATAAGCAGCTGTTCTACAGAGCCGTCGTCAGGATTGTATTGTGCGTATCCAACGGAAATATTAAAGCTTTGTGTCTGGTTGCTAGCTATAAAAGAACGAGGCATATCCGTGAAAGCCTCTATTTGTGCTTTTGCATCTTTACATGTGCAGTTTTTCAGGATGATACAGAATTCATCACCACCACTACGACACAGAATTGAATTTTTAGGAAAAGAACTTCTTATTGTGTCGGCGAGAATGCATAATGCTTTATCTCCGGTTGAATGTCCAAAAAGGTCATTAATGAATTTAAAATCATCTATATCAAGTGCAATACAGACACAATGTTCATTACTATGCTTTTTCATATATTTTGTTAAATGTTCCTGAAATCCATTGCGGTTAAGAAGTCCAGTGAGATTGTCAGTAGATGAGAGGTTCAGCAGTCTGATTCCATTGGCCTGAAGCACCATAAGTGCATATGTGAGACCTGTAAGGAGAAAAAGGATAATAAATCCCCCAATAAATACTGTTGTTGTTTGACTGTCTGCATGCCAGCCGTCTTTAGGTGTAACTTCAAGTTTCCATGAACAGCCACCTAATTCAAACTGATATGTAACAGGGCTTATAAATTCTTCACAATTGCTGTAAATTTCCGTAAATTCACCGATAAGAGGTGATAAAGTTTTTGAGAGGCGGTAATAGTATCCGAAATCTTCAAGTGCATTTACCGAATTTGAAAAGATTTCCGGCACACGGATAATTGATATAGTAAATCCCCAGAAATATTTATCACCGGATTCATTTTCAAGATAGACAGGATTTCTTATGGTAATGCCGACACCACCCTGTTTAAGCTGGAAGGGTCCCTGCATAACGGTTATATTATTATCTCTTCCATAGCGTACTATTTCACTACGGGAAGGGTCATTGATTAAGTCAATTTTGCCGGTATCATTACCTTTTTCAGGGTAAATATCTGTTACAACACCACCTGGTGCAAGCTGTATGCTCTGAATAGAATCGGTCATCATATTTTCGGCAACTTTTTCAAAGTGTTCAATCTGTCCATTTTCACTTATAATAATCTGTTCAAGTGACTTGGTGATTGTTATTCCATTATTAAGGTCAGCAATCATGCGGTCAGCGTAACTTACGGCATTCAGGGCTGCCTTATCCCTTACCCGTTCCTGGTTTGTATAGCTTATTTTATATATAACTACACACAGAACTCCTGTGCCGAAAAGAAAGACGAGCAGTGGAATTATAAGTTTGTATTTTAATACATTTAATTTTGGATAATTCATTGTGTAACTCCTGGTATGTGAAACGCCCACATAAATGAAACTGATATGATATATTGATTGCATCTATCAGTAAAAGTAAAAAATAATGCAGGTAATTATATGTTATGATTGTCCTGTAATCAAGTAATATAACTACCTGCATTATAACATGTTTTATTTAGCTGGTAAAATGAAATTTGGTACATTCGTACCTGATTATTCTGACTTATTCTAAAACAAGAAGAAGAGCCATTTTAAATTTACCGTCAGCTGTCACGCTGTGAAGACCATTTTTTTCAAAACGGAAACATTCACCCTCACTGATTGTGTAATCTTTGCCTTCGTAGCCGATTACAGCTTTGCCTTCAAGTGCAAATACGATAGCATTGCCGGGAGCACGATGAGGTGTAAGACCTGTTCCCTCATCGAATGACATAAGGACATATTTCATAGTAGGGTTGCTTACAATGTCCATGTTTGCAATGCTTCCTTCCTCGTAAGAAATAAGATTTTTAAGTGCGAATACTTCGTTTGTTTTAACAATTTCGTTCATAATTACTGAATTCTCCTTTTTAAATATTACTTCGGTATAAACCATTCCGTCTGAAGTTTCCATTCCGCAGAGTGTGGAAGCGGGAATTATTACGGCTGTATCAGGTGTCAGTGTGAGTTTTTTCTTATCGTTTCCAATGATAAATGTACCACTGCCGGCGGCACCGATATACATTGTCATTCTGTCATAACTTTCCTGGCTGATAGAAGTATCTTTGCCCATTGAAAAGAATGTTGCCATGTTGGATGTTCCAAGTTTTGAGTCTCTTGAAACTGTCATTCCATCACGTATTGGACGAAGCTTTTCGATTGTAAATACATTTTCCAACGATAGTTCCTCCTGATAAAAAGTATAGTTTATTATTGCCCATAAACAGAATATATACTATAATTTTGCAAAAAGGAAGTACGCACATTAAAGTTATATACTAACCTAAAGTAAAGCGTGATATTTTTATAAAAGATTTTAGCATTTATCATATGAAAGGAAATGGTTATGGAAGATAATAAGATACCTAAATGCGGATGCTGCCATACAGGTGAAAATATATCGGAGACAGATTTTGGTTATACACTTTCGCTGATTAACGGAAAATATAAACTTGTAATCATTTACTGGCTGGAACAGCATGACAATGTGATGAGATATAGTGAGTTAAAAAGATGTCTCGGAAATATTTCACATAAGACACTCAGTTCGACTTTGAAAGAAATGGAAAGTGACGGACTTATAATAAGAAAGGAATATCCGCAGATACCTCCAAAGGTTGAGTATAGCCTTTCTAAGAGAGGCATGTCACTGATTCCGATTCTGGTGGCAATGTGTGAGTGGGGAAGTATCCATAAAAATGATTAAAGGAGACCAAATATGAATAAAAAAAATAATAAACAGATATTTAATCCGTATCTGCCATCTTATGAATATATTCCGGATGGCGAGCCGCATATTTTTGGTGACAGGCTTTATATATACGGAAGCCATGACAGATTTGGCGGCAGCGACTATTGTGAAAATGATTATGTATGCTGGTCAGCACCGGTTGATGATTTGTCTGATTGGCATTTTGAAGGTGAGATTTATAATAGAAAACAGCATCCATATAGGGAGGAGAGAATGCTTCTTTTTGCACCTGATGTTGTGAAAGGTGCGGATGGAAGATTTTATCTTTATTATTCTATGGCACATTCGTCAAGAATGTCTGTTGCTGTGTGTAATACTCCGGCAGGACATTATGAATATTATGGTGATGTAAAAACTTCAGACGGTCGTATATATGGAATTGACAAAGGTGACATGCTGCAGTTTGACCCTGGGGTATTTGCAGATGATGATGGAAGTGTATATCTATATTCCGGTTTTTGTCCGAATAAGACGGAAGATGAGCATGGACGTATTATGGCAGGAGCACATGTATGCAGACTTAGTGATGATATGATTACAATGAAAGATCTGCCACACGTAATATTTCCAAGAGATTTTAAATGTCCTAAGGAAGCTGGATTTTTTGAAGCTTCGTCAATGAGAAAATTTGGCAGAAAATATTATTTTATATATTCTGCCAGAGCAAACGGACTGCATTATTGTATAAGTGATTATCCTGACAGGGATTTTGTGTATGGAGGCAGGCTGCATGCATCGTCAGATGTCGGATTAAGAGGATACACTCCGTCTGATACTGCATATCCAAACGGTAATACGCATGGAAGCATAATACAGCTCAATGAAAGTTTTTATATATTTGACCACAGATTTACCAATGCATGTTCATATTGCCGTCAGGGGGTGGCTGAAAAGATTGAGATGGATGAAAATGGCTTTTTTAAAGCAGCAGAAGCTACAAGCTGCGGACTTAACGGCGGTCCGCTTGACGGTGAAGGAATGTATCCTTCATATATAGTATGTTTTCTTAAAAATATAAAACTTGAAAAGGATGCATCAAAAGAGGAAAGATTGTCAAAAAATGCATATGTCACGCAGGACGGCGGTGACAGAGAGAGCGGTGAAGATGCCTATATTGCCAATATGCAGGATGGATGTATGGCAGGATTTAAGTATTTTAATATGAAAAAAGGGCATAATAAAATAGCAATTTCAGTGAGAGGAAATGCAGTAGGAACTATAAAAATTACAACTGATTCGGATTATTCGGGTAAGAATATTGAGGATTATCCGATAGCCGGACAGGCATTGCTTTCAATTGAATCACATGACTGGAAAGAAACAGTTGTTGATATAGATATTGAAACGGGCATAAACCCGGTGTATTTTATTTTTGAAGGTAGAGGAAAATTTGATATAAAAAATTTTACAATTATTTAAAATATATAATAATGATTAATAAAATTTAAAAAATAATATTTATATTTCACAAAACATAAAAACAAACTATAAATATCAAAATATAAAGATTTAGACCTATGTGGGCAATGACTATATGGACTTAATATTTATCTATACATATGAAATGTAACGTAAAAGTGCGGAGGATAAATATGGTTGCTTACAAGGACGTTTTAAAAAGGCTTGTAATGTATAGAAAATCTATGGGTCTGATGCAGACAGATATTGCAGAAAAGTTTGGGCTTATGCAGGAGCAATATTCTTATATTGAAAACGGTGGAATTATAATAAGTGGACAGATACTTATGAATTTTTCGGAAATCGGATTTGATTTGGATGAGTTGATAGCCGGTAAAAAGTATGTTTATCATACAAAGGACCTGGATAAGACTTTAGCGAATATAGATACTGAAACACATAGGAATTTTGCTTTGAAGCTGCTGGCTGATATTATTGTAAGCAAATACAGCGGCACAGTTTCAAAAATGAGGGACGAAGATGCGAATAATATGAAAATGCTTCAGTCACTTGCAAATGATTGGAATGGATTTTCAATGACATGCTTTGTCAGGGATAAAATGAATACATCACAGATAGCCATGGCTGAAAAGCTGGGACTTGGAATCAAGAAATATCGCGATATTGAAAAAGAAAAGATATATCCTGATGCAGAGACACTTGTAAGTCTTTATAATATGTCAGAATATCGCCCCACGTTATTTATGAATCTTCAGGATAGAAAGATTCAGATTATTAAAAGCGTGTGGTGTATATTTCCGGCTGAAGACAAACGTAAGATGTTAAATTATGTATCTGATTCTATGAATATTTTATAAATTCTTTTGAAATGTAATTTTGTAAAAAAATTGGTGAAATTGCTGAACAAGGCTTGCATTTAGTGTGCGAGCCTTGTTTTTATTTACAAAAAATGGTATTCTTATCTAAGGTTTTGCGTCAGCGGTTTGACGTATAAAAGTATGCAGTGAAAAAGCAGGAAGAGGCAGAGCCTAATATATGCAGAGAAGATGAAAGGGGATTTTTTACAATGCCAGTAATGGAATATCTTGAAAGAAATGCAAGATTATATCCCGACGAGGTAGCTTTGGTAGAGCTTAATCCGGATGAGAATGATACAAGAAGGATGACCTGGAAAGAATATGCTCTTATACAGCCTACAAGATTCGAGCCGTATAGAAGAGAGATTACATGGAGTGTATTTAATGAAAAGGCAAACCGTTTTGCTAATATGCTTCTTGGAAGGGGAATAAAGAAAGGTGATAAGGTAGCAATACTTATGTATAACTGCCTTGAGTGGCTGCCTGTATATTTTGGGGTATTAAAGACAGGTGCGATTGCTGTTCCTTTTAATTTCAGATATGATTCAGATGAAATTTTATATTGTGCAAAGCTTGCAGAGGTAGATGTGATTGTGTTCGGTTCTGAATTCATAGGAAGAATGGAAGTCAATGCAGATGTTTTAAGCAAGGGAAGACTTCTTATATATGTTGGGGATAACTGTCCAAGTTTTGCGGAAAGTTATAGGGAGCTTGTCGCTGACTGTTCAAGCAAATCTCCTGATATTGAAATTACAGATGATGATTTTGGTGCAATATATTTTTCATCTGGAACAACGGGATTTCCAAAGGCGATACTTCATAAACACAGAAGCTTAACACAGGCGGCACAGATGGAGCAGAAGCATCATTCAACAGGAAGAGATGATACATTTTTATGTATTCCCCCGCTTTATCATACTGGTGCGAAATTTCACTGGATGGGAAGCCTTGTTGCAGGAAGTAAGGCGGTTCTTCTTAAAGGAACAAAGCCAGAGACAATACTTTCTGCTATTTCAAATGAGCACTGCACAATAGTATGGCTTCTGGTGCCATGGGCACAGGATATTCTTGATGCTCTTGACAGAGGCGATATTAAGCTGTCTGATTATAAACTTGACCAGTGGAGGCTTATGCACATAGGAGCACAGCCGGTTCCACCTTCGCTTATCAAGAGATGGAAAGAATATTTTCCAAACCACCAGTACGATACGAATTATGGCTTGTCAGAGTCAACAGGTCCGGGCTGCGTTCATCTCGGAGTTGAAAATATTGATAAAGTCGGGGCAATCGGCGTTCCGGGTTACAGATGGGAATGTAAGATTGTTGATGAAAATGATAATGAAGTTGCACAGGGCGGGGTCGGTGAACTTTGTGTCAAAGGTCCGGGTGTGATGACATGTTATTATAACGATGAGAAGTCAACAAGTGAAGTGCTAAAGGATGGCTGGCTGTATACAGGTGATATGGCTATGCAGGATGAACAGGGATTTTACTATCTTGTTGACAGAAAGAAAGATGTTATCGTAAGCGGTGGTGAAAATATTTATCCGGTTCAGATAGAAGATTTCTTACGCCGTCATGACAAAATAAAGGACGTTGCTGTAATCGGTCTTTCAGACAGAAGACTTGGTGAGAAGACAGCGGCAATCATAGAAATCAAGGATGGCATGGTCTGTTCAAAAGAAGAAATTGAAGAATTCTGCCATGCACTTCCGAGATATAAGCGTCCTAAAGAGATTATTTTTGCTGATATACCAAGAAATGCAACAGGAAAGATTGAAAAACCAAAGCTTCGTAAGATTTACGGTGCCGACAATCTTGTTGCAAAAGAAAATCAGATATAAAAATATACAGGTCATATGACCGCAAAAACAAGGAGGATTTATGAAAGAGTTAATGCTTGGCAATAAAGCCGTTGCAAGGGGGCTTTACGAGGCTGGCTGTATGGTTGTTTCAAGTTATCCGGGAACACCTAGTACAGAGATTACAGAAGAAACAGCAAAATATGATGAAGTGTACTGCGAATGGGCTCCGAATGAAAAGGTGGCTCTTGAAGCTGCACACGGAGCGACTGTAGGCGGACGAAGAAGTGCATGTGCAATGAAACATGTAGGTCTTAATGTAGCTGCTGACCCGCTTTTTACAATATCATATCAGGGTGTCAACGCAGGTCTTGTAATATGCGTTGCAGATGACCCGGGGATGCATTCTTCACAGAATGAACAAGATTCCAGACATTATGCAAAGGCAGCAAAAGTGCCTATGCTTGAGCCTTCAGATTCACAGGAAGCACTTGAATTTACAAAGAAGGCATTTGAATTATCAGAAAAATACAACACACCTGTATTTATCAAGATGTGTACAAGAGTTTCACATTCACAGAGTGTCGTCGAGACAGGAGTGCGTGTTGTGCCTGAGCAGGTACCTTATGTAAAGGACCCGGCAAAGGTCATGATGACATTAAATTCAAGAAATGCACATGTAAGAGTTGAACAGCGTACAAAAGACCTTATTGCTCTTGCCGAAAACTGTGATTTTAACAGAGTTGAATATGGTGATAAAAAGCTTGGAATTATCACATCATCAACATCATATCAGTATGCGAGGGAGTGTTTTGGTGAAAATGCAAGCATTTTAAAGCTTGGAATGATTTATCCGCTTCCTGAAAAGCTTATACTTGATTTCGCAGCTTCTGTAGATGAGGTTATCGTTCTTGAGGAGCTTGACCCGTTTATTGAGGAACATTGTAAACAGCTTGGCATAAAAGTAAAGGGAAAAGATACATTTCCTATATGTGGAGAATTCTCACAGAATCTTGTCAGAAAGTGTATGGGAATGGAAGTTCCGGAAAGCTTACATATAGATGACAAAATTCCGCCAAGACCTCCTGTTATGTGTGCAGGATGCCCACACAGAGGAGTTTTCTATACATTAAAGAAAAATAACTGCATGGTTTACGGTGATATCGGATGTTATACACTCGGTGCGGTTGCACCTCTTAATGCTATGGATTTAAATGTCTGTATGGGTGCATCATGTTCAGGACTTCATGGATTTAACAAGGCAATGGGCAAAGAAGGTGAAAAGAGAAGCGTCGGCGTTATTGGTGATTCAACATTTATACATTCAGGAATTACAGGAATTACAGATATTGCATACAACATGAGTAATTCAACAGTTATTATTCTTGATAATTCAATTACCGGCATGACCGGACACCAGCAGAATCCTACGACTGGTAAAAATCTCCGTGGTGAGCCGGCAGGAAAGGTTAATCTTGAAGCACTTTGCCGTGCTATCGGATTTAACAGGGTTCGTGTTGTAGACCCATATAACCTTGAAGAGGTAGATACTGTATTGAAAGAGGAACTTGAGGCAGATGAACCATCAATTATCATAAGCCGCCGTCCGTGCGTAATGATAAAAGGAACTGTTCACAAACCGCCTCTCAAAGTTGATTCTGATAAATGCGTCGGATGTAAATCATGCATGCGTATTGGATGTCCTGCAATTTCTGTAAGAGATAAAAAAGCAAAGATTGACCCTACACTCTGCATTGGCTGTAAGGTATGTACACAGATGTGTAAATTTGATGCATTGAAAGCAGAATAAGGAGGGTTGATATGGATACAAAGAATATTATGATAGTAGGTGTCGGCGGACAGGGAACACTGCTGGCAAGTAAAATGTTAGGTTATGTTCTCTTACAGCAGGGATATGACGTAAAGGTATCGGAAGTTCACGGAATGAGCCAGCGAGGCGGAAGCGTTGTAACATACGTAAGATATGGTAAAAAAGTATACTCACCTGTAATTGATAAGGGTGAGGCAGATGTTATCATTTCATTTGAAAAACTTGAAGCTGCAAGATGGCTTGAATTTCTCAAAAAAGACGGAACAATTATAACAAATACTCAGGAAGTAGAGCCAATGCCTGTAATAACGGGTGCGGCTGCATATCCTGAAAATCTTATCGAGAAAATGCAGGCAGCAGGTGCAAAGGTTGATGCAAAAGATTTTCTTTCAATCGCACAGGAGGCCGGTTCCGCAAAAGCTGTAAATATAGCACTCATGGGAAGATTATCAACATATTTTCCTGAGATAAGCGATGAACAGTGGCAGGATGCTATTGAAAAAATAGTACCTCCGAAATTCCTTGATTTGAACAGAAAGGCATTTGAAGCGGGAAGAAACGCATAATTAAATTAAATAAAAATGCTCCGTTTAGGATAACAGTTAAGCTGTGAATCCCGAACGGAGCATTTTGTTTAGTGATTTATATTTAGGGTTATAGGACAGCGGGCCAAAACAATGCTTACATTCAAAACAATATTTACCTTTAGTCGCCGAGAGCAGTTTTTTGCTCAACGGTTGTCTTTTTGTCATAGCATTTAAAAGCTGATTCCACAAGCTCTTTGTCAGGCTTTGGTGTGAACAGGCTGACTACAGGAACAATTACAAGTCCGGCAAGCATTGCAATAGCACCGCAGTTGATAGGTGACTGCATAATTGTCGGAAATGAGCTCCTGAAGAAAATATTTGCAATCATAAGAACTGAACTGAATATGAAACATACCCAGCATGAAGCCTTTGTGACACGCTTTGAATATAATGAGTACATAAAAGGTGCAAGGAACGAACCGGCGAGTGCACCCCATGAAACACCCATAAGCTGTGCAATAAATGTAATTGAGCTCTTATATTGTATAAGTGCAAGAATTGATGAAATTGCAATAAATACAACGACAAGAATTCTTATTGATAAAACCTGTTTTTTATCGCTCATATCTTTAATAAAATTATCTTTTAAGAAGTCGATAGTAAGTGTTGAACTTGATGCAATTACAAGTGATGAAAGCGTAGACATTGACGCTGACAAAACGAGAATAACAACAAGTGCGATAAGCATAGGACTTAATCCTGAAAGCATTGTCGGAATAATTGAGTCATATCCGTTGGCAGCAACATCAATTTCATCTGAGAAAAGACGTCCAAATCCACCGAGAAAATAACTGCCTCCGGCAACAGCAAGTGCAAATATAGTTGAAATAATTGTACCTTTTTTGATGGATTTTTCATCTTTTATTGCGTAAAACTTCTGAACCATCTGTGGAAGTCCCCATGTACCGAGTGATGTAAGTATTACGACAAATAAAAGATTGAGAGGGTCAGGTCCGAAAAATGAAGCAAAAATTCCCGGTGTATCTGTTACAGCAGGGTCACTCACTTTTGCAAGACCATCAAGTGCCGCCATAAATCCGCCTTTACTGTTAAGAACGGCAGCTATTACGGTTGCAATGCCAAAAAGCATTATTATTCCCTGAATGAAATCGTTAATAGCTGTTGCCATATATCCGCCTGCAATTACGTAGATAGCTGTAAGAACTGCCATGAGTATAATACAGACTGAATAATCAATGTTAAATGCCATTCCAAAAAGTCTTGAAAGACCATTATAAAGAGATGCTGTATAAGGAATGAGAAAAATGAATATAATTACAGATGCACCGATTTTTAATGCTCTGCTTCCGAATCGTTCTCCGAAAAACTGCGGCATTGTTGCAGAATTCAGATGCTGGCTCATAATTCTTGTTCGTCGTCCGAGAACAACCCATGCCAGAAGTGAACCTATGATTGCGTTGCCAATGCCTGCCCATGTTGCAGAAATGCCATATTTCCATCCGAACTGGCCAGCATATCCTACAAATACGACAGCAGAAAAATAAGAAGTTCCGTAGGCAAAAGCTGTAAGCCACGGACCAACTGAGCGGCCGCCGAGCACGAATCCGTTGACATCAGTTGCGTGTTTGCGGCAGTAAAGGCCGATTCCAATCATGACCGCAAAATAGATAATCAAAATTAATAGTTTCATAAAAATCCTCCTGTGTTTCTTTTGAATTTACCCCTTTAAAGTTCAACGCTTTAAACAGCTAAAATTTTATCATGTTTTTATTATTTTATCAACAAAAATATGACGTTGTTTTTGCATATAAAAAATAAAAAAACAGTACATACATTCGATTTTTTGTTGTATAATATTTTTATGAAAAAAATTATGGTATATGGGAATAATATGAAAGGAAACAATGGTATGGGCAGCAGGATATATGTATGTATAGATTTAAAATCATTTTATGCATCGGTTGAGTGTGTTGAGCGTGGTCTTGATACAATGACAACTAATCTTGTTGTTGCTGACCCGGACAGAAGTGAGAAAACAATATGTCTTGCTGTGTCGCCTGCGATGAAAGCTCTTGGCGTGAAGAACAGATGCCGTGTGTTTGAGATTCCCAAAGGTATTGATTATATTATGGCACAGCCGAGAATGCAGCTTTATATTGATTATTCGGCAAAGATATATGGCATTTATCTGAAGTACATTTCAAAAGAGGATATACATGTATATTCTATAGATGAAGTTTTTATGGATGTAACAGAGTATCTTTCTTTATATGGAATGACTGCGAAAGAACTGGGCATACGTATTATGCAGGATATATTTGATACAGTGGGGATTAGGGCAACGTGCGGCATAGGTACTAATCTTTATCTTGCAAAGATTGCACTTGATATAACTGCGAAACATGCGAAAGATTTTATCGGTGAACTTGATGAGGAAAGTTATAAGAGGACGCTGTGGCATCACAGACCACTCACAGATTTCTGGAGAGTGGGGCATGGACTTGCCGGAAGACTTGCACAGGCAGGGATATATGATATGGCACAGATTGCAGAGGCAGATGAGCAGATCCTGTATGATATGATTGGCATTGATGCTGAACTTCTCATTGACCACGCATGGGGGATAGAACCGGTTACTATTGCGGATATTAAGAAATATAAGCCGAGAAGCAGCAGCATAACGAGCGGTCAGGTTCTTGCAAGGGATTATGAACATGAGGAGGGAAGGCTTATCGTCAAGGAAATGGCTGACGGAATGTGTCTTCAGCTTGTTGAGCAGGGAATGGTTACGGATTCGGTGACAATCTATATAAATTACTCAAAAGAATATAGTGCAGCTGCGGGAGTGCCACAGTCCGTGCGTGGTTCAATTATGCTTCCGTCAGCGACAAGTTCATCTAAAAAGATGCTTCCGTTTATTTCAAAGCTTTATGATGAGGTTAAGGATAAAAATATTCCTGTGCGTAAAATCAATCTTATATTTAACAGGCTGACAGATGAAGCCTACAGACAGGTTGGGCTGTTTGATGACGATATAGATGGTGACAGGGAAAATAAATTACAGCATGCAGTGCTTGATTTGAAGAAGAAGTATGGCAGAGATGCGGTATTGAAGGGCATGAATCTTGAAAAGGGTGCAACTGCAATAGAAAGAAATCATCAGATTGGGGGACACAGAAGTGGAAATTAGAAAAAGTACAGTAAATAATACAAGAAAAAAGATGCCGGTCGAAGAACGTGCCAAGCAGTTTATGCCATTTTCAGCACTGAAAGGTCTTGATGAAGCACTTCGTGAACAGGAAATTATTGCCGAAGAAAATGTAAAAACAGAGACTATAAAAGAGGATGATATGTGTCAGACTGAAGATAATTAAGTAGGGGTGCATTTTTGACAGCTTCAGTTAATTATGTGAATAATATGTGCATTTTGTACAGATAAAAGTACAAAATAACCGCATAAATTCAAGGATTGTACTAAATTCAATAATATGAAAATTACTCTTGATTTTACATTGTTAAAATGTTAGTATGCTCTTGTCAGTAATTGTTACTTATTTATCAAAGTTGTTACAAACGCATTTTTGTCACAGGAGAATATCTTAATTAAAATCAATGCATTGCATTTAGAATAAGATATTTTTTTGATTATAATAGCTGACAACATTTTTTATAATGCGGATTGTATACAGTGTACAAAATTAAAACAAGGAGGAACAAGGAACAATGGTACAGATGGATCAGTGGAACGGTTTCAAAGGTAGACTTTGGAAGGAAGAAATCAATGTAAGAGATTTTATCCAGAATAACTACAAGCCATATGACGGAGATGAAAGTTTCCTGGAAGGCCCAACAGAGGCAACAAATAAGCTTTGGGGCAGATTACAGGAGTTACAGAAGGAAGAAAGAGCTAAGGGCGGCGTACTTGACATGGAAACAGAGGTAGTTGCAGGTCTTACAGCTTACGGTCCTGGATATATAGATGAGTCTATGAAAGACCTTGAACAGATTGTAGGTCTTCAGACAGATAAGCCATTAAAGAGAGCATTTATGCCTTATGGTGGTATCAAGATGGCAGAGGAATCATGCAAGAACTATGGTTACGAGCCAAATCCTGAATTACACAAGATTTTTACAGAATATCATAAGACACATAACCAGGGTGTTTTCGATGCTTACACACCAGAGATGAGAAAGGCTCGTCACAGCCACATCATCACAGGTCTTCCAGATACTTATGGTCGTGGACGTATCGTAGGTGACTACAGAAGAGTTGCTCTTTATGGTATCGATTTCCTTATGGAAGAGAAGAAGAAAGATCATGCTAACTGCGGATGCGGTACAATGACAGATGACGTTATTCGTTTAAGAGAAGAGATTTCTGATCAGTACAAGGCACTTGCTGGTATGAAGAAGATGGCAGAAAGCTATGGCTATGATATTTCTAAGCCAGCTACAAATGCAAAGGAAGCTTGCCAGTGGTTATACTTTGGTTACCTTGCAGCTATCAAGACTCAGAATGGTGCAGCTATGTCAGTTGGACGTGTTTCTACATTCCTTGATATCTATATTCAGAGAGACCTTGATAACGGCGTTATCACAGAGAAAGAAGCTCAGGAACTTATCGACCATATGGTTATGAAGTTCAGAATGGTTAAATTCGCAAGAATTACATCATACAACGAATTATTCTCAGGTGATCCAACATGGGCTACACTTGAAGTAGGTGGTACAGGTATCGACGGACGTTCAATGGTTACAAAGAACGACTACAGATTCCTTCATACACTTGAAAACATGGGACCTTCGCCAGAACCAAACCTTACAGTTCTTTACTCATCAAGACTTCCTGAGAACTTCAAGAAGTATGCAGCAAAGATTTCTGTTGATACATCTTCAATCCAGTATGAGAATGATGATGTTATGAAGGTTACATGGGGCGATGATTATTCAATCTGCTGCTGTGTATCTGCTACACAGACAGGTAAGGAAATGCAGTTCTTCGGAGCTAGAGCAAACCTTGCTAAGTGCTTACTTTACGCTATCAATGGTGGTGTTGATGTTAAGAACAGAGAACAGGTTGGTCCTGCTTACAAGCCTATCACATCTGAATATCTTGAGTATGATGAAGTTGTTGAAAAGTTTGACGCTATGATGGATTGGTTAGCTGACCTTTATGTTAATACACTTAACCTTATCCAGTATATGCATGATAAGTATTACTATGAAGCAGCTGAGATGGCTCTTATCGATACAGATGTTAAGAGAACATTCGCTACAGGTATTGCCGGATTCTCACATGTTGTTGACTCACTTTCAGCTATTAAGTATGCAAAGGTTAAGACAGTACGTGACGAAACAGGTATTGTTGTAGATTACAAGATTGAGGGAGATTTCCCTAAGTATGGTAATGATGATGACAGAGCTGATGATATCGCTGTATGGCTTCTTAAGACATTCCTTGAGAAGATTAAGAAGAGACATACTTACAGAGATTCAGAGCCTACAACATCAATCCTTACAATTACTTCAAACGTAGTTTACGGTAAATATACAGGAGCTATGCCAGATGGTCGTCCAGCAGGCACACCACTTTCTCCTGGTGCTAACCCAAGCTACGGTGCAGAGCAGAATGGTCTTCTTGCATCTCTTAACTCACTTACAAAGCTTCCATACGAATGGGCACTTGATGGTATTTCAAATACACAGACAATGAACCCAGACGCATTAGGACACAACGAAGATGAAAGAGTTGCTAACCTTGTAAACGTTATGGATGGTTACTTCGATCAGGGTGCTCATCACCTTAACGTAAACGTATTCGGTAAGGATAAGCTTATCGATGCTATGGAACATCCTGAAAAACCTGAATATGCTAACTTCACAATCCGTGTATCAGGTTACGCTGTTAAGTTCATCGACCTTACAAAGGAACAGCAGATGGATGTTATCAGCAGAACATTCCATGACAGAATGTAATCAGAGTGCTTGAAAATGCCGAAAATACAGTGTTTATGCGACTTTGAGAGATTACCAAGTTATCTAACTTATCGTAAATTGGTGTAAAATCTTATATAAATGGTGTAGTAAATGGCGTAGTAATTTTAAATAGGATTTAAGTACAAAGATAAATAAAATTCAGAGAAGAGAGATATACAGAAATGTATGTCTCTCTTTTTTGGTATTCAAAAATCGTAAAAAATATGGATACTAGACTAAATATAGGCAATGCACTAAAAAGGAATCTGCATAAAACAGATTCCTTAAACAAGTGGAAGACCCTGTCGAAGAATGGAAGTCCAGTTACTTTTCTGATAGAGAAAACGGACGATGATTACAGTCTGTTTTCCTTCGTATGGCGTATTACTTATTGAAAGACGGACAGGCAGAGTATAAGACGTCAGGCATACAGTGTTTATCGGATGCAGTAAAAGAAAATATGGGGATAAGATAGTTGCCGGGCTTATCGGAAATGAATTTGAAAGAGGTCATAAAGCATGGATTGTTGAACACGAGAAAAGAATAACGAAAGGTGCTAATGTATATACTATCCTAATTACTAACTCGGATGGGATTGATGAAGATGCCCATATATATGCTGATGATATATTATGTGAATAGAAAAGAGTATGTTGATTGGGCAATTAAAGCACTTACAGTCGTTCGAAGCGTATGGTGCACGTTTTCAGGTGAAGGAGAGAGCGAATGGAGAGAATTCGTTCATAAAGAATTTATAAAAGCAGGAATAACTCCTAAAAATTATTTATATTTTGTATGTAGTAAGAATCTTAAGGATAAGTAGTATTTTACACATAAGCAGAAAAATAAAAATAATTCTTCTGGATGGGACAGTCCAGGAGGCGGAGATATTAGATTTTCTTGATATGAGTTATGATTTGACGGATGGGCGAATCGAGGAAAGTATTGAATGGTATTTAAAAACGATAAAATCCTCTTGTGAAGAAAGTTGCATAAAAGCTAAGTATGTTTTCAATAAAGTTGTGGAATTTGTTTCTCATGAAAGTTCATCTCCTTTCTGTTTACGATGTCATTATAAAACACAAAGAGGGATATTACTTGCCAAAATAAAAAAATAAATAGACAAAAATTGCAATGGGCAGAGAGTATGTAAATATTCTCTGTCCGTTGCAGTTTATTATATATTTTTGCGGTATTCTGAGGGAGATATGCCTTTTATCTTTTTGAACATGCGGCTGAAATATAAAGAATTATCATAGCCAACAATTTGTGCAATTTCGTTTATGTTATATTCCGTATTCAAGAGCAGGGCTTCTGCATTGCAAATGCGTTTTTGTAAAATGAATTGCATTGGTGTAGAACCAACATAAAGTTTGAAATTGCGTATAAACCAGCTTGTACTTACATGTGTTTTTTTAGCGTATTCTTCAATGCTGATTGATTCATTGTAATGTTCATTGAAATAGGCAATAGCCATGTCAATAGCTTCTGTAGCACGGGAATTATCTATCCTTATGCTGTTATTAAAGTATCGCTGCAGTTTTATAAAAATTTGTCTTAAATACATTTCAAGCATTTCCTGATAACTATCATTACACATCTGTAATTCATTTATCATTGCACGAAAAAGATTCTGATAGGAGGGACCAGAACCACAGTAAAATACCTTTTTGCTATCGGTCAATCCATAAGAGCGTAATATATTTGTTACATCGCTACCTGTAAAATGAACCCAGTAGACTTCTGTCTGATCTTCGGCATAATATTCATATTTTTGAGCCTCCTTTGGACGATATAAAACCATATGTCCGGCATGAACAATAGTTTCTTCTTCACTATTAGGACCAAAATGAAAATGGGCTTTTCCGGCAGCAATATAAATCAACTGGAAATCAAGTCTGCCTCGAGGTCTCCAGGTAGGTAGTTTAGGGCGTGTGTAGAGCTTATATGTTCCACACATAGTTACAACAAGCGGCTTGGATTTATCTTTTCTATCAATCGTTGAGTGATTGAGATATGCATTATTTGTGTACATGTGTGCCTCCTTGTATTGAAATATAAAAAACATATGTTAAAAATGACTAAAAATCTATCCAATATAATACTTATGTTCATTAATTTTATCATTTTGTGCATATTTTGTCCAATTTATGATATGTCATTTTTGGCTTATTTTTTATATACTGACCATAATAAAGTTGTGGGACAAAACGAGGCAAAAGAATAGGTATTTGTGGAAGGAGAAATTCTCATGGAAGAAAAAACATACCTGAAATGGTATAACAAAGTAGGTTACGGAACGGGAGATATTGCAGGAAATGTAGTATATGCTTTTCTATCATCATTTGTCATGATTTACCTGACAAATACAGTTGGGTTAAATTCGGGCATAGTAGGTACATTGATAGCAGTATCAAAATTATTTGATGGAGTTACGGATATATTTTTCGGTACAATGATAGACCATACAAAGAGTAAGATGGGGAAAGCAAGACCGTGGATGTTCTATGGATTTTTTGGCTGTGCCGTCACGTTGTTTGGTGTATTTGCAATTCCGACAAGTCTTGGAAAAACAGCTCAGTATGCATGGTTTTTTATAGCATATACATTGCTTAATGCTGTATTTTATACTGCTAATAATATTGCGTATGCAGCGTTGACATCACTGGTAACAAAAAACAGTAAAGAGCGTGTTCAGATGGGTTCTTTCCGTTTCATGTTCTCATTTGGTACAAATCTAGTCATCCAGTCTGTTACTGTTGGTGCAGTAGAAATGTTTGGTGGCGGTGCAACTGCATGGAGAATTATCGCATTTATTTACTGTATTATAGGTATTATTACCAATACACTTGCTGTATTTTCAGTAAAAGAACTGTCAGATGAAGAATTAAAAGATGATAGTGTGGCAGGAGAGGAAGATGACAAACTTTCTTTTAAGCAGATAATAAAACTTCTCTTTAGTAATAAATATTTTTCAATGATTTGCGTGATTTACATTATTCAGCAGCTTCGTGCTTCTATGGTGAATGTAGGAATCTTTTTTATGACATATGTATTACTGAATACGAATTTGTTTGGTGTATTTTCATGGGCGAATAATATTCCATTGATCATTGCACTTGCCATTACACCTGCACTTGTTTCAAAAATGAAAGGAATGTATAAGTTAAACAAGTATAGTTATATGCTTGCTACAGTATGTCGTCTGATGGTTGCAGTGGCAGGTTATCTGGGAAGTGTTCCGTTGATGCTGTTATTTACAGTTCTTACATCCCTTGGAGAAGGACCTTGGCAGGGAGACATGAGTGCAGTAATTGCACAATGTTCAGAACATACTTATTTAAAGAGTGGAAAGCGAATTGACGGTTCCATGTTCTCTTGTACTTCATTAGGCGTAAAACTCGGTGGAGGTATTGGTGTTGCACTTTCAGGCTGGATGCTAGATATAAGTGGGTATATTAACCTTGACAACGCGGTTCAGCCAGATAGCTGTATTAATATGATGTATTTTATGTATTTGTGGCTTCCGTTCATATTTGACATAATTATTACAGTCATTCTTTCATTCCTTAATGTGGAGAGTGCAAATATGAAATTAAAAGAAAATATGCAGAATCAGTAATGAAAATAGCCCCTGAAGTTTGTCTTTAGGGGTTGTATAGAAAATAAGAAAAAAGGAGAATTATTATGAATGCTGATATGAAATGGTTAGACGATCCGGAAGTGTTCCGTGTAAACCAGTTGGACGCACACAGCGACCATTGCTACTATATAGATTATGCAGATATGGAAAAATCGGAGAATCCATTGATGCAGTCATTAAATGGACAATGGGAGTTTGCTTTTAGCAAAAATGTAATGGATAGGCCGGAAAATTTTTATGAGGAAAATTTTGATGCATCTTCATTTGCTAAGATTATGGTTCCGGGGCATATCGAACTGGCAGGCTATGACAAAATACGCTATATCAATACGATGTATCCGTGGGAGGGAAAAGAATATCACAGGGGTGCGTATAGTATGGAGAGTACCGGGGACGAGGCAGGAATGTTTTCCGAGGCAGAGTATAATCCTGTCGGATCTTATATCAAACGATTTGATTTGAGTGAGCAAATGCATGAAAAGAAAATCTGTATCTGTTTTGAAGGTGTGGAAGAAGCAATGTATCTGTGGCTGAATGGTCAATTTGTAGGATATGCGGAGGATAGTTTTACACCGTCAGAATTTGATCTGACACCATTTATCAGAGAAAAAGGAAATGTGCTGGCAGTTCAGGTCCACAAAATGAGTACGGCAGCATTTTTGGAGGATCAGGATTTTTTCCGCTTTTTTGGAATTTTCAGAAATGTAACTTTAAAAGCAGTGCCAGAGGTGCATTTGGAAGATGTATGGTTACAGCCGACACTAAACAAGGATAATGTAAGCGGCAGGGTATTGGTAAAGATGAAAGTAACTGCTCCAGAAGGAAAGAAAGTAGCTGCCCATTTTGTTTTAAAAGACCGAGAAAATAATCAGGTGGCAGAGGACAATATCACCTTAGAGGAAAAGGATGGAAGTCGTGTAGGAGTGATTGATACTGAGGTTGGAAGTGTTAAGGCATGGGATAATCACTGCCCATATTTGTATCACGCATATGTAGAGCTTAGAAGCGAAGATGGAGAAATATTAGAGATAATTCCATATGACATAGGTTTTAGAAGACTTGAAATGATTGACAAGGTGATCTATTTAAATGGTAAACGTCTTGTCATTACGGGAGTGAACCGTCATGAGTGGAGTGCAAAGACAGGAAGAAGCATTAGTATGGATGAAATGACAGCAGACATTGATTGTATGATTAGAAATAATATCAATGCAGTACGCACCTGTCATTATCCGGATCAGATACCGTGGTATTACCTGTGTGATAAAGCTGGCATTTATGTAATGGCAGAAACGAATATGGAAAGTCATGGAACATTCCAGAAACTTGGTGCGATTGAACCATCGTGCAGCGTACCTTGTTCTATTCCGCAATGGCGAGAGGCTGTTGTTGACAGGGCTAGGAGTAATTTTGAAACTTTTAAAAACCATACAGCAATTCTTTTCTGGTCTTTAGGAAATGAATCTTATGCGGGTGATGATATAGAAGCAATGAATACTTACTTCAAGGAAAAGCAGGATGGCAGATTTGTTCATTATGAAAGCTCTTTCTATGACCGTAATTATGAGGAAACCATATCAGATGTAGAGAGCAGAATGTATGCAAAGCCTTATGAAGTGGAGAAATATTTAAATAACAATCCAAAGAAACCTTATATTTTGTGTGAGTATATGCATGATATGGGTAATTCGATGGGAGGACTTGGTACTTATATGAAGTTAATAGATAAGTATGAGATGTACCACGGTGGATTTATCTGGGATTTCATTGATCAGGCACTTCTCGTGAAAGATGAAGTGACAGGAAAAGAAGTTTTGCGTTATGGCGGAGACTTTGATGATAAACCTTCTGATTATGAGTTTTCAGGAAATGGAATCGTATTTGCAGACCGTAAGGAAAAACCAGCTATGCAGGAAGTGAGGTATTACTATGGCTTATACAGATAAGAATAAATTGAGAGTCGTATATGGAGATTATACACTTGGTGTACATGGAGAAGGTTTTGACTATATATTCTCTTATTCACAGGGCGGTCTGGAGTCTATAGTAAAAAAAGGTTATGAATGGCTGTATCGTTGTCCAAAGCCTACTTTTTGGAGAGCATTAACAGATAATGACAGAGGCAGCAGGTTTCATATTAAAAGTGGAAGCTGGCTCGCATCGGATATGTTCATTGACTGTAAAAAAACGGAAGTTATTATGGACGGTGAACTGCAAAAGCAGTATGCTCCGGACAATAACAGCTATGGCGGTGATGTGTCTGCCGGGGAAATAATTGTGAAATATACCTATGAGACTGTCGGCAATCCAGTAACAACAGTCATTGTATCTTATACAATTGATGTAATTGGAAATATCAAGGTGGATGTGGATTACACAGGAGTAAAGGGACTGCCAGAGCTTCCGGTATTCGGAATGAGGTTTATTATGCCGACACTTGCAGATAAATATATGTACAAGGGATTATCGGGGGAAACCTATCCGGACAGAAAGGCAGGGGCAGAAAAAGGAGTTTATGAGGTATCAGATTTGAGACTGACACCATATCTGGTTCCACAGGAATGTGGTATGAGAATGGATACAGAGTGGCTGGAGATTATAAGACATACAAGTCTTGATAATAGCAGAACGGATAGTTCAGCACAGACATTAAGAATAGAGAAAAACGACAAGGCATTTGCTTTTTCATGCCTACCTTATACAGCATCAGAGATTGAAAACGCAACACACCATGAGGAACTGCCACCAGCAAGAAGAACAGTCCTTTGTGTCTATGGTGCAGTAAGAGGAGTTGGTGGAATTGATAGCTGGGGAAGTGATGTGGAAGATGATTATCGGATTAATGCAGAAAAAGACATTCACTATTCTTTCATTATCCGCTAAGTTTTGTTTGAAGTGAGGTGTTTGAGATGCAGATAGAGATATTGATTCGTAGTTTTCTGGATGGTGCATATGATGAAAGACTCTTAGACATTTATGCTGATGAGACAAAGATTTCTTACCAGAGGGAACGCTATATCAATGCAATAAAGAAATTTGAGCAGTGCTATAAGCCGGGAGATGTGGAATTGTTCAGTGCTCCGGGAAGAAGTGAGATTGGCGGCAACCATACGGATCATCAGAACGGAGAGGTTTTGGCAGCCTCAGTTAATCTTGATACTATTGGGATCGTAAAAAAGACGGATGATAATGTAATCAGATTAGTTTCTGATAACTATGATGAAATCATTATCCGGCTTGATGATGTATCTGTAAAGGAAAAAGAAAAGGAAACAACAAAGGCTTTGATAAAAGGTGTGGTTTCTGGATTCCTTGAGAGAAAATATGCAGTTGGAGGTTTTCAGGCATATATAACAAGTGATGTGCTGATTGGTGCGGGACTTTCATCTTCGGCAGCATTTGAAACACTGATAGGAACGATTTTGTCTGGACTTTATAATTGTGGAAAAGTTTCAGCGACAGAGATAGCCATTATTGGACAGTATGCTGAAAATGTTTATTTCGGAAAGCCTTGTGGTTTGATGGATCAGATGGCAAGTTCTACGGGAAATCTTGTTCATATTGATTTTGCTAACCCGGAAAATCCACAGGTTGAAAAAATTGATTTTGATATGGAAAAGTATGGTTATAGACTATGTATTACGGATACAAAAGGCTCTCATGCTGATTTGACAGATGAATATGCGGCAGTTCCGAAGGAAATGAAACTTGTTGCAAAATATTTTGGAAAAGAAGTGCTGCGTGATGTATCTGCAAATGATGTACTGGAAAACATTCATAATTTAAGAGAAAAACTTGGGGATAGGTGTGTCCTTCGTGCACTACACTTTATTTGTGAGAATGAAAGAGTACGGAAAGAAGTAAGAGCATTGAAGTCAGGAAATATAGGAGCATTTTTGGAGAATGTGAAAGCCTCCGGTAATTCTTCTTTTAAATATTTGCAGAATGTTTATTCAAATCAAGATATAAAAAATCAGAATGTTTCCGTTGCACTGCTTGTAAGTGAAATGCTTTTAGGAGAAAACGGTGTATGCAGGGTGCATGGCGGTGGTTTTGCTGGAACAATACAGACATTTGTGAAGAATGAATATGTAGAGTCTTATAAATCCGGAATGGATAATGTATTTGGTAACGGTTCCTGTAAAGATTTGAGAATAAGAAAATATGGCGGCATAAAAGTGTTATGAAATAGAAAGAAGGTTTTATTATGAGGATTTTGGTTTTAGGCGGGGCTGGCTATATTGGTTCACATACAGTATACAGATATTGAGACCATTATTTCAACAGCTTGGAATTGGCATATAAATCATCCTAAAGTTAACAAGTTAATGCCGGATTAGACAACTGACATTATAAATTAAAAGGAGTTGCTTGCGAGTGTTATTGGTATATGAGAACAAAACTGATGGAATAGCGGTTGAGTGGAAGAAAACAGTGCATTTTCCACCACATTTACATGAAGCAATAGAGGTAGTGTATGTAACTAATGGGAATATTGAGCTTGGAATTGGACAAGAATTGTATCACATGGACGAGGGTGATTTTGCAATCGTGTTCCCAAATGTAATACATCATTATCAGGTGTTTGGGAAAAAAGAAAATAAGGTAATATACCTGTATCTTGATCCGACCCTGTTTCCTTCCTATTATAAAGAGTTGCAGATATACAGCCCGAGTAACCCGGTTGTAAAAAAAGAGCGAGTGCATCCTGATGTAGTAAATGCCATAAAATATCTGGCAGGAATAACAGAGGGGAATTCCATGCTGATACAGGCATATGTACAGATGATTCTTGCCCATGTTTTCGCAGAAATGCCAATGGTTGATAAAAGTACAGTAGGGAGTGATGACTTGATTTATAATGCGGTAGAATATGTAGCCCAAAATTTTAGAGAGAAAGTCAGTCTTGAAAAAATGGCATACGATTTGTGTGTAAGCAAATATGTGTTATCAAGAATGTTTGCAAAAACCTTTCACTGTAATTTTAGTAAATATGTGAATGGAGTCCGGTTAAATTATGCAGCTGCGGCACTAGAAAATACAATAGATTCCATTACAAATATATGTCTTGATTGTGGGTTTGAAAGTCAAAGAACTTTTAACCGTGTTTTTAAGGATAGATACAAGATTACACCAAGAGAGTACAGAAAAAGAATGGAACACAATAATAAATGCTAATCGTATTATGTCTGTGAGTTTGTGCAAATGGAACGATACAGTCCTCATATGGAGCAGGGATTTCCGGGGAATTGCTTACCTGGCATAAAAACACCTCCTTGTTTGATAACAAAATTATATACAAATTTTGTTATGGAATCAATGGATATACCATTAGTGTTAGCAGGATAAACACAAATATTCATATGTATTTGACAGTAAGATCGTGAGCAAGCCCGCTGGGTGATTGTTCCCGGCGGGACGGAGAAAAAGAGATTGGAGCGATAATAATGTTTATTTGGTTATTTCATTAATGAATGAACTTCTTTTATATGATTATTTATGCTATCATATAAAAGAAGTTTTTTGCATTATCGTGGAGTTTGGAGGTGCAATATGTCTAAATCATCAAATCAGAAATTGAAGCTTATATATCTTATGAAGATTTTTCTGGAGAGAACGGATGAAACTCACAGTATTACTATGCCGGAGATTATTGATGCACTCGCTGCGTATGATATAAGTGCGGAACGAAAAAGTTTGTATAATGATATTGAAAATCTCAGGGTGCATGGTCTGGATGTTATAGGAACGCAGGAAGACAGGCGGAGGCTATAATCTGGAAGGAAAGATTAGAGCAACTGGATTTATTCAGAAGAAAACTGGAGAATATAAAAAGCCACAAATGAAATCAGATCCAGTAATGAAACTACCAACAGCTTATGATATTGTCCTGACTCCGGCAAAAGAGGAAAGACTATCTCAGATTATTATAGAAATTAACAATAGAACTGGTAGAAACTATGATAACGATGTGGCAATCAAAGCAGCTCTTCAGATTAGAGATATTATGAAAAAATCAGAGGAATTAAAGACAAGTGCAAAGAACAATACTGAACAGGATTTTGAATTTGCATTCTTCGATCATGTAGATGATGCACTCATTGATGGTTTGGAACAGAATCAAGATTTCTTTACACTATTATTACAGAATGATGAAATAAAGAAAGAAGTTCTGGGTTTGTTTGTAGAGGACACATATCAGAGTTTAAGAGCAGTAAATGCGTAATGAATAAGATTGAGTGGTGTAATTATGGAGAAAATAGATGTTATTGAACAAGCAGCAAATAGGCTTCTGCAACATAATTTTGCAGAAGCAAGAATAGCGATAGAAACAGAATATCCATTTCATAAATTGACTGCACAAGGGCGTCATTATACAGATAAAGAGAAGATGGCTCAATTTGTACGGGATGGATTTATTGACAGATATAGTGGACAGAAACTTGTGAATCCAGGAATATTGAAGGTACTATCTTATTACATGCCTGAGACATTTCCATATCATGCTCATTGGAAAATGGAAGAATGTCATAATGCTTACTGGGAGTTTGTACCTACTGTAGATCACATATATCCTGTAGCATTAGGTGGGGCTGATTCTATGGATAATTGGGCGACAACGTCTATGCTACACAATTCAATTAAGAGTAATTGGACATTAGAACAACTTAATTGGAAACTGTATGATGCCGGTGATTTTGATAAATATGATGGATTAACAGGACTGTTTACTAAATTGGTGGAAGCAGACAAGAAATTGTTAAGTGATTCTTATATTAAACGATGGTACCGATTGTCGGTTGTTGTTGCAAGCAAATAGAGGAGGTGCTATAGATTTGCAATTCGTATCGAAAAAAGACGAAGGGACATTTTTACTCTTATTTAACAGATCTGGATATGTATTGGATTTTACGGATAATTCATTTGATGTATTTACTACTGCGAGTATTGGTGAGCCAATAAAAACTAAATATGGTCTATCGAAAGGAAAATCATTAGTTGCGTATCTGAATGAAGCTGATGATATACAAAGAACAAAGCTACTTATAGATTTATTCCATTATTATGAGGATAAAATGGAATATGAATATAACATTGATTATGAGGATTTGGAAAATTGGAGTAATACATCTAGGTATGATGAACATTATGCAAAGATATATGAAAAGTGTAAAGAAATAGTAGCACGTTTAAAAGGTGGCACAACAGTAATTGCAATGACAGCAGAGAACCTAAAAAATAAGTTTTCAAGTGAGTACCTTTCGCAACAGATTGATTTGATGGTAGAAATGCAGAATACGAATCCAACCAATGCAATCGGAATGGCAAAGGAATTGATTGAAAGTTGTTGTAAAACAATTCTTGAAGAAATGCAGATATCGTATTCGAAAGATGATGATGTACCGCAATTGGCAGATAAGACAATGAAAGCTTTAAATCTACTTCCATCCAATGTACAGCCTACAGATAGAGGGGCAGATGCAATTAAAGCGGTTCTTGGAAATCTTAGAGCTATTCCTACAAAACTAGCAGAAATTCGAAATCCATTCGGAAGTGGTCATGGTAAGAGTGCATCTTTTCAAGGACTTGAAGTTAGACATGCTAAGCTTGCTGTTGGGAGTAGTATTACTTTTGTTGATTTTATCTGGAGTACATATGAAAATCAGAATTTAGATAAATTGGAGGGATAAATGTGCAGATACACTATTTTCAAAGATATCATTCAAAGGAGAATGTAGATACATCTAATACTATGCTGATGTTATCTCGCTTATATAATTATAATGCGGATAAATTCTTTGCAATGTTGAATGCTTTAATACTGGAACAAGATGAGACACCTGAAATAACATTTGATCTTCAGGTAGTGGGAGACGAAAGCGTTCCAGATGCGATTATAAGCCAGAAAAGTTTTAAAATAGTAGTTGAGACAAAATTACATAATCAATTTCAACAGTCTCAGCTTGAAAAACATCTTACTCAGTTTGGAACAGAGGAGATAAAAGTGCTATTAACGTTAGATCCAAAACCTATGAAAGAGTCATTGATGGATAGTTTTGGCACAGTGTTGAAAAATTATAATACAGACAGGATTAATGAAATAAAAACGCCAATAAGGCATGTAAATATTACATTTGAGCAATTAGTTGCTGCAATGGAAGATATTGTAGATGAGAGAGATTCAGAGATAATGGCTGTGCTTGATGATTATAAGAAGTATTGTTTTGATGAAAAACTGATACCTGATGATGGAAAATGGATGAGAGCAATTGTTGCGGGAACAACATTTGAAGATAATTTGAAATATGATTTTTATTATGATCAAGCTTCAAGAGGCTATTCAGGTCATGGATACATTGGCTTATATAAAGGAAAGAGTATTAGAGCAATCGGAAAATTGAAAAAGACAGTTGTTGCAGAGTTAGTAAATGGAGAAGTGTCATATATTAATGAAAGCGGAGAAGCTGCTACAAAAGAGGAGATAGAAAAGATTAAAGAGGCTATTGTTCATGCAGAGTCAGAATATGGATACAATTTGAAAACAGTTAAGCATAGATATTTTATAGTTGAGCATTTTTATCCAACAGATTTTAAAAAAGCAAGTAAAAACCCGATTCAAAAAAGTAAATATTTTAATCTGGCAGAAATGTTCAAAAGTAAAACGTTGCCTAAAACAGATGAAATAGCATCAATACTGGATGGAAAAACATGGGAAGAGTTTCATTAAACAGTGGATTTTCATAAATATGAAGAAAATAATAATACTGTAATGGTGTTCATATAGAGGTGACGTGTGTATTATGGGAAACGAATCAGGTGAATGGATTATGTATGGCATGAAGAGGGACAACCCGGATTGCATCCATTCTGTAGATGAAGCAATCAAGTATATAAATGAATTTGGCTTTTTACCATTATTTAAGAATGATATAGATGGGTTTTCACTTGAAGAAAGAACTGTTCCAGAGTATTGGTGGAGTGATGATCCAGAGATTGATCCATGGATGTGGCGGGCTATTATAGCAAGGCGGCATGATATCGTCTATGGAAAGTTCTTTGATAAGAAGGCAGGATTTATATCAAAAAAGTGGCTTCCTGTATTTGCTAATTACCGCCGGGATGGATATGATTTTGATGCATTATATGATGATGGTAAAGCACCTAATAAGCATAAAAAGATAATGGTCAATTTTATGGAAAACAATGCTGATTCAGAGATTTATTCCAATGAATTGAAAAAACAAGCTGGATTTGGTAAGGATGGAGAAAAGGGATTTGATGGTGCTATAACGAATCTTATGATGCAGACTTATCTGTGCAACTGCGATTTTAAGAAGAGAGTGAATAAGAGAGGTATTGAATATGGATGGGATGTTGCAGTGTATTCATCTATTGAGCATATCTATGGATACGATTATGTAACTTCCTGCTATAAGGATAATCCACAGGATTCATGGAAACAGCTTGTAGACTATATGCGTAAGATGTATCCGGAGGCAAGGGATAAGCAGATAAGGAAGATATTAAAGTAATACAGGCATGGATAAGGAGGTGCCACAATGCCATTTAAGATTGTCCGCAAAGATATAACAAAGGTAAAAGCAGATGTAATCGTAAATACTGCTAATCCAAATCCGATATGTGCAAGTGGCACGGACTTAGCAATATATGAGGCAGCAGGCAAAGAAAAGCTTCTCGCAGAAAGAGCGAATATCGGCAAAATTGCAAGAGGTGATATTGCTGTCACTGGTGCATATAGCCTAAATGCAAAATATATTATTCATACAGTAGGACCGGTATGGACGGATGGACTGCACCATGAATTTGAAATTCTGGAGGACTGCTATCGTAAATCATTGCAAAAAGCATTGGAACTTAAGTGCGAGAGCATTGCATTTCCATTAATTTCGACAGGAGTATATGGATTTCCGAAGGATAAGGCATTACAGATTGCTGTGTCAGTATTCAGCCAGTTTCTTACCGAAAATGAGATTGAAATCATACTGGTGGTGTTTGATAAAAGGTCTTTTCAGCTTTCCGGTCAGATTGTAGGTGATATTGATTCCTACATAGATGCTAATTATGTCAGGGAAAGTCATAGAAAAGAATATCCGGTGCGAAGCAGAAGTGGTGCTCGCAGGAGAGAATTGTCAGAGGAAGCGTTCTATGAGGAGATGCTTCAAAGAGAGGCAGAAGATAACTATCCACTTGAGGAAGATACAGGGTTAGCGCAGCCTGCTATGCTGTCAGCAGACATTTCTTTGGAAGACCAGCTTGCAAATATTGGCGTATCATTTCATGATAAATTATTTGAGCTGATCGATGAAGCACATCTTGACAATAAGGATGTGTGGAAACGGGCAAACCTTGACAGAAAGCATTTTTCCAAGATTCAATGTGACCAGAATTATCATCCAAAGAAGAAAACTGTAATGGCATTCTGTATTGCACTGCAGCTTGATCTGGAACAGTCAAAAGACTTACTTGCCAGAGCAGACTGGGCATTTAGCCCAAGCAGTAAGGTGGATCTGATTGTACAGAAGGCTATTATAGATAAGCAGTATGATATTATGCAGCTGAATGTGATCTTATTTAAGTATACGAATGAAATTCTTGGAGTATAGGAGCAAGATTGATATGTGGAATGACATATATAAACCGAATTCTATTGGCAGTGAGGGCGGCACGATTATTGCAGATGAGGAATATAAAGAATCGTGTAGGATAACCTTGGAAAGATGTGAAAGGTATGATGCAATTACATGTGGTGTATATGGATGTATGATGCATACAGCTTTTTGTGATAAAAGTCATAGTCAGGAAGTATTTGATAATATGAAAAAAGACTTGGAGGAATTCATAGATAAGGATACAACAGCGGATGAAGAAGGTATTTTCTATGAAGAGTTTACAGGTAGATATTGATTAGTAAAGTTACGTCGGTACTTATAGTATCGGCGTTTCTTTTTTATCTTAAAAGTGTCGCCCGAACAGCGACCATATAAAGATGTCATTCAATTATACTCATATTGTAACAGAGAAAGAGAGGTGCCGGAGTAATCCGGGGATTGGAGGCATATATGTGCGGAGCAATTTTAGGAGATATTATAGGAAGTCCGTTTGAGTTTGACAGAGGTGATAAAACAAAGAACTTTGATTTGTTTAGTGAAGGCTGTGGCTTTACAGATGATTCCGTTATGACAATAGCAGTTGGAGAAGCTCTCCTGGCAGTCGGACCAAAAGCTACAGTAAAGGAAATTGAAGAGGCGATAGCAACCAACATGCAGAATTGGGGAGGAAGATATCCACATACAGGATATGGTGGGAGGTTTAGGCATTGGCTTAAAGAAAAAAATCCAAAACCATACGGAAGCTATGGAAATGGTTCAGCCATGAGAGTGTCAGCGGCAGGCTGGCTTTATGACTCGGTGGAAAGAACCAGAGAGGTAGCTAGAGCTACAGCGAATGTGATACATAATCATCTGGAAGGTATAAAGGGTGCAGAAGCAACAGCAAGTGCAATATACATGGCAAGGAATGGCTCTTCAAAAGAAGAAATCGAAGAGTATATAGAGAAGGAGTTTCACTATAATCTTGATAGAACACTTGATGAGATCAGACCTGAATATCACATGGATGAGACATGTCAGAGAACGGTGCCAGAGGCAATCATCGCATTTCTGGAATCCAAGGATTTTGAGGACGCAGTGCGTAATGCAGTATCACTTGGTGGAGATACGGATACACTTGGAGCCATTACAGGAAGTATTGCAGAAGCATTTTATGGAATCCCTGCTGTGCTGATTGCAGAGTGTAAAAGTCGGATTGATAAGGGACTGATGACGGATGTCCTTGATGAATTTGATCATGTTCTTGGCAGGAGCATGGATACTTATTCAGATGAAATGGATGAGATACAGGCAAATCAGATGATTGAGGCAGCAATCGATCAGTATTATGAGAAACAGGATAAAAATGGAATGTTGTTATTTATGGAAGTCATGGTAACAAGAATGCAGCAGACAGGAGAAGTTGTTGTTCCATATATTACGGAAAATCCTTTTATGTCGGAAGAACAGATAAGTAAAGGCTGGCGACACGATTTCACTTGACCATGATGTAAGACTTAAAATAGAAACTGTAAAAGATGCTGATGAAAAAGAATGGATTGGAGTATTTACATCTTCTGAAGAGATGCATAAGGGTTCTGCTGGAAATGTGCAGATGAATCAGTCTATTGAATCAATACTTCGTCTGGCTCTTAATTGGGAACAGGTAAATGGAATTGTGATTAATCCTTTTGGTAAGTATATTCGGATGACAAAGAAGATGATAGAGCTTTTAATCAATGGGTATGAACATTATGAGAATGAAAGGAAGAGCAAAGATGATGAGAACAATTAAAGTTACGGGAAAAGGAAAAATAGCAGTAAAGCCAGATATGATCCGATTATATGTAAACAAGGAAGAACTTTGCCATGAATATGAAGATACTCTTCGCAGATCAACAGAAGATACAGAGCTGCTCAAGGATTTATTTGAAAACCTTGGATTTCAGAGAAAAGACCTTAAAACAGTATATTTTAAGGTTGATACAGAATATGAAAGCTATCAGGACAGGGATAAGAGTTGGAAGCGAAGATTTGAGGGATATAAGTATATTCATCATATGAAAATAGAGTTTGCTTCTGATAACAAAAAGCTGGGACAGGTGCTATATGCTTTGGCACATAGTTCATTAAAACCGGAGTTTTCTATTGAATATACTGTAGCTGATGTAGAAAAATGTAAAAATGAGCTGTTACATAAAGCAATTGAGGATTCCATTCAAAAGGCACAGGTACTTACAACAGCAGCGAATGTGAAACTGGGTGAAATACAGGCGATTGATTATTCCTGGGGAGAGATAGATTTTGTAACAAAGCCAATGAATGAAATGAGATTAATGGAGTGTACGGAATGTGAAATGAGTGCACCGGCAGCATATGACATAGATATTGAAGCAGACGATATAGATGTTACTGATACAGTAACTGTAGTCTGGGAAATATTTTAGGTCTGAGAAAATCTATGGCATTGTGTTTGTTGAAGAGGGGTAAATGGTGGTATAATCCTATTATTGATAGATAGTAATAATAGGTGATTTTTATGGAACAACGGAGGCAATTAAAATGAGATTTGGAATGAGAACACCCAATATAAAGAAATCAATAAAGGCAAGAACAACAGGGAAAGCTAAGCGTGCTATTAAGAAAGCTGTAATTCCAGGTTATGGAAAGAAAGGCATAGGGTGGATAAAAAATCCAAAGAAAGCAGCTTACAATAAAGTTTATAAGAAGACGAGCTTTGGTATTATGGATTTATTTAAGTAACTATCAGGAGGATTAAATAATGGAACGAGTAGCTAAATTTTTAAAAGAAGCAGAGACATATTATCTGGCAACAGTGGAAGGTGACCAGCCAAGAGTTAGACCTTTTGGAACAGTACACATTTTTGAAGGAAAGCTGTATATTCAGACTGGAAAGGTAAAGGATGTTTCAAAGCAGATTCACGCAAACCCGAAGGTAGAAATCTGTGCATTTAAAAATGGTGAGTGGCTTCGTGTAGCCGGAGAACTTGTAGAAGATGACAGAAGAGAAGCAAGACAGTCTATGCTTGATGCTTATCCATCTTTACAGAATATGTACTCAGCAGATGATGGAAATACCGAGGTGTTCTATTTTACAAATGCGACAGCTACATTTTCATCATTTACACATGAGCCGGAAGTAGTGAAGTTTTAATGACTAAGGATGAATGGTACAAGCAGTTATTTGAGCGACTGGATAAGTCCAAGTTCCGAAGCAGTTTTCATTTGAAACAGAAAGATATTGATTATATAAATGAAAAGGGACTTGCTGTTATCAGGCAACATGCAAAGGAATTTATTGCAAAGAGAGAAGCTCCGGCATATATAGCAAATGATGGCAAACAGACACCAATGCGTGGACATCCAGTATTTATTGCCCAGCACGCAACAGCAACATGCTGCAGGGAGTGCATCCGAAAGTGGCATAAAATGCAGCCGGGCAAGGAACTAAGTCAGGTGCAGCAGGATTATCTTGTAGATGTAATTATGACATGGATTCAAAAAGAAATCGAGAGGCAGGAACATAAAATATGAGTTTGAAAAATGTATTGATTATTGTTGATAACATTGACGAATCAATTGATTTTTATGAAGAACTGTTTGGACTGCGTGTGATTACAAGGCAGGAAGGCAATGTGATAATGTCAGAGGGGCTTGTATTGCAGGATGTAGATGTATGGTATGATAGTACAAAAATACATACAACTCCACATAACAATATGACAGAACTTTATTTTGAAGATAATGATATAGAAGGTATTATTGAAAAACTGGAGTCTGGCAAGTATGTTGTAAGTTATGTTACGGAATTAATGGAACTTGAAGGTGGACAGAAACTTGTAAGATTCTATGATCCATCAGGAAATCTTATAGAAGTACGAACACCAATTAACTATAACTGATATGAAATGGATTTAAGGAGAAAATGCAGATATTTGTAGATGCAGATGCGTGTCCGGTAGTGGACATTGTCGAGACAATAGCAGAGAAATATAATATTCCAACCACATTGCTGTGTGATACGAATCATATTTTGTATTCTGATTACAGCGAGGTAATTGTAGTAGGTGCAGGAACAGATGCTGTAGATTATAAGCTGATTAGCATATGTCATAAAGGGGATGTTGTAGTATCGCAGGATTATGGTGTCGCTGCTATGGCTTTAGGTAAGGGTGCGTATGCTATTCATCAATCCGGTAAGTGGTATACGAATGAAAATATAGATCAGATGCTTATGGAGAGGCATCTTAACAAGAAAGCAAGACGTAGCTCTCACAAAAATCATATAAAGGGACCAAGAAAGCGTACAGAAGAAGATGATGTACGCTTTGCACAGTCCTTTGAAAAACTAATACTTATGGCAAAGTCAAAAGAAGGTGCTCAGAGTGGGACTATTTAAGAAAAAGACAGTTACAAAGACATATGATAAAGAAAATAAGAAACCAGTTATCAAGGCGAGCATATGTAATGGCGAGCAGGTTGCAGGCTTTAAGGACATTCATACAGGTAAGATAGAAGAGATTATGCTGATTAAGAACCAGGCAGACCTTGATGCATTCAAGAAAATGTATGGAATAGATGATGAGATAGACAAGGAATATTAAACAATGTATTTGATTAAGACGATAAAAGGTGACATAACAAAAGTAACAGATATGCAGGCAATCGTAAATGCAGCAAACAACTCCCTTCTTGGCGGAGGCGGTGTAGATGGTGCAATTCACAGAGCAGCAGGACCGGAACTTCTGACAGAGTGCAGGACACTTCATGGATGTGAGACAGGAGAAGCAAAGATAACAAAAGCCTATAATCTGCCATGTGATTATGTTATTCATACTGTGGGACCGATATGGAATGGTGGGAGAAATAAAGAAGAGGAACTTCTTGCTAACTGCTATTTTAATTCAATGAAGCTGGCGATGGATAATGGAATCAGGTCTATTGCATTTCCTTCTATATCAACGGGAGTATATAGTTTTCCGGTTGAGTTGGCAGCAAAGATTGCAGTACATACAGTAAATAGGTTCTTGCAGGATAATCCGGACAGCTTTGATTTGGTGGAATGGGTGCTGTTTGATACTCATACTGAATCAGTATATGAAGCTGAGGTTGATCAACTGTATAAAATGATATAATAAGATTCTGGATGCAAGGATTGTAGTAAAACGCATCCAGTTAATTTGAACCATCTTCATGAAACGATACACGGTATCTTTTGCAAAATTAGGAGTGCCTTTCCTTTTATAGGCATTGGCAGCTTTCAAGGCTGGGTAAATATGAAACCTTGTAAGAAATCGTTTGATAGATTTAGGAATCTGCTTATCATTTTGAGTCGCTTGTGTTATACTTTTATTCATAACATGAGCCTCAGGTTTGTAATTGTTTTTTGGCAACTCAATTATACCAAAACCATTGGTTTCATGCTATTTTTATGCCAGTTATTATTAAATTTTCAAGGTGCATAGGCACATTTTAATGTGCGAAGTTTGAGTTATTATGCAGACGCTGACAGCTATGAAGATGGCAATGAAAAATAAGCTGTTAGAACAGAGGGAAGATATGGTGGCGATGAGTTCATGGCTGTGATTTATCATACAGGCAAAACGGAGATTGAGGAACTGTTACAAAGCTTATGCAGAGAAAAAGACAGATTAAATAGTAATGAAGCTCAAATCCCGATCGACTATGCATGCGGATGGGCAATTTCAACTGATGAAGGAACCTGCACGCTGCAGATGTTACTGGATAAGGCAGATTCCGATATGTATGAAAATAAACAACTATGCAAGAAGCGTAATTTAGGTTTACGTCAATAAACTAAAAATAGAATAAAAATCAGCATTGTGAAAAGTGTTCATCCAGGAGACAGAATTTAGGTTAATTTTCACCAGTTTCTAGCAATAGAACCACTAATATTTAGTAGAAAATAATTTAATAATTTAATACTTTTTTTTAATAGATTTTTCCAATAGAGTATGCTATATTATAATCGTTTATGGATAAACAAATTTGATAAAAGATCAATAATTTACAAAGGAAGGGAAAACTTTCATGGAAAAGATCAAAAAGCGTATAGCTAACTTAAAGGTTGCAGGAAAATTAAAAGTATATCGAATGACAGTGCTTGTTATGACATTATTTTTAGTGTTGGTGGCATTGATCTCGACATTAGTGATCCGTTTAAATATAGAGAAGATCACTGAGGTCTGGTCTCCGTCATTGGAATATCTGCAGGATTTAGAGACAATGACTGCGAAATACAGAATCAAACAGTATCAGCATCTGGTAGAATCAGATGCAGCAATCATGAACTCCTGCGAAGAAGAAATCCAGAAGCTGGAGAGTCAGATCCAGGATACCTGTGCGAATCTGGATGCAATCATGTCTGCAGACAGTGATGCTCGAAAAGGACAGGACCATTACGAAGTAGCAAAAGCTGCATGGGAAGAATACAGGGCTGCTTCAGATGAAATCCTGAAGTTGAGCCGTGCGGGTAAACAGCAGGAAGCATCAAAGCTGATGACCGGAAAGGTGTATGAAGAATATAAAGCTTTGGCTGAAAAATTAACGATATTAAGTGACGAGTTCCAGGCAGAATTAGACCGGGCAAAGACCATGGCTAATGTATGCACTATAATCATATTTATTGTGATCGTGGCAGCGGGTCTTGCGATTGCTGTAGTGACGACACAGATCGGAAAGATCATTACCAATTCCATTACCGAGCCGGTAGAACAGATAGATGCAGCAGTTGCCAGCCTGCGTAAGGGCGAACTGTCTAATGTAGAAATGCTTACCTATGAGTCTGAGGATGAGTTTGGTGATACCATCAGGAATCTGAAAGAAGCCATGGGTATTCTGGCAGATTATGTCAGCGAGATCTCTGTGGAGGTAAAGGCAATAGCACAGGGTGACCTGACCAGAAATGGTAATGATATTACAGATTTCCTAGGCGATTTCTCGGAGTTGAAGGCATCATTGGTGTATATTCTGAAACGGTTTAACAGTACCCTGACCGAGATCAGCAATCTGGCAGAACAGGTATCATCGAATGCATCCGAGGTGGAAAATGCATCAAGATCCTTGGCGGACGGTGCAACAGAGCAGGCAGGAGTCATCGAGGAATTGAATGCCACCGTTGATACGGTCGTGGATCTGGCGGCAGATACAGCGAAGGAAACACAGAGTGCATCTGCACGTGTAAAAGCCTCTGCAAATAAAGCGAACGAAGAAAAAGAAAAAATGAACGATCTGCTGATGGAAATGGGACACATTACAGAAATCTCCAAGGAGATCGGTAATATTATCACAGATATCGAGGATATTGCATCCCAGACCAACCTGTTATCACTGAATGCTTCTATTGAAGCTGCCAGAGCAGGAGAAGCAGGAAAAGGCTTTGCAGTAGTGGCAGATCAGATCGGCAAGCTGGCAGCGGATAGTGCGAAGTCGGCTGTGAATACGAGAGATTTGATCGATAAGACCTTAGTGGAAATCGAAAAGGGCAATACGATCACAAGAACAACAGCAGACGCATTTAATCAGATCATTGCAGATATGGAGTCCTTTGCAGAGATTGCACAGAACACCATGGAGAAAGCGAATTCCCAGGCAGAGTCCTTGGGACAGATCGGTCAGGGAATTGAACAGCTGTCCAGTGTGGTACAGGGCAATGCAGCATCCTCAGAAGAGAATACTGCGATCAGTATTAATCTGGCAGAGGGAGCAGCCAAGATGCGTGACCGCGTGAATATCTTTAAGCTATTCTAGAAAATGGCAGGAATAGAGTGAAGTTGTCGGAAGGAAGGTTCTTGTTGTGATTAATGATATATTTAGTGTGTTTGGAGAGCAGACAGCAGAAATATTATTTGAGATCATTACAGAATGTATGGATGATTACCTGTATATATTTGATCTGCAGAATAATATCTTTGAGATTTCACAGTCAGCTGTGAAACGGTTTAATATGTCGAAAAATGTTCTGACAGATGCTGCAAATGAAGTTATGAAGGTAGTATATGAGGAAGACCGCAGGATGCTTGCAAAGCATCTTGCGGATATATGCGAAGGAGGAGAAAAGGTACATAATCTTCATTACAGGTGGCTTGATAAAGAAGGTATGCCGGTCTGGATTAACTGCCGTGGTATCGTGATCAATGATCAGCAGGGAAAGGCAGAGTATCTGGTTGGGTGTCTGAATGAGACCGGCAACAGGAGAAGAGCCGATAATGTCACAGGACTGCTTGGCGGTCCGGAATTCCTTGCTTACCTGCGTGCACAAAAAGAACCCATTACCAAGGGATTTTTTATGCATATAGGAATTGATGATTTTGGAGCAATCAATAGCTCCAAGGGAGCTGATTATGGTAATTATATCCTGAAAAGCGTAGCCGGCTGTATGAAGGAATGCCTTTCAGACAAGCAGAGAATTTACCATCTGGTAGCGGATCAGTATGTGATCGTGGATCTGGAAGCTTCCTCCGCAGAAGACGCTGTGGCACTGAAAGAAAAGATTACAGATAAACTTCATAATTTCATAGTAGCCGAAAATTATGAAGCTATATTTTCTATTTCTATTGGTGTTATAAATGCAACAACATTTTGCGAGGGAACCGAAGAATGCCGCAAAAAGTTTGAATTTGCCTTGAAACAGGCAAAAAGCATGGGTAAAAATGGATTCTATATTTTTGACCAGGATGACTATGAGGTCTTTTTACGAAAAGGAAGAATCATAGCAACACTTCGTAATGCTATTGTGAACCATTATGATGGCTTTGAAGTATACTACCAGCCAATCGTGGACTGTCAGTCCGAACAGATCATTGGAGCAGAGGCACTGATGCGTTTTTCCATGATAACGGAAGAAGGGCGGGAGTATGTTTCACCGATGGAGTTTATCCCATTATTGGAAGAGACCGGATTGATTATTCCCGCTGGAAGATATATTTTGAACGAAGCTGCAGCAATGTGCTGTGAAATGCAGAAATATATTCCTGACTTCCGGATGAATGTAAATGTATCCTATGTTCAGATCCTGCAAGGCAATGTGGAGCGGGATATTCTGGGTGCAATTCAAAAATATTCATTACAGCCGGAATGCTTATGTGTTGAAATGACAGAAAGCGGATTTATGGATATGACACCTTCGTTCTGTAAGTTCCGTAAAACTCTGGACAAGAACGGGATTCCATTTGTGATCGATGATTTTGGAACAGGATATTCGAATCTTCATTGTATCCGTGATATGAATCCGAGTTATGTGAAAATGGATAGGGATTTTACTGCCAAGGCGATGAACAGTGACAGGGATTATGAATTATATAAAAATATCATCCCCATGGTACATAGTATTAACGTCAGGATATGTGCAGAAGGCATCGAGGAAAAAGAATGGCTTCTGAAAATGAAAGAAATGAAGGTTGATTATCTGCAAGGATATTATTTTGGAAGACCATGTGGAAAGAAACAGTTTCTGCAGCAATATGCCAGTGGCATCAACGTTAAATAAAGAGAGTAAGGCAGACTCATCTATGTGGGGCTGCCTTATTTTATGGTCTTATGAGAAGGATGGATCCATAACGGCTTATTTAAGTTTTTCCAGGTCATTGGCATCAGGGTGAGACAATGCACAGTCAAAATTCTGGATCAATACATCAAGATTTGCCGGATGATCAGGAGCTTCCTTCATTTTTTATTTCTTGCATCATTGCTTCAAACATTTTTTCCGGGGTGTCATAGTCTAATATCGAAAATTGGTCTCCATCATCTGCTAAATTTCTGCTTCTTTCACTTGAGTTTTCTGCATATTCAATCACCAGCGAATTATAGCCACTTAAAAGTTCAACTATATGAATTGCTTGATTGTCTGGCAAGATGAACCATTGTTCATCTTCCAAAATTACATTGTCAAATATCTCCATCAACTTCTCGGAGATATGAAGTCTATATTCTCTTAATAATTTTTCTGGGTTCATTAATTCCATCTCCATTCACATTATATCATTTATTTCATATACTATTTTCTTCAGCTGATTTAGTATATGCCACCAAATTATACTATTTTCAGATATTTTGCAAATTCTCTTTTTAACAGCATGATAATAAAAGCCTTAGACGGCAGATTAGGTCGTGAAAAGGATGGCACATTGAATGAGGAGTATTGTAAATGGTGTTAAGCAGATATTTTAATTGAGAATGAGCCGGAACTTTTTAAATAAATTGTGATTAAAAAGTGAAAAATAAACATTCATTTTAATATCGTTCGTGTCGAAAAAATGTCATTTCGTGTAAATGGCATTTTTTTTGATGCCTTTTATTGTATAATACCGCTAAGAAAGAATGTATTTTTGTAATGTTTTAGGATGTTGCATAGACACATTGAGCACAATAAAAGGAGGGAGAGTTTATGAAGTATTTAAACTTAAAAAAGATTACTGCGGTGGTATTGTCAATCGGAATGGTATTTTCAAGCAGTGCCGTTACCGGGGTTGCGGCAGATAACAGTAAAAAGATAGCTACGATTCCTAGCAGCTATATTAATAAAGTGGCAGAAGATATTGATAATGAATATTTTTATGATGGAACATATGTTGATGATTGGGGGCATACACGTAAGGGCAGGCAGCTTGGAGCGACATATACAAAGGAGTCAACTGAATTTTTGTTATGGGCACCTGCGGCAATAGATGTAAAAGTTAATATTTATGCAACAGGTGATGATAATGACAGCAATGCACGTGATATAGGAACTTATGGATTAGAGAAAATGCTTGTAAACGATGAATGGAATGGCATCTGGATTATAACACTTCTTAGTGATTGGGGCGGATTGTATTATGACTATACGATTACCACAACAGATATTACCCATATTGGCAGCGACAGAACAACAAAATATAAAATTCAGGACCCATATTCGGTTGCGGTAAGCAAAGACGGAAAGCGTTCGTATATTACGGATACATCTTCAGTATCTCCTGAGGGTTGGGACAGCGACAGACATGTGTATGTTGATTCAACAAAAGCAAATACTGTTTATAAGATAAGTGTTAAGGATTTCTCATCAGATACCGCATCGGGCATGACTGCAGGCGGAAAGTACAGTGCTTTTACGGAAAAGGGTGCAAAAGTAAACAGTGCGGGAGAGCTTGTATCTGGTATTGATTATCTGAAGGAACTTGGCGTTACGACAGTACAGCTTGCACCGTTTGCGGATTTTGATGGCGACAGTGAGTATGAGATTTTAAATTATAATGTACCTGAGGCAAGCTATGCTTCCAATCCGTCAGACAGCAAGACTGTTATAAAAGAATGTAAAGAGATGATTCAGGCACTTCACAGTGCGGGATTTTCTGTTGTGATGGAGATGCCGTATACGCATGCCTCAGAGGAAAATCCTCTTGAAAAGTCGGTTCCGCGGTTTTATTACAGATTGAATACTGACGGTACAAGGTATACAACAAATACGGGATATGACAATGAGCTTGCCACAGAGCGGAAGATGTATCGTAGTTATATGGTTAATTCCATGAGATACTGGGCAGAGGAATATCATGTTGATGGATTTTCACTGGATTTGATTGACTGTGTCAATGTGAAGTACAAAGGTTCTTCGCATGTATATAAATGGCTGGATGAGATAAAGACATCATTGGCAAAGGAAGATGCCAATCTGGTTATCTGGGGAGATAATTATACAAAGGAAGAAAGACAGAATAAAACTTCCTTATATGATGAAATAATCGGCAGCACAGGTGGCACTTATGGCGAAAGAAACGAAAAAGCCGTAAAAATATACAAGCAGAAAGCAGCAATGAAATATGCTAAGCCGGGAACTTTGTTTATGGATGGCGGAGAAGAAATGTGTAACAGCGTTGAGGGAACAACTCTTGCAGACAGCAGTTACATTGAATGGAAGGATTCAGCAGAGTACGCAGATGTAGTCTCATATTACAGAGGACTTATGGAGATACGAAAGGCATTTTCACCGCTTGCGAAAAGCCAGACAATAAAAAATTCTGAAGCTTATGTGCTTGCAGGTACAAAAGACGGCGAGTGGAATACTATGGCAGTATTAAATAATGAGTCAGATGTGTCAAAAGAAATTACAATTCCTGTTCAAGGAAGAGCTGCTACGGACTGGGTTGTTATTGCAAATGGCGAAAGTGCGGGAGTTGTATCACTTGGTGAAGTCGCAGGCTCCGTTGTAACTGTACCTGCGTATACTACAATGATTCTTGTAGATAAGGAAAGCTTTGATGATGTGGCTGTAACATCAGGCAAAGGAAAAGTAATTGTTAATTATGTGATAAAAGACAGTGAGCAGAAGTTACGTGAATCGATTACACTTCAGGGTACATCGGGAACGAATTATGCGGTACCTGAAAAAATTAAGATTCCATCAGGATATACTTTTTTAAGCAAGACAGGCGATGAAAAGGGTGTGTATACATCAGAGACACAGACAGTTACATATTATTATAATGCGATTAATCCGGATACAGTGGTAGACGGTATTAAAAATAATGGAGTATACTGCGAGAAGGCACAGTTTAAAGTAACTTCTTCCGATTATACACAGGTAATGGCAGGAAATAAAACGCTTACATCTGATGTGGACGGTATTTATACTGTATCTGCAGCAGATGGCACACAGACAATAACATTGACGGATAATGAAGGATACAGCATTTATCTGTCTGTTACCGTAAATGCGAATCATACAATGGATAACAGCGACTGTACGAAAGAATCAATATGCTCTGTCTGCGGGAAAATATTTCTGGCACAGGCAAATCATAAGTTCAGCGACACATGGACAAAAGACGATACTTATCATTGGAAAGTGTGTGAGAATGACGGCTGTACGGTAACAACAACAAAGACAAAACATAGTGGTACAGATGATGGGGATTGTACAACACCTGTAATTTGTGAATGTGGTGAGATTGTTACAGCAGCAAAGTCAGGACATATATATGGTGAATGGAAGTCAAATGGTAACGGCACACATACCCACAAATGTACAACGGCAGGCTGTACTATAGAAGAAACAGAAAGCTGTGTAGGCGGAGCGGCAACATGTAAAAAGAGAGCCGTCTGCACGGATTGTAATGCTGAATATGGTACTTTAAATCCTGCAAACCACAGTGGAAATCAGGTATGGGTACAGACAGAAAAAACTCATCAGAAAAAATATGACTGTTGTGGTGCAGAGGTAACTAATATAGCAGATCATATCTGGGAGAATGGACACTGCACGGTATGTGGATACGATTGTATTCATACAGGCGGAGAAGCAACCTGTACGCAGAAAGCGGTTTGCGATACCTGCCATAGTGAATATGGAGAAATAAATGCAGACAATCATTCGGGTGTGGAAAAATGGACACAGACAGCAACAACACATGAAAAGAAATATGATTGCTGCGGTAAAGTGACGATAGAACAAGAAAATCATAAGTGGAAAGATGGTGCTTGTGAAACATGTGGTTATGTATGTGTACACAGCGGAGGAGAAGCAACATGTACAAAGGGTGCAGTTTGCGAAACCTGCGGCAAGGAGTATACAGATAAAGATATGGCAAATCACAGTGGAAAGGTAGTATGGGTACAGACAGAAAAAACTCATAAACAGGCATATGATTGCTGTGATAAGGAAGTATCGACAAGTGAAGCACATGGTTGGAAAAACGGTGTATGCACGGTTTGTGATTATCAGTGTAAACATGCAGGCGGAAGTGCAACATGTGTGAAGAAAGCGGTGTGTACAATCTGCAGTGAAGAATATGGCACTTACAATATGAGTATACATGAAGGCTTGAAGTCAGTAGCGGCAAAGGCGGCTACCAGGACAGATGAAGGAAATATTGAATACTGGTATTGTAAAGATTGTGACAGATATTACATCAAGCAGGATGGGCTTGTTGAAATTGAAAAATCACAGACTGTGGTTGCAAAGATTACAGATACAACATCATCTGACGATACGGGTAAAGGCGGTAAGACAGAGACAGTAAAAGAACAGACACCTGATACAGGAGATAATAAACGTGTATTTGCATGGCTTCTTATGTTTATAATAGGAGGGGCGGCAGCAGGATTAACGATTAAAGGTAAAAAGACAGAAAATTAATATTTAAAAATGCCGGAATTTTGCTCCCTGTGCGGGGCGAGATTCCGGTTTTTACATGTTTTGGTTTTATTTATTGGATTTTTATAATTTTTATATATTGATAGTTAAATGTTTGACATAATAACAGTTTCTTAATATAATATTAAGAATATGATGCGTTTTGCATTAAATATTTAAGAAAGAGAGAAAAATTATGAACGAAAAACAAGAGTTCAAGCCTTATATTCCGGCTGATAAGGTGATGCCTGAACTTACAGTTACATCTGTAATCATAGGTATCTTATTAGCCGTATTATTTGGCGGTGCCAACGCATACTTAGGTCTGCGTGTTGGTATGACCGTTTCGGCTTCTATTCCTGCAGCCGTTATCTCTATGGGAATTATTCGCTTTATTTTAAGAAGAGATTCTATTTTAGAGAACAACATGGTTCAGACAATCGGTTCTGCAGGTGAATCTGTTGCGGCAGGTGCAATCTTTACACTCCCTGCATTATTTATGTGGGCTCAGGAGGGCGGCACATCTATGCCTTCTTTGATAGAGATAGCACTTATTGCATTAATTGGTGGTTTCCTCGGAGTATTATTCATGATACCACTTCGTAGTGCATTAATTGTTCAGGAGCATGGCGTGTTACCTTATCCTGAAGGACAGGCATGTGCTGAGGTATTAGTTGCCGGAGAAGAAGGCGGTGCTAAGGCAAGTACAGTATTTGCGGGTCTTGGTATTGCAGCTGTTTATAAGTTTATCGCTGATGGACTTAAAGTATTCCCTAGCGAGGTTGATTTTACTATCAAGCCATACAAGGGTTCGGCTGTTGGTGCAGATGTACTGCCAGCACTCCTCGGTGTCGGTTATATCTGTGGACCTAAGGTATCTTCATACCTCTTGGCAGGTGGTTCCGTAGCGTGGTTTATGATTATGCCGTTAATCGCTTTGTTTGGTGGAGACAACATTATCGGACCTGCTACAATTCCAATATCACAGATGGGTCCATCACAGATATGGTCTAATTATGTGCGTTATATCGGTGCAGGTGCGGTTGCTGCCGGTGGTATTATAAGCTTAATCAAGTCATTACCGCTTATTGTAAAAACATTTAAGCAGGCAATGAAAGGCTATGGCAAGAAAGCAGACGGTGAGGAGACAAGATCAACTAAGGATCTTCCTATGACTTTGGTTGTATTGGGTATTGGCGTGCTTGCAATTATCATGTGGTTAATCCCGGCGATTCCTGTTAATCTTCTCAGTGCGATTATTATTATTATTTTTGGTTTCTTCTTTGCAACTGTATCATCACGTATGGTTGGTTTAGTAGGAAGCTCAAATAACCCTGTATCAGGTATGGCTATTGCGACACTTCTTATTTCGTCAGCAATTCTTAAAGCTACAGGTACAATAGGTATGAATGGCATGGTAGCCGCTATAAGTATCGGCTCTGTAATTTGTATTATCGCAGCTATTGCAGGTGATACATCACAGGATTTGAAGACAGGCTATATAGTAGGTGCAACACCTTATAAGCAGCAGATTGGTGAGCTTATCGGTGTGGCTGTATCTGCTGTTACAGTAGGCGGAGTTCTTTATTTGCTTAATGCAGCATGGGGATACGGTTCTACAGAATTACCTGCACCACAGGCTACTCTTATGAAAATGGTAGTTGAAGGTGTTATGGGAAACAGCCTTCCGTGGGCACTTGTATTTGCAGGTGTAGCCATTGCTATAGTTGTTGAAATTCTTCAGATTCCTGTACTTCCTTTCGCAGTAGGTCTTTACCTTCCGATTTATTTAAGTACACCGATTATGGCAGGTGGACTTGTAAGACTTTACTTCGATAAGAAGAAAGGTCTTTCAGAGGAAGAACGTAAAATTAAGGTTAATCAGGGAATCCTTTACTCATCAGGTCTTATTGCAGGTGAAGGTCTTGTTGGTATTCTTTTAGCTGTATTTGCTATTATTCCTGTAGGAACAGCAACTCTCGGAGATGCTATCAATTTATCAAAGGTTATTAATCTTGGTAACATTGGCGGTCTTGTATTCTTTGTGGCACTTATTGCAACATTAATAGCATTTATTAATAAAAAAGAAAAAAAGACAAATTAAAAAAAATGTGTTATAATAAATCTGTTGGCTTTCATGCCGACAGATTTATTATTTTTACGAAAAATTCTGCTTTTTTGATAAAGAGTTTTATTTAAGGAGGTTTCATGGCTAAGCAAAAGGAGAATTACTTAGACTATGTTCCAAAACATAATTCATTATTTGAATTTAGGGATAACAAGAAAGGGCATGTTGAAATTAAAGTTCATAATAAAGGTCTTTTTAATAGAATAGCACAGCTTATTGCGAAAAAGCCCAAGTACAGTTACATTGAATTAGATGAATTTGGTACATATATATGGCGTCAGATAGACGGAGTACGAAGTATTTATGACATCGGACAGCTTGTAAAACAACATTTTGGAGAAAAGGCAGAACCTTTGTATGAGCGTTTATGCCAGTTTACAAAGATACTTCATAAAAATCAGTTTATTGTTTATACTAATAAGATTAAACAAAAATAATATTAATAAAATGTTTTAAAGGAGTTAAGACATGAGAGTATTATCCGAATTAGAACCTAAGAATGTGTTTTCATTTTTTGAGGATATTTGCAATATTCCGCATCCATCTTATAAAGAAGAGAAGATTAGCAATTATCTCGTTGAATTTGCCAAGGCAAGAAATCTTGAATATTATCAGGATTCACTTTACAACGTGATTATAATAAAGGAAGCATCAAAAGGATATGAAGATGTTGCACCTATTATTCTTCAGGGACACATGGATATGGTATGTGAAAAGACACCTGACTGTGATAAGAACATGGACAAAGAAGGACTTGACCTTGAAGTTAATGGGGATTTTGTTTCTGCCAAGGGAACAACACTTGGCGGTGATGACGGAATTGCGGTTGCCTATGCACTTGCGATATTAGATGATGACAGCATTGCACACCCACGTCTTGAATTTGTGTGTACCGTATCAGAAGAAGTAGGCATGGAAGGTGCTGCAGGCATTGATGTGTCAATGTTAAAAGGAAAGAAGCTTCTCAATATGGACAGCGAAGATGAGGGAATCATGCTTGCAAGTTGTGCGGGAGGATGTAGTGCACAGGTTAAACTCAGATTAAACAGAACAGAAGTGACAGGAACAAAACTTCGTATTTCTATATCGGGACTTACGGGAGGACATTCAGGTGTTGAGATTGACAAGGGAAGAGGAAATGCAAATGTTCTCATGTCAAGAATTCTTCGTGATGCCGCCAAGAAAGCACCAATATTTATTGTATCTGTTGAGGGAGGCAAAAAAGATAATGCCATTCCGAGAGAATGTTTATCTGAAATTATCGTTGAAGCAGATAAAGCTGAGGCAGTTAAAGCTGCTGTTGAAGAAACTGCAAATGAGATAAGAGAAGAATTTGCGACATCTGATGCGGATTTTAATGTTACAACAGAATTATCAGATGGATGCAGCGTTAAAGCTGTTACAAAGGAAGACAGTGCCAAAGCGGTTGCACTTATACAGTCACTTCCTAACGGAATAATGAGAATGAGTCAGGATATTGATAATCTTGTTGAAACTTCACTTAATCTTGGTATAATTTCATTAGATGAATCAGGTATCTGTCTCAGATTTGCCCTTAGAAGTTCAGTCGGAGCTGCATTGAAAAATCTTAAAAACCAGATTGCATGTGTAAGTAAAACATACGGTGGAAGTGTTGAATTTACAGGAGAATACCCGGCTTGGGAATATAAGAAAGATTCAAAACTCCGTGATGATATGGTTAATATATTTGAACAGATGTATGGTAAAAAACCTACTATTGAGGCAATTCATGCAGGCGTCGAATGTGGTATACTTGCAGGAAAGATTGAAGACCTTGACTGCATATCTATGGGACCGGATATTTTTAATATTCATACAACTGAAGAGCATTTAAGCATTTCTTCTGCAAAGAGAATGTATGAGTATATACTCAATGTAATAGCATGCAAATAATATGCAATAGATAAAAAATTTTTAAAACGAAAGGATGAATTATTATGATTTACGCTTCACTTAATGCAAAAAAAGGTAACTATGAGTATCCGGCAGCAATTGCCACAGCTTTGGAATTTCTTGCAAAGCCTGAAACAAAGGAACTTCCTGTAGGAAGATATGAACTTGACGGAGATAACATTTATGTTCTCATTCAGGATCAGACAACTGCACCTGTAGAAAAGAAGCGTGCAGAAAGCCACAGAAACTATATTGACATTCAGTATCTTTTTACAGGAAAGGAAGTACAGGGATACGCACCTCTTCTTCCGGGCGTAAAAGGTGAAGAGCCTGCCGGAAAGGACAATATTTATTATGATGAAGTAGCTGACGAACAGTTCGTTACATTACATCCGGGTGAATTTACAGTATATTTTACTAACGATATTCATCGCCCTAACTGCACAATGGACGAACCTGTTAATATTCATAAAGCAGTTGTAAAGATTAAGGAAAGCCTTATTAAGTAATAAATTTATATAAGGTTTGTAATATAAGTTACTTTTTTGAAAGGAGACGTGATGATTGTTTTATGTCTCCTTTTTGCTATATGATTTTTTATACGCTGTTTATAATGGAGTCAGATTAAACATGGAATTATTGGATATAGTTGATGAAAATGGGATACCAACAGGAAAAACCATTGAGAGAAAGATTGCACATAGTGAGGGAATAAGGCACAGGACTGCACATGTGTGGATTATAAGAAAGACGGATAATGGAGCAGAGGTTCTTCTTCAGAAGCGTGCGATGGGTAAGGATTCATTTCCGGGAAGATATGATACTTCTTCGGCAGGTCATATACAGGCTGGTGATGAACCTGAAGAATCTGCAATAAGAGAGATGAAAGAAGAACTTGGAATAGATGCATCCGTCAGTGATTTGCATTTTGTTGATAAATTTGTAATTAATTATAAAAAAGAATTCTATGGAAAGATGTTTAAGGACAGCGAGATAGCTTTTGTTTATGTATATACCGGATCTGTGGATATCGACAAGCTTATATTACAAAAAGAAGAGCTGGACAGAGTGGATTGGTTTAACTTAGAATATGTTTATGAGGAATGTAAGAAGCATAATCAGAAGTTTTGTGCACCGATTGATGGTTTAGAGATTGCGAGAAAATATGTCTGTGAATATGGAATCTGAGATGGATTTTGATGATAAGAAGTTTTATATGAATTATCTTGACGGATTAACGGATGATATGCCGGATGAATTTTTCAGGCTGGCACAGGTATTTGAACTGAATTTGTTTGAACCTGTGAGGATTGATGGCAGCAGTGACATTTATGCGGCATATATTATGAATGATGCAGTTGAAAGCTTTTTTGTGTTTGAACAGCCGGTAATCACAGGTACATACAAAGATATTGAATCTGAGCAGATTGCGGGAGTGGAAAAGCTTGAAGATGGTTATATGCTTATAGTAAATCAGGGTGGAGAGAATGTATTTACAATAAAGTTTGTAAAGCTTAGTATTACATCGACATATTTTAATTATGGCTGTATGGGACATTTCTGGGTAAAAGGATATGAATATTTAAGGCAGCTTGAATACCAGTTTGCAGTTATACGCGATAAATACCGTTTTCTTGGAAGTTCATCCTGCAATGAAAAAGAACTTGTGTTTATGAGGCTGGCAGATTTTCCACCGGTTAAAAAGTACAGGTCAGTTCCAAAAGCATATTATGTGCCTTATCCCGATTCAATATATCCTGAAGCTGTCAGTTATCTCATGGAAGCCGCAAGAAGTGTCGGTGATAGAAATATGGAACGGATGCTTAAAATTTATCAAAAAAAGCCGGACAGCTTAAAATGTAACATTATTGCATCTATGTTTCATAAAAAATCGCATGGACGATTTATAGATAAGATTATCAACGATATGAGGGATGCTGCATCTTCATATGACAGAAGAAAGTTTGACAAAGAAGAGGAAATACAGAACCGGAAAATACATGAAAAAGCTTTAAAAATTATGAATAACTTTAAGCAAAAAGGGTATGAATGCTTTCTTTACAGAGAAGAGCCGTTTGTATATTTGAAAGATACGATTACATACAAAGAGCATGTGCTTGTATTTAAAAACCATGGACTTAATCGAAAGTGTGATATATATACCATAACCAATGATGGAATGTTTTATAAATGAGAAAAATAATATAATAAAAAGTATACTTAAAGGCGTGGGAGAGATTCCGCGTCTTTTTTCTGAAAATATGTTGGAAAGGGTTTATATAAATGAACATACCAGAAAGAGCGACGAAAGAACAGATAGATACAATGACAGATACAGAAGGCAATATACGGGTTTCATCAGTTCCAGGTTCGGGAAAAACGTTTGTGCTTACATACAGAATAGCTTATCTTATAACAGAGATGTTTGTTGAGCCGTCGTCAATTGTTGCACTTACTTTTACCAATAAAGCGGCAGCCCAGATGAAACACAGATTAAGAGATATAGTTGGAGATAATGCTAATTGTTTCACAGGTACATTTCACGGATATTGTAATATGTTTCTTAAAGAAGAGATTCACAGAATGTCATTTCCTAAGACTTTTACGATTCTTGATAAAAAAGCAGAACTTGATATGATTAAGAATGTAGCTGAGGATATGGGTATTTCACTTAAAGATAATACTGCAAAAAAGATAATGAGTGATATAGATATGTCAAAGCATGATATGTCATATGTTGAGCTTATGTCTGGAATTGATAAGACTGAATTAAAGAGAAAAGCATCTAATGAAAAAAATGTTGACAGGAAGGTGTTCTATAATTACCTGAAGAGGCAGTGTGATAATTATGCTCTCGATTTTGAAGATCTTATTAATTTTACTTTATATATTTTGGAAAAAAATGAAGATGTACGCATACGTTGGCAGGAAAAATGCCAGTATGTATTATGTGATGAGTATCAGGATGTCAATATGAAACAGGATATGCTGCTTGGAATTCTTAGTGGTCTATATCAGAATTTATTTGTGGTAGGTGATGATGATCAGAATATATATACCTGGAGAGGTTCCGACCCTGCATATATGATTAATTTTGATAAGACACATGAAGATGTTAAGGATTATTACCTTACTGAGAATTTCAGAAGTATACCACAGATAGTAAATATAGCAAAATCGCTTATATCTGCCAACCAGAACAGATTGCAAAAGGAGATGATTTCCAAAAGACCTGATGGTAATAAGCCTGTATTTAATGCACCGGAGACAGAAGAGAAAGAATCTGTGTGGATAGCTGATACTATACTTGATAATATCGCCCGGAATATGAAGTACCGTGACCATACTGTGTTGGTAAGAGCCGCATCGCAGACAAGATCACTGGAGGAAGCATTTGTAAAAAGAAAGATTCCATATAAGATACTCAGTGGTGCAAAGTTCTATGAAAGTGAAGAGATAAGGACAGTTCTTTCATATATGAGAATGGTGTACAGCCTTACAGATATGGATTTATTGTATACAATTTCAAGACCGAGAAGAGGTTTTGGTAAGAAATCGGTGGAAAAACTTAAAAATATGGCAGCTGAAAATGAATGCAGCCTTTTTCAGGCACTTGGAAAAATGATAGAGGAAGGTGAGATTATACAAAAAAATGTAATTGCATATTATGATGCATTAATGGAACTGCATGCTGCATATGAAGAGTACAGCTGTACGGATATTGTAAATAAATGCCTTGATATGGGATACAGGGAAGCATTGGAACAAGATATAGACCAGACAAGGCTTGATAATGTTTCGGAACTTATAAGAACTATAACTGCGATAGAAGATGATAATCAGGAAAAGGTAGAACTGGCAGATTTGCTAAGCCATTTTGCACTGTTTTCGGCACAGGATGAAGATGGTGAATATAACGTTGTTAAGGTTATGACTATTCACACGTCAAAAGGACTTGAATTCGATACTGTATTTGTACCGGGGCTGGTCGAAGGGCAGTTTCCAAGTAGCAGACTCCGTAACGAAGATGAGTATGAAGAAGAGAGAAGATTATTATATGTGGCGATAACGAGGGCTAAGAATATGCTTTATCTTAGCACATACAGAAAAAAAGATGGAAGATTCGGTGCAAGACCATCATCATTTTTAAGTGATATAGACATTAATCTTCTTGATTGTATTAATAACAGCAGAATATTAATTAAAGGGAAAACTGAGCAGATGCTGCCTAAGTTAAAGTTTGATGTTGGAGATATTGTCAGACACAAAGTATTTGGTGTCGGTGAGATTATTAAAATTGATAATATAACGCAGACATATGAAATTCAGTTCAGGAATATAAGAGGAACAAGAAGAATAATGTTTCGTGCAGAGCTTGAAAAAATCAGTCAGCCGGATTAATTCGTATAATTGATATGAATTTTTGTTTTGACGGATAAAAACATATGGAATTTCCTAACATTGTGGAGACAAAGAGTAAAGGAGAAAAAATGTATCTGATTTCGGCTTATTTTGATGAACATACAACATGGCAATTACAGCGGTTTATTGATGCAGTTGCACAAAATACGGGAAATACTTATATGATTGACAATAATGTGCCACCGCATCTTACAATATCAAGTTTTGAGACAAGAAATCCACAAAATCTCTGCGATGATTTTGTGAAGCTGTCGGAATTGGAATCCCATGATATAAATATATTTTCTGTAGGCGAATTTTTGCCATATGTTATTTATGTGACGCCCGTATTGGATTTGCATTTGCAGCAAACAGCAGAAAAGGTTTATAATATTTTAGCAGTGCGTGAGGATGTGACAATTAACCGTTGTTATAAGCCGTATAGTTGGTTTCCGCATATTACGTTGGGAAAGAAACTTGAAAAAGAGCAAATGATTGCGGCTGTAAGAGCAATGCAGACACATTTTACACCGCTTAAAGGTAAAATCGAGAAATTAGGGCTTGCACAGACGAATCCTCGCAGAGATATTTGCACAGTTGACTTGAAGTGATTGATTGTTGAGAGATATGATGATATATGAAGTGATTGATTGCTGAAATATATAAAAATATTTAATGGAGCAGCATTATGAAATTTACGATAGATACACATACACATACGTTAGTTAGTGGACATGCTTATAACACAATAGATGAGATGGCGGCTTTCGCCTTTCAAAAAGGCGTTACACATCTTGCTATAACAGATCATGCACCAAAGATGCCAGGAAGTACAGGTGTTTTTTATTTTTCAAATATGGGAATAATCCCAAGGATGAAAAACGGCGTGAAAATATATATGGGGTGTGAGGCTAATATTATGGATTATGAAGGAAATATTGACCTTAGCGAATATGGGCTTAAAGGCTGTGATGTTGTTATTGCAAGTCTTCACATTCCTTGCATCAAACCCGGAAGCATAGAGGAAAATACAAATGCTCTAATAAAAGTAATGAATAATCCATACATCAATATAATAGGTCACCCTGACGATTCAAGATATCCTGTGGATTATGAGCGTCTTGTAAAAGCGGCAAAGGAAAAGCATGTTCTTCTCGAGTTAAATAATACATCATTAAATCCCGACGGTCCGAGACAGGGAGCATATGATAATGATGTCAAAATGCTCAATCTTTGCAAGGAAATGGGTGTCTGTATTTCAATTGGAAGTGATGCTCACATAAAAGAAAGCATATGCGGATTTGACAGGGCATATCAGGTTATTAAAGATACAGAATTCCCGGAAAAACTGATAGTGAACAGCGATTATAAGCTATATGAATCGTATATTGGGAAGAGGAAATTATAGGCGGTTAAAAAGTTATGATAAAAAATATCGTAAAAGGAAAACACATTTTTTCAAGAAAGGCAAAACCTGCAACGGAAGCTGACAAGCAGGTTGTAACAGATTTGATTGACACATTGCGTGCCAACCGTGAAATTTGCGTCGGCATGGCTGCAAATATGATAGGTGTAAACAAATCAATAATAGTTGTTGCGGCGGGACCGTTTCAATTTGCAATGGTTAATCCTGTGATAACAAAAAAGTCAGGTGAATATAAGACAGAAGAGGGATGCCTGTCACTGGACGGAGTAAGACCATGCATAAGATATGAAGAGATAGAAGTTGATTATCTTGACAGTAATTTTAAGCCGCAGCATGGAAAATACAGCGGATTTACGGCACAGATAATACAGCATGATGAATGCGATATAATAGGGACAAGTTAGAAGAAAACCTTGAAAACAAGGGGTTCACGCTGATTTAGTCCCTATTTTTTATACCATTTAATCGGTAGATAAGGCAGCGCTGTTATTTAAAATCCGAAATTTATGAGAATACATAGTTGCTTCAGAATATAAATTCTGAATGTGCTTTGTGTACCCAAGAGAGGTGAAAATTGAATAGTAATAATTTTAGGTAGGACTAAATTAGCTTTGCACTGAAAAGTGTATCCGGCTGTGTGTCCTGCCTTTTTTATTGGAAAGGAGCAGGAGATGGCAGAAAAGAAGCTGATTTGGTCTGAATGTAAGTCATCTCACAAAAAGAGAGGTGGCTGGATATGAAAGTATTTATAGTAGTAGCAGTAATTATTGTAACAATCTGTTTGTTTTGTCTTATGAAAGCAAAGGCTGAGGGAGATAGAATATACGATGAAATCGCTGGCAGATATTTCAAAGACAAGGAAAATAGGATAGAAACACAAACCGAAAGGTACGGGTAGCTGTATGAATAAAAATTGTAAGATTTGGAGGAACAGAAAAATGAATAACAAGTTAGAAGTGATAGGAATTGACCACGGCTGGTCAATGATGAAAACCGTAACTCAGGTATTTGTCACAGGAGTAAAGGAGATTACAACTACTCCGGCACTTTTTGGAGATGTTCTTGAGTATGACGGCAAGTATTACAAGATTGGAACAGTAAGACAGGAAGTGAAAGACACAAAGGTTGAGGATGACAGCTTTTATCTTCTGACACTGGCAGCAGTCGCAAAGGAACTGAAGAAAAGAGGATTATCCGATGCAAGGGTATTTCTTGCAGTAGGACTTCCACTTACCAGATTTGGAGCAGAAAGAAACAACTTTATCAAATACCTTACCAAGAATAAGCGTGTTGATTTCCGATATGAGAATGAAGCATATCATATTGAGATTGACGATGTGGCAGTATTCCCACAGTGCTATGCGGCTGTGGTTGATAAGATACCGACTATGGCAAAGAAAACACTGGTAGTTGATATCGGTAGCTGGACAATAGATATTATGCCTGTGATTAACAAGTCACCGGATGAATCAAAGTGTGTTACCGTGCCAAGAGGTCTTATTACCTGTATGCGTTCTATCAATGAGCAGTGTGTAAGACAGCTCAACGGAGAGGTTGATGAAACTGAAATCCAGAATATTATGCGATATGGCAGGTCTGATATAGACGATGAATACTTTGCAATCATCAAGGCAGAGATAGAGGATTTTGTTGAAAAGGTATATAACTCAATCCGTGAGTTTGGGTATAACCTTAAAACCACACCGATTGTATTTGTAGGTGGCGGAGCAGTGGTAATGAAGAATTTCAGCAATCACGATGCAAAGAATATCTCTTATATCCTTGATGCAAAGGCAAATGCCAGAGGTTATGAGCAGCTTGCCATTATGGGACTGAAATCTGCTAAAAGACTTGCATAGGGGGTGGTCATATGGCACGAAGGCACATTATGGAGAGCACATTCCGACTGAACCTGCTCAATCCGCAACACGCTAAAATCAATGAAGTCATAAAGGGGCTTAATCCAAAGATTTATAAGTCAAAGAACCAGTTTTTGATTGAAGCCTGTGAGTTTTATATTGACCACTATGGAGAGGACGATATTCCGTCCAAAGAGGAAAAGCGATATGAGCAGTTTGTAACGAGGGACGAGATAGAACAGATAAAAAAAGAAATTGAGTATTCTGCAATGACTGAGGCAAGAAAAGAGGTCATATTCTTACTGGGCGGAGCATTGGCTGGAGTAAAGAACAGCCAGCCTGTAATGGCTGCGAGTCCGCAGGAAGATATGGAAGAACAGCCGGAAGATGTTATGAATGACGCAGATGTTGCAGGATTGGCAATGGGGTGGATGTCGAAAGGAGATTGATTATTATGAGAAGAATTGCAGGAGCCGTAGGAACCGCTATTTTACAGATACTCAAGTGGATACTTAAAATTGTTCTTGGAGCATTAAAGCTGTTCTTAGGACTTATCAGGTTAATTCTTCTTCTATTCTGTATGGTAGCAAGAGTATTTCTTTCATTCGTGAGAATGGGAACATTTTGAGGGGAGGTGAGAGTATGAAGATAAAGGGCTTCTTTCCTGCTTACAGGAAAAACAGAAGACTCGTGAAGTATTTCTTTAAATTTAAGAAACTGGTATAATCAAGGAGGTTAAAATGCACAGAATACGGGACAGACCGAAGTGTCCCGTGCATTACAAATAGATAGTTCACTGTAAGAGTGGACGGGCACGGTACACAAAGCCTATCCCTCTTACGGAGAAGGGATAGGTGGAATTTATGAAGAAGATAAATATTATCTTTTTATCCGTAATGCTGGCTTTGGCTATGACAGCCTGTAATGGCGGTAAAGACAATGCCAGTAATCAGACAGAGAAACAGACGGAAAGTATAAAAGCAACTGAGGAAGCAGCAAAGGTTACGGAAGCAGTTACCAAGACAGAGGCAGAGGCTACACAGGAAGCTGTAAGTGAAGCGGAATCTGAGTCAGAAGTACAGACTACTGAACCGGAAGAAAATCGTATGCCGGAGCAGGTTGCAGAGAAAGGGGAGCCTGCTTCACAGAATAATAATTCCAGCCCGAAAGAAGAACCGGAACAGAAAAATGACACTGATTTTGGTAATGGTGGCGGAAGTTCTGACAGTAATGAAGGTCAGAGCGAAAAGGAAGAAAGCGGTAATTCCAATGAGGAGTCTAGCTTTGCGGCATACAATCCGCAGAATGTAGTTTCGCTTGCAACTGCAAAATGTCAGGCAGGTGGAATGATTACCACACAGCAGAACTTGGATAATCTTCTTGCGGCAGGAAAGATAACGCAGGAAGAATACAATGAGTATTATCCTTATGATGGTATGGAACAATCTTATTACAGTGTGTTTGTGGAAACAGACCTTAATACAGCAAGCACCCTGTCAGGGAAACGATTACCGACAGAAGATGCGATTGCAGAGTATATCGCTGGTATGCTGTTACTGGAAAATGATCCGGTATTCTATATCAGTTATGAGGGAATATACACAACAGGAGGCACAGACTTTTACGAGTTTCGATGTCACAGATAATAAAACAGAATAGAAGCAGAGAGAAGAAAGATGTAAGCCAAAAACTTATGTCTTTCTTTTTTTATGCGTAAATTAAGGAGACAAAAGGGCAATGAAACAGAAATTGAAGCGTTTTATGGCAGGATTTATGGCTATGCTCACAATGATAATGACACTCTTTACGAATGGAACAACTGCATTTGCAGCCAGTCCGCAGGCAAATATTGCGTTCTGGAATGCGTCGGTAAAGAATTCGGGAGAGGTCAGTGAGCTGAAGCCGGGCTTTAATCACAGTAAAATCCTTTATTCTGTACTGGACGGAAATGCAGCGTATTGTATGAATTTCGGACTCAGGGCAGATGGCGGACAGCTTATGAACAGCTATGACAATCCAAGTACGGAAATGTCGAATGAGCAGGAGAAACTTCTTAGTTACTGTCTTTATTACGGGTACAGTACAAATGAAGCAAAGGCTCCGACGAATGACCAGTGTGATGAATATATCGCAACACAGGCTATGGTATGGGTTATCGTAGCAAATATCTTTGGAACAGGAGACGGGGATTCAGCAGCAAGAAAACTTTGTAATACAGCTCCTGATCCAGCTTCTTCTTATAACTATTATGAGAGACTCAGAGATAACATTGACAGTTCTTACAGTGCTACATTACCTAGTTTCGCATCTAAGCGACCAAGTGGTGCAGATACTTATGAATTGAAATGGAATGAAGCAAACCAGAGATTTGAAAAGACATTATCCGACAGTAACGGTGTGTTATCAGATTTCGATTTCAGCATTGATGGATACTCTGTGGATAAGAATGGAAACAGTATCACAATCTCATCAAAGAGTGTGAATACCACAGCCACAACAGGAACATTCACATCAAACAGCGGAAAGGTAGATACAACTTCAAGCTGCGTATTCTGGCTTACAGGAAAGAACGGCTATCAGGAGTTTATTTCGGAAAAGCCTACCGCTGATCCGGTCAGAGCATATATCAAGGTTAAGACAGAAAATATCGGATATGGCGAACTTACAAAGACAGACGAGTCAAGCGGAGTGAAACTTTCCGGTGCTGTTTATGGTATTTACTCTGACAGCGGTTGTAACAATCTGGTACAGACAATGACAACAGATGGCAACGGATATGCGAAGTCAGCAGCACTTGTTGCAGGCACTTATTATGTAAAAGAGATTACTGCACCAAAGGGATATGTCCTTTCCGGTAAGGTTCATACACTTACTGTAAAAGCAGGACAGACAACAGGAATCTCTGCAACGGATAAGGAACAGCTTGGAGCAATCACAATCTATAAAGAGGGTGAAGTGTTAAGCTCTTGGAATGGAAGCAATTTCACTTATGAAAAAAAGAAACTTCCGGGAGCAACCTTTAAGGTGACTGCCGGAGTAGATATTTACAAGGCAGACGGTACAAAGGTTTACAATGCAGGAGATGTAGTGGAAGAAAGCCTTACAACGGGAACTGACGGACAGGTGGTATTATCAGACCTTCATCTTGGAACTTATGTGGTAACTGAGATTAAGAGCATTGACGGATATACAATTAATACTACACCTCAGACTGTAGTGGTTGAATATAAGGACCAGACAGTTACCGTCCAGTATGAATCAACTACGATTGAGAATACAAGACAGAAGGCGGAAGTATCTGTTGTAAAGAAGGACTCTGATACAGAGAACCCTCTTGATGGCGGCAAATATACACTTTATGCCGGAAATGACATCAAAAACTATGCCGGACAGGTTATTGTAACAAAGGGTACAGCTCTTGAGACAGTAACTACAGGTGAGGACGGAAAGGCAAGCTACAGCGTGGATCTGCCAATCTCTAATGGATATTATATCCAAGAGACACAGGCTCCATATGCGTATATCAGAAACAGCAAAGATGTGTACAGCTTCAACTTCAATGTATTACCGGAAACACAGGCAAAGGCAACATTCAGCCACACATTTTCTAATGACAGAACTACAGCAAAAATTCACATCTACAAGGTAGATAAGGAAACAGGAAAGGCAGTTCCACAGGGAGACGCAAGTCTTTCCGGAGCAGTTTATGGTCTTTATGCAAGGGAAGCAATTAACCACCCGGACGGAACAACAGGCGTTATGTTCAATGCCGGAGACCTTGTGGCAACACTTACTACAGACGAGGAGGGCGAAGCTGAGGTAAACAACCTTTATCTTGGTAAGTATTATGTAAAGGAAATCACACCTTCTGAGGGCTACCTTTTAGACGAGGAGGAGCACGATGTGGTATGTGATTACGAAGGTGACCTTGTAGCAGAGGTATCAAGAAGCACAACATCAGCAGAGCAGGTTATCAAGCAGCCATTCCAGCTTATCAAGGTATCTGACAATGGCGATGATACAGAAGCAGGATTACTTGCAGGTGCAGAGTTCACAGCATACTTAAAATCTTCTTTATCCGTAAAGGCAGATGGAAGTTATGACTTTGATAAGGCTGCTCCTGTAGTAATCGGGGAAAACGGAGCAACAACAATCACATCAGACAGTAAGGGACACGCAGTATCCATTGCAATTCCTTATGGAACTTATGTGGTAGTAGAGTCAAAGACTCCACACAATATGAAAACAATCAAGCCATTTGAGGTAAAGATTACAGAGAACCACCCAACAGAGCCTCAGATTTGGAGAGTATTCCTTGACAGGGAATTTACTGCAAAACTCCGTGTTATCAAGAAAGATTCCGATACAAAGCAGACGGTACTTGTGCCTAATGCAGAGTTCAAAATCTTCAATATTGATAAGAACGAATATGTAAAGCAGTACACAACTTATCCTTCAAAGGTAGAGCATACTTCATTCTTTACTGATGAGGACGGAGATTTAATCTTACCGGAAGCACTTAAAATCGGTAATTACCGTATTGAGGAAGTGTCTGCACCATTTGGATATGTGGTAAACAATAAGTATGTCAACATTTCTGTTGATACTGACACAGCATTTGAGACAGACGGGGATACCAATGACGCAATCATTACCGTGGAATATTCCGATGCCCCTGCGGTTGGAGAACTTACCGTAGAAAAGAAGGGAGAGATACTTGATGGCTTCAAGGGCGGACTTCTTGCAAGCTCATATGAGAAAGAGTTTATTTATAAGGAAGGCTCACTTGCCAGAGCTAAATTTGAGGTGTACGCTGCGGAGGATATTTACACAGCAGATAACCAGAAAGATGCAGACGGCAACCGCATTAAGTATTACAGCAAGGGAGACCTTGTGACAACACTTGTAACAGGAGAGGACGGAAAGGCAGTAGCAAAAAATCTTCCTCTTGGACAGTACAGGGTTGTAGAAGTGGAAGCACCATACGGATATGTATTAAATCCGAATGAGCAGAAAGTGACATTCACTTATGTTGATGATAAGACTCCGGTTATCAAGGAAAGCCTGACATTTTCTAATGACAGACAGAAACTTGCTATGTCGGTTACGAAGCTGGACGCAGAAGATAATACACCAATCGCAGGGGCAGTATTTGGTCTTTATGCAGGTGAGGATATCAAAAATGCAGATGGCAAGGTTATCATTGAAAAGGGTACACTTCTTGAAAAGGCAGTTTCCGATGAGAATGGAATGATTGCTTTTGTCAAGGATTATCCATTTGCCAAATATGTTGCAAAGGAAATTGAAAAGCCGGCAGGATATGTGACAAATAATGAAGTGGTGAAGTTTGATACAGAGTATCAGGGACAGAAGGTAAAGACTGCTGTTTATAACAGTGAGTATAAAAATACTCCTACAACCTTTGAGTTTACAAAGACTGACATCACAAGCGGGGCAGAGCTTACAGGGGCAACACTTTCCGTGCTTGATAAGGACGGAAATGTGATCGACACTTGGACATCTGACGCAAAGGAACCTCATATCATCAAAAAGCTGGTTGTCGGGGAGACTTATACACTCAGAGAGGAATTTGCTCCATACGGATACCTTAAAGCAACAGATATCCAGTTTACAGTAGAGGATACCGGAAAAGTACAGAAAGTGGAAATGAAGGACGAAGTGCCTACAGGTTCTATCGTTATCAATAAGGACGGGGAATTTGTGACAGATACCACTCTTATGAAGGGTTACTGGTATGACTTTATTTTCAACTTCTTCAAAGACAGCCTTGCAGGAGTAACCTTTGATGTATATGCAAAAGAGGACATCGTAAGTGCTGACGGACTTGACACTGTATATCATAAGGCAGGAGACAAGGTGGCAACTATTGTGACAAATGAGAAGGGTGTCGCAAGAATTGATGACCTTCCACTTGGAAAGTATTACCTTGTGGAAACAAAGACACTTGAGGGATTTGTACTGGATGATACACCGATTGACGCTGACCTTTCCTATATCGACCAGAATACAAAGGTTGTTTTCGCAGGAATGGATGTGACAAATGAGCGTCCGAGAGTTCAGATTACTGTAACCAAGACAGACTCAGAAACTAAGGAAGCCCTTGAAGGTGCTGTATTTGGCTTATTTGCGAAAGAGGACATCGTAAACAAGGACGATAAGGTAATCGTAAAGGCAGATACACAGATTGAAAGAGCAGTAACAGGCAAGGATGGAAAAGTAACATTTACTTCTGATCTTCCGCTTGGACAGTATTATGTCAAGGAGATTGAAGCACCAAAGGGCTATGTTAAGTCTGATAAGATTTTTGATGTGGACGCTTCTTATCAGGGAGATAAGGTAAAGGTTATCGAGTTTGAGGCAGCATTTGAAAATGCACCGATTAAGGTGGAGATTTCAAAGACTGATATTACCGGAGAGAAAGAATTGCCGGGTGCAAAACTTTCGGTGATTGATGAGAATGGGAAGCTGGTTGAAAGCTGGACATCTGAGGCAGGAAAGACTCATATGATTGAAAGACTTTCAGCCGGAAAGTACACACTCCGTGAGGAGAGTGCCCCATATGGATATAAGGTGGCTAGTGATGTAACCTTTGAAGTAAAGGAAACAGCAGAAATTCAGAAGGTATCTATGAAGGATGAACAGGCAGTAGGTAAGATTGTCATTGAGAAAACAGACAAAGTAACCGGAAAGCCGATTGAGGGCGTTGTATTTGAAGTAAGGGACAAGGACGGAAATGTACTTGATACACTCACAACTGACAAGAATGGTCACGCAGAGAGCAAGGAACTTCCAATCTGTACTTACAATGAGGACGGCTCATTCAAGGAAGATATCCATTATACAGTGGTTGAAGTAAAGGCTGCTGACGGATATATCCTTGATGAAACAGCTCACGATGTAACACTTCGATATGATGACAATGCACCGGATGTTGTAGTAACAACACTTTCACTTGTCAATGTACCGACAGAACCAAAACTTCCACAGACAGGCGATAATGCAAATCCACTTCTTTATCTTGGAATTGGTGCACTTGCACTTATCACAGGAATCGGAGCAGGACTTCGTGGAAGAAAGAAAAAGAGAAAATAAAGAATAATCAACCTTGCGGGGGAATGTAAGCCAATGACTTATGTTCCCCTGCTTTTTTACGTGAGCAACGAGCCAAGTGACCATACTTGTATGGGAATTTGGCGACTGCCACGATAACGAGAAAATCTGCGAAGCATATTTTCGCAGTTTGTTTGGAGGATAAGCAGATATGATGAATTATGAGATTTTTAAGGAAGTAGTAAAAGAGAAGTTTATGGACTATATGCCGGATAACTTCAAAGGTATGGAGCTTGTAGTTATGCCTGTGGAAAAGGTAAATATGACCTATGACGGTATCACTATCAGAGGCAAAGATACTAATATTTCTCCTACTATTTATATCAACGATATGTATAAGAAATACCAGAATTGTGGTGATCTTGAGGAAACTCTGATGGCGGCAGGTGACCTTATGATAAGAGCATTAGCCCAGAAACCACCTGTTGTTGATGCTGACAGCTTATACAGGGACGCTAATGAAAAGGTAGTATTTCAGCTTGTTAATACGGAACAGAACAGGTCATTTCTGGAACAGGTTCCACACAGGGAGTTTCAGGACCTTTCCATTATCTATAAAGTTGTGGTAAATGTCGATGACAGAGGCATTCAGAGTACAAATGTTACGAACAGCCTTGCAAAAAGACTGGGTATGAATGAGGAGCAGCTTTTTAAGTGTGCGGCTGAGAACACAAGAAGAATTTTCCCGCCAAAGCTAAGAAGTATGAATGATGTTATGAAGGATATGTTTTTAAGGGACGGAATGCCGGAGGAAATAGCGGAGATGATGATTAGTGAAGTTCCACCGGAGCAGACTCTCTGGGTAATTTCCAATGACAGGGGAATTAACGGTGCAGTATCAATGCTTTATGAGAATGAGCTTCACGAACTGGCAGAAAACCTTGAAAGTGACCTGTATATCCTGCCTTCAAGTGTGCACGAAGTTCTTGCGGTGTCTACTGAACTGACAGAACCGGAGGAGCTTGCACAGATGGTGGCAGAGGTGAATATGCAGGAGGTGGCATTGGAAGAAAGACTTTCCAATCAGGTATATCACTATGATAAAGATTTAAGGAAACTCACACTTGCAACGGATACACCGAACAAGAGACTGGACGGTATCGTGGCAGAGCCGCAGCTTGTATATGACGCAAAGGAAAAGGCGAGATAGGAGGCAGTTATGGAGCAGGAACTTACCGTAGAAGAACTGATTGCTCTGATAAACAGCCAGAAAGGTGACTTTATTATCCGTATTGAGTTTGGAGAGGAGGCGGATTCCTGTGACAGAGAAGAACGACTTCAAACTTGATGTTGTATCCATAAGGCTTGTAAAGGAGGCTCCGATTTATTCGGAGCAGTCCTTTAACAAGCCGGAAGAAGTAGCTGCTGTAATGGGAGACTGTATGTGCCAGTTCGACAGGGAAGTGGTGTGTGTTGTAAATCTCAGCTCCGACCTAAAGCCTATCAATGTGCATTTTGCAAGTGTTGGTTCGCTGAATGAAGCAATGGCACACCCAAGAGAATTATTCAAGGCAAGTATTTTAAGTAATGCTGCCAGTATGATGTTAATCCACTGCCACCCGTCAGGAAATATATTTCCCAGTAAGGCGGACACGATGATGACAGACCGTATGAATAAGCTGTGTGAGCTTATCGGAATTCCGCTTTTGGATCATATCATTGTGGGAGGAGATAACCGTGCCTTCTTTAGTTTCAAGGAAAAGGGAATGATTGATAATCCAAGAATTACACTCAGTACGGATTACAGGAACCTTGATATTAAGTCACCGCTTGTGGCAGAGCAGGGAAAGGCAAGGTGAGCGTATGGAAGGAAGATTTACAGAGGAGGAACTTGCCATAGCAAAGAGCGTAGACCTCTGTGCTGTTGCAGAAAGCCTCGGTTATACCGTAAAGAGGATTGGAAAATACCACACCTTAAAGGAAATGGACTCAATCCGTATCTATGACAGAAGCCACTGGTACAGATGGTCAAGGCAGTTTGATAAGGGAAACAATGGCGGTTCACAGATAGATTTCCTGCGTGTATTTGGCGGAATGAGTGTAAAAGAAGCTGTATTCTGGCTCTTGGATTTTGCCGGATACCGGAGAATTGAAAGCACTGCAAAGCAGCCGCTTGTTCATCAGGTCACAAAGAAACAGCCGCAGGAAAGAAAGCCTTTTGTGCTTCCACAGCCAGCAGGGGATAATTCCTACCTGATATCCTACCTTAACAATGAACGTGGAATCAGTAAGGCAGTGATAGAACTGTTTTTAAAGGAAAATCTCATATATGAAAGCAGGCATTATCACAATATTGTTTTTAAAGGAAATGACAAGAATGGCGTAACCAGATTTGCAAGTATGCGTGGTGTATTTGATAAACAGGGAAAACCATTCAAGTGTGATGTGGAGGGGAATGATAAGAGTTATGGATTTAATGTGGTGAATGTAAACAGCACAGAGCTTGTTGTATTTGAGGCGGCAATCGACCTTATGAGCTATGTGGATATATTTGCCGATTATGAGTCAAACAAGCTGGCACTCGGAATGCTGGCAGACGCTCCACTGGAAACCTTTCTTGGAGAACACCCGCAGATTTCTTTTATCCGTTTCTGCCTTGACGGTGACTCACCGGGCAGGAAAGCAGCCGCAGAACTTATGGAGAAATACTATGGACTGGGCTATGAGGTTGAGGACTGTCCTCCGCCAGCAGGATATAAGGATTACAATGAATGGCTTGTTGCAACAAAACTTAATCTCGCAAATGAGAAAAAGGAGCAGGTGACAAGATCCGGACAGTGTCTTTAAAAAGTGGTGGTAAAAAGCAGTGGTTTTTACAGAAAGTGGTGGCACAATGCGGTGGTTTTTTCAAAAAGTGATAGAACAAAGTACCACCACTTTCCAATGATGTTTTTTCCTATGAATATAAATTATAAAAAGTGGTGGCATAAAGCGGTGGTTTTTACCGGAAATGGTGGTAAAAAGCGGTGGTTTTATTTAAAAGTGGTGGAACAAAGTGCCACCACTCTATATTATGCAGGGGTATTAGGGGAATGTTCCCCTAACTAGATGGCATTAGGACAGAGATGTCTCTAATGCGTATCTAGCAGTCGCCGGGGACTTACCGGTGACTGGAGCCATAGTGAATATTTACGAAACACGGATAAGGAGGTGCAAGGTGGCAGAGAACAGGGAAATAACACTTTTTTCAGAACCGGAGGAACTGATTGCCTGGGCAGAAGCATATGATAAGCAAATCAACCCTTCGATAGAAGATGCTGCACTTCTTCTTAATTATATGGAAGGACACGATTATGCAATCGGAACGGACGCAGAGGGGAAGATGTACAGACAGGATATGGCAGAGGAAAACGGTGAGATAGAGCCATATCCGATAGACGATGTGATTGATAAGGTTTGTGAATGGAATTATGATCTGATACTTCACGCAGAGGCAAAGAAAGATGATCCGAAGGATTTTCAGGAATATTGTGAATTTCAGGAAAAGTATAACAGCTTAAAGGCTGACGAGAGGGTGTTAGACCGATTATTTGAGAAAACCCGTCATGCTAAAGAGATTGACGCTGTTGCGACAGCACTGGTGGAGGCATTTATCAGTAATCTGGAGGGCAAGGGCGGTTTGGATAAGGCGGCAGCCACAATAGCTGAGGGAATAAAGGATTATAGTACAGATAAGAGGGGAAGGTGAGCGTATGGCAGATAAAATCCACTGTATCAGAAAAACGCTCCGCCTTATGCCACAGGAGGCAGAAATGCTTGCAAAAAAGGCAGGGGAGAGCGGAATGTGTGAAGCAGATTATTTAAGACTGCTCATCAGCCAGAAACCCAATGATTACCCGGAAGTGAGGAAACTTTTAAAAGAGCTTATCAATGAAGTGAACCGTATTGGAATCAATATCAATCAGATTGTATTCAATAACAATGCTGGACTTTATTCCAAAGAGGATAAAACACAGCTTGTTGCCTATATGCGTAAACTCAATCAGAAAGTAAATGAGGCGGTGGTGCAGATTGGCAATCAGTAAAATCCTTAATATGAAAGATTGTGGCGGACATTTTCACGGAAAGCACTTAAAGAGGGCACTTGATTATGTGATGAACCCGGAGAAAACGCAGGACGGCAGTCTGGTGGGGGCAATAAACTGTCAGGTCGATACCGCATTTGAGCAGATGAAGGAAACCAAGCGTAAGTTTGGCAAGATTGATAAGCGGCAGGGGTATCATATCATACTTTCCTTTAAGGAAAATGAAGTAAACCCGGATACGGCATTTGAAATTACACAGAAATTTGTGCAGGAATATCTTGGCAGGTCATACGAAGCGGTGTTTGTGGTACACGATAATACAGCCCACGTTCATTCCCATATCGTATTTAACAGTGTGAGCTTTGTGGACGGTAAAAAGTACCGTTACGAAAAAGGAGACTGGGCAAAGTATATCCAGCCTATCACGAACAGGCTGTGTCAGGAATACGGACTCTCCATTATTGATGTTGATGATGAGAAAAAGGAGAGGCAGCACGAAGGCTATAAAGAATGGAGTGATTACAGGGAGGGCAGTTTTGTATGGTCAGATATGATAAAAAGAGATTTGGATGCCTGTATTTTGCAGGCGAAGGACTATGAGGAATTTCTCGAACTGCTGTCTGAAAAAGGATACCAGATAAAGCAGGGAAAATATCTGGCAATCAAGCCACAGGGTATGACAAGGTTCAGAAGGTGCAAATCTCTTGGGGATATGTACTGTGAGGAGACAATCCGGGACAGGATTGTAAAAGAGGATATTGCATTTTATAAGAGTAAACAGGAGATACCGAAGGTTTCCAGTGTAAAGTGCAAAGTTAAAAGATACCGCAGGGCAGGTCTGTCAGGACTTCAGAAAAAGTATTATGCGAAGCTGTACCGTGTAGGGAAACTTAAAAAAAGACCATACAGTCAGGTATGGAAGTACAGGGAGGATATCCGTAAAATGCACAAACTGCAGGAGCAGTATTTGTTCCTTGCAAGGCATAATATCCATTCAGCGGAAGAACTTGTGGGGACGATAGATTCTCTTACGGATAAGAAAAAAGAGACATCGGCAGAAAAGAGCCGGGTTTATAAAGCAAGGGAAAGGAGCAGAGAACTTTTTGCTGCGGCTGATGAGATGGAGACTCTAAAGCCAGCAGAACAGTCCTACAGGCTGGGGGATACCTTCTTTGAAGATGAGCATAGAAAGTGGGTGGCATTAGAGCAGGAATTACAGGCACAGGGATATTCACTTGAGGAAGTGAAGGCTTTAAGAAAGCACTATAAAGAGGAATATTCGCAGGTGTGTGCGAAAGAAAAGGTTGTATTCCGGGAACTGAATACGGGTAAGGCAATATTAAACAGCATTATTCCGGACAGTATTTCTGATGGAAAAAAGACAGAATACAACAGGGAGATTATAAGAGACAGAAAGGAGCAGCCAATACGATAGGCTGTTTTTTTTATGCAGTTAGGAGGAGCATATGGAACAAAATCTGAATGACAAGCCTTTAAGCAATATGCAGATTACCAGATATATTGAGTCATTGAAAAAGGAAATGAATTTCGATGATGAGGTGTACGGGCTTGTAAAAAGCGACCTTGAGGACGGACTTACACAGGAGCAGACGGAAAAGTATCTGGATAAGAATTTTAACATCGGACAGATGAAAGTTTTATCGGAAGGTCTGCATAAGGGTATTCCGGAGGAACTTTTTAATATTCTTCACAACAATAAGCTCTCCGGCAATCAGATGAAGGTATCACTGGAATTTTATGAAAAGGGAGTTCCGGTTGAAACCATACAGGAAGCTGTGGCAAGGGGAGAAAAGCCCGTTGTGATGAGAAGATTGTATGAGGAAGTTTTGGGGCAGTTATCAAAGGCAAAAGAGCAGTATCCGCAGGACTCGGAGTATGTGAAAGAGCTGATTGCACAGATGGAAATGGTAGTGAAGAAAATCAACTATCAGGAGGAAAGGTACGATGCCCTGAATAAAAAATTATCCGATGTTGAGGTATTAAAGGAAGATAAGGAAGTCACGGAAAGGCTTGTAAAGGAAAATGAGGACAAGGACGGCATTATCAGCCACCAGCAGGACGAACTTAATAAGGCAAGCAGCACGATTGCCCGATTAAGGGATAACATTGAGCATAAGGAAAAGGAGATGGAGCGTATGAGAGACAGGATAGAATCTCTTGAGGATAAGATTATGAGTGTGGCTTCACAACAACAGAAAGCCACGGAAACAGAGGAAAAGACAGAACTGTCAGAGGCAGTGGAAGCCAATGATGATAAGGAGACAGCGAAAACACTGGCAGATACGCAGCCGATACCTTCTCCTGTGTACAATGGGATACCTGTGTACTATCAGATACCTGTTACGGACTCTGCCGGGCGTGTAATCCAGCACCTTCCGGTTGAGCGTACAGAAAGAAAATCAAATGGCGGCATTGCGGCACTTTTTGCCAGACTTTCATTCAAAAAGAAGTCAAGAGCCGACATTGTAAAGCTGGTTGCAAGCGGTGATCTTGTGCCTGCACAGCTTGTCCAGATAAAGAGTGCCATAGAAAAGGGACTTACGGAAGGGCAGCTTGTGGAACTTATCAATAATAATGTTTCAGCGGAAAAAATGAAAGAGATTATTGAGATTGCCGTGCTTGAAAATAGTATGACAGATTAGGAGGTACTTATGAATTTATCAGTAGTCAATGAGGCAGTAACAGGGATGAATGGTGTGGAACACGAGTTCACGGAAGAAGAAAAGAACTTTGTAGTGCAGTTTGCTTTCCGAAGCGGAAATAAGGAAGATACGATTTCCCTGATTGAAGCTCTGGCACATTCCTCAGACAAGGCACAGTCAGACGAGATTATGGTCACATACAGGTCAAAGTATGATATGAAGCCTGCGTGGGTGGAACAGGCTGAAAACCTTCTTGTGGCACTTGAGATGTACCGCATAGAGGAGGAAAAAGCAATCGGTCATCTGTCTGATATTTTAACTGCGTATGGCATTGATGTATCAGCAGAGGAAATCCGCAATACAAAGGCGGAAGAAATAAGAACGACAATAAGAGAGAAAGCGGAGGTGCGATAATGGCAGAGGAAATTCAGGAAGCGGTACAGATTATCCGTGTCGCATATGACGGAATAGAGATTGCTATGAAAGTAGGCAGTGGCGGTATTGCCACTATGCAGAAGGCAATCGACTTTTTAAAGGGAATGCTTGACTATGAGAAGTCACTGGGAAAGACATCTATGAGAAAGCTGCTCTTAAAAGGCGGGGATTTGCAGGTGTTACAGTTTAAAACGGAAGATATGAGAAAAGTTGAGAAAATGGCAAAGAAATACGGAATTTTATATTCGGTTCTTCCGGACTGTAACAAGGCAGACGGTATGAGTGAGGTTATCTTTCATACTGAGGCAGTTCCCCGTGTGAATATGATGATACAGAAACTCAAATTTGGCAGGATTGCCACATTCGATGATTATCTGAAGAATGGAGATGAAAAGTCACTCGGAAAGCTGATGGATTTTTTAAGGAAACAGCAGGGAAACGAGAAAAGCCACACGGTAGAAGGGGATAAGGTCAATTTCGCCATAGACGGACTCATTGAAAAAGTGGGAATGTTTGCTATGGAAAAACAGGCTATCAGTGTGGAGCAGGTCAGGGAGAATTTCAGTATCAATGGTGAGCAGGCAGAAAATGTAATAAAACAGCTTGAGACAATCGGAGTGCTTGGCAGTAAGAGTGAGGACGGTACTCATAAGGTAATGATGGATAAGGAGGCTTTCATCAACCGTATCAGAGGGTATCAGAGCCTTGCGGACAGAATGAGGGCAATATCCGCCTCAAAGAATACGAACCTGTCAGATGTCACAATCAGCAAGACACTTATTGCAGAAGAAAATGACCACGCAGTAAAGACCAGAGTTCCGGGAACTTGGGGCAAGGATGTCAGATATGTGTGGCTGCGTAAGGAGAACATTATGGATATCCATAATGGAAAAACAATGCTCACATTCCTTGATACCAGCAAGGATTACAAGCTCTATGATGAGCAGAACCGTGTAGTAACTACGAAAAAGGGAGACGAACTTTATACACATTATGATAAGGTGGAATCATCTGTCAGGGAGCGATATGAAAAAGTTCAGAAGGAACAGAGAAAGACCACAAAGAAGAAAACGGTTACTACCAGAAAAGCGAGGTAGGAGCCTATGCAGACAACGAAGAAGAAACCGTCACTAATATTTATTTTGGTGGGTGCAGTGTTATCCGGGTATCTTGGTTATCTGATAAATGGTGCGTGGGTAGAGGGAATAGCCTTTAATGACTTTATGAACAGGTTCAATGAAGTGTGTGCAGTTCCTTTTGCCAACTATTACAATTCAAATACAGTAAAAGCAGTAGCCATTGCATTAGGTATCTATGCAATGGCTATTCTTATGTATTACACGAGCCAGAGAAACTATATGCCCGGCAAAGAATATGGTACAGCAAGATTTGAAAATCCGAAGCAGGTCAATAAGATACTGGCGGATAAAGACGAGAATTTCAATCGAATACTCAGCCAGAATGTGAAAATGTCGCTGGATTTCAGAAGGCTGAAGCTCAATGGAAATATTCTTATCTGCGGCGGTTCCGGAGCAGGAAAGACATTTTATGAAGTAAAACCGAATCTTATGCAGATGCCACATAGCTGTTCGTTTATCTGTACCGATCCGAAGGGCGAGATATTAAGAAGCTGCGGGCAGATGTTAAAGGATAACGGGTACAATGTAAAAGTCATCAATCTTTTGGAAATGGATAAATCAGACTGTTACAATCCATTTTCCTATATCAGAGAGGAAACCGATGTGGTGAAGCTGATTACCAATCTTATCAGTAATACTACACCAAAAGGCTCAACACCGAGTGATCCGTTCTGGGAAAAAGCGGAAGGGTTGTTCTTACAGGCAATTTTTTATTATGTATGGCTTGAGGTGCAGCCTGCAAAAAGAAATTTTGAGACAGTTTTGAAACTGCTTGGAGAAGCAGAGGTCAAGGAACCGGGAAAGGCTTCAAAACTGGATGTCCGTATGAAGTTTTTAGAGGAGAGTTCGCCGCTTGGAGCAAACCACCCGGCAGTCAAACAGTATAACAAATTTATGAGGGGTGCCGGAGATACTGTCCGTTCTATTATCATCAGTGCAAACTCAAGACTTGCATTTCTTGAAAATAAGCAGGTTTTACGCCTGCTCTCCAAAGATGAGCTGAATTTATCTGAAATCGGTATCGGAGTCAATGGAGATGGGGAGACAAAGACAGCACTGTTTTGTGTAATCCCGGATAGTGATAAATCCTATAACTTCATTATCGGTATGTTATACACACAGATATTTCAGGAATTGTACTATCAGGCAGATTTTAACTGCGGTGGCAGACTGCCAATCCACGTTACCTTTATGTTAGACGAATTTGCAAATGTCGCATTGCCCGATGACTTCTGTTCGTTGTTATCGACAATGCGAAGCAGGGAGATTTCAAGTATTATCATCATTCAGAACTTTGCCCAGTTAAAGGCACTTTTCAAAGATACTTGGGAAACAATTCCCGGCAACTGCGATACCTTCATTTATCTTGGCGGAAATGAGCAGAGTACGCACAAGTATGTTTCGGAGCTTTTGGGTAAAGGCACGATTGATAAAAAATCAAGCGGTGAGACAAAGGGCAGACAGGGAAGCTCATCAAGAAATTATGATGTTTTAGGCAGGGAACTGTTTACACCCGATGAGGTCAGAAAGCTGGATAATAAGAAATGTATTATTTTTATCCGTGGTTTTGATCCGATAATGGACAATAAGTATATTCCATTCCGACACCCGATGTTTAATCAGACAGCGGACGGAAAGGGAAAAGCCTATGTCCATAAGACGCAGGGAGCTGACCGTATCATCGGACCGCCATTTGAGATTTTATCGGAAAAAGCTGTTAAGCATTATGAAAAAATGAAGGATAAGGGAGAAAATGTGTATATTGATACACTGACCTATGAGCAGTTTATGCTGCTTGGGGATAAGGAATTAAGCAGAAGGTTTTCTATGCAGGATGAGGCAGAGCAGAAGGCGAAAATCGACAGTGAGCAGGCAAATGAGCTTGAGTATGCCGATGAATCGCAGAAGGCGGAGGACTCCGACAGCACCAGTGGAGGAGAGAAGCCCGTAAGAAATCCTGAGAGGGAGAAGCCTAAGTGGGAGGATACAATCACAAACCGAATGATGCACTGGACATATACAGCGGAGCAGAAGGAAGAAGTGAAGAAAGCACTAGCCGCAGGAGTTCCGAAGGCGACGATACTTACTTATTTCTATCCGGAAGTGACGGTGGAGAAGATGAGGTCTTATAGAAAGTAACAAGGGGATTGAACAATCACCTTGACAAATTTTGAATGGTAAATTATTATTGTAAGGGGATTGTTCAATCCCCTTATAGGAGGACAAATATGAGAATACAGTTTACAGTTAGTCAGTCAGAATGGAATACATTGGAAATGAAATCTATTAAAGAGGGATATCCTGATGTGCCAAGCTATTGTAAAGATATGGTGCTTAAACAAAGAACTTATGCAATGCTTTGGAACACAGTCACGAAAAAAATAGAAAGTATGCCTTCTGGGGAAAATTTTTTGCTAAAGGATTTGATAGATACTCCACCGTCAAATTTGGGAGTAAAGTTGTATGCTCACCAGAAAGAATTAGGAATTGAAATTATTAAGAAAGATAGTTCCAATACCAATATGTTTAAGAAATTATAAAAGTATAGGTAGTAAAAAGCACTTTTATTAAATAAGAAGGGTGCTTTAAAGCTACTTATGTAATTGCTGATTTTGTATGTTGGTTAAAAAATAAATTTAGAATTTCAAGAAAATTATACAAGATAGAGATAATGGAGAGAACTTTTAATGAGAAAAAGAACAAAGAAAAAGATTTTTTGGGGCAAAATAAGGGATAGAATATCTTCTGTTGTAGGGAAAATTAATTGGCAATATATCGCAATTATTGTGATTATTATTATAGGTGTGTGCGTATTGATTGCCTCTTATTTTATATGTAATAATGATGCGAAAAATATTGCAGTAGGAATTGGAACAGGAATAGTTACATCTGCATTAGTTACAATGTATCTTGAATTGATAAATTCGAGGATAGAGAAAAGAAAAGTGGAAAGATATAAAAGAATGTTGTTAAATCCATTGGCAGAGGCTGTTGATAAATTATATGTGCATATTGCACTTAATATCAATGAGTATCGAGTACGTGAGGAGTTAGGAAATTCTTTTTTACTTCCAATGAATGATACGAAAGAAGTATCTGATTTTTTCTCAAATATGCAAGAAATTGATTTCGGTAGTATAGATAGCAAAGACAAGGAGAAGTATGATACTCTTGTAGGTATTTCATTAACATATTTTACAGAAATAGTTACTCAATATGAAAGGTTGCCTTTTGAAAGTTTGATAATAGAAAATATTATAACACAAGATGAATATGATCAGTTAAAACATTTTACGCTGGTAAATGAGTGTAAAAGATGTATTAATATTTTAAATAGTACGAATTTAGAGGAACAGGAAGAGTACAAAATAACTATTCGATTAATATATGTTACGTTTATGTTTATCAATAGACTAATAAGAATATTTGATTTTATGTCAACGAAGATAGAAAGAGAGAATAATTGGATTAAGTCTCACTTAGATGATATATACTTTAATGAAATTTATCTTTTTTCTGATGAATATATTCAGCAATGCGAGGAAAGAGCAGAAGCAGAAGCGGAATACTATGCAGAACATCCAGAATTAATTGAAGAACAGGAAGAAAGTGAAGAAGATAGACTGCATAGAAAAATTAATGAGGCGATATGGGCAGGAGATGTTGAAACAATAAAAGAATGTTTTCCAAAGATTGATAAAGATAATAAACAAATACAATCAGAATTAACTTGGAGTATTGCAAAAGATGTTATGAAAGATAAGGAATTAAGAAAACTTTACTATCAGAAATATGGAATAAAATATAAAATGCGTAGAGAAAAAAGAAAATAATATAGTTTATAAGCACTTTAGCCAATTATGGTTAAGGTGCTTTTTTTGTGCCTTGAAAGGAGGTGGTCACAGCAAAACATATCGGGGAAAGCCCGGTTTTATCATTACAACAGGCTATGCCTGATTAGATAGAGTAACTTTTAACAGCCAGTTAGGGATTGTCCCTGCTGGCTCTTTTTTTATCGAAAAGGAGACAACCAATATGAGAAAAGAACAGATTATTATGACAACCAACAATAATCAGATGGAGGAGAAGGGTATGAAGAAAAGATTACTTCACTTTAAGAAAAAGTTTGTTCCGGCATTGTCCGGAGCAGTTATGGGGGTAATGCTTATGAGCACTACCTGTTTTGCGGCAGGCGATACTTCGGAAGTAACACAGCCGCTTGAGAACTTAAAAACACTTGTGATTGCAGTTATCGGTGCAGTCGGTGTCATTATCCTTGCAAAGAATGTAATGGAATTTGCACAGGCATATCAGCAGCAGGATTCTTCTACTATGAACTCTGCATTAAAGGGTGTTGTAGCAGGCGTTATTATGGCAGGTATTTCTACTGTTTTGACATTCCTCGGTTTTTAGAAGGGAGTGGATTGGATGGAGAAAAGATACAACATTATCTATGCCGATCCTCCGTGGAAATATGACAGGCAGAAAGGAGAAGGGGTTGCCGCAGACATATATCAGACGATGTCCCTTGCTGAAATAGAGAGTATTCCGGTAAATGAGATAGCGGCGGATGATGCGGTGCTGTTTTTATGGGTAACTTTTCCGAAGCTTAAGGAAGGTCTTTCGGTTATTGAAAGCTGGGGATTTAAGTATAAGACCTGTGCTTTTAACTGGATAAAACAAAATCCCAAGTCAGACTCGTTCTTTGTCGGACTTGGATTCTGGACAAGGAGTTGTTCAGAAATCTGTCTGCTAGCGACTAAAGGGCATCCTCACAGGGTATCACCGAATGTAAGGCAGTTATGTATTGCACATCGTATGCAGCATAGTAAAAAGCCGGATGAAATAAGAAACAAGATTGTTGAACTCTGCGGGGATTTGCCACGAATAGAGCTATTTGCAAGAGAAAAAAGTGAAGGCTGGGATTGTCTCGGAAATGAGATTGACGGAAGGGATATCAGAGAGGCAGTTGGAGCACTACTGCAGGAGAGAGGTGAATAACAGGTATGGATATTTTTAAGCTGGGAGACAAAATACTTGCTCTCCTTGAAGCGGTGTTTGGCTTTTGGAATAACCAGATATCGTTGGTTTTTGCAATGCTTGGACAATCGCCCGTAAGTTTTAAGGGCGGTGGTCCGTGGGCAGTCATTGAGGGAATAGAGCCGGTCTTTGTAGCAGTCGGTTCTTCCCTTGTGGTGCTGTTCTTTGTTATCGGTTTCTGTTCGGAAAGCATAGATGTCAAAGAGGAAATGAGGTTTGAATCAATTCTTCGTATGCTTATCCGATTAGGGCTTGCAGAGTGGTTTGTTGCAAATAATGTCACGATTATGAAAGCATTTTTTACTTCCATAGGAAATCTGGTAGGACTTATTTCGGCAGGAACAACAACGCAGCTTGCCATAGACAGTACACAGGCAGATGTCATCAAGGGACTTGGATTTGGAGAAAGCCTTGTAATGCTGATACTTACGGCATTGCTTGCAATCATCATTATTATCTGTGGTTTCTTTATCATTTACACCGTGTATTTCAGATTTTTAAAAATACTGATCATCGTGCCGCTTGGAGCAATTGCCTGTTCCACGATGGCAGGAAACAGAATGGTAAGTCATACGATGTCAACCTACTGTAAGTATTTCTTATCCTGTGTGTTTGAAGCGGTAACAATGGCACTTGCGATTGTGGTATGCAACACATTTATCAATGCAGGACTTCCGTCCTTTACGGGAAGTTATGCACACTGGGCACAGACACTTATTTATCTGTGTGAAATGACATTTACCATAGCGATGACCGTTGGAAGCGTGAAGGGAGCACAGACACTTACAAGCAAGGCATTTGGATTGTAGAAGGAGGCATTTATGGATAACAAAAAGAAAGAGGTAACTTATAGTTCCAGTTTTTCCGGGGAGACACAGGTAACACTCGATATTCAGCAGTATATGAATAACAAGGCTATGTATATCGGTTTTATGTGCAAGGAAGATGGCTGTGAGGAGCTATTCGGTGATGTGACCGTGAATTTATCTTTTGAAGCACCGGATTACTGCGGGTATCTGAATGTAAATGATATGCCGGATATTGAGCAGTTTATCACAGACAATGAGCTTGGGGAGTTTACAGGATTTACACAGAGGAGTGGTTATTGTGAGTATCCTCTTTATATGTTCAATGTCGATAAGCTGAGAGAACTGTGTCCGGACGGAATGGATATGTATGAGGCAAATATCGGTATGGAAAGAAAACCGGAGACAAAGGAATTATCAAGATAGGAGGCAGAGGACAGTGGTTATTGAAATAAACAAAGACATTGACCGCTATCAGGAATCGGTGGCAATGGGACTTACGGCAAAACAGCTTATATTTTCTATTGCCAGCGTAATCGTTGGTGGCGGTATCGTATTACTTCTTTATAAGTATATTGGTCTTACCGGTTCTGCTTATGTGGCAATTCCCTGTGTAGCCCCGATAGCACTTGGAGGATTTTATTCCTTTAATGGAATGAATTTCTACGAGTATATGGGAAAGAAGCTGCACTTTATGTTTGGGAATAGGACACTCACCTATGTATCAACAGAGGGAGAACTGGCAGTTAAGGAGTTTGAACAGGGACAGACAGGACAGGTAAAGAAGAAAGGCAAAAAGGCTGAAACAGAGATTACAACATCTGAGTCGGCAGTAAAAAAGCAGGAGGAATTTGAAGAAATGAAGAAAAAGACCAGAAATATGCTGCTTGGACTTGCAGCCGTGTTTGTACTGGTTATAGCGGGTGCGGCGGCTTATAAGGCAATGCACTAAAAAAGGAATCTGCATAAAACAGATTCCTTAAATGAGGGGAAAACCCTGTCGAAGAATGGAAGTCCAGTTACTTTTCTGATAGAGAAAACGGACGATGATTACAGTCTGTTTTTCTTCATCAATCGTATAAAAGGCAAGGTAATTATTGACTATCACAAAACGAATGCCCCAGCTTGCCAGTACCGGATCATCTACCAGACGGAACTTCTGTGGCAGGTCGGCTAATGAGCCTATCTGTTCAGTCGCAACATCTAACAGATTATCTGCGGCAGTGGGATTTTTGAGGGTAAATTCGATGTAATCCGCAGCCCGCATAATATCGTGTTCTGCGGTGGAAGTGATATGAACCTGATAGCTCATCGGCTGCGACGGCTCCTGATATCAGCCATAGCTTCGGAAAATGGTCTTGTATTGCCTGTGGCAATATCGTCCATTCCTTCCTTAATCTGGCTGTAAAGTTCAAAGCGGCTGGTCAGTTCTTCGTAGGCTTCAATGCTCATAACAGCAAGATCGCCTTTTCCATTCTTCGTAATGAAAACCGGTTCAGGATAATTATGACAAAATGTAGAAATTTCATTGTAATTATTCCTTAAATCAGCACTTGATTTGATTGCTGGCATAAAAGCACCTCCTTGTTTGATAACAAAATTATACACAAATTTTGTTATGAAGTCAATGGATATACCATTAGTGTTAGCAGGATAAACACAACTATTCATATGTATCTGACCGTAAGGTCGGGAACAAGCCCGTTGGGTGATGTTCCCGGCGGGCTTTCACAGATAAGAAAGCGAGGTTAGAGACAATGGGTTTATTTACAGACGGATTTAAGCTCTTGAAAAAGGCAAGTGAGCCTTTGTACAAGACACCGAAATCCATTCAGGAAACCATAGAGATTATGGCGGTGGCTGAAAACGGTATTTTTGAAGTAAGCAGGAATAAGTATTCCAAGTGTTACCGCTTTCAGGACATCAATTACACAACAGCAACAGAGGACGAGCAGATTGGCATATTTGAAAGATACTGCAAGTTCTTAAACTCGCTGGACTGTAATTATAAGATCACGATTAACAATAAGAACAAAAATATGGAAGAACTCCGTGACAAAGTTCTTATTGCAGAAAGAAATGATGGCTTCAATAATTACCGCAGAATCTACAATGAGATTATTGAGGAGAAGATTATTGAAGGCAGACAGGGGATTGAACAGGAAAGATACCTGACAATCACGATTGAGAGAAAGAACTTCGAGGAGGCAAAGGCACAGTTTGCAACACTTGAGGCAACAATACACAAGGCTTTCATTGAGCTAGGTGCAGAGATTGTGCCGCTTAACGGCAATGAAAGACTGAAAGTGCTCTATGACTATTATCATCTTGGCGATGAGGGCAGTTTTGATTTTGACATCAAAGCAGCAAAGAAGGTCGGAGCAGATTTTAAGAATGATTTGTGTAATGGTATGGTGAAATACTTCCCAGACCATTTTGAGGATGAGAGTAAATACTGCAAGGCACTTTTTATCAAGAAGTATCCCAGCAGTTTATCTGACAGATTTATCAATGAGATTACTTCCCTTCCTGTCCACTCCATTACCAGTATTGATGTAGTGCCTGTGCCAAAGGATTTGACCACAAAGGTGTTGCAGAAGAAATATCTTGGCATTGAGTCGGATATTATTAAACAGCAGAGAGTCCGTAATAAGAACAATGATTTCTCCACAGAAATTTCTTATGCAAAAAGAACGGAGAAAAAAGAGATTGAGGCGATTATGGACGATGTCCGTGAGAATGACCAGTGTCTTTTCTTTGTGGGAGTCACCATTATTCTTATGGCAGAGAGCAAGAAGGAGCTGGAGAGTGTCTGTGAAACAGTGGAAACAATCGGAAAGCGTAACAGTTGCACGATTGATACCCACTACTTAAAGCAGAGGGAAGCACTCAACACGGCACTTCCGATTGGTGTACGACAGGTGGAAACAATGCGTACCCTTCTTACCCAGTCGCTTGCGGTGCTTATGCCATTCAATGTGCAGGAACTGAATGACAGCACAGGAAACTATTATGGTATCAACCAGATTAGCAAGAATGTAAATATCGGCAACAGAAAGAAACTCATCAACGGAAATGGCTTTGTATTCGGCGTACCGGGTTCCGGTAAATCGTTCTTCTGTAAAATGGAAATGGGCAGCGTATTTTTATCGGGAGATGATGAGATTATCGTCATCGATCCGATGAACGAATATTTTGATATTGCACAGACTTATGGCGGAACTGTGGTAAATATGTCCACTTACACGGACAACTATGTAAATCCGCTGGAAATGGATGTGTGGAGCCTTGATCCGAATGATTCAAAGGGAATGGTAAGGGAAAAAGGTGAGTTTATGCTTGGTCTTTGTGAACAGTGTATCGGGGACAGCTTAAATTCCAGACAGAAGTCAATTATTGACCGCTGTGTGAGAAAATTGTATATCGACATCGCAAGGAGCAGGGAAAAGTATGTCCCGGTAATGAGTGATTTCTATGATATCCTTATGGAACAGCCGGAGGAGGAAGCAAAGGATATTGCATTGTCTTTGGAGCTTTTCGTAAATGGTTCACTGAATATCTTTAATCATCAGACAAATGTTGATGTAGATAACCGATTTACAGTATATGGTATCAGGGACTTAGGTACAGAACTCAGTCCTATCACAATGCTTGTTATGATGGAGTCCATTCAGAACAGAATTGTAGAAAACGGACAGAAGGGCAAGGCAACTTGGCTCTATATTGATGAGTTCCACGTTCTGCTTAATTCGGAGTATTCTGCGAAATATTTACAGCAGCTCTGGAAGAAAGTAAGAAAGCAGGGTGGTCTTTGTACTGGTATTACGCAGAATGTCGTGGACCTTTTACAGAATTACACAGCCACTACAATGCTTGCAAATTCAGAGTTTGTTGCACTCTTAAAGCAGGCGAATACAGACAGTTCCAAGATGGCAGAGGTTATCGGTGTATCAGAGGCACAGCTTCGTTTCGTAACCAATACTGCGTCGGGAAGGGGACTTATCAAGTGTGGCTCTGTGGTAATTCCATTTGATAACCAGATCAGCAAGGACACCGACCTTTACAGACTGTATAACACCAATATTCACGAAAAGATTGCGGAGCAGAAGAAAAGGGAGGCAAAATTTGCTGATTAGAATTGTAATGTATCAGCCATTTGGATTAAGTTCCGAATGGCTGTTTTTTTACCCTTTTTTAAGGATACAGAAAGAAGGTGAGGACTTTGAAGATAAAGAAAGTGGATGACAAGCCTATGGTCATTCACACGAAGGAGAAAGCAAAGATTCACTCCCACGAACCGAAGAAAGCCAAGATTAAGGGCGGTAACATTTATACCGTACAGCGTGGTCCGAAGATTGCCAGTGCAAAGGTAAATGATAATACGGATAAAAAGAAGATTTACCGAAAGAGTACCGTTCATCAGGCAGAGAAAAAGGAGAACGGACTTTCTAAATTCAAGCGGAATATAAGAGAGTCCAAGACTTCTATCAAGACGAAGAATACCAATCTTCATATCGCAGGAAGAATGGGAGCACTTGCGGCTGGAGCTGTTACGGAACAGGTGGAAGGCGGGCAGGAAGTATCACAGGCAGCATACCTTGCTTATGAAGCAAGCCGCCCGGTTACGGGAACTGCTTCAAGGGGAGCGTCACTTTTCAGAAAGAAAGTGGCAGCCGAAGCCAAGAAGCGTATCAAGAAGGTAGAAGCAGGAAAGAAGCTGGCGAAAAAGACAGTAAAGAAAGCTGCCAGTGATACAGCTAAGACAGCAGCCAAAGAGACTGCAAAGGAAACCGCCAAGACCACGGCAAAAGTGGCTGCCAAAACTACGGCAAAGGCGGCAACCACAGCGGCAGGGACAGCGGTTGCACCGGGAGTCGGAACATTAGCCGGTATTGCGGCAGGCTATGCCACTGGCGTATCCATTGAGGCAAAGGATGCGAAAATGGCAAACAGGAGCAGGAAGATTAAATTCTTTCTGGATAAGATGAAGGCACAGGAAAATCAGACGGACAGCGTTGCAAAACTGGTAAAAGACCTGATTGTAAGAAAAGCTGTTTTATGGGTAAAGGCGGCAGCTCCAGTTATCGGGCTTGTGCTTTTATTGCTGGTTCTTTTAGTGGCGGTTGTTGCTGTTCCGGTGATTGCTGCGATAGCCATTCTTTATAATTCACCATTTGCTTTATTTCTCCCGCCACTGGAGTCGGGGGATACAGTGCAGACGGTAACAAGTGCCTATGTGCAGGAATTTAACCGTGATGTGAATACCAAAGTGAATGAGCATACCGGATATGACCTCGGAGAGCTGGTGTATGTCGATTATGAGGGAATGGACGAAAATCCAAGTAACTACTATGACATAATGGCAGTCTATATGGTTAAGTATGGTGTCGGAGATACGGCAACCGTTATGAATGATAAATCAAAGGGCTGGTTGCAGGCAGTAGTGAATGATATGTGTTCCTACACTACAAGCAACGGAACGAAAGATGTGGAGGAAACAGACGCAGACGGCAATGTGACAACGGTTACAAAATCGGTATTGTATGTAAATGTCACGCTTAAATCATACAGGGATATGATTTCCGTTTATGGTTTTAATTCTGATCAGGTGGAAATGCTTGAGCAGATTATGAGTCCTGAATTTATGGGACAGCTAGGCTACGCAGGAAGCGGAAGCGGCGGAGGCGGTGGAAGTCCCGGAGTAAGTTCAATGACAGAGGAGGAGATAAATGCTGTATTAAGTAAAATCACAGACAGCAGATTAAAAACAGTCTGCTCATATGCACTGCACAGAGTCGGTTATCCATACAGTCAGGAGTTGAGGGACAGCGGCAATTATTATGATTGCAGTTCGCTTGCTTACTATTCGTGGAAAGACGCAGGAGTGGATATCAGCCACGGAGGAGCAACCACAGCAGCGGCAGAAGCACAGGGACTTGACGAAGCAGGAAAGACCGTATCCTATGACCAGATGCAGCCGGGGGATTTGATTTTCTACAGCTTTACAAGCAACGGAAGATATAAAAACATCAGCCACGTAGCGGTTTATGTGGGAGACGGTAAGGTAGTGGAAGCCTTAAATGAAAATTCCGGTGTTGTTTACCGTGATGTGGCAAGTGTCGGAAAGATTGTAGTGATTGGCAGACCATAAAACAACAGAGAGGGCATAAGTCCTCTCTGGGACAGGAGGTAAGAATGGATTTAAAAGATATGATTTTTGTAACGGAAAATTATAAGGGAACAGAAAAAAATATGCTTATGACTCTGGAAGATTATAAGAAATTTGTGTCCATTGAGGATATGTCAGAGCTTGCAGAGCATATGCTGCTTCTTGGAAGAACACTTGCACAAGGGGAAGGCTTTGCGGAGCATTACAGGGCAGCGAATGTTACAGTTTTTGCAAAGTTCTGTAGTGATGATGTGGAGCTTGGACGCTTCCTGCAAGGATATTACAGCGATTTTCAGGAGTTTCATTTTGATAAGGCGGCAAGTTCGCCGGAGTGCATTGCAAAAATGAAAGAAATCGGAATGACGGATAAAGGCTGGATTGATGATTTTATCCTGCATTATGAAAAAAGAGACAGGACATTTGAGAGAGGGCAGACCTTTCATAACTTAAATGACCACGATTATATGGTACTTGAAGCATTATCCCCACGAAATCTTGTGGTAATGGATATGAAAAGCGGTTCGCTTACGATTGCTCTTGGTGCAACAGAGTATGACAGATACCCGAAAGGTGAGAAGCCGACAAAGGATAACACAACGATAGGGGTATCGTGGGAACACGGGATTTATCTTGGTTCCACGCTTTCACAGACCAACTTCAAGGCATACAAAGCAGAGTATGGAACACCGGAGAGAATGGAAAATCTTTATGATTACAGGGCAATGCTCAAGAGAAAGTATTATTTTCTTGAGGCTTTGTCAAAGGACGATGATATACCAGATAAAATCCAGAACGCAATTTTAAGTCATATCTATGCGGAATATAAGACTTTGGAGGAGGATACCTTTTTAGACAGACTTGATGACGGAAAGTATGATGCAGGCTTTGAAAAGGAAAAAGAAAGATTGCAGGAAAAGAGCAGATAAAAAATATATGCAGGAGGGTATATGGATAAAGAATTTGATATTGAGATAAAAGAAGTTCTCTCAAGGGTAGAGACAGTAAGGGCAAAGTCGCTTGACGAAGCCATAAATAAGGCAATGGATATGTATTATTCAGAAAAGATAGTCCTCGATTCAGAGGATATGAAGGGAGTTGATTTTTCGCCATACAGCGAAGAACAGCTCCCTTCTTCATTAAAGGAAAACGGAGGAATGACACGATGAAAAATGACCAGACAGCAGTAATTAAGAATATGGAATTTTTATTAAAAGAGCTTCATAAGGAATGGGAAAGACCGGGAGAGGTAAAATCTTCTGTCCGTATTCCTTATGAGAAAGTGGAGGCAATCAGTAGAAAGCTGAATGGGATTGTCTATGAGACACAGCAGTCATCTGACAGCGATGGACTTACCTTTAAGCAGAGCATAGCAAAGTCAAAGCAGTGTTATGTGCTTTTAAGGATTATGCGTAAGATTGTAAAAGGAAAGGATAAGTGTGAGAGACAGGCGGTTGATGCAGAATTTGTGATTGAGCTTGACAGGGAGGAGTCAAAGCTCTTTAAGGAAATGTTTGCAGAATTACTGGAATAGGGAGGTCGCAGGAATGAAATATAATATCATATATGCCGATCCGCCCTGGCAGTTTAAGACCTATTCAAAGCGTGGCAGCTTAAAGAAGTCAGCGGACTGTCATTATTCCTGTAAGGACTTGGAGGATATCAAAGCACTTCCGGTGGCAGACATCGCAGCAGATGATTGTATCTTGTTTTTGTGGGTAACATTTCCTCTGTTAAGAGAGGGGCTTGAAGTAATGAGGGCTTGGGGATTTACCTATAAAACGTGCGGTTTCAACTGGATAAAAAAGAATAGAAAAGCAGATAGCTGGTTTATGGGATTGGGATACTGGACTCGGTCTAATTCAGAAATCTGTCTGCTTGGAACAAAGGGGCACCCGTCAAGGGTGTCCCGTTCCATTTCACAGATATGTGACGCAAGAATAATGGCACACAGTAAAAAGCCGGATGAAATCCGTGAGCGTATTGTTGAGTTATGCGGAAATCTTCCCAGAATAGAGCTTTTTGCAAGGGAGAGGTGCGAAGGCTGGGTGAGCATTGGTAATGAGATTGACGGAAAAGACATTAGAGAAGCAATATTGGAGGTGTAGAGTATGGGCGTTGATATGAAGGTCAAAGCGATATATGATTCTGAAATCAGCAATATCACCCGTTCTGAAAAGAACTGGAAAGATGTGTTAAAGGTTGCAGGTCAGTTATATCGCTATGAATTTGATAATATCGTTATGGTAACAGCTCAGAGATCACCGGAGAAAAGTACCCTTATGGCAGATTATGACACTTGGAAGAAAGTGGGAAGATATGTAAAGCGTGGAGCAAAGGGCTGTGCAATCTTCCCCTCAAGGGCACTTAATCCCCGTATGAGATATATTTTCGATATCAGTGATACGGGTGGAAAGAATGTGAAGCTGACTTGGGATTTGGAAGGGGAAAACCTGAAAAGCTATGCAGACTTTCTGGTATCGGAAGGACAGATGGAGCAGTATGACAGCGATGATGTAGAATCACTAAAAAATACGCTAAAACAGTTTACAAGAACAAATGTTTGGAATATAATAAAAGAGGAGTTCGGGGATAGAATGTCCGAATTTATGCAGCTATCAGGTAGTGTGATAAAGGAATTCAACGAAAAACGCAAGGGCTTACAGCAGGATAGCAATATGGAGCAGTTGGTATATTCCAGTGTTATGTATGCTGTAGGAACGAGATGTGGATTTGACTTATCTGTGCAAGAACAGGATTTCAGTCAGATTGTAAACATCAAAGATGAGGAGATAGTTTACCGTCTTGGTTCCCTTGTATGCGATGTCTCCTGTAGTGTTCTTAGAGAATTTAGCAAGAATTTAAAAATGATTGAGAGCGAAAGGAGAATATCATATGTTAGAAGCAATGAATTACAAGGAAGTGGACGGACTGCTGTATCCGGAGCTGACAATGCCGGACGAGACAGAGGAATTGACGAAGCTGGGCAGATACGGAAGAATGGCAATGAAGTATCTTTTAGAGAACGAACCGGCAAGGTACAAGACACTGATGAGGTTCGGGAAGATGTACGAGAAGATGTCGGAAGTAGAGAAGGAAGCAAACCAGCTTTACGACCAGTTGGAGGAACAGTATCTAATGAAGCACAAGCCACAGAACCCGTCATCGACAATGGAGATGTGGAAGATAAGAGAGCAGGCGAAGATGCAGGCGGAGGAAGTAGTGCTCCACCAGATCGTGATGAAGTTTCATTAGAAACACAGGAAGAATTGAATAGAGAGCTTGATGAGATTAACTCATTGGGTGTCAGTAAGGAAGCCGAATATACACAGGCTTCCTTTTTTTTCGACCAAAACGGGCAGGCAAGTTTTGGTGTGAAGCAGCCGGAGGAAACCAGACACAATGAATTTATGCGTCAGTTCGAGGAAGATAAAAAGGCTGCCCTTGCCGGAAAATATAATTACCTTAATCCGAAAAAGGCGGAAAGTGTACCAAGTGAGTATGTAAAAGAGATACTTATGAGAGGAACTGGCTTTGTCGGTGGAAAAGGCAGGGTGTGTGAAATCTATCAGACAGAGATAGACGCAGGAACCAGAGCAAAGCGTATCAAGGCAGAGTATGGTCAGGGCGGTGCAAGCTGGCCGCTTGACGGTCTGGGCTTGCACGGGTATGACACATTTCACGGTTCGGGACTTCGTATCCAGTGGAGAGATGAAGAGGGAGAAGTAGAAGGATATGTTTCGTGGAAGAATGTCGAAAAGGAAATCGGTGTGCTTATCCTTACCGGGGAATACCAGCCGGAAAGACCTCGTATTGATGAGCTTGCTATGGACGGACTTCGTGAAGATGATGAAGTCATTGACGCAGAATACCGTGAAGTCGATATGCAGGAGGAGAAATCAGAGATTGATGATTATGCAATTCCTGATGAGCCTGACAGTTATGCCGTAAACAGGGAGGCGGCTGAGTTACAGTATATCAAGCCGATTGATTATGCTGACCGTGTAGCTGCAATGGATGAAGATTTAAGAGATGCCATTGAGATACTTGTGTCAGAATGTAGCTGTTACACACCATTCCGTGCTTTCCTTATGGATGTGGTGCAGTCGGATTTTGCATTTATGCCGAATAAGCTGGAGCTTATCAGTGATATAGCTATGGGAAATGTAGAGGGTGAGCGAAAGGCATACTGCAATAATCAGTATGGGCTTACCGAATACACTTTAAGCAGTGTAGATGTGAAAGTAAGCTACAAAAACAGAAATGGAGAGAGGGCAGAGGATACCGTATCGTGGCGTGATGTCTATGAAATCTTATCCTATATGGTAAAACAGCCATTCTACTGTGGAGAGGACCAGAAGGCAATCTATCAGACCATAAAAAATAAGATTGACAGGGAAAAAATGAACCCTGTTTATCGCAGATTCTTTGATATTGAGGACAGTATAAGACAAAACCGTCTTGAGAACAGGGAACGTGCGATTGCAAATGGCTGGAATACCAAGATTGACGCAGACGGTCATATAATTTCTGATGATAAGGAAGTATCAGTGGATATTTCACAGAAGGATACCGAACCACAGGAGGCTGCCCCTGAAAAACCACAAAAACAGCCTAAACTCAATTTCCATTATAATCTGTGGGAAACAGAAAAGGGCGGTGCAAAGACCAGATACCAGTGGAATATTGACGCAATCCGCACACTAAAGCAGATTGAAGCGGAAAACAGACTTGCCACACCTAAGGAGCAGGCGGTTTTATCAAAGTTTGTCGGCTGGGGTGGTTTGTCACAGGCATTTGATGAGAATAATGCAGCGTGGAGCAAAGAGTATGCAGAGCTGAAAGAGCTTCTTTCCGATGAGGAATACAGTGCCGCAAGAGCAACCGTAAATAATGCCTTTTATACTTCACCTGAGATTGCAACTTGTATCAACTCAGCCCTTGTGCAGTTTGGTTTTAAAGGCGGAAATGTCTTGGAGCCGTCTATGGGTATCGGTAATTTCTTCGGAAGTATGCCTGCACCAATGCAGCAAAGCAGGCTGTACGGAGTGGAGTTGGACAGCATATCGGGAAGGATTGCAAAACAGCTTTACCAGAAAGCCAACATCAGCATAACAGGATTTGAAAACACCACATATCCGGATAACTTCTTTGATGTTGTTGTGGGAAATGTGCCGTTTGGAGATTATAAGATATTTGATCCAAAGTACAATAAGTATAACTTCCGTATTCACGATTATTTTCTTGCAAAGGCACTCGATCAGGTAAGACCGGGCGGTATGGTTGCAGTGATTACCACAAAGGGAACACTGGATAAGAGTAATCCGACTATCCGAAAGTATCTGGCTGAGAGAGCAGAGCTTGTGGGAGCAATCCGACTTCCGAATACTGCATTTAAGGATAATGCAGGAACAGAAGTGACAGCGGATATCCTGTTTTTACAGAAAAGGGAGCGAAAGATTGATATAGAGCCGGACTGGGTACATCTTGGTGTTACAGACGATGGCATAGCAGTCAATTCCTACTTTGCAGAACACCCGGAAATGATGCTCGGCACAATGCAGTATGATACAAGAATGTTCGGACAGGACAGCAGATATACCGTCTGTGTGAATGATGATGAGAACTTCAATCTGTATGAAGCACTTAATAAGGCAATCAGTAACATTAAAGCACAGATGACAGATTTTGAAAGACTGGCAGACAATGAGGAGCAGGCAGAGGAAGTCATTCCCGCTGATCCGGATGTGAGAAATTATACTTACACATTCTTTGAAGGAAAGCTCTATTACAGGGAAAATTCCGAAATGGTAAGAAAAGAAGTATCACAGACTGCCGAGGAGAGAATCAGAATTCTTGACGAAATCAGACAGATAACAAGAGAGCTGATTGATATCCAGATGGAGGGCTGTAGTGATGAGGAGCTTGCAGATAAACAGCAGCTTTTGAATGTAAAATATGATAAATTCGTTGGAAAGTATGGAGCAATCACTTCCAAAGCAAACCGTACAGCGTTCAGGGATGACAGCGATTATCCGCTTCTTTGCAGTCTGGAAGAAGTAAATGAGGACGGGGAGGTGAAGAAGGCTGATATGTTTTATAAGCAGACGATTAAGGCAAAGTCCGTGGTGGACAGGGTAGAAACTGCGGTTGAGGCTCTTAATGTATCGGTCAATGAGTTTGGATATGTAAATATCCCTTATATGCTCTCCATTTATGAAGCAGACAGGGATACTCTCATAAAGGAACTCGATGGAATTATTTTCCTTAATCCTGACCGTTACAATGAAAATAACCCGGACGCAGGCTGGGAGACAGCAGACGAATATCTGTCGGGAAATGTAAGGGATAAGCTGCGTGTTGCAAAGGCGATGGCGGCTGATACCGACAATCCGCAGGCAGAAAGATTTGCCGCCAATGCCGCAGCCTTAGAGGAAGTTCAGCCGGAATGGATTGAAGCCTCGGATATTGATGTAAAGATTGGAACAACTTGGATTGAGCCGCTTGATTATGAGCAGTTTATCTATGAGCTGCTTAATACACCAAAGAGAGCAAGGGCAATCAGAACAGAGTATTACAATTCCGGTATTCAGGTACACTTGAATAAAATGAGTATGGAATGGTTCATTGAAAATAAAAGTATGGATAAACATTCCGTGGCGGCAACGAAAACCTATGGTACAAGCCGAATGGACGCTTATTCTATTTTTGAGGAAACCCTGAACTTAAAAACGGTCACTGTCAGGGACAGGATTGATGACGGTGAGGGCAAGTACCATTATGAAGTCAATAAGAATGAGACAATGCTTGCAAGGGAAAAGCAGAATATGATCAAGGAGAAGTTCAAGGAATGGCTGTTTGCAGAACCGGAACGCAGACAGAAGTATGTGGAATATTATAATGAAACCTTCAATAATATCCGCCTGCGTGAGTATGACGGAAGTCACTTGCAGTTTCCGGGAATGAACCCTGAAATTGAATTAAAACCACACCAGAAAAATGCAGTTGCACGAATCCTTATGGGAGGAAATACTTTGCTTGCCCACTGCGTCGGTGCCGGAAAGTCCTTTGAAATGATGGCTGCGTGTATGGAACAGAAAAGGCTCGGACTTGCCAATAAGACAATTATGGTAGTACCAAAGCCGCTTATCGGGCAGACAGCAAGTGAGTTTTTAAGGCTTTATCCGTCAGCAAATATCTTGGTCGCAACGGAGCGTGATTTTGAAAAGAGCCGCAGAAAGCAGTTTGTATCAAGGATTGCGACAGGCGATTATGACTGTATCATTATGTCACACTCGCAATTTGAGAAAATCCCAATCTCGCCGGAGAGAAAGGAGCGAATGCTTAATGAGCAGATAGAGGAAATCACTTATGCGATTGATGAAATGAAGGAGAGAAACGGGGAACGCTGGACAGTAAAGCAGATGGAAAGCCAGAAGAAAAAGCTGGAGGAACAGCTTAAATCACTGACCGATGAGAGCAGGAAAGATGACCTTATTACCTTTGAGGAGCTTGGTGTTGACTCTATTATGGTAGACGAAGCACACAATTTTAAGAACCTTGCCATTTTTTCAAAGATGAATAATGTGTCGGGAATCAGCAGTTCGGGGGCTAAAAAGTCAACGGATATGCAGCTTAAATGCCAGTATTTATCAGAGATAAATGATGGCAGGGGCATTGTATTTGCTACCGGAACACCGATAAGCAATACGATGTGCGAAATGTATGTTATGCAGCTTTATTTGCAGAAATCGGCACTTGAGGAAATGGGAATTCATCATTTCGACTCGTGGGCGGCTAACTTTGGGGAAGTAACAACGGCACTGGAGCTTACGGTTGAGGGAAGTGGTTTCCGTTTCAAGAGCAGGTTCAATAAGTTTACCAACCTGCCGGAGCTTATGAACATCTTTAGAGAGGTAGCAGATGTGCAGACAGCAGATATGCTTGACCTTGATGTGCCGGCTCTGCGTGGAGGTAAGCCTATCATCGTGGAGTCGGAGCCGGACTGGTATGTGAAGCAGGTAATGGAAGATTTTGTGGTAAGGTCAGAAAGGATAAGAGGTGGAGGTGTTGATCCAAGCGTTGATAACTTCTTAAAGATTACACACGAAGCAAGGCTTCTTGGAACAGACGCAAGACTGATTGATAAGGACGCACCGGACAATCCGGACGGAAAGCTCAATAAGGTGGCAGAAAATGTCTGGAAAGAATATGTAAAAGGAAATGCTGATGGTCATATAGGCTGTCAGCTTATTTTTTCGGATATTGGAACACCAGGAGCTGACAAGGACTTTACGATTTATGATTATCTGAAGGAGTCACTTATCAAGTATGGTATCCCAGCGGAGGAGATAGCATTTATCCACGATGCAAAAACGGACGCACAGAGGGACGCACTCTTTAAGGAAATGAGGACAGGTAAGAAAAAAGTCCTTATCGGCTCAACAGATAAGTGTGGTACGGGTGTTAATGTGCAGACACACCTTGTAGCAATGCACCATGTCGATTGTCCGTGGAAGCCTTCTTCCATTGAACAGAGAGAGGGCAGAGGTATCCGACAGGGAAATGAAAACGATGAGGTGGCAATCTACAGATATGTTACAAAAGGAACCTTTGATGCGTACAACTGGTCACTTGTGGAGAATAAGCAGCGTTTCATCAGTCAGGTTATGACAAGCAAGGCAGTAAGCCGAAGCTGTGAGGACATTGATGAGGCAACGCTTTCCTACGCCGAAATTAAGGCGGTTGCTACAGGCAACCCTTTAATCAAGGAAAAGATGGAGGTTGACAATGATGTCCAGAGATTAAAGCTCTTAAAGGCGTCTTATGATAATCAGAGGTACGGATTGCAGGATAACTTTATGATCAAGTATCCAAAACTTATCAAAACTGCGACAGAGAAACTTGCCAATGTCAGGGAAGATATAAAGGCAAGGGATAAGGAGCTGATTGATAACTCGGACTTCGCCATTACCATAGGTAATGCAACTTATACAGAAAGAGTGGACGGTGGAACCACGATGCTTGAAGCAATCAGCAAATGCAAGACAGGCGAAACCACTTCAATCGGTAAGTTTCACGGCTTTGAGCTTCTGGTAGAAAAGAATTTCCTCAGTATCAACTATATGGTGCTTCGTGGAAAGACGGAATACAAGGCAGAGCTTTCCACAAGTCCGGTGGGAAGTATGGTAAAGCTGGAGAATCTGTTCAACGGACTTCACGAAAATGTAGATTTTCTGGAAAAGAAGATTGAACAGTACCAGAATGACCTTGAGGCTTCAAAGGCAGAGTATGATAAGCCGTTTGCACACAGTGCGGAACTGGAAGAAAAACTTGCAAGGCAGTGTGAATTAAATGCCCAGCTTGACCTTGAGAACGCAAAGGCTATGGACGCAGATCTAGGCGGACCGGACGAAGAAAAGTTTGAGGACAGAATAGAAAATGCGGGCATTGTTGCAGAGGATAAGGGAATTTATATGACAGACAGAGACAGGAAAAGATAGGAGTGGGACTCTATGAACATAAGGAAAGTGGTCGCAGGACTACTGATTGCAGCAGGGATTGCCATTATGGCAGTCCCTTTTTTCTGGCGTACAACCGGAGAGAGAAACACGAAGCAGCTCATAAATGAATTTGAGCAGACATTGGAGGAGAAGCAGGATGAAAGGTCAGATGTTGAGAAAGAGCAAACCACCATTAGTAAAGAGGAGGAAGCCATTCTTAAAGAAGGCAGTGTCATCGGTATCATTGAGATACCGAGCATAGATATCAGATACCCGGTAATGGAAGGAACCGGAAGTGACATTCTTAATGCAGGGATTGGTCATATATCGGAAACAGCAGGAATCGGAGAGGTTGGAAACTGTGTGCTGTGCGGTCATAACGGGAGCAGGTACGGCACATTTTTCACACCATTAAGCCGGATAGCCATAGGTGATGAAGTAAGCATTATGGATAAGAACGGGCAGACGCATATCTATGAAGTGACAGGCACAGATGTGGTAAATCCTTATGACAACAGCATAAAGACACAGGGTATGGAAAAAGAACTCACTCTTTTTACCTGTTATGAACAGGGAACAATGCGTTTTGTTGTCAGGTGCAGATATAAGGAGGCGGCAGATGAATAAGAGATACCGACTTGGGGAGATAGAAGAAGCAGTATCGGAAATGGAGGAGTTAATCGACACACCGGACGATATTGCAGAGATTGATGATGACTTTCAGATAGTCGTAAGCGGCTGGTCTGTATATGTCGAAAGCCTGAATCTCACACTCAGACAGGGAGTTGCCTGTATCTGGGATACGGAGGCAGGATTATTTATGCCTGATTTTGATGTGACTATCATATATGAGGGGAACATCGAAACACAGGAGTGGCTCTACTATGAGCAGGACGGAATGACTGTCACACTCGGCAACTGGTTAAATGGAAGATTGTCTTGTGAACAGATAGAACAGCTTTGGTGTGAGCTTATCATACCGGAAAACAACAATTCAGAAGTATAAGAAAGAGAGGAACAGCGTATGAAGTATTCAATTAAAGTAAACGAAGTAAGAGCAAAAGACGGCAGCAACATCAAGGGGTTTGCAACCGTGGTATTTGGTGACTCATTTAAGATTACCAATATCGCAATCCTTGAGAATAAGGAAAAGGGAGAGCTTTTTGTATCAATGCCAAGATACCGTTCCAATGAGCGTGATGAGAGCAACAGCGTGATTTATAAGGATGTCTGCAATCCTATCACGGCAGAGTTTCGTGAGGAATTCTATACCAATATCCTTGAGGCTTATGCGAAAATCAGGGAGCCGGAGAAAGCAGAAACACAGACACAGGAAAAAACAAAAGAAATGCCGGAGTTTTCCGTGACGGTAACACATTATGAAAGGGAAGGCAGTAATATCAAGGGACTTGCCCGCATTTACTTTGAAAACAGCTTCATTGTAAATAATGTAAATATCCTTCAGGGCAAAGAAAAAATCTTTGTGTCAATGCCTTCCTATAAGACAAAGCAGGTGGACGAGAATGGCAAGCCAATCTATCAGGACGTCTGCTATCCGGTCACAAAGGATTTCAGGGAGAAGCTCTATAATGAGATTATCGCAGAATATGAGAAAGCAAAGGATAAGAGCAACGAAAAAGCAAGGGAGAATGCCGAACAGAACCACGGAAATCCCGACAGGGAGAAAAAGGATACTCCCTTTCGATAATTAAGGTTAAGGGGCAGCAGGAGCTGCCCCGTTTATAAGGAGGAAAAGCAGATGGAAGCAGAAAAGACACTTACCAATGAGGAGATTATAAGGGAACTTCTCGACCTGTTAAAAAAGAATGCTATGAAAGAGCCGGCAAATGATGTATTTGAGATATGCAGCTATGTGGACGGGCTGGAGAAAAAGATTGCGACTATGACAGAAGAACTTACCAGTATGCAGAACCAGATTAGAGAAATGCAGGAGGATACCCTTGTCAATAATGCGAAAAAGGCATTGGCGGAAGCACAGGAAAGACTAAATGCCAGATGTGAGCAGATAAAGTCACAGGTATCTGAGGTAAAGATACAGGTAAAATCTACTGCCAAGAGCATTGTTGATGAAACAAAGGCAAAGGGCAGGGCGGCACTTTACAGGGTGACAGAGTTTGCAGGAATTAAGAAAAGACTTCTTAATGTAAGAACAGCAGTAAAAGATGCGATTGTATCTACGGACAGGGATGTTGCAAGGACAGCACTTCTTGCAAAGGGACTCCGTGAAGCCGGACAGACCGTAAACAATGCGTTCCGTACCTTTGCTGATAAGCCGGAGGTGGATTATTCTAAGAAGGAACAGAAACACCCTATCACAAAGGCGGTACTTGCCCCTATGAAAGCAGTGAGAAAGCTGTTTGTATCAATGGAGCTACATCTGGACGCTTCGATTGATAAGCTGGATAATCTGGCTATGAATGTGCAGCTTGATAAGGAAAAGCGTGAGGAGCATACAAAGGATAAGGAGCAGAAAGCAGCGGACATCGAAAGAGCAGAGGGAGAGGTTTTCTACTCACCGATGGTAGCCGAACCGCAGGAGTACAAGTATAATGCAGATGCTTTCGAGGCAAGAAAGATATCAGAAGGAAAGCAGGAAGCGGCAGGAAAGGAGCTGTCAAAGGTCAGGGAAGATAAAGCCAGATAATTTTTAGGGCGTGGGAGTAAAATCCTGCGCTTTTTTAAATTCATTATAACAATATATTTGCTAAAATATTTTAAGTATAAACTAATTTTAATTTTTCTTAACAAAAAATGACATAAATAGTAAAATATTGATGTAATTACACAAAATATATGATACAATAAAAGCAATAATATGTAAATATTATTGCTATAGGAAGAATATCATTAGGAGGAATTTTATGAGGAGTTTATTATATTCCAATGGATTTATTGACACTATAGTAGATATTTTTGATGATGATGTAGCTTTTCATGTATCTAACTATCTGGTTCCAGAAGAGAAATGCACAGGAAATTCTATAAAATATAGAATTAAAGCTATATTGGAAGATAAAAAAAATATATATGTCGGAAAAACTCAGGAGGTAGACCATATTAAAGGAGAGTATGGGGAAAGTATATTGTTATTTATAGAAGGGGGAAATAAATATTATTACAATGAAGATAACGGGTCAATTTTCTATTGGGAGGATAATTATAACTTAATAATATATAATTCTGATAAGAAAGGCTTATTTATTGATACATATAGAGCAATAAGACAAATAATGATTGGAGATTTGTTGAATCGTGGTGGCATTATAATTCATAGTTCTTCGGTTTATATTGGAAATAAAGGATATTTATTTGTTGGAAATAAAGGTGCTGGTAAAACCACATCATTATTTCAATATTTAAATTCTCAAAGAACAGATATATATTATGGAAGTAATGAAAGAACTATTTTAGTAACAAAAAATGGAAAGCTATTTATGTATGGATGGCCAGGTACGGCATTTGTTGGTGTAGGTACAATTAAATCAACAATTGGTTTAAAAGCACTTTATGATATTCATAAAAGAGCGGGGGAAACTGCTACATGGCTTTCTCTTCATGAGTTAACAGATAATGAATATGTAGATAGACTTATAAAAATGGGAGATGAGGCTTATGATATAAAAAAGAAAATATGGCTTACAGCAAATGAAATAGCATTTATTACTGAGAAAAAAATCAAAAATTACGGATATCTTGATAAGGTAATATGGCCTAATTTAACGGTTGGATTAACACAAAACATAAGAAAAGTACAAAAAAGTTTAGAAAATGATATGATTACCAATATAGATTTTTTTGGGAATTGGCTTGGTATAAGAAAACATGTTAAAGAAGATAAAAGTATTATTGACAAATTGGCAGTAGTGTCACAATATGAAATAATGGGTGAAAATCTTGTATATAGAATTGATGATATAAAATAAAGGAGAAAAATTAAGTGATAGGAATAATTAATTACAAAGCAGGTAATTCACATAGTGTTGTAAATGCTTGCAAAAAGATAGGAATTGATTGCAAATATATATCTACAGCGGAAGACTTTACAGATGTATCTGCTATAATTTTACCAGGAGTTGGTTCAGCTAAAGCAACTATGAATTCGTTACAAGAATTAAATATTATATCTAAACTTGAAGAATATGTATTAGGGAAAAAAATACCATTTCTTGGTATTTGTGTGGGACTTCAGGTATTATTTGAACATAGTGAAGAAGATGATACAGATTGTCTTGGATGGATTAAGGGTAATGTTGTTAAATATAATAACAATAAAGTCAGAGTTCCTCAAATCGGATGGAATAAATTAAGTAAGACAAAGGACGATGAATTTTTTAATGGATTAGGTGATGATGAATATTTTTATTTTGTAAATTCATATTATGCAAAACCTAGTAATGAAGATGATTTGTTGGCAATTTCTAATTATAATGGGGATTTTTGTGCAATGATTAAACACGAAAATATATATGCGTGTCAGTGTCATATTGAAAAAAGTGGTTCTGTTGGATTAAAAGTTTTAAAAAATTTTTGCAAGGAGGTAGCAAATAATGTTAGCAAATAGACTGGTGGCTTGTTTTGATGTAATTAATGGAATGGTGACAAAAGCTAATAAGTTTCAAAATAACATAGATATTGAGAAAGCAGAAATAGTAGCTAAAAGAATATATGATATGCAAATCGATGAGATTATTTTTTATGATATAAAGGCAAGTGCTGAAAAAAGACCAATTGATTTGAAATTAGTTGAAAATGTAGGGAAAGAAGTGTTTGTACCATTTACTGTAGGAGGTGGAATCAGAAACATTTCAGATATGTATAATGTGTTAAAGGCTGGTGCTGAAAAAATAAGCGTGGATTCGATGGCTGTTCGTAATCCTAATATTATATCGGAGGGAGCAAAAGCATTTGGGACACAATGTATTGTGTTAAGCATGCAAGTGAAAAAAGTTGAAAAAACTATTAAAATTCCATCTGGTTATGAAATTGCTATTGACGGTGCACGAGTATATACTGGTATAGATGCATTGGAATGGGCTAAAAGAGGGGAAGATCTTGGAGCTGGTGAAATTGTAGTAAATAGTATTGATAATGATGGAACACATCAGGGATTTGATTTGAATATCACATCAATGATAGCAGATAATGTTAATGTTCCAGTTATTGCATCTGGAGGGGCAGGAAGATTGGAACATCTTTATGATGTATTCACGAAAACACAGGCATCAGCTGCTATTATTAGTTCAATGCTGTATTCTCCAAGAATAGAAAAAAATTATACAGTTAAAGAAATAAAAGAATATTTATATGATAAAAATATTAATATAAGACCTTATATTAATTGAGATGTGAGGTGAATGGGAAAAGATACAGATGCAAAATGAAGTTTTTGATAAACTATATAAAATAAATCGAAAATATAAAGATGTTAAGATAAGTGATGTGGGGTGTTATGAATTAAAATATGAAGATGTTAAAAAGATATCTAAAAAAGAAATGACTAAAATTTTATTTAAGTCTATTAATGATAGGGTTTTGTTAAGCAGAAATTCGATATATTACGATTTTGAATATTTTCATTCATATATAGATTTATTTATTAAATTAATTATTGAAACAACGAAGATTTACAATGAAGATAGAACATTAATGTATGTTTTATCAGCATTATTCGATTATTATGAAAATTATCAGCTTACTTATTGGTATGCATTGATAGAATGTATGTGTGATAATGTAGAAATTCAATCTGAAATGTATGAATATTTTGAAAAAATTAAATTCGGGATTGAAGAAACTATAAAGAATCATCTTTATGTATATACTGAGAAATTATTAGATTTAGAAATGTTTGCTTGTGATATACAAAAACAATGTGAATTGATAGAATTAACGATGAAAATGTTAAAAAACAAAGTGCAAATGAATTTTAGACTTTTTAGGGAATATGATAATAGAATTAAATGCATTAATGAAATAGTTTATTCTTTATATGCACTTGAAAGAGATGAAATTAATGTGGATAATTTATTTATGCCATTATATGGAGCTTCTTTACTTGCTGTATATGCAATGCCGGTAATAAAGTTTTTTGATATAAAAAAAGACATTGAAGTTTTGTATGCAAGAATAGGTTTTCACGATTTGCTATCACTTGATTTGTCAATAGAGTCTATTGAATTGAATGAATCAAAAATAGCACCCAATAAATACATTAGAAAATTAAAAAAGGCATTAAAAAATAAAACTACATTGATTATAGATGATAATGTTGGATATGGTCTAACACTTAATTGCTGTAAGAAAATGATTGAAGTATATGGTGGAACTTGTTATACAAGAACACCAGAAACAAGTTGGGATAAAATTCTTGAAAGTAATATTAGCGTGGTTACAGATTATCCTGGTATATCTAATTACTTGAGGTATACTCAACAATTTAAATATATCGAAAAATTACATCAATTAGATACTTATACTAGAGAATTTGAATATAAAAAATGTGTTAGGCATATTGAAATTTGTGACATTGATAATTATCAGTTAAGTAGAGAACAAAGAGAACGGATTTTTTTTGAATATGAAATTAGAAAACAGTTTGATTTAGTTGATTTTTGTTAGGAAAAGAGGGGGTTAGTAGCTTGAATTGGGTTAATATAGATATAATTGATAATAAATGTACTGCTAATCAAATGCAAAATATTTCTGATATAATAGAAGAAATATTTAATAAGCAGATGGAAGTATGTATTGTTGACCTTGATAAATCTTCTTATGGGAAAAGTACAAATGAAATTGATAAGTATCTTAAGAAATATAATGAAAAGTTATGGATTGCTGGAGGAATAAAAAGTTTTGAGGAAGCTAAGTTATTAATAAAAAAAGGTGCAAAAGGAGTTGTGCTAGGAAGTACATTATATCGAGATGAAAATCTTGATGATGCATTTATTGAAAAATTTATTAATGATTTTGACATGAGTAAAGTATATTTTTCACTAGATTATTTAGAAGATAATATTGTAATAAAGGGATTTAGAAAGAAAACTCATATTAAATTAGATGATATATTAAAAAAAATTAATAAAAAGAGGAGTAATGTTAATGTAATACTCGTTGATGTTAGAGCTTCTAAGAATCAAACAGAAGTAGATTTTGAACGAATCTTGGATATCGTAAAAAAATATGAATATATTAATTTCTGTTATGGAGGAAACATTGCCACTTGGAAACAAGTTGCAATGTTGAATAATTTAGGAGTAGGGGCGGTCTTAGGGAAAAATTATTTGAGAGGAGATTTTGTATGAGTGATTTAGCATTTTATGGAGGAGAAAAATCAGTAACATATCAAGGAAAACATTTTGAATGGCCATTGCTATCTGATGAAACAATCAAAGCTGTGAATGATTACTTGAAAAATAGAGAGCCACTTTCAATTGCAACTCGTACCGGTATAGTAAAAAAACTTGAAGATACGATTTCTGATTATGTTGGAGTAAAATATGTATTATCTACAAACTCAGGAAGTAATGCGTTATATGCTGCATATGTGGCTCTTAATGTTGAGCCAGGTTCGGAGGTTATAGTTCAGAATCTGACTTTTCATGCTAGCATTTCACCAGCTATGCATTGCGGATTAACACCAGTACTTGTTGATGTTGAACCAGATACAGGAAATGTATCCGTAGAAGCAATAAGAAAGGCAATTACAAACAAAACAAAGATTTTGGTAATTAATCACACATGGGGATATCCAGCAGATATGGACAGCATAGTTCCACTTTGCAAAGAATTTGGAATTAAATTAATAGAAGATTGTTCTCATTCATTTGGTGCTACATATAAAGGAAGAAAAGTTGGTACATTTGGAGATATTTCAGTAGCTAGTATGCAGGCCTCAAAAACACTTACGGCAGGTGAAGGAGGGTTGCTTATGACAAATAATAGTGAGTATTATCAGAGAGCAAGTCTTGTAGGACATTATAGAGGAAGAAGTGAGACGGAAGTAACTGACAAGCAATTAAGTAGGTATGGAAGTACGGGAATGGGATTGAAGTTTCGAATTCATCCTCTTGCGGCCGTTATTGCATATAATGAGTTTGCAACATTTGAAAATAAGATAAAAAGTAGAGAAAAATTATTAGGAAAGCTCAGCGAGGCATTAGAACAAGTTAAAGGAATAAGACCACCGGTAATTAAAGAAGATGTAACAATGGGAAGTTATTATGGTTACAAACCACAGTTTGTATATGGAGAATTAAAAATTGATGGCAAAAATATTGATTGTGATACATATATTAAAATTATGAATGCAGAGGGGGTTGATATACATAGACCATCAGTTAAACCGCTTAATGAAATGAGCCTGTTTATGGATGAGGTAGTTCCATTTAAATGTGTTGAACAGACTTGGAAACCTAGAATAAGCGGAAATCTGATAGGAAGTGAAAAATATTTTGAAAATAGACTAAGTCTTCCAACATTTACATATTCAGAGGAAATAGTAGATCAGTATATTACTGCTTTTAAAAAGGTTTCAGAGTGTTTAGGTTAAAAAGATATGGAACAAATAAAAAATATATATAGAAAAAGTTATAAAGAGATAATTGATTTTGCTAAGAATGTGGAAACATTATGGGAAAATAGAATTTATAAATGCTTTAATGAAAAAGAGTTTGAAGGGATAAAATTAAGAAAATATTTAGCACCAGAAGGTGGATATCGAATTAAGAACTCACAATGGGAAAATTTAGATCCAGAAATTCGTAATTATTATGAGGATAAAATTAAATGTCAAAATGAGTGGGTATATTTTAGGGGATATGATTATTATTCTCTTGATGAGTTGATACATTATAAAGATATAAAATTAAATAATCAAGATTCAATTAAAATACTTGGAGATCGATGGAGAATATATCAAAATAATATTTTTATAATCAGAAAACTCAATAATCCAGAATTGAGATGGCCAGAATATTTAGCGATAGTTAGTATTTTAGAGTGGATATGGAATGATTATGCAAGCATTTCTTGGATTGCTATGCAAATGCATAATGAAGAATATGAAAATAATATTATGATGAAAGTTGATAAGCTTGCAAGTATTATTGTTGAATGTACTTTTGGACGGTTTGTTTCACCTAAAACAAACAAAGAATATAATTTTGATTTAGATAAACTAGAAGATATAATAAATAGCGAAATGTGGGTATATATATACGAAGGGTTGAGTGAATATGCAAGATGTAAAAAAGATTATATTTTTCGTTCAATACGTGAGGGCGATCAATTATGGATTGTATTAGCTAATTCTGAATTTAAATTTATTCCATGGATAAATAAGAACCAATTTACAAAGATATTATTATTAAACAATGCTTTTGGAGCAATTAATATAGGTTATTTGATAAAGCATATGTGTACAGTGATTAATATAGATGTAATGAATATATATTCATCAGTACATGAAGAAGAAATGAAAAGATATAATAATTCGTGCACTAATTTTGTGAAAGAAATTAAAGAAATTTACGAACATTTTGTTATTGTTGACGATTCTATTTTTACGGGGCAAAGCATAGACAAAGTTAAGCTAGCATACAAAAATATAACAAATAAAATAACAAGTCTTGTAATGACATATGATGTTTCGACATATTTTAACCATCCTGAAGAAATGAGTTTTAATAATACTCCATTAGAATCAGTATTAAAAGCTCAAAATGAAGTTAGAAAAATGGGAGGATTACTTACACCAGCTAGAAGTTATTGGGCGTATAAAAAAATAGCTGTTGGAATAGAAGATGATGAGTTTGAAAAAAATATTAGGGGCTCGGATGTATTAATTAGAATTCTATGGAAAAGATTCGAAGAGGAGATAAAAAATGAACATAATTACTAAAGAAATTTATGATAATGAAAATATTATGTTTGCACCTGAATATTATTTTGATGAAAATGAATATTTATATATTACAAGGGGTTCAAAAAGTGAAAGGGTATATGTGCAGAAAGATTGGGGAAGTCACATAGAATCATGGTACATTAAAGGAAATAATCATTTTAGTTGTTACAAAAAAGATGATAAACATAATTGGAAGTTAATTTGCGAAAATGTTTTAGATACTAGTGAGTTTGATGATGTTATGAAAATTTCGATACTTAAAATTGATAATAAATTAAAGGTATGGTTCAGTGGACTGAAGAATAACCATTGGGATATTTATTATTCTGAAATAAATTCGCCTGATTCTAATAGTGAGAACATTAAACATCCTATTAAAAAAATATCAATTAAACCATTTTATGATTCAGAAATACATAATTATCTTCCATGTGTAATATATGAGGATAAATATAAAATGTGGTATGCTTCAAGAAATTCAGAACATCGAAGAATATTTTATATAGAGAGTACGGATGGAATAAATTGGGTAAATAATAGACTGGTACTTGATATAGGAGAAGAATTAGAGGGGGATCATTATGCAGCGGATTGTCCGAATGTTGTAGCTTATGAGAATGGTTACATTATGTTTTATGGAGGTGGAACATCTAGAGGCATTCATTTAGCAATTAGTTCAAATGGGTTAATGTGGGAAAAAAAAGGATTAATTATACCAAGAGGTTCTGAGATGGATGGCTGCTATAATTATTCTTTCTATCCGGCAATTGCTTGTAAAAAGACATGTGATTTAGATTTTAACAAATCAACATTATATTTTGCAGGAGAGGATATTAATAATGATTGGAGTATATTATCTTTTAGTGGGAATTTTTTGGAAAATATAAAAAAAAACAATGTGGTAAATTATGAAGATGTTGGTTATATTTATGAATATTTAAAAAAAATACCTAAAACTTTTTTTGTTGAACAAGAAGATTGTAATAGAAAAGATTATTATTATGAAGATGAAGAGGTGATTCAATTAAGGCCGAGTACTGTTCCAGTGTTTCGATTTAAAAAAAAGAATTTAGTTGTAAAATTAATGGAAAATAGAGTGAAAGCAGAAAATGAATATAAAGCTAGACAAGCACTTTGTAAAAAACTTAATGTAGTTGATACAGATATTTATTTTATGCAGGATAATATTTTACTTATTATGTCATATGTTGAGGGAGAAACACCTTTAAATGAATTATTTGCGATAAACCCAAAACTATTTAAAATATTATATACGAAAATGCTTTATGAATGTAGTGATGTAATTAAAAGAAGTTGTTATTCAATGTATTTAGATAAAATGCAATATACTGGACAAACTTTAGAAATGATGAATAAATGGTGTGATGAAATATCTGAAAAGTATCAAGAGATAGAATTGATAAATTATATTAGTGGGAAAAGGTATAATATAAGCGAACAACTTCAGGAAGCAAAAAAGTATATTAATTCAAAACCCAATTGTTGTGTATTGTTTAATGGTGATTTGAATTTGCATAATGTACTGTGTGTAAGAAATGATATAAAATATATAGACTTTGAATACTGGGGATATTATGATTTGGATTATGTAATAGCTAAGATTATAGGTTCTTTATATAAGCATTGTAAATGTTTTAATGTTATTAACTATTATTCTACTAAAAAAGAAATTGGTATTAGGTATGAGTTGGATGAGGTTATTAGACCACTTTTTTCTATGGATTTGTATTTCGAGGTATTTGCAGGAATTAAAGTAAATTATGAAAGAATAAAGTCGTATATACTGGCTAAATTATATTTTAGGTTTAAGAATGCTTATGAAAATTTACAAATGAAAAATAAAAATAATCAGAATGTTATAAATGCTGTGGAAGATTTAACTATAATATTAGGAGTTTTAGATTTGTTTGACAATTAATATAAGGAAGGAAAAATGATCAAAGGTTTTATATTTGATTTAGATAACACACTTATTGATGATGAAAAAGGTTGGGGTATTGCACTAAGACAGACATGTGAATTTATAAAAAACAGGTTTAATTTGAATTATTCAGAAAATGATATATTTATTGCGTATAAACATGTATCGGATTATATATGGAATAATTATTCAAAATTTCTTTCGAATTTTCATACAAGAGATGAAAAAAGAAATTATGTATGGAAAAAAACATTAGAAAATTTGAAATGTTATGAGAATGAAATCCAATTAAATGAAATCGTAAATTTTTTTGCTACGAAAAGAATAGATAATGTGATTCCTTATAGTGGTGCTCAGGAATTGCTTATGAAAATTAATGAAATGGGAATAAAGGTCATTATATGTACCGATGGAGAAGAAAAATTACAAAAACTGAAATGTGAGAAGGCAAACATAGGAAATCTGGTATCAAAGATTATTTCGGCAACAGATTTGGGGTACAGAAAACCTGATAAAAGAGTATTTAAAAAATGTATTGAGTTTTTTGGAGTGGAATCAAATACACTTATGTATATAGGTGATGATAAGATTAAAGATATAGAAGGAGCTTATAATGTAGGTATGCAAGCCATACTTGTAAATGGAGATAATGGAATAAAATTAGAGGATATTTATTATAATATTAATACTATAGTAAGGGAAGGCAAAATTATTGATAGAAAAGGGAAGGCATAGATTATGGAGTGTAAAGATTACGAACTTGATGTACATTTAAAAAGTGAAATAGTAACATGGGAAGAATATCAGAAAAAGATACAAATGTTAGCCCAATTAATAGATAAATCTATATATGATTATGTGATTGGAATATTTCAAGGCGGCTATATAGTAGCAATGTCACTTGCTGATTATTTATTAAAAGCAAGAACTGGCGGAATTATAAGTGATATGGGTAGCGTAGTATTTACTGAAAATGTAAAAGGAGATGATTGTGAAATAAGAGGGAAAAATATATTGCTTGTAGATGAGGTTGTAGAGAGTGGGCGTTCGATTCAAAAGTGCAAAAATATACTTTTGAAATACAATGTAGGAATAATTAGAACAGCATGTATATATTACAATGTATATTCTAATGAAAAAATTGATTATTATGTAGAGCGTTTTTCTTTAAATAAAAATTTTATTTTTCCGTGGCGTATTAATAGAGATTGTATAAGTTTGTTAACAGATGTTATGCAGAAAAACAAAGAATATGACGAGTATACGCTTAAAAACGAAATAGAAAAAGTTTATGGAGTTACTTTGAACCCACAAATTATAATTAATTGTTTAGAAAATAAAGAGACGATTTTTAATAAAAAAAATGGAGCTTGGTATATTTTATCAGATTAAGCAAATAGATATATAGAAGAAAAATGTGGTTAACAATAAGTGGTAAATTTAATATTTAGGAGAATAAAAAATGTACGATTATTTAAGAAAAGCTGTAAAAAATTTTCCAACCAAAAGTGCTATTATATATAAAAATGTTGAAATTACTTATGATGAACTAAATATAGAAGTAAAGAAATTGGTGAATGGGTGTTTTACAAACATAAGAAGATGTAATATAGGAATTGTAATAAATAATCCATTATTATTTACGATAAGTTTGATGGCAGTTAGTTCTCTTGAATGTGTAGCAGTGCCAATATATGCTTACACAGGAAAAGAAAAAATCAAAGAATTAATAAAGAACTTTTCATTAGAATATGTGATTTTTGAGAAAGATTTTTATGGATTAAATTACAGTAATAGCAAAGAAAATGCTATAATTTTATCGGATTTTATTGTTTATAAGAATGAAAATGTTGGGGAAAATTATAGTGATAAGAATTGTGAAATTATTTTATTAACATCAGGTACTACAGGTACACCAAAAGGAATTATGTTATCAAATGACAATATAAAAAGTAATGTAAAAGCTATAGGAGAATATTTAAAATTAACACTAGATGATAAAATATTTATGGTTAAAAATATGAATCATAGTTCAAGTATTATCGGAGAGTTGTTAGTGGGGATGGATAATATGTGTACAATAGTTTTTAATTCTAAAATTTTGACTGCATCTAGTATTATTAATTCTATTTATGATAATAATATTACAGTTTTTTTTGCTGTACCAACGATTTTAAGAGAAATAATATTAAAATATAAACAAAATGATTTGAATAAGGTAAATAAATTAAAAATAATTAATTTTTATGGAGCACCAATGTCTTCGGAAGATATTATTAAAATGACAAAATTATTTCCTAAGTGTAATTTAATATATTCTTATGGATTAACTGAGGCTTCTCCAAGAGTTACATATATTATGGGATTAGATTTATTAAAAAAGATTGGCTCTAGTGGGATACCTATTAAGAATGTAAAAGTAGAAATTGCTAATAAAGAAAGGGATAATTCAGGAGAAATTGTTGTTAGTGGTCCAAATGTTATGTTGGGATATTATAATGATGTAGAAAGAACTAAAAAGGTTATAGTTGATGGAAAATTATATACAGGGGATTATGGATACATTGACAATGATGGATATTTATATGTATTTGGACGCAAGGATAATATGATAATTAGTGCTGGAAAAAATATTTATCCTGAAGAAATCGAGCAAGTGTTACAATCAGTAACAGGGGTAAAAGAAGTACTTGTTCAGAATATATCTAATGATATGGGAATAGAAAAGTTTATAGCATATATTGTTACAGATAAAATTAAGCCAGATAAGAAAACTCTATTTGAAGTGTGTAAAAATAAATTGGAAAATTATAAGATACCTAGTAAATTTGTGTATGTAAAAGAACTAAAAAAGACACCTAGTGGAAAAATTATTAGAAAACAGCATTTTTAAGGAGAAAAATATGGAGGATTTATTAAAAAAAGTTTCGGAAATATCTGAATGCAATGATGATACTATAGATATAAAATTACCAATAGTATTTCCGCCACCTATATACTATGCATTATTTGCAGCAGACAAGCTTGCAATTATTATGAATAATCCAAGTGCAAAGAATTGGATATACAATAATTTTATTCAGCTTGTGTTTTACTCTGATAATTTAAAAAAAATAGATTCACATACACATTATTTATCAATATGGCCGATTGATTTAATGAAAATAGATCAGAGAGGTAGCAATTTATTTTTAAGAGAATATGTAATTAATAGTAATATAATGACATTAAATAAAGCAAATTTTATAGATTGTATTAAAAAGTGGATTAATCAAGGGTTGTATATAATTGCTAATTTAGATTCAACCAAAATATCAAAAACAAGATATTATGGAAGAAAATCTTTCTGCCATTCAGCTTTTATATTTGGCTACAATAAAACAGGCGTTTATCAGGTCGATTTTAGAAATTCAGGCAAACTTGATATTATAAATGTTCCATATGAAGAACTACTTGAGGCTTTTTTTTCTTCGGAATTACCTAATATATTTAGAACAGAAAAAAATATGAATGTTGATTACAATTTAACTTTAATTCAGCTTAGAGATAATATTAAATGTGATTTAAATGTTGATGTAATAAGGTTTTGGATAGAAGCGTATTTGAAATCAAAAACTATTCAGATACATAATAATTTTTTTGTACCATTTGAAAATACAGTATCTGGTATTGAAATATATGATGGTATGATTGCAATGATAGATAAAATGAAGGTCGACAATAGAATTGATTATAGAATGTTTCATGCACTTTATGAACATAAATTTATAATGGTTGAACGTGTTGTGAAATTAATAAATCAAGGATTAATATCAAATGATGAAGGTCTTGTATCAGATGCAGAAGAATTGAAAAAAATATCGGAAGTTTGTAGATTGATAGTTATGAAATATAATATTGTTCCGAAAAATGAATTGATTGAAGAATTGAAAAAAAATCTAATTGAATTAAAAGATAAAGAAATTGTTTTTTTAAACAAATTGAAAAATAAATTATAAGAGGTGATAAAGTGGATAATATAATAAAAAAATTAAAGGCTGTTATTAAAGAAGAATATAATATTGAAATAGAGGACGATGAAGAATTAGGAAAAAGGGGGATAGATTCATTAGAAACGGTTAAATTGATTGTGTTAATTGAACAATATTTTGATATAAGTTTTCCAGCAGAAAATATGAATAGCGTGGATTTAAAAAATATAAAAAATATAGCAAAATGTATATATGATATTATAAATAAATAAGAGAGGTTATAGTATGAACAGAGAATTGATTTTTAAGTTATCAGATGCACTATTAGATGAGAAGATTACAGTAGACAGTGCTGATTGGGAGCTGTTATTAGGCCAGATTATAACTAACAGAGTTGTAGGAATTGCTTACAAAAATTTAAAAAAAAATAATGTCAAAATGGCAAATGAAATAGAACAATGCCTTAAAAGTACACTTGAATATAATATAAACAAAACTAACGCTTATATTGAAAAGGTTAAGTATTTAGGTAAGATTATGGAAGAATGCTCGTTTAATTATGCATTATTAAAAGGAGCTTATTTAGCGACAAAAGTTTATGATATAGGAGATAGAACATCAAATGATATAGATATATTTTTACATGCCAGTAATTTGACAGAATGCCAACAATTGCTGAAAAATAATGGTTTTATTCAAGGTAATGTTATAAATGATGAGATCGTTCCAGCAACGCGAAGAGAAATATTATTATCAAGAATGAATAATGGAGATACAGTTCCTTTTTTTAAAAAAATAAATGGCAGTTTGCTAGAGGTTGATCTCAATTTTTCATTGGATTTTAAACCAAGTGGGAATAGCAAAATTATGAATAAAATGTTATCAAATGTTGAATATGTTGAGTTGGATGATGTGGGTTATAAAACATTAAAAATGACAGATTTTATTATTCATTTATGTGCACATTTATACAAAGAAGCTACGACGTATGACTGGGTCGTACGCAGAAGAGATTTAAATTTGTATAAATTTAGTGATATTAATGTATTGTTAAGGAAAAATTTGGATGAAGAGTTGTGCAAAGATTTGGTTGAACGAATAAAAGAATTAGATATGAAGAACGAATGTTATTATACTTTTTACAATTCTGGACTTATTTTTCCTAAATTATATGAAAATAAAAATTTTGAATTTTTGTTAAATGAAATTAAACCAGAATCTTTAAATTATATGAAACAGATAATATGGCCTGCTAAAAGGCAAGTATATGAATATCAATATGATTTTAGAGAATGGTTTTTGGTTGAAGATAGAATAAAAGAACTTAAATTAGTAACTGTAGAATAGTTATATATATTCAGAAGGGATTATATTGTGTTAACGAGACGAATTAAACAGGGAGATTTAGGAAACACATTGGCGTTGTCGTGTGTTGAAAGATTATTATTATATATATTTGAAGATAATAAAATTAATCCTAATATGCTATTTGTAGATAGTTTTGAAAGTGTTGAAGTGATATTGGATTATTTTATAAATAGGGGAATGAAATATTCTGAATTTAATATTTTTGATAGATTACAGCATATTGCATGTAAAAAAAATGTAATAGACATGAGATATAGTGAAATAAGAGATGATAAGTTTATTAATGATTATGAATACATTCTGGTAAGAGCTAATGTGGAATTTTTAAATAAAACTTATGGTTCGTCTATATGGAATAAAGAACATTACATATTAATAACACAAAAAGATAAGAATACATATTATTATTTGAATGATAATCCATATGATGAGCGTGTTATTTCAAAGGAAATGCTAGATGAACTTAGTACAAAGAGTGCCATTGGTATATCACTGAAAAGAGAACTTATTGCAGGAATTGATGAATTAAAATATTTTTATGATAAGTTAAATAAAAATAACAATAAAAACAAAATTGATTTTAATACATCAAATGAAAGTTGTTTGTTGCAATTAAGAGATGCGTTGGGTGTAATAAGGGTAATGAGAAAACGTAATTATTATTTTATATCTGAATACATTGATGCTAGATTTATGGAAGAATATTTAAAAAAATTGGATTCTAAGTATATAAAGCTGGAATATAAACGACTTAGAAAATCTTCTATTGATGTTGGTTTTATTAACGAATTTATATCAGAATTAATAAAAGAAGATATGGAAATGGTAAATATAATTAAAGATAAGATTGGAGAAAAAATATGTTAGATAAAATTAATAAAGAAATAAAAAAATTGGTGAATGATTGTGTAGAAGAGAAAATTAATGAAGAAACTGACCTGATCCAGCTGGGAATAGATTCTTTAATGACAGTTGAATTGGTTTTAGGATTAGAGGAAGCATTCGATATTGAGTTTGATGATTCGGATTTAGAAATGGAAAATTTAAAAAGCGTTAGAGATATAGTGACTCTTGTAAATAAGTATGTTGTAGAATGATAGGATAATAATAAAATGAAAAGTATAAAACTTTTTTGGAAAGTAATAACAAAAAAGATATATTTATTAATATTTTTTGTTATATTATCATTTTTGACATCAAGAATAGTTGCAATAGGAACAAATCTTATATCGCGTTCTATAGATGCAGTATTAGTGTCAGAAAATATAGATATTAAATTATTGATATTTCAAATACTTTTGCTAGTAATGATTTCAATGGTTTTGGCATTTATTAAAAGAGTAAGCATTGAAAGTTATTCTATTTTTGTACAAAATAGCTATCGTAAAAAAATTATATATAAGTTAGGGCTACTACAATATGATTATATAAATAAAAATAAAGGGAAAATTGTAACAAGGTTGATATCAGACATTAATGATTTGGGCAAATTTTTGTCAGAAAGCATACCAGATATTATTTATTACTTTATAATGTTGGTGACATTTAGTGTTTATATAATGATTATGAATTATAGATTAATGATATGCATTTTAATATGTTACCCTGTTGTTTTAATTATAGGAGGTAGAATATCTAAAAGATTAAATAAATTAGCAAAGGAACGTAAAGGCAAGTATGATGAGTTAACAGCGGCTGCATTTGATTCAATTGAAGGAATTGAAATCGAACGAAGTTATAATTTATATTGTATATTAGTAGATAAAATTAATCAGATAGCTAAGGCTATATTGACAAATGAGTATAAGCGTAATTCATATCAAGCCATTGCTAATGGGTGTCAAAATTTAATAAAATGGCTTCCAAATGTTGTTTGTTCGTTTGTTGCACTCAATGAAGTTATGATGGAAAGATTATCTGTTGGTGAGTTTATAGGGTTTATAGTCTTATTTACAAAATTATCATATTATATGTCTGAATTTCCTATAAGTATTAATGATGGACGAGAACTATTTGTTTCGATAAAAAGAATTGATAAAATATTGAATGCACCAGTTGAAAAAACAGGAAATTATTATTTGAATGAAGAATTTAATGGACAAGATGTTATAAAATTAGAAAATGTAACATATTGGTATAATGATAACCCTGATAAAGTAATTCTTGATAATATTAATATAACATTTAATAAGGGAACTGTTAATGCAATTGTTGGAAAATCAGGGGCAGGAAAATCAACATTATTTAAATTGTTGTGTGGATTTGAAAGACCAAACAGTGGTGTCTATGAATTGATGAAAATGGATTTTAATAATTGGAAAATAGATAAAGCCCGTGAAATATTTTCAGTTGTACCTCAAAATTCTTTTATATTTAAAGAATCAGTATATAATAATTTAAGTTATGGTAATGAGGAGGTTATGGTGGAGAACATAGTAGCCGCGTGCAAAGCGGTTGGTATATATGACCGAATAATGGAGTTACCTGATAAATTTGATACATTAATAGGAGAAAATGGAGTTGAATTTTCTGGAGGAGAAAAACAGAGAATAGCAATTGCTAGGGCTCTTATAAAGAATGCACCTATAATTTTATTGGATGAGCCTACTTCTGCTCTAGATTTGAACACAGAATCAATAATTAATGAAACATTGCAGAATATCGCAAAGAAACATAAAAAAACAATAATTATTATTGCTCATAGATTATCCACTATTAGGAATGTAGATAGAATAATCGTTTTGGATGATGGAAAAATTGTGGAGGAGGGAAAACATAATGAATTGATAAATAAAAATGGGGTTTATGCAGGATTATATAATAAAGAATGTATACAAAAAAAGAAAGGAGAAAATTATGAAAATTAATATTCTCTTTGAGTATTTAAGACTTTTAAAAAAAAGACTGTTTCTTTATTTGGTAAGTATTTTTTTTATGACTGTATTTGGGGCTTTTTTTGATGTTGCGGGTTCAATGTTGACAAAACAAGTATTTGCTGTAGCCCAAAAAAAATACATAATTGAAAATGATATTTTATTATTTGGAGTATATATTATAGCTGGTCTTGTTTCGATTATATTATCGGCAATGTTTATGAAGATATATAATAATCAGGCAAAAAGAGGTTCGGTTGAGATTAAGCAAATTGTATTTGCAAAAAGTCTTAGATTTCCTATGGATTATTATTATGAACATCATAGTGCAGAGTTAATATCAAAAATTATATTTGAAACAGATGCAGCTAGTGAAATATATGGTTCAAGATTAAGAAGAGTAGTAGCTCCGATTATTTATGTTTTTGTATATATTATTGTTATGTTAAGATTAAGTATACCTTTAACTACAATATTAATACTATTTAATATATTTATAGTTATTATTAATGGTCTTCTTGCAAAGCCAATGCGTTTAGTTAGTAATTTGGTTGCAAAAAGTAATGTTAAGATGACAAAACATATTACAAATATAATTTCAGGAATAGAAGTAAAAAAATTATATGATACAAAGTATAGGAATGAGTTAAAATACATAAATGAAAGTAACTCATATGTCAAATATCAAAAAAGGAAGATGATAATAGATGCATTATTAGATGCGTTTTATAATGGATTTGATTTATTATGTGCATTATTTTTTTTGGCAGTTGCGATAGCTTTTATTCAAAACAAATGGGTGTCGGTTGAGAATGCTGCAGCTATATATACTATGTATGGAGCGTTAAGTATAAGATTTTTACAATTGGGTAAGAATTATCCAGAGTTAATGAATTGTATAGTATACGCAGAAAGAGTACTTGAATTTTTACAAATAAAAGAGGAAAATACAACATCTGGTAATAATATAGAGATTTCGGAATTGGCATTAAAGGGCGATAATGCGGTTGAAGTAAACGATATAAGTTTTAGCTATAGTCAAATACATAATATATTGAATAAAATAAGTTTTTCAATTAAAAAAAATGAGACTGTTGCAATAGTTGGTAAATCTGGCAGTGGAAAAACTACAATTGCTAAGCTGTTATTGGGATTTTACAATGTACAAAATGGTGAAATTTTATTGTTTGGAGTTTCAATAAAAAATTGGGGATTATATAATTTGAGAAAACTTATAGCGTATATTCCACAAGAACCTTATTTATTTGAGGTGACTATAAAAGAAAATATACGCTATGGTAATTTGGAAGCAAGTGATGAACAAATAATTACAGCTGCTAAGCTTGCAAATGCTCATGAGTTTATTATAAATCAAAAAAATGGTTATGATACTTTGGTAATTAATGGGGGAAAAAATCTTTCAGGTGGAGAAAGACAGAGAGTTGCAATAGCTAGAGCTATAATAAAGAATGCACCAATAATTCTTATGGATGAAGCAACATCGGCTTTGGATAATGAGTCTGAAAGAAGAATTCATGAATCTATAGAGCGTTTGAAACATAGTAGAACCATTATTATTATAGCTCATAGGCAGGAAACAATAAATATAGCTGATACAGTAGTGGAAATTTGAAATATATTAGAGATAATTTATAAATGTGAAGATTATTAAGTACATTTGTAAAAAATAATACAACATTTTTATATTTAAAATAACAATTTAATAACTATTATGAGGAGGTGAATTAATGATTATAGCGATACAAGGTTATTGACATTTTCTTGTATTGTCCAAGTGATAGTAAAAGACCGCAGTTAGACTTTATCGGATTTTGATATTATAGTTATTTTTTAATTGTATTATTGGAGTTAGTTGAAATACTAATAATTTCTAAGATATTTATCCTTGATTAAATGTTGTTAAGAACATCAAGATATTTTCACATGTAGAATTAACTATGGAGTTATTTGGTTTATTTATTATCTAGATAGAATATATCTTCAATCAGCAAGTCAAAATACTTAGATACCTTGAACATAAACTCGGCGGAAGGGGCACTTTCCCCACGCTCTATACGCCCAATGGTTTTTGTGCAGTATCCGGTAGCTTTGGCGAGGTCATTCTGATGAATGCCTCGTTGCTCCCGGATTTCTTTTATATTATTTACAACAGCCATAATAATACCTTCTTTCTATCTGCTTATCTGCTATGTCTGGTGATTTCAGAAGAATCACATTTTCCCAGTACCTTTCCGAATATATCCAAGCGGTCATTTTCCCCAACTCTGATAGGCTCATATTTCTCATTGAGGGAGATAAGGAAAATGCCGTCTTTATCGTCTTTTAACTTCTTGATATAGGCTTCTCCGTTCAAGGCGAAGATACCGATTTCTCCATTAGCAACAGCCTCTTGTTGTAATACCCACGCAATCTGTCCATTGTGGAACTCAGGCTCCATACTGTCACCGCTTATGCGGACACCGAAGGTAGTGCCTTCCGGTAAGATAGACTCATCTATGCAGACAGTTTCTTTCGGTCCGTCTACAAGGAAGTTTCCGATTCCGGCAGATACCGCATTTTCAAAAATATCTATGCTGCGGAATGGAATAATTTTTGCAGACTGCTTTTCATACATTCCTGAAGCGTGGAGCAGATTGATATAGTCCATAGCTTTTTCCCTGCCTTCGTCACTGAGTGAGGAGAAAGGATCAGCGGCAGGAGCAACAGGATTAACTCCAAAATATGCCTCATACATATTTGTAATGTCGAGGATTTGACATATTTTATAATATACGCTGACACTTGGTTCAGCCAGATTTCGCTCCCAAGAAGATACGGCTTTGGAAGAAATCTTTATGCCTTCCTTTGCCAGTTCATCAGCCAGATCCTGTTGGTGCAAGCCTTTCTTTTTTCTGTGCGTAGAGATAATTTCGCCTACTGAATACATAGTTACGCCTCTTTTCTGTATAAATGTGTTATGTTTCTACTCCATAGTATATCGCATAAAATTGGATAATTCAAGTTAAAATCTAATAATAATAGAATAAAGGACAGATGTGTCCGTTGACAGTCTAATAATATTAGAGTTATACTCTTGCTTGTAAGAAACAATGCTCATAAGTTTAGACTGACAGGTAAGACAGTAGGGCAGACATAAGGAGGCGGAACAGATGGGAAAATGGGAATATATTTTATGGAAAGCATTAAGGCACGATATGTCTGTGTAATACGCAGCATATCAGTTGGCTTACGATCAGCATAGCCGGGGAATGTGCATACATTCATCGGAACTCCCGGCAAGTCTTGCAAAGGTGATTTCCCTTTCCTTTACGAGTACAGAATTGTGAAACTGATGATTTTGTATGAATAAGGAGCGAACTGAATTGAAAAGAGAGAATGTTATAGAGATTAGATGTAAACAGTGTAAAAAGAGATTTTTTGATTATATGATAAGCTGTGAGAACGGCAGCGACAATGAGGTTGTTATGAGTGGAATCAGCCTCAAATGTGACCGATGTAACCGTGTTATGATTATGAAGAAATACACGCAGGGGTATTTAGTCAGTCATAGCAGAAACGGAGTATTTAAGATTTAAACTGAATTATGGCTCACCTGATAAGGGCGGCATATTTCATAAAAAGCTACACAGGGTGTAGTGAAGTATTGTCAGGCACCACGGACGCAGGGAAATAAGGTAACGATGTTACTTTGTTTCTCTGCGTCTTTTTTGTTTTGTTATGTAAGAAATCCGGTAAATTTCAGTCTTTTATTCCATTAGGATAGAAGTGCAGATAAAGTCGAAATATGTTGACCTTGCTGGATAATAATGGTAAAATACTAAATACAATTGAATATAAAACTGTCTAAAATCAAATGAACGAATATTGAACTTAGAAAATAATGTAATTTGATATAAAAAGAATGAATATTTGAAATGTATGAAATTGTTTGAAAATATGCCGTGCAGATTTATAGAAAAATGATTGAATGATAAAAAATTAGGCAAAGTACAGTAAAAGTTTTGATACATATTTGATTTAATAAAGAGAAATTTAAAGACTTACATAACAAAATTAGAAAAATTTTAGAAGAGTGGAAATTTAGACTTAGGAAGATTTTTTTGTTTTGTTGTGGAGGTCTTTTTTTATTTGCCTCCACGAGAAATTTAGAGTAGAGGAGGTGAAGCAGGGAATGGAAGTCCGAGATGAAATCTTTGATGCAGAACAGATGGGCGAACAGCTAAAGAAGCTGCGAAACTCATTAAAGCTCAGTCAGGAAAAGTTCGCAGAGCGGCTTGGAATGAGCAGGGATACAATCTATAACTATGAAAAAGGAAAAACAGCAATTCCACACGATTTGATAAAAAGACTTTGTCAGGAGTTCAATGTCTCTGCTGATTATTTCTACTTTAACAAAGACAAGCCTCTTATAGAGGAAACCACGATAACAGATTCATTTACAAAGGTATTGCAGGATTGCACTGATTTTGAGAAACAACAGCTTATGGATATGCTGAATATTATACGAAGAAAACCAGTTGCCGTATAAATTGCGTAAAATCTTACGAAAGAATATCGGCATTTCGGAAGGACGCTCCGTTTTTGGAAGCGTCTTTTTTTTATACAATTTAGTCATAGCAAATGACCAGGCAATAAGAGGTCGGAAGCTATGACTGAACTATGAAAACTGAATAGGACACGCATATCCCACGAGCTTATATCGCCTTGTCTATGACAGGGTGGCAGAATCCCATTTCGTGCGATGACTATCCTCAGAGCTGTAGCCGATTATGAGAAACGTAACAGCAGGAGCCTTTAAGGATAAGAGCAGAGGGTTGTGCCTACCGGGTTAGCAGCCGGAGGTAATGAGATAATAAGTGCACCTGAATTTCAGCGAAACGCATTTTCAGAGAGTGGCTACTTTCGTAAGTCCGGATGGGCAGGAAACTACGAAGTGTTTGTGGCTGGCAAAGGATATGTTACCCGATACGGGGATGGTTGAGAAACCGGGAAGATATTATTTTATCTTCCCACACAAACTGATTTGCAGTCACTGGCAGACAACAACAGGGGCTTATAAGTGCGGAGAGCATTGGCAAGTCAGTTTATGTGAGGAGATAAAGTGTGCACAGAATATCAAATCAAAATAAAAATAAGAATGGAGATTTTAAATTATGAATAGAGCAGTTATATATTTTGGAGCAACAGGAAACGCAGCAGCAGACCAGATGGTTATGCAGGTTCTTGAGGAGTATTGTGCCTTGAATGACTATGATGTAGTCGCAGTTGTTTCAGAGAACGCAAGACCGGAGGGAATGTCATTCCCTATGAAGTTTGCTTTTGTTGGTATGGCAGAAGTGGAAGATGTTGATGTGGTTGTTACTCTTATGAGTGATATGGTCGGTGATTGTGAAGAAACAATTATGGATAATATCATTATGCTTGGAGAGTACGGCATTACGGTTGAGACAGTTAATAATGATATGGCTGGATATTATCAGAAGATGGAGCAGGCAGGAGATAAGGAAGATAACGGCATTGCTTCGCTTATCGATTTTATATCAGTATTTTTCAAGCGTCTCAGAGCTGGCAGATAGGAGGCTCTATGAGTAAGTGTTGTGTTATCTGCGTAGGCAGAAATGCCGACAGAGCCGCAGACAGGATAGAAGCATATGCGAAGAAAGCGGACTTTGAGATTGTGGAAACAATCTTTAAGAATACAAAGTCCGTGGAAAGATTAAGGTATTATATCGAAAGAGATTCCATTATCAGTATTCTGGTAAGCAGTATCTATGATATTTCATCGGACAAAGATGTGGTAAAGGGTATTATGGAGCTTGCAGCGGAGCACGGTATCAGTATCAATGACGAGAGCAGGGGCTATGAACCTGCTCTTATCTCTTTTGAGGAGGACAATGCCTGACAGAAAGAAATTAAGCCTAGTGACCTTCTCATCAGAAACAGTGGTGTTTGATGAGAAAGGAAACAGAGTTGTAGCCTGCCCTACGGAACAGGAAGCGGTTGAATATATCCGTGGGCAGGAAATGCCAGTTGACAGACAAGGAAGTGAATAGAATGAGTGAAATAAGACGAGGCGATATCTGGATGGTTGATTTTGGAGCACCGGAAGATGAGTATGACCACAAGCTCCACGGTATCAGACCAGTAGTAATCGTGAGTAATGACAGTGCAAACAGACATAGCACGGTATTCCACGCAGTACCTCTTACAAGTAAGGTTCACAAAAAGACATACCTGCCAACACATATTTTTATCAGTTCTTATAAGGCAGTAGGATTAAGGACGAACAGTATCGCTCAGTGTGAGCAGTTATGTGATGTGAATGATACCGACCTGATAGAAAAAATCGGTGAAGTGAGCAGAAAGCAGTTACAACAGATAACAAAAGGTATGCAGATCCAGTTAGGAATGAGTAAGTAAACATAATAATCCAATCGCATAAATTCCAGCCGGGGCGAAAGCTCCGGTGTTACATAGCCGTCAGAATATCTGGCGGCTTAATTTGATTGGAGGGATAGGATGACAGCACAGGAATATCGAAAGATGTTAGAGGCGGATTTTAGTGATACAAATATTTCTGAAATGCCCGATCTTGCAAAAGTAAAAATAAATCCTGACAAGAGCCAGATAGAACGTCAGAAGGAATACTTAAAAAAGGTAGGTAATCCATATATGGTGCGTGTTGGCAATATGAAAATCAAGGTGAGATTTGCCAATAATGGGATTTCTTTTAATCAGGCATTTGAAAATTTATTATTAAATATCTAAAAAAGTGAAAATTGAGATAGAAATTAAGGGGATTATGTGCTAATATATATACGGACTAATTAGCGTGGTCCCCTATATTTTTCTTCTACGAACAAATATAGGAGGTAAGCCACAATGAAAACAATCAATAAAATTTATCACGCCGCCATTTATGTTCGTTTATCGAAGGAAGATGGTGATGTCTCAAATACTGCGAAAACAGAAAGTAACAGTATTTCAAACCAGAAATCTCTGGTAAGGGAATTTCTAAAAAATCATAAAGATATAGTAATAGAAAAAGAATATGTTGATGACGGGTATTCAGGCTCTAATTTTGAAAGACCAGCTTTTCAGATGATGTTGGAGGACATTAAGAAAGGTATCATAGATTGTGTATGCACGAAAGATTTAAGTCGTTTTGGACGAGAATATATTGATTCGGGTATGTACATCGAAAGAGTGTTCCCAGCGTTAGGAGTTAGATTTATTGCAGTTAATGACCATTACGATAGTTTGGATAGCAGCAATAAATCAGACGAAATAGTCATTCCTTTTAAGAATTTGCTGAATGATGCGTATTGTAGAGATATTTCTGTGAAGATTAGAAGCCACTTGGAAATTAAAAGAAAGCAAGGGCAGTACATTGGAAATTATGTTTCTTATGGGTATAGGAAATGTGATGATGATAAGCATAAAATAGAGATTGATACTTATGCAGCAAATGTAGTAAAAGATATTTTTAGAATGAAATTACAGGGAATGAGTCAGGATGCCATAGCGTGTAAACTGAACGAAAATGGTATTCTTTGCCCTGCTGATTATAAAAAAAGCGAAGGCAGTAATTACCAGACAAGTTTTAAAATCAAAGATAAGTCAGGTTGGTCATCTACTACAGTCAGACGAATTTTGACAAATGAAATTTATATAGGAAATCTTGTGCAGGGTAAGCATACAACACCTAATCATAAAGTGAAGAAAATGTATGTTAAAGACGAGAGTGAATGGGTACGAATTGAAAAAAATCACGAGGCAATCGTTTCAGAACGTGATTTTGAGTTAGTGCAAAGATTACTTGCAATGGATACAAGAACAGCACCGGGGAATAATGAGGTCTATAATCTGTCAGGTTTGGTTATCTGTGCAGATTGTGGAGTACCTATGGTGAGAAAGAACAGTATATCTGGAGGCAGACATTATAGTTATTATATGTGTGCAACGAACAAATATAGTAAAAATTGCAGCTCACACAGGATTTCTGTAAATGAATTGGATAACGCCGTTTTAGAGTTATTGAAGGTTCACATTTCAAATATATTAGAGATTGATAAAATAATTGAATTGATTGGTATTATTCCATTCCAGCAGATAGATATGAAAAAGTTAGAGGAACGAAAGAAAGTTCTTGAATTTGAAGTCGAAAGATGTACAGAATTACGTTCTATGCTTTATTCAGATATGAAAGAGGGTGTTATCTCAAAAAGTGATTATATTGAGTTACACGCTGCATATGAAAATAAAAGAAAAGATGCCCAAATCGCAATTCATAAAATTGAATTGGAAATGGAATCTATTCTGGAAAAAAATAATGATAGCTTTAAATGGCTGGAGTATTTTAAGGAAAACAGAAATATCAGGGAATTAACAAGAAGTATTGCAGTTTCTTTGATTAGAGAAATTAAGGTATATGATAAGAAAAATATTGAAGTGACATTTGATTTTGATAATCCATACAAAACTTGCATAAAGAATATAGAAAATATGGGTTACAAAATAGATGTAGATTTATCTGGAAAATTGAATATTGAAAAGGAGGCTGTATAGTATGGCAAGAAAAAGCAGAAAAAATTTTTCACAGGCTAATTCTTCATATAATATGACATCGTTGGCAGCCTCTGAGATAATAAAAAAACCTAGATATTATAAAGTTGGTATATATGCGAGACTTTCTTTTGAATCAGAAATGAATAAGGAGAGAGATACTGTAGATACACAGATTAGTTTCATAAAGGATTATATAGCAAGACAGGACGATATGGAAATCTATGATGTGTATGCAGATATATCATTAACCGGAACTAATTTTAACAGACCTGAGTTTAATAGAATGATTGAGGATATTAAATCAGGGAAGATAAATACAATAATTACAAAAGATTTGAGCCGTCTTGGAAGAAATTATATTGAGTCAGGGACATACATTGAGAGAATATTCCCTATGTTTAATGTCAGATATATAGCGATTACAGACGATTTTGACTCGATAAGACCGGATGCAGATATTACAATGCCTTTGAAGAATATTGTTAATGAGTATTACTCTAAAGACTTATCAGATAAAGTCTGGACAGCATTTCGTTCTATATGGAAAAGTGGTTTATATGTGTGTGGAAGACCTCCGTATGGATATAAGAAAAACAGAGAAAAGAAGTGTTTGGAGATAGATGAATATGCAGCACAGGTCGTAAAGCGTATTTTTTCAATGTATCTCAATGGAATGAAATTGGCTGAAATTGCTAGGACACTTAAAAATGAAGGGATTCTTTCACCAAGTCAATATAGATATTCCAATATAGGTGATAAAGAAAAGTTTGATAAAGCAAAAGACTGGTATTATGTACAGGTAAAAGATATATTAAAGGATCAGCAGTATGTTGGTGACTCTGTACACGGTAAGTCGGGAGGAAAGTTAGGTGAGCATAGAACCAAAAGAAGAAATGATAAGGCAGATTGGATTATAATTCCTGATACACACGAAGCTATTGTTTCCAGAGAAGAATTTGCTATAGTGCAGAAAATGATTAGTGATAGTACAAAGCAGTTCAATGATGCGATAAACAGAGGAAGGCAAAAATCACCAGTACCAAAGAATAAATTTGTTGGAAAGTGTACTTGTGGGCAATGTGGTTCCAGAGTTTTTATCAAGCGTAGGGATACAGGAAAAAGTGAGTTCTATTATTATTGTGCAGGAGAGAAAAGCAGCGTTTTGTGCAGGGACAGGCATGTCAAAATTCCATATGAGGATTTTGATAGGAGCGTTTTTAGTGTAATAAAAAAACATATGCAGATATGTATAGAAAAAATATCCCTGATACAAAAATTGAACGCTACGGACTCTGCAAATATTCAGTATAAGGTTTTAAACAGGCAGCTTGATAAGCTGAGAAATGAAAGAAAGCGTATTATTTCAAGGGAAAAAGGCTTATATGAAGATTATAAGGATAAATTTATTACAGCAGAGGAGTATGTACAATTTCAAAAGGAATATAAGAAACAAATCGAAGATATAGACAGGCAGATTACGGAATATGAAAATCACATTAATAAGTATAGGAAGGATTTTCATTTAGATGAATCTTGGGAAAGTATTATAGCAAAATTTCAAGGAAAACGAATACTGACTCAGGAGATTGTAGACGCTTTTGTATCTGAGATAAAGATATATCCGGACAAGAATATAGAAGTGAAGTTGTACTATGATGATATGCTGGATCAGTTAGTATCTATAGCAGATGTAAGGGAGGCAGAGTGTAATGGCATATAATGTAATTGCAATATATCTTCGCCTTTCTTGTGAAGATACAGATATTAATAGCAAAGATGAAAGTAATAGTATTACCAACCAGAGAAATCTTATTATGGAATATATCAAATCTGACGCAATTCTTTCAACTTATACTGTTAGAGAATATATTGATGATGGTATAAGCGGAACAAGGTTTGACAGAGAAGCATTTGAAGAAATGATGACACAGGTCAAAGAGGGCAATATACAAGTTATTATTACAAAAGATTACAGCCGTCTGGGTAGAGATTATCTGGAAGTTGGAAGATATCTGGAGTTTGTATTTCCGGTGCTTAAAGTAAGGTATATATCAGTAAATGATAATTATGACAGTAATAATTTTACAGGAGCAACAGGAGGAATGGAGGTTGCGGTAAAAAATGTTATAAATATGATGTATAGCAGAGACGCATCAAAAAAGGTACGAAGTGCAAGAACAACATTAGCAAAGGCTGGTAAGTTTATAGGACCGCAGGCTCCATATGGTTATAAGAGGTCTGAAAGTGATAAACAAAAGCTTGTTATTGATGAAGAACCTGCACAGGTGGTTAGACTTATATTTGAGATGGCTATTGAAGGGAAAAAGTATAAGCAAATTGCCAGATATTTGAATGTTAATAACATTGATACCCGTGTACAATATAAAGAAAGGCACGGTAAAAAGTGGAATCACCCAAGAAATTATGAAATAAAACAATGGAGTGCTTCAGCAGTTATGAATATATTGTTTAATGAGATTTATACGGGAACAATTATTTATGGAAAGACAGCGTGTAATGCTCAAACTGGTTATAAGTCAAAGAAAATGAATCCTGATAGTTGGATTATAGTGGAAAATTGTCACGAGCCGATAGTGTCAAAACAAACATTTGAGGAAGCACATAAAGTGATTAATAAGACAACCTGTAATCGAACCCAAAAGCAAGGTTCATATAAAAAAGCTATAATAATATGTGGTTGTTGTGGTAAAGGACTTGCAAATTCTTATGGGTATTATAAGTGTAGCTGCAATTATGATCCTAGTAAATATAACTGCCGCAATGTCAGAATGAAAACGGAAGAATTTGAGGCAGGTGTTATGCAATATATTAAGACAACAGCAGCAGGTATGCTTGAACATTTGCAGGCATATAAAAGACAAAGGAGTAGTTGTGTTGAGTTGCAAAAAGAAATTGATAAGCTGCAACAAATGAAAAGTAAGGCTGAAACTCAAAAGTTCCAGTTGTATGACGATTATACGAAAGGAATTGTCCAGAGAGATATTATGATATCTGAAAGGACAATGCTTACTGAGCATATTGGTGAAATTGAGATAGAGCTTCACAAACTTGAGTCTAAAATACAGTTGGAACAATGTATTAATAAAGCTGGTGAGGAAGAAACAATAGAGTTGTTATCCAAAATGGAGACATTTGACTTGGATCTTATTCGTCAGGTTGTAAAGCGTATCACAATGTATGATGACGGCAACATTCAATTTGAGTGGAATGTGGATGACTTTATACAGGTTAAATGATATACTTCATATAAGACTATTTTCAAGAACTATCGGTTTTAGATGGTTCTTGAAAATAAATTTTTTTGGTCTTTACTTGACACAAGCAGAGGTGGACCATTGTAATGGAGTGGTGATATAATATTGTGAACAAAATAGGTCTGAATTTAGAAGTATAATGTTATTACTAAAATTTGTACAATGTACAGAAATAAGGAGTGACAATATGGAGATTAAAAGAAACGCATAATTTGCAGGAGAAATAAAGTATGATTATAAAATATGCCTCAAAAGAAGATGTTGAGGCGATTTCTGCTGTTGAGAGGGAATGTTTTCCTCCGTCAGAAGCAGCTACTGAAAAAGAGTTTATTGAAAGGGTAAAGCATTACGGAAATCATTTTTGGCTGATGTATGAAGCTGAAAAGCTGATTGCGTTCGTTGATGGATTTGTTACTGATGAATATGATTTAACCGATGAGATGTATGAAAATGCAGCCATGCACAATGAAAATGGTGCTTGGCAGATGATTTTCGGAGTGAATACACTGCCGGATTATCGCAAACACGGATACGCCGCACAATTGATTTGTCGTGCGGTTGACGATGCAAAGCAGCAAGGCCGCAAAGGGCTTGTTTTGACATGCAAGGAGCGGCTTATTCCGTATTATGAAAAATTTGGCTTTAAAGATGAAGGTGTGACGGATAAGTCTATACACGGAAATGTTGAGTGGCATCAAATGCGGCTGACTTTCTGATGAAATTTTTATGAATGAAAATTATATAATAAACGAATATAAAAATGCGAAAAGAGGTACATATCATGGAGTTACAGGACGTATTAAATGAAAGAAGAAGTATCAGAAATTATGATGCTGATAAAAAAGTTACAAAAGAGCAGCTTGAAATTATTATAAATGCAGCTATATTGGCTCCTTCATGGAAAAATTTACAGACGTCAAGATATTACTGCATTTTATCGGATGAAATGATTAAAGAATTCTCTGATAAATGTCTGCCGGAATTCAATCAGAAAAATTCAGAAGGAGCGGCACTTGTCGTAACAACATTTGTAAAAGATTGTGTTGGATTTGACAGATTATCGAAAGAGCCTGTCAATGAATGTGCCAATGGCTGGGGATATTATGATTTGGGGCTGCAAAATGAAAATTTTGTCCTTAAAGCAAAAGAATCGGGGCTTGACACATTGATTATGGGAATTCGTGATGGTGAGGCAATAAGAGAATTTCTTAACGTACCCGAAGCCGAACAGGTTGTTTCTGTAATTGCGGTTGGATATGCCGCTAAGGATTCACATATGCCAAAACGAAAAAGTGTTTCGGACATAGCAAAATTTTATTAAATAATATGGTAACAAAGTGCTATAATAGATTAAATACAGGTAGTGACATTAAATGAATTTGTCAATAAATTTGAATTAAAATAAAGTTTTAATATTAAATAGGTATTATTAAGGTGATGGAATGGTATTATGAAAACAAGAGAAGAAGCACTGGCATATGGCCTATCATTTAAGGATACATATATAGAAGCTCCGTTTCATGATGAAAACTGGCAGCTTGTGAGAGTAAAAAGTAACAAAAAAGTTTTTTTGTGGACTTATGAACGGAATGGTTATATTAATCTTAATGTAAAAGTTTCACCTGAGTGGAGAGATTTCTGGCGAAGTGCCTATGCATCTGTAGTTGCGGGATATCATCAGAATAAGGAACATTGGAACACTATTATCCTTGACGGTTCAATACCGGATAAAGATATTAAAAGAATGATAGCGGAAAGCTATGACCTTGTATCTGACAGCCCGACAAAAAGAATATACAGTGCGGTTAAAAAGATTCCGAGAGGATGCGTAGCCACATATGGACAGATTGCTGAACTTGCAGGTGACAGAAAAATGGCACGTGCGGTTGGCAATGCATTGCATAAAAATCCTGATCCTGAAAATATTCCGTGCTACAGGGTTGTGAATTCCAAGGGAGAACTTTCGGGGGAGTTTGCGTTCGGAGGAGCAGGAAAACAGGCAGAACTGCTTGAAGCTGACGGAGTAGAAGTTATAAATGGAAAAGTTGATTTAAAGAAGTATGGCATGAATATTTATTTATAAAATTAAATCGACAATTTATATTTTATATGATAGACTTAAAAAGTAGCTTATATTAATGATTTATACGTTTTTTTGGATAAGGGACAGAATATGGAGAAGAACAAGAGATATAGTACGAGTTTATTTGTTATATTATGCCTATTACTCAATCTTTCGGGCAAGTGTCTGGCACAATGGCTTAAGCTTCCTATATGGATGGATTCTTTCGGAACTATAGCCGCCACATATGTGCTTGGTCCTGTATGTGGTGTTATTGTCGGAGTTACCCTTAATACATTATATTCTATAATTTATTCCTGGACATATATTTGTTATGCTGTTGTAAGTGCTTTAATTGCAGTAATTGCAGGAGTGTGTATCAAAAAAGATTACATGAAAACACTTCTCGGAGCACTGACGGCAAGCTTCTATATTGCATTTGTATCTTGTGTAGTGTCTTTAATTTTCAATTATATTTTTTTCAATGGTTATACAAATAATATTTGGGGAGACGGGGTTATTGATTCCCTTATAAGCATAGGTTTTAATAATATTATAAGTTACGCTGCGGGAGAATTTTATGTTGATTTTCTTGATAAGGTTATAGCGGTATTAATTCTGTTTGTTTTTGTGAAATTTGACAAAGGATGGAAAAGATTCGATAAAAGAGTAATATCGGTGTGTCTGATGTTTGCGTTGGCATCATCGGTTATAGCCAGGATTGGGCAAAATATGAATCTGTCAATAGAAGCACAGGCAAAAACCCAGAATGAACAACAAAAAGATGCTGATGTAATGGTACAATCAGATAACGATAAAATACAGGATTACAGTTCTTATCTTCAGACGGTGTACGGAAGAGAAAACGGAATACCGGGCGGCTGTGCCAATGATATTGTGCAGACGAATGACGGAATATTGTGGATAGGTACATACGGCGGACTTTATAGATATAACGGAAAAGAATTCGTATGGATTGATGAGTATGATTCGATAAAAAGCGTTAATTGTATGTATCTTGATGAAGAGGGCAGATTATGGATAGGAACCAATGATAATGGCTTGTCTATTATGATAAACGAACAGGTTGCCAATGTTGTATCGGAAAAAGATGGTTTATCTGATGATGCTGTAAAATGTATAACACAGGGAACAGATGGCTGTTATTACGTCGGAACAACAGGCAAGATGTCGGTATTATCCATGGCGGGCGGACTTTCCGTAAAAAAGGTAATAGATGACGTCACATATGCTGTAAGCATTGATGCCGACAAGAGTGGAAATGTTGCAGCGGTAAGTGATAGCGGAAAATTAAGCGTAATAAGGGATACGGATGTAATATCGCAATATATTCCGGCTGACGGAAGTACATATACAACCTGTACATTTGATGAAGATGGTATATTGTATGCAGGAACATCTGCAGATAGTATTGATGTATACAGAGTTGACGAAGGTATTCTTACGTTAATTGATAATCACAAATGTAATGAATTAAAAAATATAAAAAGCCTGAAATTTGTTGATAATATATCGTCAAGAGAAGAGATTTTATTCGTTTGTGCGGATAACGGAATAGGATATTATAACAACATCGGTGACTTTGTAAAACTTAATACGGGAAATTTTAACAGCTCAATAGATAACATGACTTATGATTATCAGGGAAATCTTTGGTTTGTATCATCGCGTCAGGGGATTTTAAGGCTCAGTAAATCAGCATTTACACAGCTCTACAATACATATAATACAGACAGCTCGGTAGTTAATACCGTTACATGGTGGAATGATGGATTTTACATAGGAACCGACAATGGATTATATGTTTCTAAAGATGAGAACACGAATACAAAGGGAAGATGTATCACACCTGTTATTGATGCGTTAAATGGCGTTAGAATTCGCTGCATAAAAGAGGACAGCAAAGGAAATCTGTGGATATGTACATCGGGTGCTGGTGTATATAAGCTGACAATTGACGGTGGTGTAAAAAAATATGATAAAAGCAACGGACTTAACGGCGAACTCTACAGAACGGTAACGGAATTGTCCGATAATACAATACTTGTTGCCGGGGATTCGGGAATGAGTTTTATAAAAGATGATGATTCAGTCTATAACATAGGAACACAGATGATAAGACGATATTTGCGGGTACGGATGGAAATGGAATAGAAGTCATACGTGATGGTGTTATTGTGGGTAATTTCGGCAAAAATGAAGGACTTAGTTCGGAAGTTATTTTAAGAATGGTTGAGGACAGTTCCGGTGATGGCATATTTATTGTTACAAGCAACAGTATATGCTATATGGATAAGACACAAAATATACGTGTGCTTAAAAATTTTCCGTACTATAACAATTATGATATTGTCAATGGAAAAGATGACATGCTGTTTGTTTTGAGTTCTGCGGGGATTTTTGTGGTAGATGAGAAAAAGCTGCTGTCAGGCGATGATGTGGAATATCGTTTGCTCAATAATCAGTCGGGACTTGAAAATGCAATTACGCCTAATTCATGGAATTACCAGGATAAAAATAACAATCTTTATATTTCAACGGAAGATGGCGTAATAGTTATAAACCTGGAAAATTACACCTCTAATATCAGGTCATACCGAATACAGATGAAATCGATTCAGGTAGATGATGAACTTATCAGAGTAAGAAGGGGGGAAGATATATATATTAACAGCGGGGCACATGTTCTGGAAATGTTTCCGGAGATAGTTAATTATTCGGTAAATGTTCCGTATGTCAGTATATATTTGGAAGGTTATGACAGCGAGCCGAGGGTTATGCTTCAAAGTGAAATGAATAATATAGTATACAGAAATATACCTGTCGGAACATACAGATTTCATCTTGCAGTGCTTGATGATAAGGGAAAAGTGACAGTAACAGAAAATATATATACTATTATTAAAAAAGCCGAAATGTATGACAACTGGTGGTTTAAAATATATATGGTTGCTGTATTTGCAATTATAGTAGCATATATTACTTGGATAATATTTCATACACAGGTTAAAAGAACTCTTGATTTTCAGAAAAAAGAGCTTGAATTTGTCAAGAAGCAGCTTGAAATGGGCAACGAAACCGTTATGACAATAGCGAGGACCATAGATGCAAAAGATATAAATACAAGCCAGCATTCATTAAGAGTTTCCGAATATTCCGTGCTTATAGCGAAAGAATTGGGCTACAACGAGGACGAATGTGAAAACCTGAAAAAAGCGGCACTTTTGCATGATATAGGAAAGATAGGTATTCCTGACAGAATTCTTAATAAGCCCGACAGACTTACTGATGAGGAATATGCACTTATGAAATCGCATGTTGAAAAAGGTGCACAGATACTTAAAAATTTCACGCTTATAAATCATGTTGAGGAAGGTGCGTTATATCACCATGAAAGATATGACGGAAGCGGTTATATGTATGGTCTTAAAGGTGAAGAAATACCGCTTAATGCAAGAATTATCGGAATTGCAGACGCTTTTGACGCGATGACGGCAAATAGAGTATACAGGAAAAAACTTGATAAGGATTATGTTATCAGAGAAATTAAACGTGGAAGCGGTACACAGTTTGACCCTAAACTTGTAGAAATAATGCTTGGTCTTATTGAAAAAGGCCTTATTGATATAGACAATCTGTATAAGGATGGTGAAAATCATGGGGAACAATGATATTAAAGAAAAGATAAAAAAAACACTGTCATATACAGCAAAAAGGGACTGCATAATAACATTGATAACATGTATAGTGGTAAGTATAGTTATAGGTGCATTTATTGTTTATTTAAGGCGTGGTGAAGATAAAACCATAAAAGTAGGAGTTGTCTACGTCGGAGATGCAAGTACAATGTATACAAATAATTTTATAGAGGCATTGTCTGATATAGAACAGGAATATAATGGTAAAGTTGAAATTGTTTCTATGTATAATGTTGCCGAGGGAACCGAGAGGGACTATCTTGAGAGGCTGGTCAGTGATGGTTGTAATATGATTTTTTCGACAAGTTATAATTACGGTGTGACTACAAAAGAATTGGCACAGAAATACCCCGAGGTGCAATTTTGCATGGCAACATGTTCCAATGCCAATGAAGAACCGTATCTGAAAAATTATCATACATTTATGGGAGCAATATATCAGGGTAGATATGCCGCAGGTGTGGCCGCAGGAATGAAGCTTAAAGAACTTATAGATGACGGCATAATTTCGGAGTCCGAGGCAAAAATAGGATATGTCGGTGCGTATCCTTACGCCGAGGTTATATCGGGATATACGGCATTTCTTCTCGGTGCAAGGTCTGTTGTGCCGCAGGCGGTTATGACCGTTAAGTATACAAATTCATGGAATGATTACCGTACCGAAAAGAAGTACGCTAGGGAATTAATAGACGAGCATTGTATAATTATATCGCAACATTCCGATACGGCAGGTCCGGCTACCGCATGCGAAGAAACATCTTCAGATGTACCAGTATACAATGTGAGTTATAATCAGAGCATGCTCGACATTGCACCTACAACATATCTGACAGGTTGCAAAATTAACTGGAAACCGTATATGAAATCAGCTATAGATGCAGTTCTTAATGATAAAGTGATAGAGAAGCATGTTAAAGGCAATGTAAACGGAAATGATGTCGGTGCGGGATTTGACGAGGAATGGGTATCAATGCTGGAATTTAATGATATAGCTGTTGCAAACGGCACCAAAGAGAGGGTGAAAAAGGTTATTGAACAGTTTAAAAAGGGCAATATAAATGTATTTCAGGGTGACTATATTGGAGTAAATTCCGATAATCCGTCAGAGCAGATAGATTTAAAAGAAGGATATATTGAAAATGAGTACAGTTCAGCCCCAACATTTAAGTATATATTAAAGGATATAATTACTGTTGAGTAATCGCTTTTCGTATACCACATTCCGCACGGTCAGTCAAACCAGCTTATGTTTAAAGATGTTATGAAAAAATATAAGGAAATAAAGCCTACAGGCAGAATCAATGACCTTGAAGCGGTCATTGCCGACAGTCTTTAGGTTGAGCCTCAAAATGCACTCGAGTCACTTTACGGACTTATGGATAAAGTCTTGGAGAGTGTGCCTCTTAAAGAGTTCGGCGTCAAAGAATCAGACCTTGTTGTATTTGCCGGCGATGTGATAAAAACACATCAGAGGCTTTTAAAGAATAATTACGTACAGCTTAGCGAAGACGAAATATTAGATATTTACAAAGCGGCGTTTTAAAGTGCCGTGATAATTATAGGGAGTCCGCAGGGGCGGGCTCTCCGGTCATAGAAATTCTTCCCATAATATATTCTTAAAAGGGGCACGTCGTGAGTGGCGTGCTCTTTTTTGTGTTGAGATTTTATGAGGGCTGGATATAATGGCAGTTGACGCAGATAACAGAGTATATAATATCGAGATACAGAGAAGTGATAAGGGTGCCGGAGCGAAAAGAGCAAGATACAACAGTAGCCTTATGGACGCAAATGTGACAGAGCCGGGTGAAAAATATGAAAATTTGTGTGAATCATATGTTATTTTTATTACAGAAAATGATATAATGAAAGCAGGATTACCAATCTATCATATCGACAGGACGGTAAAAGAAACAGGCGAATTGTTTAGTGATGAATCGCATATTATATATGTTAATTCACAAATTAAAGACGAATCTGCATTGGGAAAGCTGATGCATGATTTTTCCTGTACAGATGCCAAGGATATGAAATATAAAATATTGGCAGATCGAGTTCGATATTTCAAAGAAGACGAGAAAGGAGTTGCGACTATGTGCAAAGCAATGGAAGAGATGCGGAATGAAGCAGTGAAAGAAGAGCGTGTAGAAGTAGCACGGCAATTATTGGAATTAGGCAAGTTGTCATATGAAGAAATTGCAAAAATTGCGAAAATGACCATAGAAGAAGTCAAAGCTCTGGATAAAAAAGTGATTGCTTAGTATGCAAAATTATATGACCGGGAAATCTTGAAGCTAAGGTTTCTTGGCTTTTTTGTTAGGACAAGGCATAGATGCGGATAAAAAAACTTTTAACTTTTACTTTATTAGAGAGAGAAACAGATGGATACAAAAGAATTTATGGTTATTATCAAGGGTCAGATAAAAACATCTGAAATAATGTCATGTGTATTTAATAAAGATGCACAGAAATGGGAGGTTAAATTCAAAAACGGAAAAACATATGTTTATGCGTGTACTAATGTGGAAAAGCTAACTGAGCCACAAATTTTAAATCCTGATATGTATCATATTAGCAGAGAAGGACGAAAATTTTATGATATAGCATCAATATATGTATTTAGAAGTGAAATGGAAATTTATTGGCATATCTTTTTTTGCAATGGCAGTGAAAGAGATTATAATCAAAAAGATTTATATATTGTTAAATCTTGTCTTAGTGAGGAAAAGTCTTCAAATGTATTTGAATACATAAAGCAAATTGCAGCATTAATTAAGATTAGGAATCCGGAGACAGGTGAAGTTATAGATAAAGATATATTGGTTAGGAGATTTAATAAAATTTCATTTGTTGGTGAGGATGTTGCATTAGCTAAATATTTGAATCCTTCTTCATTGAATGATAATGAAAAAGGTTGTGAATATAACCCAATTTTCCCTTTTGGTTGTAATAACAGTCAGTATAAAGCTGTAAAAAATGCTTTGGAAAATCAAATAAGTGTTATACAGGGACCGCCGGGGACAGGTAAGACACAGACGATATTAAATATTATTGCAAATATACTGCTGGAAGGTAAAACTGTACAGATAGTATCTAATAATAATTCAGCAATAGAAAATGTATATGAAAAATTATCTTCGCCTAAGTATAATTTGGGATTCATTGTTGCAATGTTAGGCAATTTTCAAAATAAGAAAATATTTATTGAGAATCAAAAAGCTGTTTATCCGGATTTTTCATCTTGGAAAACAGATGAAAATCCTAATGATTTAAAGAAGAAAATAGCTGAGCAATCACTTCGGCTAAAAATATTTTTCGATAAACAGGAAAAATTGGCATTTTTAAGGCAGGAACTTTCACAACTGGCTACGGAACATAAATATTTTAACCAATATGTTGATAAATCAAATGTTAATACAGATAAAATAAAATTCAAGAAAAAATTATCATCAAAACAATGGATGGCATTGTGGCAGGAGTTTCAGTTAATTTCAGAAAGCAGAAAGAAAATAAGCATTTGGTTTAAAATAAAAAGTTTTTTTATGTATGGAATAACAACATGGGATTTTTATAAGCAGGATATTTCAAAAATAATTATAACAATTCAGGCTATGTACTATGATGCAAAGCAATCAGAACTGTCATGTGAGATTGCCAATGCAGAGGAGTATCTGAATGGTGTCAACAAGAATTTACTTGATGATTTATGCAATCAGTCAATGATTATGTTAAAAGATAGCCTGGCGAGAAAATATGATGGAAATAGTAGTAGAAAGATATTTAATGAAGATAATTTATGGAAAAATTCATATGAAGTTTTGAAAGAATATCCGGTTATATTAAGTACAACATTTTCTTCAAGAAATAGTCTGAATTCAGATGTAGTGTATGATTATCTTATAATGGATGAGGCATCACAGGTAGATATAGCAACAGGAACTTTGGCACTTTCATGTGCAAGAAATATTGTTATTGTGGGTGATACTAAACAGCTTCCGAATATTGTTGATAAAGATATGAAAACCGAAGCAAAAGAAGTGTTTGACAGGTTTAATGTTAATGAAGGATACCATTATACAAAAAGTTTTTTGCAATCAATTTTAGATGTTATGCCAAATGTGACACAAATATTATTGAGGGAACATTATAGATGTCATCCTAAAATAATTAATTTTTGTAATCAGAAATTTTATCGCGGAGAATTGATTATAATGACAAGGGATAATGGAGAAGATAATGTCCTGTCAGTGGTAAAAACAGTTCACGGAAATCATGAACAAAATAACTACAGCCAGCGTCAGATAGATGTTATAAAAAATGAAATTATACCGAAGTATGTTTCCAATCCCGAAGAAACAGGGATTATTGCACCGTACAAAAATCAGGTAGAGGCATTAAGAAAGGAGATAACAGATATTGATGTTGCCACAGTGCATAAGTTTCAGGGCAGGGAAAAAGATAACATTATCATATCTACTGTGGATGATGAAATATCTGATTTTGTAGATAATCCGTATTTAATCAATGTCGCTGTATCAAGAGCAAAAAAGAGCTTGAAACTTGTTGTAACCGGAAATGAACAGCCAAAAGAACGTAATATAACAGAGTTGATAGATTATATTAAATATAATAATTTTGAGGTTGCAGACAGTAAAATACATTCAATTTTTGATTATCTTTATAAGCAGTATACGTTGGAAAGAATTGCGTATTTGCAAAATCGTAAAAAAATATCTGAATATGATTCAGAGAATTTAATGTATTCACTAATAGGGGAAATTATTGCAGATAACAAGTATTCAAGTCTGGATGTACTTTGTCATTTTCCTTTGAATATGTTAATTGACAATCCTGAACTATTGAATGAAAAAGAATACAAGTATGCAATGAATCCTGCAACACATTTGGATTTTTTGATTTATAACAGAATAAGCAAAAAGTTTGTGCTGGCGATTGAAGTTGACGGATATAAATATCACAAAAATGGTACGGTACAAGCTTCAAGAGATTTGTTGAAAAATCATATTATGGAGATGTATGAAATGCCATTACTTAGATTAAAAACTAATGGTAGTGGTGAGAAAGAAAAAATTATTGAGATGTTGGATAAGCTGCAAGGTTAAAAAAACGCTGAGACCGTGGAGCTTCAGCGGTTTTTTGTTTGGGACTGTCTCTGAATCTCAAAAATCCCCAAAATCTTCTTGTTATATGACAGTATTAGTGCTATTATCAAGTTAAAAAGTTAGAACTATCTAACTAAAGACAGACACAACATACTATCTAATATGAGTAAAATAAAACAAGGAGGAGTCTATGTTTATAAATATAAAAGATGCAAGAAAGCATTACGGTGAGGGTGAGACACTGGTTAATGCACTTGATGGGGTAAGCCTCTCATTGAATGAGGGCAGAATATACGTTATCCTGGGACCGTCAGGCTCGGGGAAAAGTACCCTTCTTAATATGATAGGCGGACTTGATTCAGGCGAAATCACGATTGCAGACAGGAATATAAGCGGCAGTGATAAGAAAAAACTTATTGATTACAGACGTGAAGATGTGGGTTTCGTTTTTCAGTTTTACAACTTGATTCCCGACCTTACAGTGCAGGAAAATATAGAGGTTGTATCGGATATTTCAAAGAATCCTCTTGATATAGAAGAAGTTATGACGGCACTCGACATAGAAAAATACAGAAATCGTTTTCCAAAAGAACTTTCAGGCGGACAACAGCAGAGAGCCGCAATTGCAAGAGCACTGATAAAAAATCCGAAGATACTTTTGTGCGATGAGCTTACAGGTGCACTTGATTCAAAATCATCAAGAAGCGTACTCAAATTCATAGAAAAAATTAACGAACAATTTAAGACCACAATAATAATCATAACGCATAACGAAGCCATTGCAGATATGGCGGATTCGGTTATAAGAATAAAGGACGGACGCATTGCGGATTATACCGAAAATTCACATAAACTTTCGGCAGAAGAACTTGCGTTATAATTTACGCATAAAAGTGTTGTGACCGCTTCATATGTATACATGGACACGGGCGGATATGGCAGTTATGTGTAAATAGTGATTATAAGGAGGTCAAAAAATGACTCTTAACAAGAGATATTTACGAAATATTAAAGAAAATTTGTCTTTCTATATTGCATCATCAGTGCTTACTGTTGTTGCACTGCTTTTGTTTTATCTTTTTTACATAGCGGGAAGTGGAATCAAAAAATACGGAGATGAATTTTTTGAAAAATATAATCTTGAAGATGCCACATTTACAACATATCTGGAAATTCCCGATGAAAAGATTTCCGGGATAGAAGATAAATATAATGTTACATTTGAAAAAGAACATTTTATTAATATAAACGAAGATGATTATAAAGTCAGAGTTTTTAAGGCAAATAAAAAAATTGATTTGTATGAAATTGTTGATGGTGAAGATGTATCGAAAGACGATGAAATTGTTATATCAAAAGGTTATGCTGTCAGCCAAAATATAAAAATAGGCGACAAAGTTAAGATTAAGGGCAAGGAATATACGGTTACAGGTAATTTTCTTCGCCCTGATTATCTTTATATGCTTGAAAACAGCGACGACACGTATAAAAATATAACAACTTTTTTCCTTGTCTATATGACAGACAGTGCATATGAAAAACTTGGGGCAAATTCGTGCCAGTACAAAGTGGTATACGCTAAGGAAAGTGATGTAAACGGCTTCAGAAAGTATATCAACGAACAATACAAGATAAACAGCTATCTTGGCAGGGAAAATAATCAGAGAATAACAATGGTTGACGACCAGGCGGTTATGTTTCTTATAATGGCATATGTTTTTCTGTTCACGATATCGCTTATTACCGTGGCACTTATATCCGTTATAATAGGACGTAAGATAAAACAGGAACAGAAACTTATCGGTACATTGTCGGCACTCGGATACAAAAACAGTACACTTATCAGACACTACAGTGTGCTTGCTATGATTCCGGGGCTTATCGGAGGTATCTTAGTAACTGTTGTCACAAAGATAATACAGCAGCCGTTCGGTGAACTCGGACTTGCGGATTATGAGCCGATGCCTGTAAAATTCACGCTTCCTATACATATTGCAATAATCGGAATGATTATTCCAACACTTATTTATATGCTTGAAGCCGCACATAAGGTGTCAAAGCTTTTAAAGAAAGATACCGTTGAAATGCTTAATAAAAATGCCGACGGTGACAGTAAAATCAAACATGTTCTTGTAGGTAAAAAAGGAAAAGTCAGAAATAAATTTGCAATGAGAAGCATACTTGCAAATCCCGGAAGAAGCTTTGTTGTATTTCTTGGAGCATTTTTGGGAGCATTAATGATAACTGTTGCGTTTATGTTCATTGATTCAATTAATAATGTTATTGACAAGGGCTCGACGGGAATGGGTACATTTAAGTACGAATATGTGTTGAATAAGCTTAAAACAGAGAAAACAGACGACGCAGATGAGCTTGTTATAGGAAAGTATGAGCATGATGGGTCAACATTTTCGCTGATAGGTGCAGATAAAGATGTCAAATATCTTAATATTGAAACGATTGACGGAGAGCGTGCCGACATTGAAAACGGATTTTATGTGACAAATGTAATGGCATATGCTTACAAGCTTAAAGCAGGTGATGAATTTTCATTTGTAAGTCCTACAACTATGGAAGAAAAGAAAGTTAAAATAAGCGGAATTATAATGAATGACAGTCAGAAGCTTATCGTGTGCGGACTTGATAAGGCGAGAGAACTTCTGGGATGGCAGGACGGAACATATAACGGACTTTTATCTGTAAAACCGCTGGAACTTGGCGATGAAATATCAAAGACGGTAACTTGTGAAGATATAAAAGAGCAGATGCAGACAATTCTTACGGAAATGTCATCAATTATATATTCACTTGCCGTAATAGGAGCAATTATATGTATTGCATCACTCTATGTTTCGGTAAATATGCTTATTTCAGAAAATCGTCACAACATATCCATGCTTAAAGTTCTCGGACTTAAAAAACGCGAAATTAACCGTATGATAATAGACGTAAATCATATCATAATACCATTTGGCATTGCAGTTGGAATGATTGCCGGATATTTGATGATGGTTGTAGTTTTCAGAATTTATTCAGCCATTGAGGGTGTTTTATATACTCCTGTCATAAATGTGAAGAGCATATTGCTCACAGTTGTAATCGTTGTGGCATGTTATGTTATTTCACTTGTTATTGTCAGAAGAAAAGCTGAAAAAGTAGATATGGTAGAGAGTCTTAAAGATAACAGGGAGTGATAATTATGAATAATGAGAAAAAAATAAAACCTGTGCTTAACGGAACGGCGGAGACAATGTTACAGTGCTTTTATGCAAGGGCAATGCACAGTAAAAATCCAAAAAATAAATTTCACGACGCAAAAGCCGAAGAACTCGTGGAAAAGATAGATTATGATTTCAGCAACGCCAAAAAAGATACGGCGATGAGCGGAGGTATTGTTGCAAGAAGTGTTGTATTTGACGAACTGGTTGGAGATTTTATTTCAAAAAATCCCGACTGTACGGTTGTAAATATTGCCTGCGGGCTTGATACGAGGGCATACCGCATGGATAATGGATTGTTGACCTGGTACAATCTCGATTTGCCTGAAACTATAGAAGTGCGAGATTCCGTATACAACGAATCGGGCAGAATATCTACGATTGCTTGTTCCGTACTTGATAAAGCATGGGTGAATCAGGTTAAAGTGAGAGGAAAAATGCTTTTTATTATTGAGGGACTTACAATGTATATGTCTGCCGATGAGATGAAGACAATGCTTGGGATTATAAGGGATAATTTTGATAATGCATATGTGTGCATGGAAACATTATGCCCTTTATTTGTAAAAAAAGAAGGCATCGAGAAATCAATAAAAGCCACAGGTGCAACATTTATATGGGGTGCCGACAAATTTGAAGATTTAAAGGATATTGCTGTGGGGTTTAAAAAAGTCAAAAACGATAATATAGCAAGAGGAATGGTTACACTTAATCCTGCATACAAGCTTGTGACCTGGATGCCCGTGGTAAAACGATTTGCGGAAAAAATCCTTGTGTTTGAGAAAGCAGCTGATTAAATTTCTAATCTTGCAAGTAATGTAATTAAATTTAACAGACGGGAGGAAGTGTGACTGTCTCATGTTCCTCCCTCATTATCAGGTGTTTTGTAACACGATAACGAGGGAGTTGTTTTTATCCCAGTATTTTCTTTAAATCCTCTTCAGGTGTGCTTATTGGTGAAATGTTATAATTTTCAACAAGATAATTAAGTACATTTGGCGATATAAAAGCAGGGAGAGTAGGTCCTAAGTAAATATTTTTAATTCCGAGGTGCAGAAGTGTGAGAAGAATACATACCGCTTTCTGCTCATACCATGAAAGAATCATTGATAAAGGAAGCTCGTTTACATTGCAGCCGAATGCTTTGGCGAGAGCTACAGCAACTTTTATTGCACTATACGCATCGTTGCATTGTCCCATGTCCATGAATCGCGGCAGACCGTCAATTTGTCCGAGGTCAAGATCGTTGAATCTGTATTTACCGCAGGCAAGAGTAAGTATAATGGAGTCTTTTGGTGTCTGTTTTACAAAATCAGTATAATAATTTCTTCCTGGTCTTGCACCGTCACAGCCGCCTACGAGGAAGAAATGGCTGATGGTACCGTTTTTGACACCGTCTATGACTTTATCGGCAACAGATAAAACCGTACCGTGGCCGAAGCCCGTCATTACATAATTGCCTCCGTTGATACCGGATCTTTCCTGATTTTCGCTGTAACCGCCGAGTTCAAGAGCTTTGTTTATAACAGGAGTGAAGTCTTTATTTTCATAAATATGTACCATTTTCGGATATGATACTACTTCTGTTGTAAATACTCTGTCAGAATAACTTTCTTTGACAGGCATAAGGCAGTTGGTTGTAAAAAGTACAGCTCCCGGTATATTGTCAAATTCTTTCTGCTGGTTCTGCCATGCTGTGCCGAAGTTACCCTTGAGATGAGGATATTTTTTGAGTTCGGGATAAGCGTGTGCAGGAAGCATTTCGCCATGCGTGTAGATATTTATTCCTTTATCCTTTGTCTGTTCAAGAAGAAGTTCAAGGTCTTTTAAGTCGTGTCCTGTAACGACGATAAATGGACCTTTTTCAATGTTTAATGAAACTTTGACGGGAGCAGGAGTGCCATAAGTTGAAGTATTTGCTTTATCAAGAAGTTCCATACATTTCAGATTTACTTCGCCGACTTCCAATACAACAGGAAGAAGCTGCTCCATGTTTAAATCGTAACTTAACATGGCCAGTGCTTTGTAGAAAAAGAAATTGACTTCATCATCAGTGTAACCGAGAATCATTGCATGATAAGCATATGCTGCCATTCCTCTTATGCCAAAAAGTATAAGTGATTTGAGGGAACGTATATCATCGTTGCCGCTCCATATATTGTTAAGGTCATAGTCGTCTGTGTTGCCGCATTTTGCCTTGCAGACACTGCAGTCAGGCACTATTATATTTTTTTCCTTGTGTACTCTGTCAATCATATTTTTTAATGTTTCATCATTAAAGTTGACATTGGTGATGGTCGTAAATAATCCTTCTATAATGATTCTGTCAGTATTTTCAGTTTTTGGATTATTTTCACAGGATTTTGCAAGACCAATAAGTGCAGATGTGAGTTCGTCCTGAAGCTTTGCAGTTGATGCTGTTTTTCCACACACGCCTGCATTTCCTGTACAGCCTGAACATGATGCTGTCTGTTCGCATTGAAAGCAAAACATTTGTTTATCCATTAAATTAACTCCTTTCGGTAATTGGTATTTTTTATTTGCATTGCTATTATATTTGATAAATTTGTTAAATTACGTGGTTATAACAACATATTAAAAATTTTTATTAATGACAAATATTGTAATATCTGACTGCTATTATAAATTGTAAAGTAGGACAGTTTTTGTATGGAAATCTGCCGCTTTTTCTGATAAAATAATAGAAAAATTTATACGAGGAGAATTTTAATGAAAATAGGTATTTTAGGATATGGAAATCTTGGAAGAGGTGTAGAATGTGCAATTAAGCAGAATCCTGATATGGAACTTGCGGCCGTTTTTACGCGACGTGCACCGGAAACAGTGTCAATTCTTACAGAGGGTGCAGCAGTTTGTTCTGTTGATGACATTGCACAGTGGAAAGATAAAATTGATGTTATGATTCTTTGTGGCGGAAGTGCAACAGATTTGCCGGTTCAGACACCTGAGTATGCAAAGATGTTTAATGTTGTTGACAGTTTTGATACACATGCAAGAATTCCTGAACATTTTGCGAATGTTGACGCATCTGCAAAGGAAAGCGGACATGTCGGAATTATTTCCGTTGGCTGGGACCCGGGAATGTTTTCTTTAAACCGTATGTATGCAAATGCAATTTTGCCTGAGGGACGTGATTATACATTCTGGGGAAAAGGTGTAAGTCAGGGTCATTCAGATGCAATCCGCCGAGTTGAAGGTGTTAAGGACGGAAAGCAGTATACAATTCCTGTAGAATCAGCTCTTGAGGCTGTAAGAAATGGTGAGAATCCTGAACTTACTACAAGGCAGAAACATACAAGAGAGTGTTTTGTTGTTCTTGAAGAGGGGGCTGATGCAAAAAAGGTTGAAGAAGAAATTAAGAATATGCCAAACTATTTCGCAGAATACGATACCACAGTGCATTTTATCAGCGAAGAGGAATTAAAGAAGAACCACAGCGGAATTCCACACGGTGGATTTGTTATCCGTTCAGGTAAGACGGGCTGGAATCAGGAAAATAATCATGTTATTGAGTATAGCTTAAAGCTTGATTCAAATCCTGAATTTACATCATGTGTCATTGTGGCATATGCAAGAGCTGCATATCGTCTTTACAAAGAAGGTCAGAGCGGCTGTAAGACTGTATTTGATATTGCACCTGCATATCTGAGTGCAAAGGACGGAGCAGAGCTTAGGAAGACACTCCTGTAATTATAATCATAGCAATTTAAGGAGAGAACTTTAAGATGGAACATATATCAAGAAATGCTGCATTTGAATTACTAAAAAAATATAACAAAGATCCTTTTCACATTCAGCATGCACTTACTGTTGAGGCAGTGATGAAATGGTATGCCAATGAATTAGGCTATGGTGATGATGCACAATATTGGGGAATTGTAGGACTTCTACATGATATTGATTTTGAACTTTATCCCGACCAGCATTGTATAAAGGCACCTGAATTGTTAAGAGAGGGCGGTGTGTCAGAAGATATTATTCATGGAGTTGTTTCCCATGGTTATGGGATAACAGTTGATGTTGCACCGGAACATGAAATGGAAAAAGTGCTTTTTGCGGCAGACGAGCTAACAGGTCTTATATGGGCAGCAGCTCTTATGCGTCCGTCAAAGAGCACAAAAGACATGGAACTTAAATCATTAAAAAAGAAATATAAGAGCAAAGGTTTTGCAGCAGGCTGTTCAAGAGAAGTTATTGAACGCGGTGCACAACAGCTCGGATGGGAACTTGAAAAACTTCTTACAATGACACTTGCAGCAATGGCTGCATCAGAGGATACAATTAATGAAGAAATTGAGAGCATGAATGCAAATGGCAGTAATTGAACTGGAAAAAAACATTTCATATATAGAGCCGACGCAAAATCCATTGTCGGCAAATGTCGTGCTGATTGAAGGAGAAAATAATCTGTGGCTGTACGATGTCGGAAATAATCCGTGTGTGCCACAGATTATATCTGCTTTTAACACTTCAAATAAGAAGATAAATGTGATTTTGTCTCATTTTCATGCAGACCATATAGGTAATCTTGATAAAATCAGCTATTCAAATGTGTATCAGGGCAGATTGACTTATAAATATACGAAAACAGGTGAAATACTGGAAAATGATTTGTATTTTCGTGATGGTAATATGAATCTTCATATTTTTCCACTCCCATCAAGTCATGCCAAAGGTTCTCTGGCATTAGAAATAAATGAAAAATACTGTTTTTTGGGGGATGGTGTTTATGCAATGCAAAAAGGTGAAAAAAGGCTTTATAATGCAGGAATTCTTAAAGAAGAAATTGAAATTCTAAAAAATATAAAAGCACAACATTTTATGCTTAGCCACAGAAATCCTTTTGATAATTCAAAGGATTCGGTTATAAGGCTGCTTGATGGGATATATGCCAAAAGAAAAAGCGGAGAGCCGTATATTTCCGGCATTGATGGGGAATGAGAGGTATTAAGTTAGTCGTATCAGAAAGTATGCAGAGTATATTTATGTAATCTGCACACTTTACATTTACACAAAATAGGTATACTATATAATTAAAATTCCACTATGTACAGGAGGAGAATTATGAATTATTCTATTAATACAAAATGCGTACAGGCAGGTTATACACCGGGCAATGGCGAACCAAGACAGATTCCTATTATCCAGTCAACAACATTTAAGTATGATACAAGCGAAGATATGGGAAAGCTTTTTGACCTTGAGGCATCAGGATATTTTTATACAAGATTGCAGAATCCGACCAATGATTATGTAGCTTCAAAGATTGCAGCACTTGAGGGTGGTACAGCGGCAATGCTTACTTCATCAGGTCAGGCAGCCAATTTTTTTGCGTTGTTTAATATATGCGAAGCAGGAAGCCACATTGTTTCTTCATCATCTATTTATGGTGGAACATTTAATCTTATTGAAGTAACTATGAAAAAAATGGGCATAGATGTGACATTTGTAGACCCTGATTGCACAGATGAGGAACTTAATGCTGCATTTAAGGATAATACAAGAGCTGTTTTTGGAGAGTCAATAGCCAATCCAGCACTTACAGTTCTTGATATAGAGAAATTTGCAAAAGCAGCACATGAACATGGTGTACCGCTTATTGTAGATAATACATTCCCTACTCCAGTTAATTTAAGACCTATAGAATGGGGAGCTGATATTGTTACACATTCTACAACAAAATATATGGACGGACATGGTGCAGCTGTAGGCGGTGCGATTGTAGACAGTGGCAAGTTTGACTGGATGGCACATGCTGACAAATTTCCGGGACTTTGTACTCCTGATGAGTCATATCATGGAATTACATATGCAGAGAAGTTTGGTAAAGAGGGTGCGTTTATAACTAAGTGTACTTCACAGCTTATGAGGGATTTGGGCTGCATTCAGTCACCTCAGAATGCTTTTATTTTAAATCTCGGTCTGGAGTCACTTCATGTGCGTATGCCAAGACATGTGGAGAACGGACAGGCTGTTGCAGAATTTCTTGAGAAGCAGGATAAGGTTGAATTTGTCAATTATCCGGGACTTCCATCGAATAAATATTATGAAATAGCAAAGAAATATATGCCAAACGGAGGTTGTGGTGTAGTTTCCTTTGAATTAAAAGGTGGAAGAGAAGCAGCAGAAAAGTTCATGAAGAATCTTAAACTTGCAGCAATTGAGACTCATGTAGCTGATGCGAGAACATGCTGCCTTAATCCTGCAACATCAACACACAGACAGATGAATGATGAACAGCTTGCAGCGGCGGGAATTCCGGCGGGACTTATACGTATATCATGTGGTCTTGAAGATAAGAATGATTTGATTGCCGATATCAAGCAGGCACTTGATGCTATTTAATAAAAATTTAATAAACATCTTCAAATAAGCTTGAAGAGCATTTTAATTAAGTAATATTTCAAAAGGAGAAGCTCACGGGCTTCTCCTTTTTGGACTCAGGTTATTTATTTTATTAAAATCTTGCAAGCATACGGCTTAGGATTTTATCACATATAAATGTATAGGCAGAACTAAGAATATTTGCACTTATTCTTAGAATAATAGCGTATTGGACACCGAAAAGCCCTGCTGCAATAGATAATGCACCAAATGTATTAAAAGCTGTCTGCCATGCATATCCTGCTGAATATCCAACACCGATACCACCGATTATTCCTATATAAGGGTACATTGATGAAGGCAGTACATAGTAAAGGGCAAGGAAAAGAAGGCATCCGACTATATTAAAAAGTCCTCTTTTCACAGCTCTTGGCTTTATGTCATTTGAAAATGGAAGGCAGACTGACATACAGGCGATACCTGCCCACATGGCACGAGGGAGGTTGAGCAGTGACATTGCAAGTATTGAACTTGATACAATAAAAGTTAGTTTAATATACCATTTTGTGCGTGATGAAGTAATATTAAATTCTGAAAATAAATTTTTAAAAGTACGATGGTAAGGTCTGTTTTTCTGATTTTTGTAAAAAACAATCATGCATATAAGCATGCCTGCTGACAAACCTGCAATTCGCATAAGATAATCGTGTCCGCTTACATCATATCCCAGAAGCAGGAGATAACTGAGAACAAATGTTGAATGGTTATACATAATGACATTATGACAGCTGAAAATCATAAGGAGCATTATACATAAGAAATTAATAAAAAATGCCGGTATGGCAGGCATCATATTTGCAAGACGTGGACCGGCAGCTAATATTACAAATATACCTGCAATTGAAATAAGTCCGTGATTTGTCTGAATACCAAAATCAGCCTGTCTGAGTACAAGTACAGAAAGCAGAACGCATACACCAACGACGCTGTTACTGTTTCCTGTCAACATACTGAAAATAGTTACAATTGCAACGCAGAATATCATTACAAGATAAACCTTGAAATTATATATTAAAATATGTCTGAATTTTTCTTTTTTGTCATGTGTATTTTTGATTAACTGCTTAGAACCTGCAGAACTAAGCTGTAATTCCTGATAAAATGTCATAGAAATCTCCTTGTGATGATGTAAAAATAATCCCCACAATAGATAGGGTTGAATAATATAACATTAATGACGGATTATGTCAAATAATTTTAATTTTACATGTAAAATTTTAGATGCAAATTTAAATAATAAGTACCAATGCAAAAATAAAAGTTATATAATAAAATTATAGGGAAGAGGGGGAATGACAGCTGCCTGACAAAAAAGGGAGATAGTATCAGGACAGCTATCGGAGTTTATGAAAAGGTTTTATCTAATGTCTTTCGACATTGTTTATATTACAGATAAAATGTGATTAATAATTGTTGATTTTATGAAAAAATTGTGAAAAACATGAAGTGTCTCGAAGAAAACAAAAAAACAGGATACAGAAAGGCGGTTAATATGAAAGTTGGAATTATAGGAATGGGAAATATGGGTGCAAAATATGCCCTGATGATAGCAAAAGGTGATGTCAAAGGCATGGAACTTGCTGCGATAACAAGAGTTACTGATGAAAGATGGGATATGATTAGACAATATGTTTCACCAGAACTTATGAAGTTTAATTCGGGTGATGAAATGTATGCAGCGATAGATGACAAAAGGCTGTCAGTGGATGCAGTAATAATAGTAACACCACATTATTCACATGAAGAACTTGTTAAGAAAGCGTTTGAACGTGGAATAAGTGTACTTTGTGATAAACCTGCAGGAGTTTATTCAAGACAGGCAAGAAGTATGTGGGAGGCATATCAGAGTGCAAAAAAAAGCTGTCCGAAACTTCAATACGGATTCATTTTCCATCAGAGAACATTTCCTGTTTATAGAAAAATAAAAGAAATAATCGATAATAAAACGTATGGTAATATTAAAAGGGTAAACTGGGTTATTACAGACTGGTACAGACCTGATGCATATTATGAATCTGGTAAATGGAGAGCAACGTGGAAATATGACGGAGGAGGAACTCTGCTTAACCAGTGTCCTCATAATCTTGATTTATTGTCATGGATATGTGGAAATCCTTCAGATGTTGCCGGATTTTGCAGTGAAGGCAAGTATCATCCGATAGAGGTAGAAGATGATGTCACAGCATATATGGAATGGGAGAATGGTGCAAGCGGAGTGTTCATTGCATCAACAGGCGAGGCACCCGGTGTCAACAGGCTGGAGATAAGTCTTAATAATGCTCTTCTTGTATGTGACAAAGGTCAGCTTCGTGTATGTGAACTTGACAAGCCGGAAATAGAATACAGAAGAGGAAATGGTGATTTATTTGCTAAGCCAAAGTATGAGTGGAAAGATATAAAGACAGAGCCAAATGATGGTGCATATGAAAAACTACTGACAGAATATGCAGCGGGAAGGTGTGTTGCAAATGGAGACGAAGCTATTAACAGTCTTTATTTATCCAATGCAATATACCTTTCATCATGGAAAAACAGAAAAGTTGCATTGCCTGTAAGTGGCAGCAGATATGAACTTATGTTTGAAAAACAGTTTGAAAAAGAACTTGAAAAAAAGATTAATAAAGCTATAAGACGTAAGTGATAGAATAGCAGAAGCCGCGGTTTTATATAACTGCGGCTTCTAAAGATTTTTCGAGATTTTTCAATTCTTTTAATTCTCTTATTGTAAAATATCCACATACAATGGCGGCGGCTGCATCGGCGATAGGACCTGCATACATTACGCCGTCAATTCCCATAAAAATAGGGAAAATAATTATAAGCGGAAGCAGGAACAATATCTGTCTTGTAAGTGACATAAATACACCAAGTCTTGATTTACCTATAGAATTAAAGAAATTTGATGTTACAGGCTGTATTCCGTTGATGATTGTCAAAAACATATATATTCTGAAATACCTTTCAGAAAACTTAAAATATAATTCACTTCCGTTACCGAATATACTGATAATCTGGCGTGGAAATACCTGAAAACATACAAATGCAATAAGCGATAAACCGGAAGCTGTAGCAAGTGCCAGCAGATATGTTTTACGTACACGTTTATATTTTTTGGCTCCGTAATTAAAGCCGATAACAGGCTGTGTTCCCTGAGATATTCCGATTACAAATGACATAAATATCATATTTACTTTTGTGATAATTCCGGCACATGCGAGAGGAATATCACCGCCATATACAGACATTGCACCATAATGTGCAAGTGTGTTATTCATTACAATCTGGACGACTGTCATTGCAATCTGGTTGAAACATGCACTTGCTCCGAGGATAAAAATATTTTTCCAATGATGCATTGAAACTGTAAAGCTGCTTTTGCTTAATTTTATATTTTTAAAATGAAACATATAGCGTAAACTTATGCAAAATGAAATTATCTGTCCAATAATAGTTGCAAGTGCGGCACCTGTCATTCCCATCTTAAATACAAATATGAAGATAGGATCAAGAATTGTATTTACAATTGCACCGATAAGCATTGATGTCATTGAATAGTTTGGACTACCATCTGCGAGAATCAGCTTGCTCATTCCTGTATTGGCTATCAGAAATGGAAAGCCTATAGCAGTAATACGTGTATATGCTTCTGCATATGGAAGTACATCAGGTGTTGCACCGAAAAATTTAAGCAGTGGTGTAAGGAATATAGTGGTTATAAGAAATAAAAGTATTCCCATTATAGTCATAAGAATTATTCCATTGCCGGCATATTTTTCTGATTCTTTCTTTTCACCTGCACCAAGATGCAGTGAGTAATTGGTTGCACAACCAATTCCGAGCAGGAGTGATATAGCCGTGCATGTTGTTGATAGTGGAAATGCAATATTTGTTGCTGCATTTCCAAGCATACCGATACCCTGACCGATAAAAATCTGATCGACGATGTTGTATAACGCAGTAACAAGCATTGATATAATACATGGAATTGCAAATCCTACAAGAAGTTTTCCCTCGTTTTTGTACCCAAGTGGATTTTCATTTTCATTATTGATGCTCATTGTGTGTTATCCTTTCTGATAAAATAATCAATTATTCTTCAAATGAAACAATCTGTGTTGCATTATTATAACCAAGCTGCTGCATTTTTTTCTGGAGATTATTAAGAGCTTTATCATATTTTAAGAAAGCATCATATGTATCGTTAAAATATGAGAGAGCTTTTTTGTCGTCCCCATCTTCTTTTGCCTGCCATGAGAGAGTAGCAAAGTGATGAAGAATTTCATGCATTTTGACAAGCTGACCAAATTCCGGACTTTCAGTAAGACGGCTGTCAGTCTGGCTGTTCAGCCATTTTCCAAGCTTGCATCCCAAAGGGTTATCAACCTGTTTTTTCTTTAAGTGTTCAAATCCGACAATATTGTTGTATACACGCCATGTAAGAACATAGTGATCCACTTCAAATACACGCATCCAGTCCTGCTGTGTGATATTAGAACATCCACGAACCAGGTCACTTCTGGTCTTGTCAAGATAACGTCCTAATTTAAATACACGCTGTCCCGATTGTATACATTCATCAGATAAAATGTTATAACTTTGAGAAATATTTTCAATTTGTTTTGCAAATGATTTTGTTACACCGGTTTGCGTGTCAATGTCGTTAAATATACTGTCAACGCTTACGCTTATGTTGTCCATCTGGTCATTCATCTGCTGTATGGCGGCAAGCGACTGCTCAACTTTCTTATTTCCTTCTCCAAGTGTGAGAGTTGTCTCATCCATTGCAGAGGCAAGTGAGTCAATGCTTTCTCTTAATTCAGCAACATATTTTACAATATCTTCGGCTGATTGTGAAGTGTTTGAAGATAAAATTCTTACCTGTTCGGCAACGACAGAAAAGCCTTTTCCGGCTTCACCTGCTCTTGCAGCTTCAATAGAAGCATTTAAAGCAAGAAGATTACTCTGGCTTGCGACATTTTGGACAATGTCAACAATTTCTTCTATTTTATTGATTTTTCCTTTGAAATCCTGGACATTCTGATTGATAGTGTTGATTTTTTCAGATGATTTATTGACAGCTTTAATACTGTCATTCATGTCTGTAGTTATATTTTGTGAAACTGATAGAATTTTGTGAGTGTTTGTGCGGATATCTCCCATTGCATCAGAAATGTTTTCAATAGAGCTTTCGAGATGCTGGCTGGAATTTTCCATGTGTTGTATTGATTTTGTCTGTGATTCGACCTGTTCCAGAGTATTCTTTATAAGAGTGTTGTCACCGATAACACCCATTGTTTCATTGAGACGCATTACAACAGGGTTATTTACTTCTGTAAAAACCTGCAGCATTTTATTGAGCTTTTCACCATATTCGGGGTTGTTAAAGTCAACAGGATTAACACCGCTGAAGTTACCTGCAATAATTTTATCAATAGTATCAAGTATCTGTACCGCATCATGGTCAGACAAAATCTCATCCTTTTTTTTCCTTTTAAACATGCAAAATCTCCCTATATATTATATTAAATTGTTCACTGAGTTACTTTGTAAACTATTATAACATGTAATTGGTAATAAAGTATTATTTTTTTAAAAATTTGATAAAAGTGTCAATATTTTCTGTAATAATTACGTATTTTTTTATTTTATTGGTTGACTTTAAAGAATCATAGGATTAAAATATCTCCGTTTGGCCTGTGTCTTGATGCAGGTGTTTAATATACAAAAAGGATGAAAGAGGAAAAAATATGCTTGACAGTGATTTGGAGATTATGAAAAAAGCGGCTTTTAACAAGGCTGATATTTGTAATAATCATTTGGGAAAATATTTTATAAGGGCGATTGTAGCAGGATTTTTCATAGTTGTTGCAACTATGCTTTCTAATGTGACAGCAGCGGTTTTGTTAAAAACATATCCGCAGTTTGGCAAACTTATAAGTTCAATATTTTTCTCAATTGCGATAATTCTCGTTGTTTTTATCGGAGGAGAACTTTTTACCGGAAATAATATGGTAATGGCGATGGGTGTGTATACAAAGACATGTAAAGTGTCAGATATGATAAAGACTTGGGTTATAAGTTATATAGGTAATTTTGTGGGTTCATTTATATTAGGCGGACTTTTTGTATGGAGTAATGCCTCACATCAGATTCTTGTTGATTATTACAGAAGTTTTATATATACAAAACTTGATGCGACACCGATGGAATTGTTTATACGTGGCGTTTTGTGTAATTTTCTTGTATGTCTTGCTGTCTATACAGGTATGAAATTAAAGAGTGAGAGCGGTAAGATGATAATGATGTTTTGTATTATTACGGCGTTTGTTCTGGCAGGGTTTGAGCACTGCGTTGCCAATATGGGAACATTTACAATAGGGTATATGCTTCTTGGTGATATTGGAACGGCAGCAGTAATAAAAAGCCAGTTTTTTGTTACACTTGGAAATATAGTTGGTGGTGCAGTTCTTCTGGCACTTCCGTTAAAGCTGATGAGTGCAGAGCACTAGAAAAAGTAAGAAATTTTTTTTTGACTTTTCCCCAGAAGAGAACTATAATAACTTCTAAACGAGTAGCAGACTAGCGTAAATCCAGTTTTGCTGCTCGTTTTTTTGTGTGCCTGCTGTCGCACATTATGAAAATATATAATGCATTTAAAAGTGTGTAGCTTATCAGCGTAAGTCCAGCTTATGAGGTAAGTACACACTTTTTTTGTGCAAAACAAGGAGGCTAAATCCTCTCCTCACCAGAGGGTTCGGATTTTGCTTCGCAAAACAAGGAGGCTAAATCCTCTCCTCACCAAAGGGTTCGGATTTTGCTTCGCAAAACAAGGAGGATTGTAAAATGGCAGAAAGTAACAAGATGAGAGAGATGCCGGTAAATAAGCTCATGGTTCAGATGGGAATACCGATGATCTTATCTATGGCATTGCAGGCGGTTTACAACATTGTAGACAGTGCCTTTGTTGGAAACATGAAATCAGGAAGTGAGGCAGCACTTAATGCATTGACACTGGTGTTTCCGGTTCAGATGCTTATGGTAGCAGTTGGAATCGGAACAGGTGTGGGAACAAATGCACTTCTTGCAAGAACACTTGGACAGGGAAATGGTAAAAAAGCAGCAAAGGTTGCGGGGAACAGTTTGTTTCTTGGAGTGATTATTTATGCGGTGTGTCTGTTGTTTGGATTTTTTGGAGTAAGAGCATATATTTCATCACAGACAATTGACCCTGAAGTTATATCAATGGGAACAGACTACTTAAGAATATGTTGCGTAATTTCATTTGGAATTATTTTCTTTTCATTATTTGAAAAACTCTTACAGGCAACAGGACGTTCACTATATTCTACAATCGGTCAGGTTGTGGGTGCAGTGGTGAATATTGTTCTTGATCCGATTATGATTTATGGTATTGGACCGGTTTCTGAAATGGGAGTGAAGGGAGCTGCATATGCAACTGTTATTGGACAGGTTGCGTCTGCAATATTATTATTTGTATTTCATATGAAAATGAATAAGGAATTTGAACATGATGTAAAGTATATGAAGCCGGATAGCGGAATAATCAAGGAAATATATGCAATTGGACTTCCGGCAATTATTGCACAGGCACTTATGTCTATCATGGTATATGTGATGAATCTGATTTTAAAATTCAGTTCCTCCGCACAGACCGCATACGGATTGTTCTATAAAGTACAGCAGTTTGTATTGTTCCTTGCTTTTGGACTTAGAGATGCAATCACTCCGATTATTGCATTTGCTTATGGAATGAGAAGTAAAAAGAGAATTCAGGATGGAATCAGTTATGGACTGCTCTATACCGTTGTACTAATGATTCTTGGAATTGCAATTACGGAAATTTTCCCTGAAGCTTTTGCAACTTTGTTCAATGCAGGACAGTCGAGGGAATATTTTATCGGGGCAATGAGGATGATTTCAATAAGCTTTCTGTTTGCCGGAATAAATGTTGCTTATCAGGGTATTTATCAGGCACTGGATGGCGGTATTGAATCATTGGTAATCTCTCTTTTGAGACAGCTTATCATTATCCTGCCATTGGCTGGAATTTTTTCTGTGTTTGTAAAAAATGGTCAGATGGGAGTTTCCCTGATCTGGTGGGCATTCCCAATAACTGAGGTTATTTCATGCCTGATAGGATATGCATTTTTAAAGAGAATAAGAAAGAATAAAGTAGATGTTTTGGATTAAGGAGAAATAGGAAATGGCAAAAAGAATTATTACAATCAGCAGGGAATTTGGAAGTGGTGGACGTTTTATCGGTGAAGAAGTGGCAAAGAAACTTGGAATTACATATTATGACAAGGATATTATTGGACAGATTGCAGAACAATCAGGATTGTCACCAGAGTACATTAAGGAAAATGCTGAGTTATCTCCAAAGAAAGGTTTAGTTGCATATGCATTTGCCGGACGCGATGTTACAGGAAAGTCCGTAGAAGATATCGTATATGAAGCACAGAGAAAAGTTATTTTAGAGTTGGCTGGAAAGCAGCCTTGTGTAATCGTTGGAAGAAATGCTGATTATATTCTGAAAGACAGTGATGATGTGTTAAATGTGTTTATTCATGGGGATATGCCGGAAAAAACACAGCGTATCTGCAAATTATATAATGTTACAGAAGCTGATGCAATAAAAATGATAAATGACACAGATAAAAGACGTATGACAAATTATAACTTTTACACGGAGCAGAAATGGGGAATGGCAGGCAATTATACATTGTCTTTGAACAGCTCTGCGTTAGGATATGATATGTGTCAGAAAATCATAATGAATTGTGCAAAAATATAAGCATTCCACACATTTGCATTAAACCATTATTGTAAAACATTACTGTAACAAGTTAAGCAATGCCAGCATCCTTTTTAAGTGGAAATTATGGAGGACAGATCATAAAAAAAGTGAAAGATATGGTTCAGCAGATATATATAAATGGATATAATGCAAAAGATAACCAGCAGATATTAGAAGAAAGTATGAGAAACAGCATCAGGCAGACAACTCAGGGAATGACGAAAGAATGGGAAACAGATTACAAAATAGTAATATTAGATAGTTTAAGAGGCTTGACAACAACAGATATTTAACATATACTCTATCACTATAATCGGACGGTGCATATGCACCTTGCAAGGCACAATCATGTAGCCGGATGGACAGTAATGGCCAGATAAGATTTATTCTTATCTGGTCTTTTTGTTTAGGAGGAAAAAAGATGGAAATTTATGATGAATTGAAAGCCCGTGGATTAATCGCACAGGTAACAGATGAGGAAGAAATCAGAGAACTTATTAATAAAGGAGGTGCAAGGTTTTATATTGGATTTGACCCGACAGCAGATTCTCTTCACGTTGGGCATTTTATGGCATTGTGCCTTATGAAACGTTTGCAGATGGCTGGTAATAAACCAGTTGTTCTGCTTGGTGGAGGAACTGGATTTATTGGAGATCCCTCTGGTCGTACAGATATGCGTTCAATGATGGAACCGGACACAATAAAACATAACTGTGACTGTTTCTTAAAGCAGATTAGTAAATTTATTGAATTTGGTGAAGACAAGGCAATAGTTGTAAATAATGCAGACTGGCTCTTGGATTTGAAGTATGTGGATTTGCTGAGAGATGTAGGAGCATGTTTTTCTGTAAATAACATGTTGCGTGCTGAGTGCTATAAGCAGCGTATGGAACGAGGTTTGAGTTTCTTTGAATTTAACTATATGATTATGCAGTCCTATGATTTTTTATACTTGAATGAGCATTATGGCTGTAATATGCAGTTTGGTGGAGATGATCAGTGGAGTAATATGCTTGCAGGTACAAATCTGATTCGTAGAAAAACGGGAAAAGATGCGTATGCAATGACGATTACGCTGTTGATGAACAGTGAAGGTAAGAAGATGGGGAAAACTGCGAAAGGTGCAGTCTGGCTTGATCCGAGAAAAACAACACCATATGAGTTTTACCAGTATTGGCGCAATATTGATGATGCAGATGTTATGAAGTGCCTTCGTATGCTTACATTTATTCCTGTAGAAGAACTGGATGAAATGGAAAAATGGGATGATAGCAGAACTAATGAAAAGAAAGAAGCACTTGCATATGATCTGACAAATCTTGTTCATGGTGAAGAGGAAGCACGTAAAGCAAAAGAAGTATCTCATGCACTCTTTTCAGGTGTAGGTGATGACAGCCATATGCCAACAACGGAAATTGATGAAGCAGAGATATCAGAGGATGGTGTTTTGCTTCTGGATTTAATGGTCATGTGTAAACTTTCAAGCAGTAAATCCGAAGCAAGAAGGCTTGTTTTGCAAGGCGGTGTGAACATTGATGGTAATAAAGTGGATGATGCTTATAAAGTTATAAAAAAATCTGAGCTTGCAAGCGGAATTAAAATAAAGAAAGGGAAAAAAGTATTTCATCGGGTTGTGATAAAATAAGGAATTTGTTGTAGAAAAATAAAGCAATACAAAATAATGAAGGCGTTATGTTCAGAATATGGCTGATTCCAATTATGCTCAGTATGGTGCGGTCAATGCTTCAGTGATGGCTGTACGAGAAATGTATTGCTCAAATGCAGAAATGAAACTATAATGGTGATGCGAATAGTAATCTAAATGCCATACAGAGAACAGGTACAATATCAAGAGAACATTACCGGGATATATTCCTGCAGCTTTGTGGATTTATTATTAGGAGATATTTATTCGATTTTAGCTGGTAACTGGTTAAATCATAAAATATAAATATTGGGAGCCCATGTTATGAATAAATTTATAAAATTATTTAAGAAAGACAAAGACGAGTTCGGATATCTTACAGACGAGCCGTTTGACATAAGAAAAATCATTCCTGTTGCGGCATTGCTTGCAGTGGCAATAATTGCAGTTGTTATAGTTGTTGTGATAAATTCCGGCAAAAAGAATAAGACAGCCGGAACGGTTGATGTTGTAACAGAGACTACAACTGCACAGAGTGTGACGCAGACAGGCTGTGCTTCTGATACGGCAACACTTTCTTCTGATGAAGAAAAGCAGGAAGACCCTCAGTATGAGGCCGACATGGGAATGTCAGATGAAGGAAGCGGTGCTTCGGTCACTCTTTCGGCGGGAGGCAATGAAACGGCAGATACGACAATCGGCATAGATGTTTCTAAATATCAGGGAACTATAGACTGGGCGGAAGTAGCATCATCCGGTGTTGATTTTGCAATGATACGAGTCGGTTACAGAACACAGAAAACCGGTGTAATATATGCTGATACTAATGCAAAATATAACATGCAGCAGGCAGCAGCCAACGGAATAAAAGTCGGAGTATATTTTTTCTCATCAGCGGTAAATGAGAGTGAAGCAATTGAAGAAGCTGGCTGGGTTGCAGATTATATTGCAAATTATAATATAACTTATCCTGTGGCATTTGATTGTGAGGGCTTTGACTCGGCGGACAGCAGGCAGAATGGTATGTCTAATGATGACAGGACTAATGTTGCAGATGCATTTTTACAGGAAATATATTCAAGAGGTTACACGCCGATGTTTTATGCTTCAGCATCGCATCTTACAGGAAACAGCAGATGGAATACATCAACACTTGAAAATAATTATAAAATGTGGGTTGCACAATATCCGTCAGTTCCGTATCCGGATACATCCTCAACATCTTATTCGGGAGCATGTGCAATGTGGCAGTATACAAGTAATGGAAATGTAAGCGGAATAAGCACAAATGTTGATATAAATGTTGCATATTTCGGATACAGCCAGAGTGCGGGAACGATGAGCGGTGAGACGGCGGCGGCTGCAAGTGCAGATGTTGAAGCAAATATGAATTTTACATCGGTAAATGATACTGTTACAGCAAAAGAATATGTAAGATTAAGAAATAAACCTAGTCAGGACACTGATTCAACAATAATTGCGACATTAAATAACGGTGAGACGGTGACAAGAACAGGAATCAGTGACAGCGGCTGGTCAAGGCTTAACTATAACGGTCAGAATGTTTATGCTGTATCGAGCTATCTTACAACCGATTTGTCCGCACCGACGCAGACAGAAACACAGCAGTTTATGACTCAGTTTATAAGCTGCAATGATGAGGTAACTCCGAAAGATGAAGTTAATCTGAGGTCGAAGCCAAGTTATACGGATTCGGATTCGATTGTTGTTGCGTCGGTTAAAAATGGAACGATTCTTACAAGGACAGGTTATAACAATGAAGTTGGCTGGTCGCGTGTTGTATACAATGGACAGACGCTTTATTGCATTACAAGTTATCTGATTGTGAAATAAAAATATTGATATTTCTGCCAAAACAGCTCGAAATATAGTATAATATTAGAATATCAGTAAAAAACAGATTGGAGATAAAAGGTATGATTAAACACGTAATTTTATGGAAATTAAAAGATGAACTTGGTAAAGAAGAAAAAGAAAGTGTAAAAAAAGGTATAAAGGAAGGACTTGAGGGACTTGCAGGCCAGATTCCGGGACTTATTGATGTTCATGTAAATATTAACGGGCTTGAGTCATCGACAGCTGATGTAATGCTTGATACAACATTTGAGAGTGTTGATGCATTAAAAGCATATGCTGTTAATCCTAAGCATGTTGCGGTTGCAGACGGTAAAGTAAGACCATATACAGCAATAAGATCATGCCTTGATTACGAAGTTTAAAAAAATGCAGATATATTTAAAACCTATAATATCAGCGTGTTATGTTTTTCCGGTTCTTGCATTGCTTTTTACAATACCATATATTTTGTATGAATATCACAAATATGGTTCTATACTTGTGTTGAGAACCGGAATTATATATACGTTTATATTTTATATGCTGACGTCATATTTTATGACAATACTGCCGCTCCCACCGCTTGATTCTGTATCACCTGACTCAGCGTGCATGCTGCTTGTGCCGTTTGATGCGGTTAAAAGAGTGATTGTAAATTCACATATTAATTTTAAAAGTCCGGCAACATATATTAACATATTCAGCTGTGCTGATTTCTGGCAGATAATATTTAATATACTTTTATTACTGCCATTTGGAGTGTATCTGAGATATTATTTCAGAAGAAAATGGTGGCAGGTGCTTATAATGTCATTTGTGTACAGCCTCTTTTTTGAGCTTACACAGTTATCTGGTCTGTATGGAATATATAGATATCCATACAGATTTTTTGAGGTTGATGACCTTATATGTAATACGCTTGGTGGAATGACTGGATATTTAATCACGCCGCTTTTTGTATTTTTTATACCAAAAAGAGAAAAATTGGACGAGATAGCATACAGTCGTGGTGAGATTGTATCAGAATTCAGAAGAATTGTTGCGTGGGTTATTGATATTGCATTGATAATTGCACCTGTTGTGGCCTTTTTTGTATTTAACAAAGAAATAATTATTAATATAATATATGATTCACGTTATATCATGTGCATTTCGGCGTATGTAACAATTGTGTTTACTGTTGTTACAGCTGCATCAAAAGGCCGGACTGTTGGAAAAGCACTTGTTAATATAAGGCTTGTGAATGGCACAAATGAAAATATTATGGCTGACCGCACCAATTTTAAAGAAGCCGGAATTTTCAGGTTGTTTTTCAGATACATCATATTATATATGATAGAGCTTCCTTCACTTATATATGCATATGGCTTATATAAACTGACAGAAACAGCCACCGGCTGGGAATATGTGTTTTATGGCATCGGATGTGGGATATTTATAATAATAGCGGCATATTTTGTCGTTGACCTGGTATTATGCCTTTTCAGCGATACCAGAAATATGATTTACGACAGAATCACGGGAATAACGCACATGAATATGGTAAAAAAATAAAAAAAGGAGAAATTTTGTTATGCAAAAAAAAATAAGGAAAGTTATGTCAGTTTTTATGGTATCTGCACTTCTGTTTTCAGGGTGTGGTATACATGGAACAGATAACGTTAAAAAAGAAGAGGACAACGAAAATAATAATATTGTAAAGCTTACTGTATGGAGCGAGAAAGATAATGTTGACACAACATCAAAAATGGTGGAGAGTTTTAAAGAACATTATAAAGATGAGGCACAATTTGATATTACAATTGATGTTCAGGCAGATGCTAAAGTAAGAGATGTAATGCTTACAGATGTACATAATGGTGCAGATGTTTTTTCATTTCCTGATGATCAGCTTACATCACTTGTTGCAGGTGGTGTTCTGGTTGAGATACCTGATGCTGAAAAAGTAAAATCTGCTAATATTGAAGAATCGGTGAAAGCGGCTACGTTAGATGATAAAATATATGCATATCCTATGACAGCTGATAACGGTTATTTTATGTACTATGATAAAAATTATTTTTCGGCTGATGATGTAAAGTCATTGGATAAAATGATGTCGGTAGCGGCATCATCAGGAAAGAAGTTTGCCATGGAATTTAATTCGGGGTGGTACATGTATACATTTTTTGGTAATACAGGACTTAATTTATCAATTAATCCTGATGGCGTAACTAATAAATGTAATTGGAATTCTGAATCTGGTGATATTAAAGGAACGGATATTAAATCAGCACTTTCAGCTATAGCATCAAATCCTGGTTTTGTAAGCATGCCTAATGGAGATATTGCGGCTGCAATGAAGTCAGGGGATGTTATAGCAGGTATAAGCGGTGTATGGGATGTTATGAATGTAAAAGCAATATATGGCGAAAATTATGGTGCAAGTAAACTTCCGACATATACTGTTGCAGGCAAGGAAGTACAGATGTCTTCTTTTACCGGATATAAGATGATGGGGGTTAATGCATATTCAGAGAATAGGGACTGGGCATGCAGACTTGCGGACTGGATGACTAATGAAGATAATCAAAAACTGAGATTTAAAGAGCGTAATCAGGGACCGTCAAACATAAATGTGGCAGCTTCAGATGAAGTGAAAAAAGTTCCAGCAATACAAGCTGTAATTGAACAGTCTAAATATGGAACATTGCAGCGAGTTGGCAACAGTTTCTGGGATGCATGCAAAGATTTTGGCGATACGATATTGAGTGGAACTAATAATGGAATGACAGACCAGGAGCTTATGGATAAACTTGTTAATGGTATTACAGCATCAACTATTAAGTGATGGCTTTTATGATATTACATTGCTGATATTAAGATAAGCAGAATGGAGACTTTTATGGTAAATAAAAAAAGAACAAGCTTAAAGGTACTGATACTTATTCCCGTATTTATTCTTGGAATATTATCTGTGGTATCCAATATAATGGCTATTAATAATATAAGAATGGTTAATTCAAATGCATCTGATATTACGGATGATTGTATGAATAGTATATCAGAACTAGGTGAAATCCAGAGTGCAACACAGTCAATACATAAGCTGGGGTTGTCTCATATTATTGCAACTGACCTTAATACAATGATTTCTGTAGTGGAAAATATAAGGAAGGAACAGTCAGAACTTGAAAATAATCTTGAAGATTATAAGAAGTATGTCAGTGATTCTGATCAGGAAGTTTATAATTCACTTGTACAGAATTATGAAATTATGAAAAAAGAGCTTGGAAGTATTATGGCATATAGTGCACTTGGTAAGAAAGAAGAGGCATATGCATTGGCAAACGGAGTAGTAAGCGATAGCAGCAGTGCAATACAGGAAAATATAAATGTATTAAAAGAACATGCTAATTCTACAGCTTCAACTGCAAGAGAAAGACTTTCGGCAGTATATACAGGTTCTCTTATATGTAGTATTGTTATTATTGCAATAAGTATATTGTTACTGCTTACAGCATTGTATTGTGTTATGAAATATATTATAAAACCGATACTTGCAACGAATAAAGATATTAGGGAAATTATAAGTGGAATAGATAATGGAGAAGGTGATCTTACTAAGAGAGTTACAATACTGTCTAATGATGAAATTGCTGATCTCGGTAATGGAATTAATATTTTTATGGAAAAACTTCAGGGAATACTTAAACTGATTATTGAGAATACAAACCTGATGGAAGGCGTTGTAGAGGCAGTAGATAAAAGTGTGGCTGCCTCTAATGATAGTGCTTCTGATTTATCAGCAATGACAGAAGAATTATCTGCAACTATGCAGGATGTAGGACAATCAGTTAATGTTATTAATGACAGTGCGAATAATGTACGTGAAGACGTTGATATAATAGCATCAAAGTCAAATGAGATTAATACATTTTCTAAGCAGATGAAAGAAGATGCTGATAATATGGAAAGTAATGCCAGAAACAATATGGAACAGACAAGTGAAAAGGTTGGTGAGATACTGGAAGTACTAAATAATGCGATTGAGGACAGCAAAAGTGTTGACCAGGTTAATAATCTGACTAATGATATTTTAAATATATCAAGCCAGACCAATCTTCTTGCATTGAATGCATCGATTGAGGCAGCGAGGGCTGGAGAAGCAGGAAAAGGATTTGCAGTTGTTGCAGAAGAGATACGCCAGCTTGCGGATTCAAGCAGAGAAACAGCAAACAGAATACAACAGATAAATTCGGTTGTAGTTAAAGCAGTATCTAATTTATCGGATAACGCTAACAATCTTGTTAAATATATGCAGCAGACGATACTCCCTGAATTTGAAAGGTTTGTTGATAGTGGTGCTTCATATAAAAATAATGCATCATATATTGAAGATGCTATGAATGAGTTTGTATTAAAAACTGACGCTTTAAAGAAAAACATTGATGAGATAGCAGGTTCTATTAACACTATTACGGCTGCGGTTGATGAAGGTGCGGAGGGTGTCAACAGCACGGCAGAAAATACACAGAACCTTGTTGAAGATATAGTTAATATCAGTAGCAAAATGAAAGAAAATAAGGCTATATCAAAGACACTTCAAGAAAGTACAGATATATTTGCTATTTTTTAAATTGCTGTTTTTTAAATGAAAAAGCATGTTTAAAAACTGGGTAAAATATGTTATCATTATGTAAATTATTTTTAATAGGGAGAAAAACTAATGAACGAGAAAAATCAAGAAGCTGTTCGTGATGCACGACAGCTCGGAATTCCGAAAATGCTGATTCTTGGAATACAGCATATGTTTGCCATGTTCGGAGCTACGATTCTGGTACCTATTCTTGTAGCAGGATATTTTCAGAATTCATGTGGCGAACCAATAACAAGAGGTCTTACAGTATCTGTTACACTGTTTTGTGCCGGTATTGGAACATTAATTTTCCATGTCTGCTCAAAATTTAAAGTTCCTGCATTTCTTGGCTCATCATTCGCATTTCTTGGTGGATTTTATACAGTAGCCAATCTCAATACAGGAATTTATGCCGATATGGGTGCTAACGAGAAAGCTGCATATGCATGTGGCGGTATCGTTGTAGCAGGTCTGTTATATCTTGTTATAGCTTTAATTTTTAAGCTTGTTGGTGTGAACAGAGTTATGAGATTCCTTCCACCGGTAGTTACAGGACCAATTATTATTTGTATTGGTCTTTCACTTGCTTCATCAGCAATATCTAATGCTTCAACTAACTGGCTTCTTGCCGTAGTTGCACTTGCCGTAATAATAATATTTAATATCTGGGGCAAGGGAATGTTTAAGATTATTCCTATCCTTATGGGTGTAATCATTTCATATGCTTTTGCATTGATTCTTAATGCATTTGGAGTTACAAATCCTGATGGCTCAGCAATACTTAATTTTGCAGCTGTTTCATCAGCAAGCTGGATTGGTTTTCCAAAATTCCAGATTTGCAAGTTTGATATTACAGCAATTCTTGTAATGGCACCTATCGCTATTGCAACAATGATGGAACATGTTGGAGATATGTCAGCTATATCAGCTACTGTTGATGAGAATTTTATAGCAGATCCGGGCCTTCACAGAACAATAATGGGTGATGGACTTGCTACAGCGTTTGCAGGTCTTATTGGTGGACCTGCTAATACTACATATGGAGAAAACACAGGTGTCCTTGAACTTTCAAAGGTATATGACCCAAGAGTAATAAGAATTGCTGCAGGCCTCGCAGTGATACTTTCATTTATACCTAAGTTTTCAGAGATTATTTCAACAATGCCGGCAGCCATAATCGGTGGTGTTTCATTTATGCTTTATGGTATGATATCAGCTATTGGTGTAAGAAATGTTGTTGAAAATAAGGTAGACCTTACAAAGTCACGTAACCTTATAATTGCCGGTGTAATCTTTGTATGCGGTCTTGGTTTTTCAGATGGACTAACATTCACAATAGCTGGAACTCATATTACACTCACAGCACTTGCTATCGCAGCTATTGCAGGTATTATCCTTAATGCTGTTTTACCGGGTAATGATTACAGGTTTGGTGTAAATCCAAGCGGAGACCAAAGCCGTGGTGTATATGTAAGCAACACAGATGATGAAAAATAGTTAAAAAGCAAATAATACATCTATATAGATGGAAAAACAGAGGTTAAGTTATGATTAATTTTAAAGAAGAAAAAAATATTACAATTTTTGAACATCCGTTGATTCAGCACAAAATTTCAATTTTGAGAGATAAGGAAACAGGAACTAATGAATTCAGAAAGCTTGTAGAAGAGATTGCTATGCTTGAAGGTTTTGAGGCAATGGGAGATCTTGAACTTGAAGATGTAGAGATTGAAACTCCAATTGAAAAATGCATGACTCCTATGATTTCTGGACGTAAACTTGCGGTTGTTCCGATTCTTAGAGCTGGTCTTGGTATGGTTTCAGGTATTCTTGCCCTTGTACCGACTGCAAAAGTAGGTCATATTGGTATGTATAGAGATGAGGAAACTCATGAACCACATGAATATTATTGCAAACTTCCAAGCCCTATTGAAGAAAGGCTTATTATTGTAACAGACCCAATGCTTGCAACAGGCGGCTCAGCAGTAGATGCAATTGATCAGATTAAAAAGCATGGTGGCAAGAAAATTAAATTTATGTGTATTATAGCTGCACCGGAAGGTCTTGAGAAGCTTCATAAGGCTCATCCTGATGTTCAGATTTATGTAGGACATCTGGACAGACAGCTCAATGAAAATGCATATATATGTCCGGGTCTTGGCGATGCTGGAGACAGAATTTTTGGTACAAAATAATAATAGATTTATTTTTTAAATAAAAAAAATGGTTTTATGCCGGAAATCTTTATTGAAAATTAATATTGATTTCCGGCTTTTTTATGTTATCATTATTAATATGAAATATATTAGACGTGTAAAATTTGGTAGGTAATGCATATGGATAAATCATTGAGTATTGATACAGGGCATCATGAAAAGCTATATCAGGAAAGAATGAACTTTCTGCTGACGGGAGAAAAGGATAGGGTTTGTTCTATATATATAGATGTTACGGATGATAAGATGCTTGCTCTTATAACACGTAAGCATAAGTATAATGACAATGAATTAAATAATATTTCTGTGAGATGCTGGCTTGATAAATACATATATCCTAATATTTCTGATGGATATAATCTGGAAGAGTTTAAGAACGGTTTCACCAGAAAAGCTCTGTTGGAAGACTTTGAAAAAGGTGAACGTAATATACAATTTTATCATAGTTATTATGGTGAAAATGGCAATTTGAAATTATACAAAGTGCGTGTCAGTCTTATAAAAAATCCGTACAACGGTCATATTGAAGCATATGCGGTCTGGAAAGACAGAACATTAAAATATATTGACAAAGAGATAAGTAAAATTCTGTATAACAATGATTATATAGGAATCGGAATTATAGACAGTTGTAAAGGAAATCTGTATATGCGTGCTGCTCACTTTGAGGGCATGGAATTTGAAGAACAGAAGTCATATGTATATGATGATATAGTAAAGCAGATGAGTGAGATAAGAATTGCCAATGAAAGTAAAGAGCAGTTCTTAAAATGTACGGCACTTGATTACCTTAATGATAACATGAATATAGCTGGAGTGTATTCATTTAATGTTTATAATATAAAAAATAAAGTTGAAAGATACAGCTATCATTGGTTTGATAAGAAAAAAGGTATTATTCTTGTTGTTGTTGAAGATATGACAAAAGAACTCGAGACTGATAGTGTTACGGGTGCATTAAACCGTGAAGGATTTGTTCATAAAGCAGAAAATATAATTAAAAATAATCCTGACAAAGATTTTGCACTTTTATATTTTAATATTCAGAAGTTTAAGGCGATTAATGATTTATATGGTTATGCAGCAGGAGATACGGTGTTACATCAGGCTGTTAATACTTTACAGACTTCATTTTTGAAACCGCTTGCAATATCAAGGATAGAAGCAGACCGATTTGTTGTGCTGGTTGATAAGAACAATCTGGATTTTGAAAAGCTCACATTAATACTTCATCGTGTTTATGATAAAGATGGGATGAAAGTAGATATATATGTAAGATGTGGCATTTATTATATACCGAAAGACACGGATTTGAGTGTTTCTGATATGTGTGACAGGGCAAAGCTTGCAAAATTATATATACCTAATCAGTATGTACAGCCGTATGCTATATTTAATGAAGACATGAAATATGATTATGAGCAAAGAAGTCTTGCTCTGATTCAGCTGGATGATGCTATAAAAAATAGTGAGATAAAAGTGTTTTATCAGCCTATATATGATGCAAAAACGAAGCAGATAGCATCGGCGGAAGCTCTTGTACGCTGGGTTTCACCAAAAGGCGTAATACTACCGGGTAAATTTATTCCTGCACTTGAAGAAAGCGGGCACATAACAAAGCTTGATACATATGTACATAAAAGTGTCCGTAGATTTATGGAAAATAGATATAAAAACGGAAAAAAGATTGTTCGTGTCGCAGTCAATTTATCAAGAATGGATCTGATGGATGATGAAATCATGGATTTGATTATTGATGATGTAAAAGATGAACACTATTCAAAACAGATGGTTAATTATGAAGTAACTGAGTCGGCATATGCAGATGTTTCCGGTAAAGGTACCAATTTTCTTATGCAGCTTCACGATAACGGTGTAAAGCTTCTTATTGATGATTTCGGAAGTGGTATGTCATCATTCAGCACATTAAGAGATTACGATTTTGATATAATAAAGCTTGATATGGGGTTTGTGCAAAAACTTGGTGAAAATAAAAAATATAATAATATAGTAATGTCAATTATTGAGCTCGCACACAGACTTGATATGAAAGTGGTCGCGGAAGGAGTGGAGACAAAAGAGCAGGCAGACTGTCTTAAAGAATATGGATGCGATTATCTTCAGGGATTTTATTTTTCAAAACCGCTGCCTGAAGAAGAATTCGCAAAACTTCTTGATTAATAATAATTATATTTGATATGATAATTTTAATGAGTAAAATACATATGTCAGATGAGTAATATAATTTACCATTTGACATATGTATATTTTTTTGTTTATAATGCCAATGGTTAGCTTAAACTAATATAACTTAGATATGCATAACAAAATTATAAATGAAAGGTATTAAAATTATTAATGAAAAACATTATAAAAAATCCAATTAAAATTCTTTGGCTTGCAGCGGCATTTATCTCAATGGCACTTGGTATGATTGGTGTTATTCTGCCGGTATTGCCAACTACGCCATTTCTTTTACTTGCTTCCTTTTGCTTTGCAAAAGGGTCAGAGCGTTTTCATAAATGGTTTACAAAAACAAAGCTTTATAAAAAGCATTTGGATAGTTTTGTGAAAAACCGTGCAATGACGCTTAAAACAAAGCTTTGTATATTGATACCTGCATCATGTATGCTTGTTCTTGCAATGATTGCAATGTCGAACATATATGGAAGAGTGTTTATTGTATTTCTTATAATATTCAAATATGTATATTTCTTTACAAAGATACAGACAATACCATCTTCAGCAAAAATAGAAACCGAATAGGGCAGAAAAGATTATTTTGTATCAAAATGTGTTGTAAACCATACGAACGAAACGCCGAATATTATACAAAGTCCATTGTTTTTGCTGGAATTATCTGACATGGTTATCTTTTCTGACTTTTTCTTCAAGTCTTGCCATAGCATTTTTAAGCATTTCTTTTGTAACTTTGTATGGGTAGTGTGCTACATCTGACATATCCGGTATTCTGTCAGTGCTTTCTTCCCATTGTTCTTTGCTGATTTCGATTTCGTCGAGTGATACAGGAAGAGAAATTGATTTGTTAAGCAGATATATTTTTTCAAATTCTTCGTCTTGTCCATCAACAAGAAGGGCTAAAAGTACGCCGAAACCGACAATCTCACCGTGCAGATGATTTTTTTCGATTACAGGATATGATGTCAGTGCGTAAAATATTGCATGTGCGAGACCACTGTTGTAATCGGGCGTGTAATCCTTTGTCAGGAAAATAGACGCAATGCCTGTGGTTACGACAATGGCAAGTATTACCTGTTCAACTTCATATGTACATAGTCCTTTTTTGTGGTCTTCGTATGCTTTTGCACCATATTCAAGGAGCGGTTTCTGGCACATAACACTTATAGAAACACCAAGTGCCGTAAAATGTTCAAGACGTTCGTCCCTTGATGAAATACAAGCTTCGTAATATTTGGCGTATGTGTCACCGATACCTGCCCACATATAGCGGACAGGGGCTTTTGCAATGATTTCGGTATCAATAAAAGCGTGCATTGCAGGGCGGACAAAAAAGTTAGGCTTTAAAAAAGTTCCGTCACTATTATACATAATTGAGACAGATGTACAAGCAGCACAATTTGATGCAATTGTAGGAAATGTAAATACAGGTTTGTCATCCGTTATGCATAGGCATTTTACTGTATCAAGTGCTTTGCCGCCGCCTACACCAAATACCATGTCAGCTTTGCTATATAGAGGTAATGCACGAAGTATATCAACAGTTTTGTATGTACAGTCATTTCCATAAAGTTCGACACCGATAATTTCAAGTGCTGTGTGAGATACAGCTTCTTTAATTTTGTCAAGTGCAGCTGCAAGAGCCTTTTTTCCACCGATTATAAGAACCGTTCTGCCAAATTTGAAATTTTTTTAAATTGTGTATTTTTGAGCAATTTTATCTATATTTTCAGAAAATGTAATATATTACAAAAATTTTATTGTTTCCTATTGTAAAAATAAACATGTGTATGATATTATCAAATTAATTTATATATTGTTTTGGTAAATGATAATTGAATATGAGGTGATGCGAATGAAAAGAATTAAATCATTTTTTAAAATATTGGGTATGCTTGTTTTATGTGCTTCGTTTACAGGCTGCGGCATGAACGGCAATATTGATGATTATGCGGTTAATATGGGCTATGGTGATTCCGATACGGTAAAAAGCTCTTCGGGAGTATCAAAGGACAGCATAAAGGTTGGGGTAATTCATTTGTCTGATCCCGCCGATGGCAGCGGATATACATATACTCATGATATTGGGATTATGGGTATGCAGCAAAATCTCGGATTGTCGGACAGTCAGATTATAAGAAAGATTAATGTTAATGATTCGGACAAGGATGCTACGAGAAAAGCGATAAAAGAATGTATCGACGAGGGCTGTAACATAATATTTTCAACAAGCTGGGGCTATATGGAGACAACGGCACAGATGGCAGAAGAATATCCTGATGTTTATTTTTCTCACGGCACGGGTTACATGAGCAACGGAAAGAATTTTAACAATTATTTCGGAAGAATATATCAGCCGAGATATCTTAGCGGAATAGTTGCGGGAATGAATACAAAGACGAATAAAATCGGTTATGTTGCCGCAATGGGTTCGGAAAATTCAGAGGTTACAGGTGGAATTGATGCTTTTGCATTGGGCGTTTATTCTGTGAATCCTTCAGCTCAGATATATGTAAAGGTGACAAACAGTTGGTATGATCCAGCAGCTGAGAAAGCTGCGGCATCTACGCTTCTTAACATGAACTGCGATGTTATAGCACAGCATTGTGATACCACATATCCGCAGCTTCTTGCACAGCAGAAAAATGTATATAGTATAGGATACAATTCCGACATGAGTAAAGATGCACCCGATGCCTGCCTTTGCAGCGTTATATGGAACTGGAGTGCATATTATACGGCGGCTGTACAGAGTGTTATTGACGGAACGTGGGACGGAAGCAATTATTACGGCGGTATGAATGAAAATATTGTCGGCATAACACAGCTTGCTGATTTCTGCAAATCGGGAACACAGCAAAAGGTTGATGAGGCAAAGAAGGATATTATATCGGGAAAACTCGGAATATTTGACGGAGTTATAGAGACCAATACGGGAACGACAGTCGGAGAGAGCGGAAAAACACTCAAAGATTCGGATATTACGGGAAATATTAACTGGTATTTCAAAACTGTGACATTAGTACAGTAAGAGAATAATGGGAGGAATATAGCATGAATCTTAAAAAGAAAATATTGGCGGTTACAATCATTCCTGTACTTGTTTTGGGCATGGTTTCCATAATCCTTACTGTAACTATGGTAAAAAGTTCTGTTATGGAACAGGTTGAGGAAGCTTTAAAAGGAACGGCATCGTCTACTTTGGCGGCATATGACCAAAATGCGGGAGATTACATTGTAACCACAAGCGGAGATATATGGAAAGGAAGTTACAATGTATCCAAGTCGGAAAATCTAGTTGACAGAATAAAAGAAAATACAGGTATGGACGTTACATTTTTCTACGGAACAAAAAGAGTGATGACATCGGCACTTGACGCAAATGGGGAAAGAATTCTTGGTTCGCCTGCGGGAGATGTCATAACGCAGAAGGTGTTAAATGATGGAGAAGAATATTTTACAAGCCGTGTTTCGCTGGATGGAGTTATGAATTATGGCTATTATATGCCTGTATATCAGAACGGAAGCAATGATGAGATAATCGGAATGGTGTTTGTCGGAACAAACAAGGCGGACAAGGACGCTGTTTTAAACAGAATTATTGCAATGATATGCACCGCTGTTGTCATTGTTATGGCTATATGTATCGGCATAAGCATGAAGATTGCATATTCTATAAGTTCAGATATAAAGAGAAGTGTAGGAATCGTAGAAAAGGTTGCGGGAGGCAGTCTTAATATAGACATTGAGAAAAAGATGTTAAACCGCAAAGATGAAATAGGTGATTTGGCACGAGGTACAGTATCGCTTAGCAATGCGATGAACTCGGTGATTAACGAAATATCGAATAATTCAAAGCTTTTGCTTGAAACTTCGGGTGTTCTCGGTGAGGCGGCGGACAATACCGACAAGACAATGAATGAAGTCAGTGCAACCGTTAGTCAGATGGTTGAAAATTCAACAATACAGTCAACCAATTCCAAAGCTGCGTTTGACCATATGAAGATCATGGAAAACAACATCAGCGAAACTACATCAGAGGCGTCTCTTCTCAGCGAATCAGCCGTGTCTATGCAGGAGTCAGGAACAAAGGTTTCTGAGACACTTTTTAAGTTGTGTAATATCAATGACAATGTAAAAAATATAATTGAAGAAGTAAAAGAACAGACAAATCGCACAAATGAATCCGTAAACAAAATTAATTCGGCAATCTCATTTATTTCGGCTGTTGCGGAAGAGACTAATCTTTTGAGCCTTAATGCGTCTATAGAGGCGGCAAGAGCAGGTGAAGCCGGAAAAGGCTTTGCGGTTGTTGCACAGCAGATAAAGAAGCTTGCGGAGCAGTCTAATGATTCAAGTAAGCAGATTGACGATATAACAAAGGTTCTTATGCAGGATTCGTATAAATCTGTTGAGATTATGCAGAAAATGCAGGATATAGTTGCAAGTCAGAGCGAAAGCATGGAAGAGACCCGTATTATTGTGGGACAGGTTCTTAATGATATACGCAGTTCAAAGGACAGCATAGAATTAATAATGAACAGTACGGTTAAACTTGAAGATTCAAGAAATAAGGTGTCTGGTGCTGTTGAAGAACTTGCAGAAATTGCGGGACAAAATATGGAAAGTACCCGGAGAACATTTGAGGAGACGCAGAAGGTTACAGATACGTTCAAGGAAGTTTATTCAGGAGCCGTCAAGCTTAGGGAGATTGCTGACAAGCTAGCTGAGAGTGTGTCATATTTTAAGATGTAATAAAAACTGCTTACAGTTCATAAGGCAGATTATTATAGTGATACGTTATTATATTGAAATTAAAACTTTAAATTAATAATATTAAAAATTAATATAAGATATGTTGCATTTTCTCATATCAGGTGTTAGTATAATTAACTGCTGCGTAGATTTGGCGTGATTTAAAGGCCGGATTACGTGCAAAAACTAAAGTTAATTATACCTGATATGAGGAAATTTTTTATGAGTGGAATAAAAACAGAAAATACGTCCTGTGGAATGGATATGACAAGCGGTTCTTTGTGGAAAAAGATAGTTCTTTTCAGTATACCGCTTATGATGTCGCAGGTTCTTGAGGTTCTTTTTAATATGTCCGATGTGGCAGTTGTCGGTAAATTTGCAAGCTATGAGGCACTTGGGGCGGTTGGTTCGACTACAATTCTGGTAACGCTTTTTACAGGATTTCTTATAGGAATGGGTTGTGGTGTCAATGTAATAGTGGCAAGGCAGCTTGGTGCAAGACAGCACAAAGATTTGAAAGATACAATTCAAACAGCATTTATTCTGTGCCTGATTGTTGGAATTATTGTAAGCATTATATGTATTTCATGTGCACATTTATTGCTGAATCTATTAAATACAAAAGAAGAACTTATAGACGGTGCGATGCTTTATTTCAGAATATATGCACTTGGTATGCCTGCCATGGCAGTATACAACTTCGGTAATGCTGTTATGAGTGCCGGAGGAGATACAAAGCGTCCGTTACTCTATCTTTTTATAGCAGGAATAGTAAATGTATGCCTTAATCTTATATTTGTTATCGGATTTCGTCTGGCAGAACAGGGTGTAGCAATGGCTAGTATTATTTCGCAGTATATTTCAGCTACACTTATTATGACTAATCTTTTGCGAAGAAATGATGTGTGCAAGCTTCGTCTTTCGCAGGTAAGAATAAACAAGAATGCAGCAAAAGCGATTCTTATGCTTGGAATCCCGGCAGGAATCCAGAACGCAATATTTGCGATTGCAAACCTTTTTATCCAGAAAGGTGTGAATTCATTTGATTCTGTTATGGTTTCGGGCAATTCCGCAGCTGCCAATTTTGATGCACTTATATATAATGTGATGTCAGCGTTTTATACAGCGTGTTCAAGTTTTATGGGGCAGAACATGGGTGCCGGAAATAAAAAGAGAATGCTTCACAGCTATTTTATAAGCATTGCATATTCATTTTGTGCGGCAGGAATTCTTGGAACTGTACTTTTTGTGTTTGGACGCCAGTTGTTGTCGTTGTTTACTAGTGAGCCGGCTGTTATAGACGCCGGGATGGCAAGAATAAAGATTATGGCTTTTTCGTATGCGGTATCTGCATTTATGGATGCATCAATTGCTGCATCGAGGGGTATAGGAAAGAGTGTTGGACCTACAATTATTGTTATAAGCGGTTCGTGTGTATTCAGGGTTGCATGGGTATATACAATATTTGCATATTTTCACTCTATACCTTCATTGTACCTTGTTTATGTATTTTCGTGGACAATTACAGCTATAGCAGAAATAGCATATTTTGCATACAGTTTCAAACATTTGAATGTAAGGGGAAGATATTAGTAAAGATTTAATGAGAGTTTTTGTGAAAAACTAACAAAAAAATATAATAATCAGTAAAATCCATTGACGCATTTATAATATAAGTGTATTATTTGTACATACTTTAATAAAACACATACGCAAAAGTCTTTCATTTTTCTTATGGGTATTTTTAGTTATTAGTTCACTGCGTGTTTTATTAATGGTAAGCGTGATAATGAAAGGAAGTGTGTGGTTAAAAATATAATTTAGTAAAATGTTCGGAGGGTTTTATGCGATTTAACAAATTATTTAGAAAGGTATTTGCGGCAGTTTCTGCGGTTACTTTGATTGTATCGGGGATGCCTGTAGGATTAGGCGTTACGGCATTTGCAGCAGATACACAGACACGAAAAATTACGTATTCGTTTTCAGCGAATTCGAGTAAGAAAGCACCTGCAGCAGGGAAAATTCTTGATGGAACAGCCGGTGAGTCCGGCGGTATTTTGTATGTGTCACAGGATGCGGGAAACAGTGGCGTTACATATGATAGTGACAAACTTCGTTTCAGACAGGGAAGCGTACTATATCTCCCGGTAAAAGATGACACAACAAAAGTAAAATATGAGCAGTTATGTTCAAATGCTGCAACTGACAGACCTGTATATATCGGCAGTGCTGACAGCGGATATTCTGTTCAGATGAAGACAACAACACAGTCTGTAACAGTGGATGATATTACAGGTTATATTGTTGAAAAAGAAGGGCAGAAGTATCTTCCTGTTATATCAGGCGGAGATGTTAAGATCAGAACAATGGCTTTGACAGAATATAATCCGATTATAAATGTCACAGTTACAGGTACAGTGGCAAATGCAGCAGAAAATGGAATTACAGAGATTAAGTTTGACAGTCTTACAGACAGTTCTGCAAAGACGGTTACTGCACAGGTTGACAGCAACGGCAGGTATTCCGTTGTATTAAAGAGAGTAAACGGCAGTGCCAAGTACGAAGTATCAATAAGTGCTGTAGGATTTAAGATTAATGATACCGATAACGGCAATATTCTCGAACTTACAGGTGAAGATGCTACGGCTGTTAAAGACTTTGAAGCAGTTGCCGATGCAGTTGCAACAGTTTCAGGAAGTATTATGGGAATTCCGGCAGATGCTGTAAAAGGAACAGTTTCAGTTAAATTTGTACCTGATAATTCAAAGCTTTCAACGATTGAGGTTGATGTAAAAGCACAGACAGACGGTTCTTACAGTTTTTCAAATGTAAGTATTAATTCGAGCTCAAACTATTCAGTAGTATTAGGCGGTGTTGACGATTATGAAGTTACAGAAAAGTTAAACAAGGCAGCAGGAGATTATACAGATGTAAAAATCGCTGCAACACAGAGAGCAAAGGTTAATGTTTCAGGTAAGTTCGTAACATCAGATGACAAAGCTTCAGATGTTACAAAGATTACATTTACAAACAAATCAGACAGTAGCTATTCTTATTCATTTGATGTAACAGGTGACGGATACAAAGCACAGTTAAGAGCAGGCGAGTACGAAACATCAGTTGTATCTGAAAAGTATACCGCATATGACCATGTAAGTGTCGGCAGTGCAGATGTTTTGAATGATGTTTATCTTGAAACAGAAGCAGATACATCACCTGTTGAATATCAGGCTGAGGTAAAAGTGGGTAAGGGCCAGCAGTTTGAGACTATAACAGATGCAGTTAAGTATATAGGCAGAATGACAAGAACAACAGAGAGAGTAACAATTACTCTTACAGATGCTTTATACAGAGAGCAGGTTATGGTTGATACTCCTTATGTTACTATTTCAAGTGAAGCAGGCTCAACAATAACATGGTATTATGGTTCAGGTTATACTTATTACAGTGCAGATATGAACGGTTATTACAGTGAAGCAAGAGCTGTTGATAAGTATGAAAAAGGCGTCGCAATTGGAATGGGGACAGGTCACTGGGGAGCAACAGTTAATGTACTTCCTACAGCTACAGCTTTCCGTTCAGAAGGTGTTATATATGAAAGTTCATTTAACAGATATATGACAACAGAAGAAGTTGCAGATGGCGTAGGCAAAGGTGGAGATAACTCTAAGGTTGACCGTTCTAAAGCAACAGATGCCGATATCAAACTTTATAAAAATAAGGAAAGAGCATGTGTTATTTTCATTGAAGCAGACCAGAGCGAATTCACGGACTGCCAGTTCTTAAGCTCACAGGATACAATGTTTACAGGAAATAATACAGAGCATACATATTTTAAGAATTGTGTCATCGAAGGTACAACAGATTATATCTGCGGTGACGGTAGTGCGGTATTCGATGGCTGTACATTAAGCATGTATGGATACGGTGACAAAGCGGCTTCAGGAAGTATCATTGTTGCGTCAAAGGCACTTTCACAGTTGGGTTATCTTTTCAACAACTGTAAAGTTGTAAAGACTTCTTATCCGGGAATTAACAAAGGTATAACAAAGACATATTTTGCAAGACCATGGAGAGCAGATTCAAAGGTTGTATTCTTAAATACAGAAGTTGAAGATGCTAATACTATCGCTCCTGCAGGATTTACTTCAATGAGTAATGTAACACCTGCAAAGGCTAAGTATTATGAATATAATACACATCTTGCAGACGGAACAAAGGTAAGCACTTCAAGTAGAGCTGCAGGCGTTAATAAGATGACTGATGAAGAAGCATCAGCAGTAAAACTTGAAGATTACTTTGAGGGTTGGACACCTGCATACTATAAATCAGGAGATGTTAAGCCGGAACCGGTTGCAGCAGACTACACAGCAGTAGATGAGGCTGTTAAGGCAGCAGAAGCCCTCAACAAAGATGATTATGAGGATTTCTCAGCAGTAACAAAGGCAATCGAAGCAGTAGACAGAACACTTACATCAGAAGAACAGGCAAAGGTAGATGCAATGGCAAAGGCAATAACAGATGCAATTAATGGTCTTGTTAAAAAGCAGCCTGTTGTTGAACCTGATGACCCAGGTAAGACAGACATCAAAGTTGACCTTGATGAAAATGAAGATGCTGCTGATTTCAAGGATGTTGCATCAGTAGGTGACGTAAAGGTTAAAGATGAAGAAGGTAAAGACCTTACAGTAAGTGAAATTAAGTTAAATGTTGAGAAAGCAGCAGCTTCAACATCTGAAAAGATTGATGCGGCTATTGCTGAAAAGAATATCAAGGGATTCAATTCAAAGAATGCGGATTATTATGATATTTCACTTAAAACAACAGACGGAAAAGTTGTTAAGCTTTCAAGCGGTAAGATTAAGATTACTATGTCATACAAGAAAGGAATCAATGCAGCAGATTACAATTTGTATGTATTCCATATGAATAACAACGGAGTTCTTGAAAGTGTAGCAGTTACAGCAGATGAAAATGGTTTTTCATTCGAGGCAGAGTCATTCAGCCCATATGCTGTAGTATACGCAGCAAAGGATTCAGGAAGCGATATAACACCGTCAACACCTGAGAATCCAGGAAATGATGAGACACCTGGTACAACAGAAACACCGGGTACAACTGTAACACCGGATTCATCAGTTTCAACAGGTGACAGTTTAGGTATGTTCATGTATATGATAATTCTTGCTGCTGCATTGGCAGGAATGGCAGGAGTAGCCGTATATGACAGAAAAAGAGCAAAATAAAAACTGTTTGTAAAAACAGGTAATAAAAACGCAAAATAACAGCACGCTATTGACAGCGTGCTGTTATTTTTGTAATATATTAGAACATCTAGAAGAAACTATTTATCAAATTTTATGAAAAGGAATGAGCATATGTTTGGAGAAACATTGCATTGCGGTGAACTTATAAAGAGACTTAACGATGCACTTGGAAGAAAGGCTAATAATACGTTGATGTGCGATGATGTCACCCTTTCGCAGATTAAGGTCCTCGCAACTATCAGCGAGGCAGCCGATGAGACGATAACGCTAAAAGAACTTGAAAAGCATTTTGAAGTTAAACAGGCAACGATGGCAGGAATTGCTGCACGTCTGGAAAAAAAGGGGATGATAGAGGGGTTTTATGATTCAAATGATAAAAGAATCAAACATGTAAAGCTCACGGCAAAAGGTGAGGAGATATGCAAGACGGCAAGAGCTTCAATGGATGAAAATGAGAGGGAACTTTTAAAGGCACTTAATGATGATGAAAAAGGACAGCTTAGAAATCTTTTGCAGAAAGTATATGACAGTATCAAGTCATGCTGACTGTAGACTTATAAGGTGAATTTAATCGAAGGGAGAATGATAAAAATATGATAAAAACATTAGCAAAATGTATTGGCAAATATAAAAAAGAATCAATTATAACGCCAATATTTACTGCAGTTGAAGTTTTTTTGGAAATTCTTATTCCATTTATAACAGCTTCAATAATTGATAAAGGAATACAGGCTGGAGATATGAGAAAGGTCGGTATTTACGGTGGAATAATGCTTGTTATAGCATTTTTGAGTCTTTTTTGTGGTATACAGGCAGGAAAGTATGCGGCGGCGGCATCAACAGGATTTGCGTGTAATCTTAGAGAGAAAATGTATGAAAATATACAGACATTTTCATTTTCTAATATTGATAAATTCAGTACAGCAGGTCTTGTAACACGTATGACAACTGATGTAACTAATGTACAGAATGCTTATCAGATGATAATAAGGATTGCTGTGAGAGCACCTCTCATGATGATTTGCAGTATTACAATGTGTGTAATAATAAGTCCGAGATTAAGTATTATATTTCTTGTTGCACTTATATTTTTAGGATTTGTACTTTTCTTTATTATATATAAAGTAACACCGGTTTTTACATCAGGTTTTGAAAAATATGATGAACTCAATGCGAGCGTTCAGGAGAATATTTCAGGAATCCGTGTTGTTAAGGCATTTGTACGTGAGGACCATGAAAAGAAAAAGTTTAATAAAGCGGCAGATAATCTTTATAAAACATTTGTTAAAGCCGAGTCATTTCTTGCATTTAACAATCCGACTATGATGCTTGTTGTATATGGATGTATTGTTGCATTGTCATGGTTTGCTTCACATTTTATTGTGTCGGGTTCAATTACAACTGGTAATCTTACATCAATGTTCAGTTACGTAATGAGCATGCTTATGGCACTTATGATGCTTTCAATGATATTTGTAATGGTTTCAATGAGTGCGGCAAGTGCAAGACGTATTTCAGAAGTTCTTAATGAAAAAGCGGACCTTGCCAATCCAGAAAAACCTTATGAAGAAGTGGAAGACGGAAGAATCGATTTTAATCATGTTAATTTTTCATACAGAAAAAACAGTACAGAGGATACTTTACATGATATTGATATTCATATTAATGCAGGTGAGACAATTGGTATTATTGGTGGTACAGGATGCGGAAAATCAAGTTTTGTGAGCCTTATAAGCCGTCTTTATGATGTTACTGAAGGTTCTGTATGTGTTGGCGGAAAAGATGTAAGAACTTATGATATGGATGCACTCCGTAATCAGGTGGCTGTAGTATTACAGAAAAATGTCCTGTTTTCAGGAACAATACTTGACAATCTCAGATGGGGTGATGACAATGCTTCATATGAAGATTGTGTTGAGGCATGTAAACAGGCATGTGCTGATGAATTTATCGAGAGAATGCCTAAGAAGTATGATACATGGATAGAACAGGGCGGTACTAATGTTTCAGGTGGTCAGAGACAGAGACTCTGTATTGCGAGAGCATTGCTTAAAAAACCAAAGGTTCTTATTCTTGATGATTCGACAAGTGCTGTAGATACTGCAACAGACGCAAAAATCAAACAGGCATTTGCCCAGAAAATTCCGGGAACAACAAAGCTTATAGTTTCGCAGAGAATTTCAAGTATTCAGGATGCCGACAGAATTATTGTTCTTGAAGATGGAAAAGTCAGTGGCTTTGATACACATGAAAATCTTATGGAAAATAACAAAGTTTACCGCGAAATCTGTGAAGTCCAGATGCAGGGCGGCGGTGATTTCGATGAATCGGCAGAATAGCGAGAATAGGAGGAAGACATGAAAAATAAAAATGAGAACAAAGAGAAGAATCCGCTTTTATTATTAAAAAGACTTCTTTCTTATATAATAAAAAATTACAAATTGGCATGTTTCATGGTGGTCGTTTGCATATTGGTTTCGGCACTTACGACATTGTGTGGAACTTTATTTATACAGAAACTTATTGATAATTATATTGTGCCGCTTACACAGATGGCAGTTCCTGATTATTCACCGCTTGCACAGGCTCTTTTAAAACTTGTAGCAATATTTGCAGTGGGTGTTTTATGTTCCTACGGATATAACAGAATTATGGTAAATGTCGGTCAGGGTACTATGAAAAAGCTCCGTACAGAGATGTTTACTAACATGGAATCACTTCCAATCAGATATTTTGATACACATGCACATGGAGATATCATGTCGGTATATACAAATGATATTGATACATTAAGACAGCTTATAAGCCAGAGTATTCCACAGGTTCTTAATTCACTTATAACACTTGTATCAACATTTGTAAGTATGATAGTTCTTGATATACCACTTACAATTGTATCTGTTATTATGGTTGCAATTATGCTTTTTGTGACATCAAAGCTTTCCGCTGCATCTGGCAGATATTTCATTGAACAGCAGAAAGATATCGGTAAAGTAAATGCTTATATTGAGGAAATGATGGAAGGGCAGAAGGTTGTTAAGGTATTCTGTCATGAGCAGGAAAGTCTTGAACAGTTTAAGCAGATTAATAACAAGTTAAGAGAAAGTGCCAACAATGCTAATAAAATTGCAAATATTACAATGCCTATCAATGGAAATATAGGAAATATAAGTTATGTTTTGTGTGCACTTGTAGGTGGTGTGCTTGCATTAAGCGGCTTTTCAGGACTTACAATTGGTACACTTGTAGCATTTCTTTCATTAAACAAGAGTTTCACACAGCCTGTAACACAGATAAGCCAGCAGGTAAGCAGTATTGTAATGGCTATGGCAGGTGCCGGCAGGGTATTTGACCTTTGTGATGAAGTACCAGAGACAGATGAAGGTGATGTTGAACTTGTAAATATATGTTATGATTCAAATGGTGAAATCCATGAAACTGAAGAACAGACAGAGATGTGGGCATGGAAAAAACCAAATGCTGCAAACAAAGATGAAATGTATACAAGACTTCAGGGTGATGTTACATTTGATGGAGTTGATTTTGGATATAATCCTGACAAAATCGTGCTTCACGATATAAAAATGTTCGCAAAACCTGGTCAGAAGCTTGCGTTTGTAGGTTCTACCGGTGCCGGAAAGACAACAATTACCAACCTTATTAACAGGTTTTATGATATACAGGATGGTAAAATCCGTTATGATGGAATTAATATTAATCATATTAAAAAAGACGATTTACGCCGAAGCCTGGGCATTGTTTTACAGGATACCAACCTTTTTACAGGCACGATTATGGACAATATCAGATATGGAAGACTCAATGCAGCTGATGAAGAATGTATAGCTGCCGCAAAGCTTGCTAATGCTGATGGATTTATAAAAAGACTTCCTGATGGTTATAACACAGTGCTTACCGGCGGTGGTGCGAACCTTAGTCAGGGACAGCGTCAGCTTCTTGCAATAGCGAGGGCGGCAGTTGCAGATCCTCCTGTTCTTATTCTTGATGAGGCGACTTCTTCTATTGATACACGTACAGAAAAACTTGTACAGCGTGGTATGGATGCACTTATGACAGGAAGAACTTCATTTGTTATCGCTCATCGTCTTTCTACGGTACGGAATGCAGACTGTATTATGGTTATGGAACAGGGAAGAATTATTGAGCGTGGTACACATGACCAGCTTATGGAAGAAAAAGGCAGATACTATCAGCTTTACACAGGAAAGTCAATCAGTGCGTAAGATTTTGATTAATTGGTATTAAATAAACATTTCAAAAACACGGGGTATAAAAATATGAAATATGCTTATATTAACGGAAAAATACTTGACGGAACCAAAGATATGCAGGTAAAAGAGGGCTTCGTCATACTTACGGACAATGATAAAATTGAGGATATTGTCAATGCAGGCACGGATTTGAATGGATATGAAAAAGTTGATTTAAAAGGCAGATATATTATGCCCGGTCTTATAAATATGCATGTTCATCTTGCAGGTAATGGTAAGCCGCAGAAAAAACAGCGTGATAATGAGAAGCTTGTAAAAATACTTATGGGAAATGCACTTATGCGTTCAATTGCATATGGTATGGTTGCCGGATTTGCAAAAACAGAGCTTATGAGCGGTGTGACAACAATAAGAACGGTTGGCGGACTTGGAAGTTTTGATACAAAATTAAGAGATGAGATTAATGCGGGAACAAAGATTGGACCTAGAATACTTGCCGCTAATGAAGGAATTTCCGTGCCTGGCGGACATATGGCTGGCTCTGTTGCTGTTGCGGCGGACAGTATAGATACAGCCTTAAAACATCTGGAGCAATCGGAAAAAGAAAAGGTTGATTTGATAAAACTTATGATTACAGGCGGCGTAATGGATGCAAAAGAAAAAGGTGTTCCGGGTGAACTGAAAATGTCTCCGGAAATGGTAAAGGCAGTCTGTGACAAGGCACATGAAAATGGCTATGTCGTTGCTGCACATGTCGAATCTCCGCAGGGGGTGCGTGTTGCTCTTGAAAATGGTGTTGACTCAATTGAACACGGTGCAAAAATTGATGATGATACAATTAAGTTATTCAAGGAAAGAAAAGCATTTCTTTGCACAACAATTTCGCCTGCACTTCCGTATGCATTGTTTGATCGTTCGATTACCAACGCAACTGAAGTTGAACAGTTTAACGGAAATGTTGTGTTTGAGGGAATAATTGCATGTGCGAAAGCAGCACTTGAAAATGATATACCTGTCGTTCTTGGCAATGATGTTGGATGTCCGTGGATTACACAGTATGATTTCTGGAGAGAATTGTATTATTTCCACAAATATACGGGAGTTTCCAATGCATTTGCACTGTATACGGCAACTGCAAGAGCTGCCGAAATGGCGGGAATCGGTGATATTACCGGTACGCTTGAAAAAGAAAAATGTGCAGATATGATTGTAACCGAGGAAAACCCGCTCGATGACCTCAGAGCATTACGACATGTAAAAATGGTTGTCGCAAGAGGAACGATTACGGAAAATCCTAAAGTTAAAATAAATAAGCGTGTCGAGACTGAACTTGATAAATTCCTATAAAAAAACCCCGCTGCGGCGGGGCTTTTTTATTCATATACTTCTCAATATTCAAATTTTTGCTTAATCCGGATATTCGCTAGTGATTCCAAAATATTCTTCAAGTGAAATCCAATTGCCATTGTTGTAAAGCTTTTCAGCAAGATCTTTGCCGACATATCTTAAATGCCATGATTCATACTGATAGCCTGTGTATGCATCCTTACCCTTAGGAAAACGTATGCAGAAGCCGTATTTATAACAGTTGTCATTGACCCATCTGCCCTCTGCGGTATCGCCGAAGCTGTCATCTATAGAATTGAGGTCAAAACAGAGCCCTGTCTGATGTTCTGAATTACCGGGTCTTGATGAATATGTATCTGCGGCAGCTTTTCCATCTCTTGCTACATAGGAATTATATAGATTTACCTGATAACTGTATGAACGGTAAGCACTTGCAATATAGATATTAAGTCCCTGTGAAGAAGCGTCAGCCTGCATCGTACGCCATGCACTCATAAGTGTTCTGTCAAGACTTGTTGTGCTTCGCTGGCTTGTTACAGGAACCTCAGGGTCCTGAGGAATAAAATCACTTGGAAGAGAGTAAGTTTTATTGGCGATAAGCACACCATCAACATATGTTATTCCATTGATAGTCTGGATTGAAAATCCTTTGGATGAGACAGACTGCGAATCAGCATACTGGCTTCCTGAATAATCAGAGCTGTTATTATCATTACCTGAATTGTTATCAGAGCCTCCATCAGAATTATTATCAGCATTGTTATCTGATGATGTGGAAGCATCCTGGGCCTCCTCAGATTTTATGTTTTCGCTGTTGTTTTCTGTTGTTGTTTTATTGTCATCAGTAGTAGTCTCAGTATTAGCCGGGACTGTTTTGTCGTTATTCTTTTTTTTACTGTTACAGCCTTTAAATGCTAGTACGAATATAATTACTAAAATTAAAACTGCAATGCCTGCTGCAAGTGTGATTTTTTGTCGTCTGACTACAGCTGCACGCTGTTTTCTTGTTAATCTGTTGTTTGCCATAGTTAATCTCCATTCTGATTTTGCCGTTGTAGTGTGGCAGTTCATAAAACAAACTCATTATTGCATTTACAAAAGAAAATATCAAGTGTTGACGTTTCAATTAAAATAAATATATTGAAATATTATGTTTTGAGTGGTATATTATTAATACATTTAAAAGAGCGAAAAATTACAATTATTTTAAATATGAATGGAGAAATACAATGCATATATCAAAAAATGCTGCGATGCAGATAGTTGATGAAATATCGCAGCTTGTAAAACAAAATATTAATCTTATGGATGAGACGGGGCATATAATTGCAAGCTGTGATAAATCAAGAATAGGCGATTTTCACTATGGAGCATACAAAATCATTACGGAATGTCTTGATGAATATTATCTTAAGAAAGATGATAAGGAAAGGGGAATGAAACAGGGAATTAACCTTCCGCTTGAACTTGATGGTGAAATTGTTGGTGTTGTCGGAATTACCGGAAGTCACGATGAGGTAATAACAGCCGGACGTCTGATAAAAAAGATGACCGAAATTCTGCTTATGGAACGCCGTGTCAGTTATCATCAGCTCATGGATAAGCGTGTAAAAAATGCTTTTTTTGAAGAATGGCTCATAAATGACGGATATAAAAACTTTGATGACCTGAGAGAACGAGGGAAATCTCTTGGGATAGATATAGACAAGCCGGGAAGAATTATTATTGTAAGTATTGATGAACTTGATGATTATAAAGATAATCAGGAAGGTCAGTCTGTAATTGCCAAATTTGAAAATAATGTTGCAGCATTTCTTAACAGAAATGGTTACAAGGCACATTTCAGAAATGCGTCAAGACAGATAATTCTTATAGATGATATGACAACAGAAAAGGTAATAGAATTTTCAAATGAACTTGCAGATTACATATATGAAAAGCAGAAACTGAATCTTAATATAGGGATTGCAGGGAAAAGTGATGATATGCATGAGGCATACATCCAGGCACATAGGGCGTGGAATGCAGCAGCAGCTGAACATGAAAAGATTATCTGCTATGAGGATATGAGTCTGGAACTGCTTGTTAACTGTATTCCTGCCAAAATTAAGCTTGAATATATTACCAAGCTTTTCAAGAATTCATCTGTTGATGAAGTAAAAGAATATATGTCACTCCTGAAGGCTTATTATAAAGAGCAGGGATCTATTCAGGCGGTATCTGATAGTCTTTATATACATAAGAATACATTGCAGTACAGGATTGGCAAATTGAAGGAACTGACCGGATATGATGTCAGAAAACCATCCGAAAATCCGGCATTATATATGGCATATCTTATTATGCAGGATATAGAAATGGAAAAAAGTGAAACATATGCTTTGTTACATGAAACAAAATAATTTAAATAATTATGTTACGTGTAACATGTGAAAAGATTTGCTTCCGTGATATGATTGCACCATAGACAGTACGAGCTATTGTACAAATCGTATAAAAAATAACGAAAAGGGGTGTTTATTATGTCAGGAATAGCATTAATTATTGTCTTTATTTTAGCTATCATAGTCATGATAGTAGCAATTTCAAAGTTTAAGGTTCATCCTTTCCTTGCTATCATGGCTGTATCACTTATTCTTGCTATAATTGCAGGAATTCCATTTGTTGATACAGTCACGGCAGACGGAAAGAAGATTTCCGGAATTCCAACAGTAATCGGAGCAGGATTTTCGGGAACATTCAGCAGCATCGGTATTGTAATTATTCTTGGTGCACTTATCGGTTCAGTTCTCGAAAAGACAGGTGCAGCATTAAAGCTTGCAGATATGGTAATTAAAGTTGTTGGTAAGAAGAGACCTGAACTTGCTATTGAACTTATGGGATGGGTTGTTTCAATCCCTGTTTTCTGTGATAGCGGTTTTGTTATTTTGAATCCAATCAGAAAGGCTCTTGTAAAGAGAACAGCAGTATCAAGTGTAGCTATGACAGTTGCTTTGTCAGCAGGTCTTTATATTTCACATGTATTTATTCCACCAACACCTGGTCCGATTGCAGCAGCAAGTACACTTGGTGTAGGCGATAATCTTTTACTTGTAATGGGACTTGGTGTTGTATGTTCTATATTCCCTCTTATTGCAGGTCTTATTTATGCAAAGTTTATCGGTAAGAAAGTAAAGAGTGCAGACGAGACAGGCGATAATGCAGAAGCAGCAAAAACATATGAAGAACTTGTTGCAGAATATGGCAAACTTCCTAATGGATTTAATGCACTTGCTCCAATTCTTGTTCCAATTATACTTATGGCACTTGGCTCAATTTCATCTATGGCCGGCTGGACAGGAGCACTTGATATCGCCTGCCAGTTCTTAGGAAAGCCAATTATTGCCCTTGCAGTTGGTACAATATTTGCAGTAATCCAGCTTGCAACTGCTCATAAGATGAGTGATTTTTATAACATTACTAATGAGACATTAAAAACTGTTGGTCCTATTCTTTTTGTAACAGCAGCAGGTGGTGTTCTTGGTAAAGTTATTTCTTCAACATCAATGGTAAGCTATATAACACAGCATGCAGAAGTGCTTTCGGCAGTAGGTATATTCTTCCCGTTCATACTTGCAGCAATATTAAAGAGTGCACAGGGTTCATCAACAGTTGCTATTACAACAACAGCAGGTATACTTGCTCCGCTTCTTCCTGTACTCGGACTTGCAACACCTGTAAAGTCAGTACTTTGTGTAATGGCTATTGGTGCTGGTGCCATGACAGTATCACATGCTAACGATTCATATTTCTGGGTTGTTACTAACTTTGGTGATATGACACCTGAACAGGGATATAAGACGCAGACAGTATGTACATTAATCATGGGTATTGCATCTATGGTTGAGATATTCATACTTTCATTATTCTTATAATTAAAATGCTGTTAAAATGATATAAAATCAGGAGGATTTATATGGTTATTGGGTTTATCGGACTTGGAATAATGGGGAAACCAATGGCGAAGAATCTTTGTAAAGCAGGATATTCATTAATTGTTAATGACCATCATATAGAAAATATTAATGAACTTGAAAAATGTGGTGCAGAAAGCGGAACATTAGAATATATTGCGAAAAACAGTGATGTTGTTATTACAATGCTTCCAAACAGCCCACAGGTAAAAGAAGTAATTCTTGGTGAAAATGGTGTAGCCCGGTATATGAAATCAGGTACATGTTTTATAGATATGAGTTCAATAAATCCGGTTGACAGCAGATATATTGGAAAAATTTTGAAAGAGAAAGAAATTGAAATGCTTGACGCTCCCGTATCCGGTGGAGAACCAAAAGCCATAGATGGAACAGTTGCATTTATGGTTGGCGGAGATGAGAATACATTTGAAAAATATAAAGAAATACTTTTTAAAATGGGTTCATCTGTAACCAGATGCGGTGAGCTTGGAGCAGGAAATACAACTAAACTTGCTAATCAGATAATTGTAGCAGGTAATATACAGGCAGTGTCAGAAGCATTTATTCTGGCAAAAAAGGCCGGTGTTAATCCTGAGTGTGTCTTTGAGGCAATAAAAGGCGGACTTGCTGGTTCTACAGTAATGAATGCAAAAGTGCCTATGATGATTAATGATGATGTAAAGCCGGGATTCAGGGTTGATTTACACATCAAAGATTTGAATAATGCTTTGGAATGTGCACACAGTGTTGGTGCTGTTGTTCCAATGACATCACAGATTCAGGAGATAATGCAATATCTTCATAATAATGGAGACGGAAGCAGTGACCACAGTGCAATAATTCATTATTATGAAAAACTGGCAGATATCAAACTTTAATATTTGTATTTCGATAAAAACCAGAAAAGTCTGGTATATAATAGAAAATCAGACGGAAAGGGGAAACATATGAATTATGAATTAAAAAAGGTTGCAGATAATATAATAGATGCAGCAATAAAAGCTGTTCTGCCGGATAAAGCAGTAATAAGAGCACTTGAGAATAAAGAATTTCCCGGCAGGGTAATTCTTGTTTCAGTAGGAAAAGCAGCATGGCAGATGGCAAATGCTGCATCAGAATATTTGGGCGATAGAATAGATAAAGGTATTGTTATAACAAAATATGGACATGTCAAAGGTGAGATAGAAAATGTGACATGTTTTGAAGCAGGACATCCTGTGCCTGATGACAATTCCTTTAAGGCAACACAGAAAGTCCTTGATATGGTTTCTGATTTAAAAAGTAATGATACTGTTCTTTTCCTTCTTTCAGGAGGTGGAAGTGCATTGTTTGAAAAACCACAGATTTCAGGTGATGAGCTCTCAGACATAACTAACCAGCTTCTTTCCTGTGGTGCAGACATTGTGGAGATAAATACTATAAGAAAACGTTTATCTATGGTAAAAGGCGGAAGATTTGCAAAAATATGTGAACCGGCACATGTATATTCAATTGTGCTTTCAGACATACTTGGAGATCCTCTCGATATGATTGCTTCCGGACCGGCGTGTCCTGATTCTACTACATGTGAGGATGCAAAAAAAATTGTAAATAAATATAACCTGAAGCTTTCACCGGATGCTGAAAAGCTTATGGAGGTTGAAACACCAAAAAAACTGGATAATGTTACGACATTGATTAATGGTAGTGTAAGAGAACTTTGTAATGCAGCGGCAAAAGAATGTGAAAAACATGGTTTTGAGTCAGTAATTCTTACAGACCAGCTTTGCTGTCAGGCGAAGGAAGCAGGAAGTTTTCTTGCCTCTATAGCAAAAACACATTGCCATGGTAATAAAAAGACAGCCTATATTGCCGGTGGCGAGACAGTTGTTAATCTCACCGGACATGGCAAAGGCGGAAGAAATCAGGAGATTGCACTGTCAGCAGCCAGTGGAATTGAAGGTATTAAAAATGCTGCCATATTCAGTATCGGAAGCGACGGAACTGATGGTCCGACAGATGCCGCTGGAGGATATGCTGATGCTGATACTGCGGGAGAACTCAGAAAGAAAGGCATTAATATATTTGATGTTCTCAGACAAAATGATGCATATAATGCGTTAAAAGAAACAGGCGGACTTATTATAACTGGTCCGACCGGAACAAATGTTAATGATGTTGCTGTGCTTCTTATTGATTGCGATTGATAGTTAATAAGAAGAAGCGGTAATATTCATATAAAAGTACCTTCCATCCTATTTGCAGGACTGCCACACTAAGTGATTGGTTTGGCAGTCCTTTTTTATTTACGCGTGTAACGAGCCAAAGTCCGTGCTTGCACGAGACCTTGGCGAGTGCCGCGATAACTTGAGAAACCCGCGGAGCGTGTTTCTCATAGTTTATTAGGACCGAAGTATATAATTGAATTTAATATGTGTAAAAATGCCAACATGATTTGCTTTTAAAAAATTATCGGGATATAATTAAATAAAATTAACGTGAATATAAATATTGATTTATAGAGGAGGTACAATTTTATGGTGAAAAATTTTGGACAGTTATCATCAGGGGAAACAGCACATCTTTACAGTTTAATGACAGATATGTTAAGGATTTGTGTCACTGATTTTGGCGGAACACTTGTGAGTGTGGAAGTTAAGGATAAATCAGGCGAATTTGTTGACATAACGCTTGGTTATGATGATGTTGCAGGTTATGAAAATGACAATGACTGTTTTGGGTTTAATATCGGAAGAAATGCAAACAGAATTTCCAATGCACAATTTACCTTAAATAATATTAAATATGTACTTGCAAAAAATGATGGGGAAAATAATCTGCATAGCGGGCCACATCTTTTTTCAAAAAGAATGTGGCATGTAACAGAATACAGGGATGATTCAATTATATTTGAAATTGAGAGCCTGCATCTTGACCAGGGATTTCCCGGAAATGCAAAGTTTTATATTATATACAGAATAACAGACAGTAATTCATTTGAGATTGAGTATAATGCAGTTTCTGATATGGATACAGTAATTAATATGACAAATCACAGTTATTTTAATCTTAATGGAGAGGGAAGTGGAAGTATTGTTAATCATAAGACCGTTATACATGCAGTTTCTTTTACACCATTAAAAGCCGGTGCAATTCCTACAGGAGAAGTTCGTGCAGTTGATAAAACACCTATGGATTTTAGAAAAATAAAAAGAATAGGTGATGATATTAATTCAGAATATGAGCAGATTAAGATTGCGGGAGGTTACGACCATAACTGGGTGATTGACCACCATGATTCACAGAATCTGGCTGAATGTGTGGAAGTTTACGGAGACAAAACCGGTATTGCTATGAAGATAAGCTCGGATTATCCTGGAATTCAGATGTATACAGGCAATTATATTGGAAATGTAAAAGGAAAACACGGACACATATACGCACCCCGTGACGGGGTATGTTTTGAGCCGCAGTATTTTCCGGACGCAGTCAACAGACCGGAGTTTGAAAGTTCTGTATGTAAGGCGGGTCAGAAATTTGATAAAAAAATAAAGTATGTTTTTTTTAATGAGAAATATTGCTAATATTTGTATTTTGAATTATATTGTTCATTGAAAGATTTATTAATAAATGGAGGATTTATGAAAAAAATTAGCGAACTTATGCCGGAGGCATATGATTTTAATGGAAAGCTTCCATTGAAGCAGGCAATACCACTTGGACTTCAGCATGTTATGGCGATGTTTGTTGGTAATCTTACACCGCTTCTTATTATAACCGGTGCATGCGGGATTGGTGCAGGAAGTGAATATGCATCTGTTCAGGTTGCACTTTTACAGAATGCGATGATTATAGCCGGTATTGTAACACTTATTCAGTTATTTGCAATTGGACCAATAGGTGGAAAAGTACCTATTATTATGGGTACAAGTTCCGGATTTATAGGAGTATTCAGCAGTGTAACTAAAATTATGGGCGGTGGAGTATTAGCTTATGGAGCACTGATGGGGGCATCTATTATAGGAGGCTTGTTTGAGACTGTACTTGGAGCATTTATTAAACCTTTGAGAAGATTTTTTCCATCAGTAGTGACAGGAACTGTAGTTTTATCTATAGGTTTGTCACTTATATCAGTTGGTATTAATTCTTTTGGAGGTGGAAATTCAGCTAAAGATTTTGGCTCTTTGGAAAATCTTTTTCTGGCTTTTGTTGTCCTTGTAGTGATATTGTTTTTTAAACATTGGACGAAAGGATATATTAGTTCATCAGCTATACTTATTGGAATTATAGTTGGTTATATTGTTGCATTTATTATGGGATTAGTTCTTCCACATACAGCAGTTTCTGCTGATGGAGTAGAATATACAAAGTCATGGGTGCTTAACTGGAACAAAGTTGCAGAGGCAAAATGGATTGCAATTCCAAAGTTTATGCCGATAAAACCTGTATTTGACCTGAGAGCAATTTTGCCGGTGCTTGTTATGTTTGTTGTTACAGCAGTAGAAACAGTTGGTGATATTTCGGGTGTTATGGAAGGTGGAATGCAAAGAGAAGCAACAGACAAGGAACTTTCAGGCGGTGTTATGTGTGATGGTATCGGTTCAACTCTGGCAGCATTGTTTGGTGTTCTTCCTAATACATCATTTAGCCAGAATGTTGGTCTTGTTGCAATGACAAAGGTTGTTAACAGAATAGCACTTGCTTCAGGAGCTGTTTTTCTTATACTTTGTGGACTTATTCCAAAACTTGGTGCATTAATTTCAATTATGCCTCAGTCTGTACTTGGAGGTGCTGCAGTTATGATGTTCTCATCAATTATAGTAAGCGGTATTCAGCTTATAACTAAAGAACCTCTAAATGCAAGAAGACTTTCTATAGTTTCAGTTGCACTTGGAGTAGGTTATGGTATGGGAGTCAGTCCGGCAATTCTTTCACATACACCACAGGCAGTCCAGCTTATATTTGGTGAATCTGGTATTGTTCCGGCAGCATTTGTTGCAATAATACTTAATGTGATATTGCCGAAAGACGAATAATATCATTCGGTGTGTCAATATCATATAATTCATATTTATCCTGTGCAGGAACAGCAATGACCTGTGCAGGATATTTTTTAATAAGAAATCCGCCACCTTTGTGTTCTGGGAGATTTAAAAGTTCGTTAAAATAATGAGATGGAAATATACATGGAGAGCCGGCATTTCCGTTAAAACTAAGTCTGCATATTTTATCATTATGATAAACAAATAAAAGACAAAGAAGTTGTAGGCTTGTTCTTTTTATTAATGGTTGATCTGCTGGCAGAAATAAAATTCCACCAGAATATGAATTATTAATAATATGTGTCACGCCGATACGTATCATGTCATTTCTGTATGGCATATCATGTTTTATAAAATGTATATTTTCATGTCTGCATATATCGGCTACATCGTTGTGGCGTGTCACAACAATACGGTCTTTAAAATTTACAAAGCGGCTTTCTGATATAGCATTTTCAATAAGCGTTTTTCCATTAAAGTCAGCAGTCAGCTTATTATGACCAAATCTTTTTGACATGCCTGAGGCCATGATAATGCATGAGAGGTTATTGAATATAGTGTCTATATCTATAAGAAGTACATCTTTTCGTGAACGTATTTTGTCAAGAAAAGATGTTGACTGTTTCCTTATTATAGCTAATACATGTGAACTGTTCAGAAGTTCAAATATAGAAGTCTGGAATTGAATGCAGGAACTTTCAAGATATCCGAGTTCATCAATAACAAAAAATCTATTATTTGAATTGTCAATGTGTGAACGGATAGCCGGTATGGCACATTTAAGAAAACCTTCTTGTACGGCTTTCATGTTATTGCCTTTTGATAAAGAATCAGGGTTTGCGGTTAGTGGAGTGCCTATTGTATATTCACGTGCATTTTCAATAAGATTAGATTTTATAACTACTTCAGGTTTCATGGTTTTGTAACTTCGCAAAAAATCAAAATTTTCATTTAAAAGCTCGCATAAATTATTTAAAAGAGTTGATTTGCCACTGCCCTTGCAACCTGTAATAAAAAGATGTTTCTTGCCAGTTATATTGTAAAAATTAAGGACCGCTGAAGCATCCATATAAAAATTATTCATAATAATCCCATCCTTTATAATGAAAGAACTGTTTTGTGTAATCTACCGTTAGCATCGGCACATTCTACTACATTAATATTACTATATAAAAATGACATTTTTTCATTGATTTCTGTAATATTTGCTGTATGGACATCAATATCAGATATGATTTTTCCGTTTTTCATAAGAAATATTACATCGCTGTATTCAAGTGCCAGTTCAGGACTGTGGATACACATTATTACACATTTATTATTTCTTGAAATATGAGTTATATGCTTCATAAGCATATGTCGATTTGCAAAATCAAGAGCACTGTCGGGTTCATCAAGAAGCAGAAGAGGAGTATCTTCTATAAGCGTTCTTGCAAGTATGCATAACTGTTTCTGCCCTTCACTTAGAGTTAAAAAATCAGTGTTGTATAAACCGGCAAGCCCTACAGAATCGATAGCTTTATCAACCTTCTGTCTCATATTACTGCTGTATGATTCAAATATCCGAAGATGTGGATTAAATCCTAAAAGACATACTTCTCTTACCGTCATACTTATATTTATTCCGGTTTTCTGCGGTATATAGCTTATTAACCGGGCTCTTTTTTTTACTGACATTTTTTCCAGTGTTTTTCCGTTAAGTCTGCATATGCCATTGTGACCGGTAAGATTCATAACAGCTTTCATAAGGGAAGTTTTGCCACATCCATTATTTCCGATAATAGCATAAATATGTCCGGAATGTGCATTAAAGCTTACATTTTCAACAGCACATTTATGACCATAGTATACAGATACATCTGATATATCAAGTGTTGGAACGATTAAATCAGGCATTACAAATCCTCCTTTTTGTTTGATTTTATAAGAAGAATTATAAGCAGCGGTGCCCCAATAACAGATGTAAATATACTTACAGGAAGTTCGGATGATGATAAACTTCTTGCAAAAATATCTGAAAGAGTCATTATAATAGTGCCGGCAAAACCGCTTGAAATGTATGTGAAACGGTCATTTCTTCCAGTGAGCAGTCTGGCAATATGTGGGGCTATAAGACCGATAAAACTTATGAGACCGGTTACACATATTATTGATGAAACTATTAACGTCGCTGTAATCAGTATAATGAATCTGAATATTGTGACATTTACACCTAAAGAAGCTGCTTCATCTTCATTGATAGATAGTATTAGAATTTGCCTGTATAGTAAAAGTATAATAAAGAAACCAATAAATGTTATAAAAAAGGGAATAGCAATACTGTCGATAGATATACCATTGAGACTTCCCATAATCCAGTATTCTATGGATGCAAGCTGTTTTTCCGGGTCAGCAGCAAGTTTTAAAAACATAAGAATTGTCTGTGCAACAGAGTGGATTGCAATACCTGTAAGTATTATGGTGTATCTGTTTTTTCCCGGAACTGCATATGCTGTAAGAAGTGTAATCGAAAGTGCAATTAGACCTCCTGCAAATGCACATATTGAAATAAATGGTGCTGAAGCTGAAACTGCAACGATAGCAAATGCTGCACCGGCACTTGCCCCGGATGAAACACCTGCAATATCAGGCGATGCAAGAGGATTTTTAAATACCAGCTGGTAAACATAACCGGCAATTGAGAGACCAAATCCACCAATAATTCCCATAATTACACGTGGTAAGCGGAGACGGAAAAACACCATAAGCATCATTTTATCGCCGTCCAGTAATCCTTTTATTGTAAGTGGATATTGTCCTGTAAAAACTGACCATATGGATACTGCAATAAGAAGCAGTATCCATATAACAGATAAAAATATAATTTTGTTTTTGTAGTTAGTGATTTTTAACATAAATCATTCCCGTATTATTTTGAAGGTGTAAATCCATAGAAATTTTTATAAAATTCTGTTACGCATGATTCGTAGAAATCTTTTGTTATTTTATCAGGATGAAGGATATGTGCAATATAAATACTGCCGAGAAAACTTCCAGGTACTGGAGAGTCCCATGCTTCAATATCATTTGGAAGCTTTACAACATTTTTATTTTTAATTGCTGTGCAGTTTGCAAGATTGGCATCATTTAATACATCGTCAACAGAGTATGATGCATCAGCAGCTATAATAATATATTCAGGATTCCATGCAAGAATCTGTTCGTAAGAAACATTTGCCCAATAAGTATCTGTAAGTTCAGATGCAACATTTTTTCCACCGGCATTTGTAAGAAGCGTATCCTGATACATATGACTGCCTGCTGTTGACAGAACAGAACTGTTGCCGGCAAGATATACAGATGGGGCTTTTTCATCTGCAACTTCATTTTTTGTACTTGTTAAAAATGTATCTATTGAATTATTAAGAGCAGTAGATCTTCCATATGTATTAGTTATTTTTCCAGCTAAAGTTATGCATTCCTTTAAAAGTGACTGATCTTCAGGATTTACAACAACTGCTTTAATACCAAGTTCATCAAGTGTATCGGCAGCTTTTTTTAATTTCATCGGAAGAAATACTACATCAGGAGCAGCAGCAACGCATGCTTCTGTATTAAATTCTTTTGCAGTTCCCATATTAGGCAGATTTACTGCTGAAGGAGCAGCAAGTTTATATATATTTCGTGTGTTTGCTTTTGCTTCAATACCAACGAGCTTATCTGTTAATCCCAGTGCGATAAGAAGACTTGTTGAAATATAGTATGAAGAAGCAATTTTTTCAGGAGCTTTATCAAATGTTACAGTTCTTCCAGCCTGGTCTGTAACAGTGAGAGGGTAACTTACACCGATTTCGTTGAAATTAGACATGATTTCAAAAGCAGATGTAGTATTTTCTGTTGTGTTTTTATCATTGCTGTCAGAATGTGAAAAGTTACATGCAGTGACAGAGACAAGCATAATCATCGATAATGCGACAGCAGATATTTTTTTAAAAAAATTCATTACAAAAATCCTTTCATTAATTTATTTTAATTTAGCAAATAGAGTTTATCAGATTGACAATATTTTTACAAGCCGTTATATTTATAACAGTTAAATGCAGAATACTGCAAAATTAAAAGATTGGAGTTTTTATGCTTAATATACAGAATTATATTAAAGTTGAAAGTCTTGATGAAGCTTATGAGCTTAACCAGAAAAAGAATAACAAAATTATTGGCGGTATGATGTGGATGCGTATGGGCGATAGCAGAATAAATACAGCAATCGATTTGTCAGGACTTGGACTTGATAGAATTGAAGAAAATGATGATGAATTTAGAATTGGATGTATGGTAACATTAAGGCAGTTGGAAGTTCATGATGGATTTAATCAATATACCGGTGGATGTGTAAAAGAAGCTTTAAGACATATTGTCGGGGTTCAGTTCAGGAATCTTGCGACAGTTGGCGGAAGTGTATTTGGAAGATACGGTTTCTCTGATGTGCTTACACTTCTGATTGGATTAGATTCTTATGTTGAATTGTATAAGGAAGGTATTGTCAGGCTTGAAGACTATGCTGGTCGAAGCTATGACAATGATATTATTATAAATATTATTGTAAAGAAAAGACCAGTGAATATGTTTTATGAAGCAGTGAGAATTACTGAAACTGATTTGCCTGTATTGACATGTGCAGGAGTAAAGTTTGCAGATACAGGTTTATGTAATATTTGTATAGGTGCACGACCTGGGAAGGCTGTTATTGTTAAAGATACTTATGACATACTTTCATCTGGAATTAGTGAAGAATCAATAGAAAAATTTGCTGGTTTTGTTGAGAAAAATCTGCCAACACAGGGAAATATGCGTGGAAGTGCCGGTTATAGAAGCCATCTCGCAGGTGTTCTTACAAAAAGAGCTTTAATAAATATTAATAAATAATTGAGATGCAGATGGGAGAATATATGTTAGTTAATATTAAATTAAATGGAAAATCTGTTGTGTCTGACATAGCCGCTGATATGACACTTTATGATTTTGTGAGAAAACACGGATGCTATAGTGTAAAATGCGGCTGTGAAACTTCTAATTGTGGTCTGTGCACAGTGTTTCTTGATGAAAAGCCTGTTCTTTCATGTTCGGTTCTTGCTGTAAGAGCGGATAAATGCAGTGTAACAACGCTTGAAGGTATTCAGGAAGAGGCTTCTGAATTTGTAACTTTTATAGCAGACCAGGGAGCTGAACAGTGTGGTTTTTGCAATCCGGGATTTGTTATGAATGCAATTGCACTTTTCAGAGAAAATCCATATCCGGATGAAAATGAAATTAGAGAATTTCTGTCAGGAAATCTCTGCAGGTGTTCAGGTTACGAAGGGCAGCTCAGAGGAATTCTTAATTATATTAAAGCTAAAAAAGAAAAGGAGTTACAGTAATGAAAGCAGTTAATAAAGCTATACGAAAAAAAGATGCGATGCAGCTTCTGCTTGGAAAGCCTGTGTATACAGATGATATTGCACCAGATGACTGTCTTATTGTGAAGTTGTTGCGTTCTCCTTATGCTAATGCTGTCATTAAGGATATTAATGCGGATATAGCAATGAAAGTACCTGGAATAGAGGCAGTTTTTACATATAAAGATATTGACCAGAATATGAAACGTTTTACATGTGCCGGACAGACATATCCTGAGCCAAGTCCGTATGACAGGCTCATACTTGACAGACATGTAAGATTTATAGGGGATCCTGTTGCTATTGTTGCCGGGGTTGATGAAAAGTGTGTTGATAAGGCAATGAAGCTTATAAAAGTAGAATATGAAGTACTCGAACCTGTACTTGATTTTACTAAAGCGAAAGATAATAAAATTCTCGTTCATCCGGAAGATAACTGGGAATCACTTTGTCCTGTCGGAGCTGATAACAAAAGAAATCTTTGTGCACATGATGAGAGTGGTAATGGAGATATAGATAAAGTCCTGAATGAGTGTGATGTTGTTATTGACAGAACATATCATACAAAAGCATGCCAGCAGAGTATGATGGAGACTTTCAGGACGTTTTGCACAATAGATACATATGGCAGACTTCATGTTGTAAGCTCAACACAGATTGTATTCCACTGCAGAAGAATCATATCACATGCACTTGGAATTTCGCCATCAATGATAAGAGTTACAAAGCCTAGGATTGGTGGTGGTTTTGGAGCAAAGCAGACGTCTGTTTCAGAGATATATCCTGCATTTGTAACTTGGATGACAAAAAAGCCTTCAAAGATTATTTTTTCGAGAAAAGAATCATTGTCAGCATCATCACCAAGACATGAGATGCAGATGCATGTAAGACTTGGTGCAACAAAAGATGGCATAGTAAAAGGGATAGATTTGTACACATTGTCAAATACTGGGGCATATGGTGAGCACGGACCAACTACGGTCGGGCTTTCAGGGCATAAATCAATTCCACTTTATGGAAAGGCAGAAGCATTTCGTTTTGTAAGTGATGTTGTATACACTAATGTTATGTCAGCTGGTGCATATAGAGGGTATGGTGCAACGCAGGGACTTTTTGCTGTAGAATCTGCAGTAAATGAACTGGCAGATATTCTTCATATGGATCCATTTGAAATAAGATTGAAGAATATAGTAAAAGAGGGAGATGTAATGCCGGCTTATTATGGACAGGTAAATACAAGCTGTGCATTGGACAAATGTCTTTTAAAAGTTAAGGAAATGATAAAGTGGGATGAAAAATATCCTATGCGTAAAATTTCCGATACAAAAGCTCGTTATGTTGGAATGGGAATGGCAATGCAGGGTTCTGGTATTTCCGGCGTAGATGTAGGAAGTGCAACTTTAAAGCTGAATGATGAAGGCGTCTATACAATGAATATAGGTGCAGCTGATATGGGGACAGGTTGTGATACCATACTTGCACAGATTGCAGCAGAAGTTCTTGAATGTAATACCGATGATATAAGCGTATTTGGTGCAGATACTGATATTTCACCTTATGATTCAGGTTCATATGCATCAAGTACAACTTATATAACCGGTAAGGCTGTTGAAAATTGTGCATTAGAATTACGTGACAGAATTGAAACGCTCGGTGCAAAAATACTTGGATGCAATAAATGTGATGTTAAATTCGATGGCAGCAAAGTAATATGTGAATCAGGCAATAATAAAGATAAGAGTGTAACACTTGCAGATATTGCCACAGCATCAATGTGCGGAAATGATATATCACTTTCTGTTACTAATACTCATTCATCACCAATCTCGCCGCCACCATTTATGGTTGGTGCAGCAGAAGTTGAAGTTGATCTGCTTACAGGTGAGAGCCATATTGTTGAATATGATGCATGTGTAGATTGTGGAACTCCGGTCAATCCAAATCTTGCAAGAGTACAGGCAGAAGGTGGCATTTTGCAGGGAATTGGAATGGCAATGTCAGAAAATATCACATATTCAGATAAAGGAAAACTATATGAAAACTCTTTCTTACAATATAAAATACCATCTAGAATGGATATTGGACATATTAATGTTGAGTTTGAGAGCAGTTATGAAAACGCAGGTCCATTTGGTGCAAAATCGATAGGTGAAGTAGTAATTAATACACCGCTTCCTGCAATTACAGATGCATTAAGCCATGCAGCAGGAAAACGTTTTTATGAACTGCCGATAACTCCTGAGCAGATTGCAATGTCTAATTCATTGTAAGCATTTTTTTATAACTGCTTGGCGACATTCCCATATTTTTCTTAAAGACATCACCGAAAAAGTTGCTGCTGTTGTAACCACACAGCACAGCGATTTCTGTGATGCTTTTTTCTGAAGAAATAAGCAGGGATTTGGCGGCTTCAATCCTTGTTTTTGTCAGATATTCCTTAAATGTCATGTTTGTGAATGCTTTTATTTTCTTTGACAGACCTGATTCACTGAGTCCGAATTTCTTTGCAAGTCCAGGAAGGGTCAGGTCATTTCCATAATTGTCATCTATATAATGAAGAATCTCGCCGGTAGTGATATTGGACAGGTCAGTTTTCTTAATGATTTCATCATTGTATCGGTGGCATCTTATAATGTAAATAATCATTTCAAAAAAATAAGCCTTTGTGAGAGGGGCAGAAAGATTATCAATATTATACTTTTCAAACTGGATTTTTTCAAATAATGAAGAAAGATTAGAAAAACTCTTTCTTGACAACTTTATATGGCGGTTTATGAAAAGATTGTCGATTTCTTCCTTAAAATTATCGTCAAAATACCAATTGAGCTGTTCTGTTGATATGTATAAGACTGTTCTTTTTACATCCACTGTATCATAATATACAAATGTATGCTCTTTAAAAGCAGGAATAAACAGAACACTTCCGTCTTCAAGGGTATATTTTTCATTTTCTATATAAACATGGCATTTACCTGACTGCAAAAAGTATATTTCATTAAACTGATGTGAATGTGAAAGAGGAGGCAATCCTTCAACATGTCGGGTTCTATGGTCAATTACAAAGTCTTTACTGATTTTTTCTAACATACTATATAATCCTCACTTTTTAATCTTTAGAATTTTTAATCAGGACTTATAACGGTACTTTTTATAAAAGTCCTTATTTTATGTAAATTATAATTTATTTTGCAGATAATTGGTAGTATGTTTTTGGTAACAAATTTATAATGAAGTTATAAAATATTCACAAAAACTCATAAGGAGGCAGTAAAAAATGCGAAAAGTTACTAAGTCATTGGTTACGCTTGGATTATGCACAACAATGCTGGCGGGAGCGTTTATTAGTGTTCCTACAGCTGGTGCACTTTCAGGTCTTTCCAAAGTTGATACTGTATATGCAGCAGACGGTGAACAGGTTGAATTGGGAGATCTTGTTTTGCGATTCCTTGCCATAGGAGAGTATGAGCCTAACCGTTATACAAAAAAGGACGGCAATAAGTGGGGACCAGAGGAGATTGAAAAAGGACTTCTTATCAAGGCTGATATGGTTCTCGGAGAAGGCAATGCCGAGGGAATGATGGCACCTATGAAGTGTTCGCTCGAAGATATTACAGGTCATGTTGATGCAGATGTTTCCACGGGAAATATTGTTATTACATATAATGGACTTACACTTACAATGAAAGCAGGCAGTACAACTGCTGAGCTTAAAAACGGAACAGATACAAAGACACTTAATATGAGAAGCGAAGTTGCTCCTTATTTTAAAAAGATTGATGGAGAGAAAAATGCAGACGGAAGCGATTACTACGCATGCTATCTTCCTGTAAAATTTACTGCTGAAGCACTTGGTGGCAATGTTGTATGGAATGATGCAATGCACAGGCTTGAAATGGCATTTGCTTTTTACGCATCGGATGCAGCAGCATCTCCTGTAGTTAATTCAAAATCTGATTACACAACAAAGAAGATGGAGTCTAATTCTAATACATACAGCAAGATGAAAGCAAGACTTGATTCTACAAAGCTTACTTCTGAGCAGGTTAAGACCAATGTTGCCAATATGATTAAGGCAGGTCTTAATGTTGTAGACCCTGTATATCAGAATGATGACGGTGGATGGGCAAAGACAAATACAGAATATGATTTGCTTGAAGATTCATTTGCAAGATTGTATACAAAGGGATATTCGACAGTTGATAATGGTGCAACACATGGACACATGAAATTCTTATCAAGAATTATACGTCTTTCAAAAGAAAATCCTACATTATTTGCGGGATATTCGACAGAGCTTTCAACTATTGAAAAAGGTTTCTGGAAAGCTGCAAAATATATGTGTGACGCACAGAATGACAACGGAGGATGGCCACAGTATTATCCTTATGGTGTAGGATATTTCAAGAATATCACATTTAATGATAATGCGATGCCTGACCTCATGGAATCAATATATGCACTTTCAAATGACAGCGGTCTTACAGACAGTGAACTGTGTGAAGATTACGCATGGGCAAGAGAAGAGATTAAGAACCAGACAAATCCTTATGTTCTCGAACTCGGCATCAAGCACGATACATTGAAGTCAGTATGGGATAAAGGTCTTGATTTTGTAATCAGGGCACAGGTTGTAATCGACGGAACTAAGACAGGATGGGCACAGCAGTATGAACCTGATGCGGTTGACCCGGTTCCTGCGGGCGGACGAGCATTCGAGCTTCCTTCAGTATCTCCTGACGAGAGCCTTACAATGGTAAAAGTTCTTGCAAATATTGTAAATCCAAGTGATGCGGTAAAAGAGGCAATCACAAGTTATGTAAACTGGATTAATTCGGTAGGTATTACAGGCTATGGTATATACAACATTTCCGACAGAACAAGAGAACTCGGTACAGACAGACTTTTCTTAAAAGATGGAAGTACAACAAAGCAGTTCGGACGATTCTACGGACTTGATACAACTGGTAAATATTACGGTTTCACTGAGGAACAGATGAAGAATAAGCTCACAAGCAATAAGTTCTACGAGATATTCGCAGGAAGAGATTCAGTGGCACAGCTTAGCATGAATTATGGCATGTGTGAGAGAAGAATCGGTTATTCATATGTAAGAACTGGTGCTGATACAAAAGCAAAGACCATATATGATGCTTGGAAAAAGGCACTTGGCGAGTAATTGGTGCATTTAATATGTGATTAGTATTTACATAAATGGAGGCTAAAATGAAACGAAATATAAAAAAGACTATAAAAAAAGCGGTTGTCGCAGTTGCCGCTGCGTCTATGCTTACAGTTCTTACAGCACCGCTTGCTGTTATGCCTGTAAGTGCCGCAACTGTAACAAGGGGAAGCTATGATTTCTCAAACATGGTTGTAAGAAGAGTATGGTTTAATACAGATGATCCTGTATTTTTAATTGATGATTATCAGAGAGTATGGCTTGATTCCAATGTCAATGTTCTTGCGACAGGTAATGCCACAAATCCAAAACCTGATACAAGCAATCTTATGGCACCGATGAAAAATATGTTTGCTTATATCGGAGCCGATTATAAAGAGGATGGCGATAAAATTACAGTAAGCATGAATAATACAACTGTAAAATTAACAATCGGTTCAACAGATGTTGAAATTAACGGAAATGTTAAAACAGGTGCATTAACAGATGAGCAGAAACCTGTAAAAGTAAATGCAAAAGATACATATGCTGATATGAATACATATTTAACAGAAGATTATAATGTTGTATATCTTCCTGTTGCATATGTACTTGATATATTCGGTGCTGATATGTATAAAGACACAAAAATGGCAAACAGCTTTTATGCAGCAGTTCCTGTTATGAAAACAGATGTTGTACCTTCATATGAGACATCTTCAAAGGGTTATGGAATACGTTATGATGCGTTGCTTGCAGGTACAGCATCACTTGATACGACAGCAGCAGACACAATCGTAGCTTTGCAGAATGAAGACGGCGGATTTGCTGTACTTCCTGATAATTTTGAAATGGCACAGACAGGAGCATCTCTCGGAAGCCTTAAAGGTGCTTCAAGTATTGAAAACGGTGCAACTACAGCGGAGTTAAAATATCTTGCAAAGTATATTACGGAAAATAAGCCTGAAGATTCAAAATATCAGGACGCATTTATAAAAGGTATTAAATTCCTTCTTTCAACACAGCTTGATAACGGCGGATGGACAATGCAGCCAAACGGCGGAAGCGGATTTAACGGAAATATTGAAGTCGGAAATAGTGCAATGACAGAAGTTCTCACACTTTTAAGCGACATTGCCGTATTAAATAATCAAAATTATGTATTTGCAAGAAAAGCAATGAATGTTGACGCAATCAAGTCAGCTGTAGAAAAAGGAAATGATTTTATCGTTGCTTCACAAATAAGCAATAATAACAAAAAAGCGGGCTGGGCATCACAGTATGACAAAGCTGGCAAAGTCACAATGGGACGTACATATGAAAGAGCGTCTGTAAGTTCATACACAACAAAAGCCGTGGTTGATTATCTTATGACAATCCATAATCCGTCACAGGCAGTAAAGGATGCCGTAGAGAGTGCTTACAGCTGGCTTAAAGATGTTAAGATTGCCGATAAAGAGCAGGAAGTTGTAAAAGATACATCTATGAACAACGGATTTGATGTATATTTTGTAGATGGAAACGGAACATGGGCATCAAACTATGTTTATGATGAAGCAAATGATTCATATCGTCCGTTATATTCAGATGTTGACCCGACAAGAGCAGATCAGAAATATGTAAATGTATATGATTTATTCAATCTTGACGGTAATAAGGTTGGCCAGTCAAAAATTAACAATAAAGATTTAATTCTTTATTCAACACGTACAACAATTTCTTACTATGATAACAATCTTTGTGATGAACTTATCGCAACAGGATATGACACATGGAAGGGTTACCTTGCTAATGGATTCCCAGAAATTCCTACAGACCCTGCTGATACACCTGACAACGGCGGTACAGACCAGGGCGGTGACAATTCAAACACAGGTGATACAGGAAATGGCGGCAGTGCTGATACAGCAGGTAATCAGACAAATACAGGTGATACAACACCATTTGGTTTATATGCCGCACTTCTTGCAATATCAGGCGGACTTGCAGGAGCTTGTGTTTATGGAATTAAAAAAACAGGAAAAAACGGACTTATAAGAAAGTAAGATAAATTCATATAAATAATTCTTTCCCAATTTTACTTTATTAAGAAAAATCCGGCAGAGGGCTGTATGGCTTGTCTGTCGGATTTTTTGCCTAATGCGGTCGTTTTAGTTAATGAGTATATGGACATTTTGAAAATCGGTGTTATAATAGGCGTGCGAAAAATGTGAAGAAAAACAGATATAAGTTAGGAGAAACGAGTGAAAAAGAATAAATATGAAATTGATATGTGTAACGGAACGATAATGGATAAGCTGATTTCGTTTGCCCTGCCGTTAATGCTGTCGGGCATGTTACAGCTCATGTTTAATGCGGTTGATATTATAGTTGTGGGACGATTTAGCGGAAGCCGGGCGTTGGCTGCGGTTGGCTCAACGACGGCACTTATTAACGTATTCACGAATCTTTTTATAGGAATTTCACTTGGGGCAAATGTTCTTGCTGCAAGATTTTATGCGGCGGGAAAAGAAAAAGAGATGTCAGATACGGTTCATACGGCAATAGCCATTGCAATTATAAGCGGATTAATCATGGCTTTTGTAGGACTTGTATTTTCAAAAGGGGCATTGGAACTTATGGATACGCCTGAAGATGTAATAGGTCAGGCAGCATTGTATATGAGAATATATTTTATCGGCATGCCGTTTTTCATGCTTTATAACTATGGTGCGGCTGTGCTTAGAGCCGTTGGCGATACAAAAAGACCGCTTATGTTTCTTATTGTATCGGGATGCATTAATGCGGTGCTAAACCTTATTCTTGTAATAGGTTTCAGTCTGTCCGTGGTCGGTGTTGCTGTGGCAACTGTAATATCACAGATGATTTCATGTATTCTTGTATTGCGTTGCCTTTATAAATCAGAGGGAAGCTATCAGCTTAGATTTTCAAAATTAAAAATAAACAAAAAGTATATGATTCAGATATTTCAGGTAGGAGTTCCTGCGGGAATACAGAGTACGGTAATTAATTTTTCAAATGTACTGTTGCAGTCATCAGTTAATTCGTTCGGTTCTGTTGCGATGGCGGGATATACGGCGGCGAACAATATTCTGGGTTTCCTTTATCAGTCAATCAATTCAGTCACACAGGCATGTATGAGCTTTACGAGCCAGAATTACGGTGTCGGTAAATACAAAAGAATGGACAGGGTTCTTGCTGACTGCATGATTCTCACCGTGGCGGTATCGCTTATAATCGGTTGTAGTGCATATTTTTTTGGAAATTATATATTAAGAATTTATACGTCCGATGCCGAGGTTATAAAATGTGGGCTTGAAATATTGTCAATAACTACAGTTCCGTATTTTCTGTGCGGAATAATGGATTTGTTCCCTGGAGCACTGCGAGGCATGGGCTATTCGGCCGTACCGATGATTTTGTCTGTAATCGGAACAGTCGGAATGAGAGTTTTATGGATATATGTGGTATTTCCGTTAAACCGTTCGCTGTATGTGCTGTTTATTTCATATCCGGCGTCATGGGGGATTACGATAGTCATGCAGGTTATATGTTACATATTTGTGAGAAAGAAAGTGCATGGGAAAATAAAAAATATATATGCTTGATAAAACAAAAAAATAATTGTATAATTTAAACAGCAAAAATATAATTCTATAATTAAAGGAGGTTTTATGGGAAGAAAAACACGCGTAGGGATTATTGCGGCAGGAATAATAGTATTGGCATCGACAGTTGTCGGTACATCGTATTATTTTGTAAGTTCGCATTATGCAAATCGTCAAAAAGCTGACAGTACAGAATCGGGGCAGGTTTATGGTCAGAATGACGAACGATTTAACGATACATATACAGAAAATGAAAGTGTTAAATCTTCATCAGACGATTATGCGGTGAAGAAGAGTACAAAACTTCCGTAAACAAGTAACTGCAAATGCGGTTTTATCAACACATTTTGTCCTATATGTCTAAAAATATATTAAAAGGTGAGCCTTTCTAGGGGCTCACCTTTTTGTGCAATATGTTTGTTATGACTCTGACCGAAGCAGAATTTGCAAATTATGGTTTGCATGGTGGCATACACGTCTGCAATATTAATTAAACAGCTCCTTTACCATATCCGCATTGTATACAACTTCCGTTTTGTGCTCTACTTCGATTAAGTAAAGTGCATGTGCGGCGATGTGCTCTGCAGCCTGCTCAAGGTCACGGATACCTGTTGTGTCTTTGAATATGTCAAGCACGGTATCAAGTGCGTCATCAAGCACACGGCACTCGTTTTCTTTAAGACCGATTCGTTTTAATACCTTAGGAAGAGAGTATTCGACAAATATAGTTTTCTTTTCTTCCCTTGTGTAGTCAGGTATGTCAATAATCGCAAAACGTGAAAGAAGCGGTGCACTAATCTGGTCTTTGTAGTTTGCTGTGGCAATTGGATATACACCTGATGTAGGAATGAGACATTCCATATAATTGTCTGTAAATCCGAGGTTATCAAGGAGTGTGAGAAGTACGTCGGCAGGGTTGCCGTTTCCGTTGCCTGATGTGGCTTTATCAAGCTCATTGATAATAAATACAAGGTTAGATTCGCCTGCCATATTAAATGCTTCCATTATAATACCCGGTTTTGCGTTAGAGTAGATTCTTGAACTTCCCGTAAGCTGTTCGGCATCGTTGATTGAACTCATGTCAAGTGTAGACCACGGAAGCTTTAAAATCTTGGCGATAAGGTAGGCAATCTGTGATTTACCTGTTCCTGCAGGACCAACAAGAAGTATTCCGTATGCAGGAAGCGTATGTGTACGGTTAATCTGAATGATTGTTTCAATAATACGTTGTTTTACACGTTCCATTCCGAATAATTCTTCATCAAGAATACGACGTGCTTCATCAGGGTCGATTGCTTCAAAATAATTGCTTTTCCATTTGATGTTAAGCATTATTGACAAAGCTCTCTGAGCATGGCGTTTTTCTTCGGGAGTAACTTCGTTGGAACGTGCAACCGCAAGATTTCTTCTCGCCCACAGCCTGATATTTTCAGGGAGGGTAATTCCCGCACAGTTAAGGAAATCAGATATGCTTGTAAGGCTTGTAACCTTCATGCTGTCGCCTGATTCGTCAAGCTCGTCATCTGAAATATTTTCTGATAAAGCACTGCTTTCAAGAAGTCTTTCAATCATAAACTGTAAAAATCCGTCTTCAGACGAAAGTTTCTGGCTGTTGTTATATGCAATTTCACGTATTTTGTATACAGCATATCCGCGTGCAGTATTTTCACCTGTAAGTTTCACCTTTATTTTATTTTCCCCAAGCCATCTTATAAGGCTTTCAAAACGTGAGTCGATAAGAAGAATATTACTGAATAAATCTCCGTCAGGCGTCTGCATGGTGAACGCAGTTTTTCGGTAAGGATTCGTAAATGTTCCTACACAGTCATTTGTAAATGCTACGGACAGGTTATCGAGAACAAGGATTGGTGCATCAGGTGTGGCTGTCTGGTTGTTGGAAGTAAATGTTTTATATGTACATTCAAATTTTGATTTTGAATTTGCTATACTTTCTGAATCATAAACAGGCATTGTTTTTCTCCTAAATATAAATTTTTTGTTTTCATTATAATAACACAATAATAATATTAATCAAACGGGTATTTTTCGCAGTTTGAAAAAAATTCTTGTTACATCGGCAATATAAGTGTAAAATTGAAAACAAGGGTTTTGTTAAAAATTGGGGAATACAGGTAATTAAATTATGTTAAAATGGCTGATGCTTTTTGTCTACTTTATCGTAGGCGTGTATGTTTTACACAGAATTATTTATTGGTTTAAAATTGTTACGCCGCTTTTTAAGCACAGAGGTGTACAGGGAATCTGTGTTGCATTATACTGTATTGCAGCATCAACGATATTTTTCGGTGCATTTCTTCCGTCGGGAAGAATACAGACCTCAGTTCATCGTGCGGGAAATGTGTGGCTGGGATTTCTTATTTATCTTCTTACTTATATAGCTGCTTCAGATATAATAGTTTTAATATTAAAGCTTATAAATAAAAAGAAAGAAATTCCCATACTGAAAAAAAGATATGGTGCATTGATAATAGGTGCGGCGGTGACGGTTTCAAGTTTTGGATTTACAATATACGGAACGATTCATGCAAGAAATATGACGACAAAAGAGTATGATGTCAGTATTGAAAAGCATGTTGACGGATTGGACGGTCTTAATGTTGTTCTTGTTGCCGATTTACATCTCGGATACAGCATAGGCTGTAAAGACATGGAAAAAATGGTAAAACGAATAAATGCTTTAAATCCCGATGTGGTAATATATGCAGGAGATATATTTGACAACGATTATGATGCACTCGATGACCCTGACAGGCTTTCACAGATTATAAGCGGGGTAAATGCAAAATACGGTTCGTATGCGGTATTCGGAAACCATGATGTGACAGAAACGCTTGTCGGAGGATTTTCGGTATCGTCTGCATACAGGGCATTTCGAGATGACAGAATGGAGCCGTTTCTGGAATCGGCGGGAATTAATGTATTGCTTGACGATGTCATTCAGATTGCGGACGGAAAAATAAATCTTGTCGGCAGACTTGACGAAGAAAAGCCGGGAGACGGTACAAAGAACAGAAAACCGTTAGATGAACTGTTATCCGAATGTGATATGAATAAGCCTGTTATAGTAATAAATCATGAACCCGACAAGCTCCGTCAAAATGCACAGTCAGGTGTTGATGTGCTTCTTAGCGGGCACACTCATGCGGGACAGTTTTTTCCCCTTACGGTTGTTCAGCCGTTTGCGTGGGAGAATTATTACGGAGTAAAAAAGATTGATAATATGTATAGTGTTGTGACGTCGGGAATAGGAGTGTACGGTCCTGCAATAAGGGTCGGAACCGACAGTGAAGTTACTAAGATAAATATATATTTCAAATAAATAATACAAATAAATACAATTAATCCGGAGGATATTATGGAGGAAAAAGCAAAGAATATTATTGAACTTAAAAATATATGTAAAGTATATGATGACAATGGTTTTAAGGCGGTTGATGATTTTAACCTAGAGGTAAAAAGAGGTGAATTTGTAACATTTTTGGGACCATCAGGATGTGGAAAAACGACAACACTCAGGATGATTGCAGGTTTTGAGATGCCGTCAAGCGGAAAGATTCTTCTCAATGGTGAAGACATATCACAGCTTCCGGCAAATAAGAGACCGATAAATACAGTGTTTCAGCGTTATGCGTTGTTTCCGCATATGAATATTTATGACAATATTGCATTTGGTCTGAAGTTAAAAAAATTATCTAAAGACGAAATAAAGAAAAAAGTGAAGCGTGTTCTTTCAATAGTTGACCTTGAAGGATTTGAAAACAGAAAGATTTCCACACTTTCAGGCGGACAGCAGCAGCGAATTGCAATTGCAAGAGCACTGGTAAATGAACCGGAGATATTAATGCTTGATGAGCCTCTCGGTGCACTTGATTTAAAAATGCGTAAAGAGATGCAGCTTGAACTTAAAAATATGCATGACAGGCTTGGCATTACATTTATTTATGTTACACACGACCAGGAAGAAGCACTTACTATGTCAGATAAAATAGTTGTTTTATCAGAAGGTAAAATCCAGCAGATAGGAACGCCGGAGGATATATATAATGAACCACAGAATGCGTTCGTTGCTGACTTTATCGGTGAAAGCAATATTTTCAAGGGAATTATGACTAAGAATATGAAAGTACGTTTCTGCGGTGGTGAATTTGCCGGAATGGATGATTTGCCTGAAGGAACACTTGTCGATGTCGTTGTCAGACCTGAAGATGTAATAATAACAAAACCTGAGGAAGGAGCAATATCAGGTGAGGTTGTATCTGTAATATTTAAGGGCATGCACTATGAGATTACTATTGAATCAGGAAAATATGAGATGGTAATAAGGACGACTAAGTGTTATAAGGTTGGAGATAAAGTAGGCATACAGCTTGAACCTGACGGAATTCATGTAATGATGGCAGAGGATCATACAACAAGTTTTGTTACAACGATCAACAGCGATTATACACTTGATTTTAACGGAAAAGTCATTAATTGCAATCTGGCTGATATTGTTCCGAAGTCTCATATGAAAGACGGCATTCTTGTTGATGAAAATGGTGAGACAGTTGATGTGTCAAAGATAAAAGTAATCGTTTCGTTGCAGCCTTATGATATAAAGATGAGTGATGAGACGGATGCCGGTCTTGTTTCGGGAAAAATTATTGATCTTATATATAAAGGTGACCATTACAGTTATGTTATTCGTGATGAATATGGGCATGACCTTATTGTAGATGATGAATATCTGTGGAATATGGATGACCAGGTTGGGCTTATAATGCCTGAGGATAAGATGAAATTCCAGATAAAGAAGTAAAACAGGAGGATTTACGGAGATGAAAAATATGTTTTCACGTAAACAGCTGGGTATTCCATATGGTTTATTTTTAGTTCTTTTTGTAGCGGCACCGTTATTAGTGCTTGTATATTATGCGTTTACGGATGGTTCGGGAAAGTTCAGCATTACAAATCTGCTTAATTTTTTCACAGACCCTAATACGCTTGGAACACTGTGTTACAGCTTTGTTCTTGCAATAGTGACAACGCTGGTGTGCCTTTTAATTGCATATCCGGTTGCCTATATACTTGCACATAGCAAAATTAAGCGTAAAGCCGTTATTCTACTTCTTTTTGTTATGCCGATGTGGATTAATTTTACATTAAGAATTACAGCTTTAAAAGAGATACTTTCACTTATAGAAGGAAATCTTGCTTTTTATCCGTTTTTAAATACTGTAATCGGAATGACTTATGATTTTCTTCCGTTTATGATTCTGCCATTGTATACAACATTGTCAAAGCTCGATAAGAGCCTTATTGAAGCGGCTGCAGACCTTGGTGCTGATAATTTTCAGACATTTATAAAAGTTATATTCCCATTGTCGGTGCCGGGAATTGTGAGCGGAGTTTCAATGGTATTTCTTCCGGCAATGACTAACTATGTAGTTCTTGATATGCTTTATAACAGCACATATATCATGGGCAGTCTGATTGGAAGCTATTTCAGTGCATATGACTGGCATAATGGTTCAATGATTGCATTGATTCTTTTAATTATTATCTGTATCGTCTCGCTTATTTCAGGTGATAGTGATTCAGAAGAAAGCGGCAGAGGAGGTGCATTATTGTGATTAAAAAAATATTAAAATATGCAGTTATCAGCCTTGTGCTTTTGTTTATGTATGTGCCGATACTTGTGCTTGCAGTGTACAGTTTTACTGATGCATCAAACATTGGAGCAATACATGCATTCTCATTTCAGAATTATGTGACACTTTTTACAACACCGGAATTGCAGCATATGATATTCGGATCAATACTTCTTGCATTTGGCAGTGCGGCAATTGCAACAATACTTGGAACTACAGGTGCTGTTGGTGCTTTTTATTCAAAAAAGAGAGTGAGAAATACATTGTCGGTTCTTAATCAGGTGCCTGTTGTAAATGCCGATGTGGTAACGGGATTTTCAATATGTATCCTTATAGTTGTTGTGTTCGGAGTGAGCAAAGATACGTATATACCTCTGGTTGCAGGTCATGTTGTGTTAAGTGCACCATTTGTATATCTTGCAGTAGTGCCTAAATTAAAACAGATGGACCCGAGCCTGTATGAGGCAGCTCTTGACCTTGGAGCAACTCCTGCATATGCGTTGTTTAAAGTTATAATTCCACAGATTGCTTCAGGAATTTTATCAGGTTTTGTTATGGCTGTTACACTGTCGCTTGACGATTATTTTGTTGCAACATATACAAAACCTGCTACATTCGATACTATAAGCACCTATGTCGTAAATGCAACAAAAGGTTCACAGACACAGATAAAGACTGCGTTGTGGGCATTGTCAACAATAATTTTTATTATTGTAATTGTGGTGGAACTTTTTATTAATATTGTTCCATCAAGAAAAGAAAAAAAGGAGGGCTGATATAATGAAATATTTTTTAAGAAAAATTGTATCAGTCAGTCTTGCATCACTTATAGTAATAGGAAGTGCATGTGCATTTCTTCCGTCATATGCACATGCGGCCACTTCTTCTGATACAATCACGCTGCGTGTCTGCAACTGGGAAGAGTATATTGATGAAGGTGACTGGGATGAGACAATAGACCTTGAAAGCGGCGATATAAAGGGCGAGAATTCAATGGTTGCTGATTTTGAGGACTGGTATTACAAAACATATGGTAAAAAAGTAAAAGTTGAATACAGCTGTCTGGGGACAAATGAGGAACTTTATAATATGCTTACGCTTGGCGATGAATATGACCTTGTGTGTCCGTCTGAATATATGATAATGAAACTTATGTCAGAAGACAGGCTTGAGCCATTTTCAAATGATTTTTATGATAAAAATATCAAAGAAAATTATTACAGCCGCGGAGTATCGCCGTTTATTAAAAATATGTTTGACAGTAATGAAATAAATGGTGAGGCGTGGAGCAGATATGCTGCGGGATATATGTGGGGAATCACAGGAATTATATATAATCCGGATGCAGTCTCAAAGGAAGAGGCATCGACCTGGACTATTATAAATAACAGCAGGTTTAAACGTCAGATTACTATAAAAGATAACGTAAGGGATTCAATGTTTGCAGCGATAGGTGCTATAAAGTCTGACAAACTTACATCAAAATCATTTCTGGCTTCAAAGGATTATAAAGAAAAACTTGCACAGGAGATGAATGATACTTCAGATGATACAATAAAAGAAGTACAGGAGTATCTGCAGGATGTTAAAGATAATGCCTACTCATTCGAGACAGATAGTGCAAAGGCAGATATGATTACCGGAAAAGTTGTTGCAGGTTATCAGTGGTCGGGTGATGCCGTGTATACAATGGATCAGGCTGATAAAGATGATTTTACACTTAATTTTGCAGTGCCAAAGGAAAGTACCAATATTTATTTTGATGGATGGGTAATGCTGAAATCAGGAATTGGCGGAAATGATGAGAAAAAGCAGGCGGCACAGAGCTTTATTAATTTCCTCTCAATGCCGGAAAATGCTGTCAGAAACATGTATTACATCGGTTATACTTCTGTTATATCAGGAGGAAACAGTGATGTGGTTTTTGATTATTTAAAGTGGAATTACGAGGCTGATGACGATGAAGCAGATACTGTAGAATATCCGCTTGGCTATTTCTTTTCAGGTGATTCAGATGATGAAAAATATATACTAACAATTCCAAGAGACCAGATGGATAGACAGATTCTTGCCCAGTATCCAAGTGAGGATGTCATGGAAAGAAGTGCTGTAATGCAATATTTTGATAATGATAAAAATGCAAAAATTAATCAGATGTGGATTAATGTAAGATGTTACAATATTGCAAATGTTCCGCCATGGGTATGGATAATGGTAGATGTGGTCATAATAATATTGGCCGCTGCATATATTTATAACAGGACAAAAAAATAGATTGTTAAAAAACAGACAATGTTCAGGCAGTGCATAAATTTTAGGCACTGCCTGTTTTTTGCCTGTTTAATAAAATCATTAAACGGGTTATATTATAGAAAACAACTCAGAAAGGATGATTTGTATGGGTAAAAAATCAACAAAATTAGGCGTGGCATCTTTGATAGCAGCAGGAGCAGGAATTGCAGCAGTTGCAGCAAAGAGCAAAAAAACTGAGGAGAAAAAAAGAGTAAAAGAAATTCAGAAAGAAGAACATGATACATTCAGGAACACAGAGCGTGGCAAATATACAAAGAACAGTAAAGGCATTTACTATTCAAACGGTAATTATGAAGCATTTGCAAGACCTGAAAAACCTGAAGGTGTTGATAACAAGAGTGCATATCTTGTAGGAAGCGGACTTGCTTCACTTGCAGCTGCATGTTTTCTTGTAAGAGATGGACAGATGAAGGGCGAAAATATTCATATTCTTGAAGCTATGGATATCGCCGGTGGTGCGTGCGACGGAATTAATGACCCAACAAGAGGTTATGTAATGCGTGGCGGACGTGAGATGGAAAACCACTTTGAATGTCTCTGGGATTTGTTCAGAAGTATTCCTTCAATTGAAATACCTGGAGCATCTGTACTTGATGAATATTACTGGCTTAACAAGCATGATCCTAACTATTCACTCTGCCGTGCAACTGTAAACAGAGGCGAAGATGCCCATACTGACGGCAAGTTCAATCTTAGCCAGAAGGGCTGTATGGAGATAATGAAACTTTTCTTCACAAAAGATGAAGATCTGTATGATAAGAGAATAGAAGATTTCTTTGATGAAGAAGTTTTTGATTCTGATTTCTGGCTTTACTGGAGAACAATGTTTGCATTTGAAAACTGGCACAGTGCACTTGAAATGAAGCTTTATATCCAGAGATTCATTCATCATATCGGTGGACTTCCTGACTTTTCTGCTTTGAAGTTTACAAAATACAACCAGTACGAATCACTTATTCTTCCTATGCAGAAATATCTTGAGGCAGCAGGTGTCAAATTCCAGTTCAATACAAGAGTTGATAATGTTGAATTTGAATTTAAAGATGGCAAAAAGATTGCTAAAAAGATTGTTTGCACTGTAGATGGTAAAGAAAAATCAATAGATTTAACGGAAAATGACCTTGTGTTTGTAACAAACGGAAGCTGTACAGAAGGTACAATTTACGGTGACCACACACATGCACCTGTTGGTGATGCAGAAGTAAGGACAAGCGGATGCTGGAGTCTCTGGAAAAATATTGCAAAACAGGACAAATCATTTGGACATCCGGAAAAATTCTGCAGTGATATTGAAAAGACAAACTGGGAGTCAGCAACAGTTACAACTAGCGATGAAAAGATTATTTCTTATATCAAAAATATATGTAAGAGAGACCCAAGAACAGGAAAAGTTGTTACAGGCGGTATCGTAAGCTGTAAAGATTCAAGATGGCTTTTGAGCTGGACTATTAACAGACAGGGACAGTTTAAGGAGCAGAAGAAAGATGAAGTCTGCGTATGGGTATACAGCCTCTTTACAGATGTAGCAGGTGATTATATCAAGAAGCCTATGAAAGAATGTACAGGTGAAGAAATCACAGCTGAATGGCTGTATCATCTCGGCGTTCCTGTAGATGAGATAGACGAGCTTGCAAAGAATCATTGCAATACAACACCTACAATGATGCCATTTATCACAGCATTCTTCATGCCTAGAAGAAAGGGAGACAGACCTGACGTAATTCCGAATGGCTGTGTAAACTTTGCATTTTTAGGACAGTTTGCCGAAACACCTAGAGATACTATATTTACAACAGAATATTCAGTAAGAACAGCTATGGAAGCTGTATATGGACTTCTTGGTGTAGACAGAGGTGTTCCGGAAGTCTGGGGCAGTGTATATGATGTAAGAGATCTTCTTGATTCATCGGTAAAACTTATGGATGGCAAATCACCTCTTGAAATTGAACTTCCCGGACCACTTAACGCATTAAAGAAGCCACTTCTTAAAATGATTAAGGGTACAGTCATTGAAAAGGTATTAAAAGACCACAATGTAATTAAAGATTATATGAAATATTAATGTATTTGATATAATGTATCTGCAGATAATGTATCTGCGATACAATAAAAAATAGTAAAGTCAGGATATTTATCACTAACGGGGTTAGCAGAATAGAATAGATAAGGTATTTTGTAAAAACAGATGGAATGTATGTTTGACACAATTATAAATGTGCACAAATAAACATACGGACCATCTGTTTTTATATTATTATTTGTGGTATTATAAAAAATAATAGCTTTTATATTACAATGAAATAATTGATATTTTTACGAATTTAAGCATAGAAAGAAGATTCGAGGGAGATTTTGTGCTAATGAAAATGACAACGCTTTGTTATATAGAAAATAATGACTGTTATCTTATGCTTCACAGAACAAAGAAGAAAAAAGATGTCAATAAAGATAAATGGATTGGCGTAGGCGGCCATGCCGAAGGCAATGAGACACCGCAGGAATGCCTGCTTCGTGAAGTTAAGGAAGAGACCGGGCTTTCGCTTACATCATACAAGTTCCGTGGACTTATCACATTTATAAGTGATGAATATGAGGCTGAGATGATGTGTCTTTTTACAGCTGACGGATATACAGGAGAACTTATTACGTGTGATGAGGGCGAGCTTGAGTGGGTAAAAAAGTCTGACGTGCCACGGCTTCCGACATGGGAAGGAGATGCACAGTTCTTAAAGCTTCTTCTTGAAGATGAAAAGCGTTTTTTTGCGATGAAGCTAAGATATGAGGGTGAGAGGCTTGTTGAAAAAAGCGTTGAGTTTTGCGGTGGATGATGTTATCGTTAGAATTAGAATTTGAATTGAAAGGAGGTTATAGATGAGTTATACATTAAAATTATTTGATACAGAATTGTTGAAGTTTGATGTGATAGAGAATTTAGCAGACCCGGTAGTGCATATTTTGTGGCTGGATGAAAGTAAAAAAGAATTATTGCCATTAGGAATGGATGCAACAGATAAAGGACTTGCAAGCTGGCTAAAGCATAGAAGCATACCAAAAAACAGAGCATATGTTAATAGCTTTTTGGCAAAATGTGGTTTGAGTGCCAATCGTCCAATGGATGTTATATTAGTGTGTAAAGGATTATCTTTAAATGATTCTTATTGGATAACTGATGAAACATTTACGGAATCATTTGAAAGCGAAAATTTATACGATAATAATTTTAACCGTGTTCTTGCGTGGACAGCTTTTACGGGATATGGCAGCAGTATTCGTTCGACATTCGCATCGTCACCGGAGTTTACAACTAATGGAATGTTACCGAAGTGCTGGAGAAGATTAAATGATAAGATATATTTATATAAAGGGGCAACTTCTGGTGCATCAAATACAGGAAATGAGCCATATTCAGAGCTTTATGCATATATGGTAGCGGAGAAGATGGGTATAAATGCAATTCCTTATAGAGTTGCGAAGTGGAAAGGTAATCTCTGTTCGGTATGTGAATTATTTACAAATAAACATCTTTCATATGTGCCTGTTGGAAGGCTTATAAAGTCAGGAGGAATGAAAGCTGTAAGGCGGTTTTACGAGTCCTTAGGACAGCAATTTGTTAGTGCCTTAAATGAAATGATAGTTTTTGATGCTGTTATATGTAATACAGACCGTCACTATGGAAATTTTGGCGTATTAGTTGATAGTGATACGAATAAAATTGTTGCACCGGCACCATTATTTGACCATGGAAATTCACTTTTTAATCTTGCAGGCGAGGAAAATTGGAAGAGTGAAAAAGTTCTTCAAAATTATGTAGAGACATTATTTCCATGTGTTTATGATGATTTTATTTCAGAAGCAAAAACGGTTATGAATGATGAAATAAAAGAAAAGTTGCGTAAATTACTTACATTTGATATTAAAAAAACAGGTAAGAATAACTATTCATCTAAAAAATTAAAAATAATGAATGAAATAATAAAAACAAGAGTGTCAATACTTTTACAAAATTAGGCCATGCATTTGCATGGCTTAAAGTATACTTATGATGGAGCAGGATGTTGGTAAATATGAAAGGAAAACCAACATGGATGAAAAGTGTGTTGTTTACGGAAAAGGTGATAAAGAAAGACATATCCGGTATGGATAATAAATAGTCTATGTGACAAAGTTGAGAAATAATAGTTATAGAATAAAAACATGATTGACATATAAAAATAGCGGTGATAATATAATTACGTAAAGGGCGTTGCCGATATACGGTTAGTCCTCAGATTAGTTATTGTTGAATAACCGCTCTGTCTTGCAGGACGTTGGAGCGGTTATTTTTGTGTCTTGGAATCATGGGAACCAAATGAATAACCAAGACTAAAGAAAGCCAAACAGAGGCTTATAATGCCAATAAAGTTATCAATGGTTAGCATGAGCAAGTCCTCCTTTCATAAAATTTCCAAAAGGATATCTATGTAAACAGAGGTCACAGTCCTCTGGAATGAGGACTAACCGCACACCGATAGGCAACGCCTTAGGTTCAAAGAACCTATAGTTAGTATAGTAAAAATATATAGAAATGTCAAGCAAAAGAAATATAAGAAATGTTTTAGTATAAAATTTTAAAGAACTATGTATGATTTGAGGAAATGATTATATGAATATGATTTATGTAGAAGATTGTTGTGAAATACTTGATTCTAAGAGAGATCCTATTACGGCATCCGAGAGGAAAAAATTCTCAGTCGCATAAATCAAATTAAAAATATTAAAAAGGCAACTACAAGAATACAACAAATATGGAGGCATTAAAATGTTTATAAAAGAAGATAATACATACAATGATATAAGAGAAAAATCATTGCTGCAGTGGCTTAATGAGATGGAAAAACATGAAGATGTTGCAGTAAGAGGTGGAGTTAAGCTTGCCAAAGAATATATACAACATCTAAAAGATGAGAATAAAAGGCTTGATTCAGAAAATAATTTAAAAAATGAATATTTGAAGAAAGTTGTGAAGAAGTAATTGGACATACAGGTTATTAAATCAAAACGTAAAACAATAGGATTGGAAGTCCATACTGATGGCAGAGTCATATTGAGAGCACCGATGAGGATAACCAATCGTGAACTGAATAAATTTATAGATAATCATATGTCATGGATTGAAAGTAAGCTGAGTCTGATAGAAAAGAAAAATGCTGATAAAATCAGTGTTGCACCACCTAAAGAAACTATTTCAAAAAAAGAACTTAATGCAATTAAAGAAAAGTTCACAACAAGGGTACAATATTATTGCAATATTATGGGAGTCAGTGTCAACAGAATATCAATAAAAGACCAGAAGACACGCTGGGGAAGCTGTAGTTCAAAAGGAAATGTGAATTTTAATTATAAGCTGTATTACATGCCGCAGGCACTTATGGACTATGTAATAGTACATGAACTTTCGCACAGAAAATATATGAATCATTCAGATTTATTCTGGAATGAGGTTGAAAAATATTGTCCAGAGTACAGAATGTATAGAAAAGAACTGACAAAATATTTGTAAACTTTATCATTTTACGATAAAATTATATATAGAATATGTTGGAAAAGCATAAAATACGAAAGGCAGCATTGCTTGTTATGAAAAAAATATTACTTTTAACGACTGGAGGTACAATAGCATCATCCGATACAGGTTCAGGGCTTATGCCGGTTGCAGGTGCTGACAGACTTTTAAACTATGTGCCGGATGTCAATAAAATATGTGATTTGTATACAATGTCAGTTATGAATATCGACAGTACAAACATGACACCAGAACTTATAATGAAGCTTGCACAGGCGGTAAGTGACAATTACGATAAATATGACGGTTTTGTCATAACGCATGGCACAGATACGATGGCATACAGTGCAGCAGCTTTAAGCTATATGCTTCAAAATCTTGGTAAGCCGGTTGTTTTTACTGGTTCACAGCTTCCAATCGAGGCAGAAGGAACGGACGCAATAAACAATCTTTCTGACGCAATATATTTTGCATGTGAAAATATCTGCGGAGTTTATGTTGTATTTAATGGGATTGCGATAATTGGAACACATGCAATGAAAATAAAGACAAGAAGTTTCGATGCATTTGAAAGTGTCAATTGTCCTGATATTGCAACGATAAAAAAGGATATTATAGAATATACTGCAAAGGGAAATAGTATAACAAAAAAAGAAGCTGCACAAAATCTATATGGCAGCAAAGAATTCATTGCGAAGATTAACCTTTGTACGGATGTTATGCCATTAAAAATGTATCCCGGAATTGATGGGAGAGTATTTGATTTTATTAAAAATAATTATCGCGGAGTTGTAATCGAAAGTTTTGGAATTGGCGGAGTTCCTGATAATTATAATGATATATCAACAAAGTTGCGTGAACTGACAGAAGCAGGAACTGCGGTTGCAATCACAACGCAGTGTATGTATGAAGGAATAGATCTTTCAGTCTATGAAGTCGGACAAACACTTGCTAAACAGGGGATAATAAACTGTGCCGATATGACATTTGAAGCATCAGTTATGAAATTAATGTGGGCTCTGGCTGAATTTGATAATATAAAAGATATAAAAGCGTTTATGGAAAAACCATATTTTTATGATAAAAGTTATTAAATAAAAGCTGGATTATTTTATAAAAATAAAAAATATAATGTATATAGTGCATTATGCACAGAAATGGAGGACATATGTTAAAAGACTGGAGTAATGTAATAATTCCCGAAGAAGAAGAAATTAATGAAAGACTCGAAAAAGCAAGAAACAAGCTTGTACAGCAGCAGATTTTGATTATGCAGAAAAAACTGCCTGTTCTTGTGTCTTTTGACGGATGGGGTGCTGCGGGAAAAGGCAGTATTCTTGGTAAGATAATAAAGAATATTGATCCAAGATTTTTTAAAGTTGCTGTTATGGATAAACCAACAGAAGATGAAAAAAGAAGACCTTTTCTTTACAGATATGTGATTAATATTCCGGAGGCTGGCAAGTTTACATTTATGGATGGCGGCTGTCTGGATGAAGTTACAAAACAAAAATTATCAGGTAAAATCACGGACGAAGAATATAAAAGAAAGATTGAGAGCGTAAAACGATTTGAAAGACAGTTGTCAGATAATGGCTATCTCGTTATAAAATTCTTTTTCCATATCGGAGAGCAGGAGCAGAGAAAACGTCTTACAAGACTGCTTGATGATAAGAATACAAGGTGGCGTGTAAGCGAATATGATTGGTGGCAGAATCAGCATTATAAGAAGTCATTGAAAGCATTTGACCAGTTCATTGATGATACAAGCCAGTCAATTGCACCATGGTATATTATTGATGCTACAGACAAAAAATGGGCACAGCTTCAGATATTAGAGACGTTGGTGCAGGCTATTGATACGGCATTGAAGAATAGCACACTTTCGGTTCCTCTTTTGCAGAATGCTTTTCCTCTTAATAAAATGGAAAAATTATCTGATATAAACCTTAATAAATCATTGTCAGATGAAGAATATGAGTACATGTTAAAGAATTACCAGAAAAAGCTGAATAATCTTCATAATATAATTTACAAGAAAAAAATTCCTGTTATTATTGCCTATGAAGGATGGGACGCGGCAGGAAAAGGCGGAAATATAAGACGAATAACCGAAGCACTTGACCCAAGAGGATATGAAGTGCAGCCGATTGCAAGTCCTGAGCCACATGAAAAGGCAAGGCATTATCTCTGGAGATTCTGGAACAGGCTTCCAAAATCAGGTCATGTTACGGTATTTGACAGAACATGGTATGGACGTGTGATGGTCGAAAGGCTCGAGGGATTCTGCAGTGAAAATGACTGGCAGAGAGCATATGTTGAGATTAATGAATTTGAAAAAGAATTGTCAGACTGGGGAGCAGTAATTGTAAAATTCTGGGTTCAGATTGATAAAGATACGCAGCTTGCAAGATTTAAGGAGCGTGAGAATACACCAGAAAAACGCTGGAAAATTACAGATGAAGACTGGCGTAACAGGGAAAAATGGGATTTGTACGAAAACGCTGTTAATGAGATGTTTGCAAAGACCAATACAACATATGCACCGTGGCATATTTTGGAATCTAATGATAAAAAATATGCAAGAATAAAGGCACTTAAAATATTAATTGATGCGATTGAAGAAAAAATCAAAGAAACTGACTAATTATTTTATGATTATTGACGATATACAAAATATAGGAAAGCATTCCTATAAATGTACATGCAGGGTAGAAACGGAGTTTAACCTTACAGCAATATTATTAGGTTTCAAGGAGGAACAATTATGAGTAGTATTGATTCGGGAAGCATGGGAGCATATGTCAGCAGTGTTGCATCATACAATAGCCAGAATATGGGCAAGACAGGAAAGGCAGATGCAGCGTCGTCTTCAGAAAAAACATCTGATATACAGAAAACTTCAGAGGCAGGCAAAAAGTCAAGTGTAAGCGGCAAAACAATAGGAAGTCCGAAGCTTAGCGAAAAAGCTGCCAGGTATTATGAACAGCTTAAAAGCAAATATTCTAATATGGACTTTATACTTGTAAGTGCTGACCAGAAAGAACAGGCTAAAGCTCAGGCAGGAAGTTATGCTAACGCAAATAAAATGGTCGTTTTAATTGATGAAGAAAAAATCGAGAAAATGGCTGAAGATGAAAATTATCGTAAGCAGTATGAAGGCATTATCGCAAATGCTGCAACAGGACTTTCATCAATGAGCAGTAAGATATCTGCAACAGGTGCATCAGTTAAAGGTTTTGGCATGCAGGTTAATGATGATGGAACAGCATCATATTTTGCTGTACTTAAAAAGTCAAGTGCCGCACAGAAGCAGAGAATAGAAAAAAATGCTGAAAAAAAGAAAGAGGCAAAGAAGGCAGAAGCAAAGAAAGCTCAGAAAGAAGCCCAAAAAGAGCGTCTGGAAAAGAGCAAGGATAAGACCGGAAATGTCTCAGATGATGATGATGATACAGTAACTATAACAGCATCATCAATTGATGAACTGCTTGATAAGATTCAGGCACAGAATCAATTGTTTATGAGTGATAATGTTCAGACTGAAGATGAAAAAAAGGTAGGACAGAAATTTGATTTCAGTGTATAAAAGAGACAGTGATGCTAATAGCAATGCACTCAGTCAGGATACCGCATTTAATGGAATTAAAGCATCTATTGATAAGAGAGTAAAAAGTTCCGCCAAAAAAAATTCCGTGTTTGCCGGAGATTTGAATTTGTCGGACAGTACAGCAAGCAGAATCGAACAGAAGAGAAACGGTGCAAGAAAGCAGGCTAAAAAGCTGATTCAGGATGCATGGGATAAAGATACAAAAGCACTTGGTTCAATTCAGGATATGGAGAAAGACAAGGCAGACAAGGTCAATGAGATTACCGATTTAAAAGCAAAAGCTGCATATCTTGAAAAAGATAAAAAGGCTGCTGCCGAGGAGTACGGAATTGACCCTGATTCGCAGGAACAGAAAGATCTTGAGCTTCTTGAGAAATATCAGAATAATAAAGCCGGTGTAGAAAATTCCCATTTCAGCGAAGATGAGGTTAATCGTTTGAAAGAACTACAGAATGAACCGCTTACCGATTATCAGAAACAGGTTTTAAAATTTAATGCATCAAAAAATGCAATTTTGCAGGACGCCGGCATGAAAGAAGAAAAAGTTATTTCCATGCATGAATCAATAAATCTTGCAAAATTAGACATGTTAAAGTCCCAGACTATGATTAAAGCTGATGATGCAGCTGATGCAGTTATTGATGCGGCAGAGGATGAGATATTCGGCATGCTTATAGCTGATGGCAAAGAAAAGCTTGACGAAGATGCAAAAGAGACGCAGGAAAAAGCTGATGATGCATCCCAAAAACGTGAAGAACGTGAAGAAAAGATTGAAGAAAACAGGCAGGAACGCAAAGAACAGGAAGAGATTCTTAGCAAAGATGCTGATGCTGACAAGCTTGAACAAAATCTTTCTTTACAGAAACAGACAGATAATAATATCACCGATGTTCAGAAGAATATCCAGCGAATGATAAAAGAAAAAGGTCTGGTCAATGAAGATATTAAAGGAATCGAGATTGATTTGAACTTTTAAGAAGATTGATAACTATTTTACACGGATGTAAGAAACTTGCTACGGATGGCACATTTATTTGTGCTGTCCGTTTTTTTGGTTACAGATATTGGGGAAGGAGATTTTTATGAGTGATATACAGAGTGCAGTAAACAGCTTTAAACTTAGTTTTTTCAAAAATAACAGGACACAAAATAATAATAAAGTGACTGAAAAGCTGTTTGCCAAATACAAGCTAAAATCCGAAGATGAACAACAAAAGGAATCACAGGTAGACACAAGCACGATAGGACTTACGTTAAAAGATGCAGTGGATTCAATATTTGACCCGACAACCGGCATGTCAGATGAAGAAAAAAAGAAATTTATAGACAAACTTTATAAAAAAATAAAATCAGGCAAGAAACTTTCGGCTGACGAAATGCAATATTTGAGAATGAATGACCCGGTCACATATGCAAAAATGGCAAAAGTACAGATTCAGAGAAAAGCACTTGAAAGCAGACTTAAACAGGCAAAGTCCAAAGAAGAGGCCTTAGAAATATATACCAGTGCAAAATCAAGGATAAGTGATGACGATCCGGCAAGAGAAGAATTGAATGCAGCATATGATGATGCATATGGTGAATTTAAAAAATCAGAGCAGTATAAAAAACTGCCTGCAACAGAAAAAGAAGCAAAGGAGAAAGAAAAAAATGGCACAAGTAGGAGCAGTTGGAACAAAGACATCACAGGAGACACAGAATTCACAGAAAACGAAGAAGAAACATACGAATTCGGAATTTCTGGAGATTTTGAGGGAGAGGAATGAGGAACTGAAAGAAAAAATCCTCAATGGTGAAACAGAAGAATCGGTTGCAATCGGAGCAGGTTCGTATACGAAATCAGAATGGAGCAAGTTTTTGAAGGATTTTGATGATGCACAGGATATGATAAAACAGCAGATTCGAGAAGAAATAACAAAGCGTGTAGAAAAGCAGGAAAAAATTGAAGAAATTGAAGATGAAAAATTTGAGAAAGATATAGATAAAGATATACAGGATAAAAAAGAATTAGAAAAAGAATATGAATATGCACAAAAATTTTAATATATAAAACAATTTCCGCATAAGTTTAGAAACCCCGGCAGGCAAGAAGAAAAGGTCTGCCGGGATTTTTATGTCAAATATGGTAATAAAAAAATATTTTGAAATTCAAAATAATTGTTGACAGCACATATAGAGTTGTGATATAAAAATAATTGTTTGATAATCAAAGTAAGATAATCAAAATATAAGATTATCAAACTAAAAAGCAGTATTTGTTCTGCGGAAAGTGACAGATATGTATTTATGAAAGCTACGATTATTGGAACGGGAAGTTATATTCCTGAGTACATACTTACGAATCAGGAACTTTCAACAATGGTTGAAACTGATGATGAGTGGATTGTAACGAGAACGGGTATCAGTGAGAGAAGAATACAAAAATCGGGTGATGTTGCTGATATGGCAGTCAATGCTGCATTAAAGGCACTTGATAATGCAGGGATTAATTCAGAGGATATTGACTTGATAATAGCAGCTACTTCAACACCTGATTATCTGTTTCCTAATTGCTCATCAATAATCCAGAAGAATACAGGTGCAATAAATGCAGTGTGCTTTGATATAAGTGCGGCGTGTTCGGGATTTATTATGGCATTATCTGCCGCAAAAGCTTACATTGAGGCAGGAATGTATAAGAAAGTTCTCATTGTATGCAGTGAAAAAATGTCTGGAATAACAGACTGGAAGGACAGAAGTACATGTATCCTTTTTGGCGACGGTGCAGGAGCATGTGTTGTTGAAAGCAGTGAGCAAGAAGGTGTGAAATCAGTCGATTTACACAATGAAGGAATGCTAGGAGAAGTTCTTACCGCAAAAAGAAATGAAAATATAGTAATGAATGGGCAGGAAGTATTTAAGTTTGCGGTAAAAAAAGTTCCTGAAACAATTAATACATTGTTAAAAAAAGAAAATACAGATGCAGAAGATATAAAATATTTTATTTTACATCAGGCAAACGTAAGGATTATTGAGAGTGTAGCAAAAAGATTGGGTATAGATATGAACAGATTTCCGGTGAACCTGTCCAGATACGGAAATACATCATCAGCCAGTATACCGATTCTGCTTGACGAGCTGAATCGTGAAAATAAACTGCAAAATGAAGACCTGCTTGTATTTGCGGGATTTGGTGCAGGATTAAACTGGGGCAGTATTCTTGTAAAATGGAACTGCCATAAATCTTGACGATAACGTCATTACTAAAAATTGCAGTATTCACTGTAAGAATGTAAAAAGAAAGGATTTTTATTATGTTTGAAAAGATTAGAGATTTAGTAGCAGAGCAGCTTGGAGTAAATAAGGATGACATTAAGCCGGAAAGCAGATTCAAAGAAGATCTTAATGCAGATTCACTTGATTTATTTGAGCTTATCATGAGCCTTGAGGAGGAATATTCAACAGAAATTCCTACAGACGAACTTGAAAATCTCACAACAATACAGTCAGTAATCGATTATCTTGGAGCAAAAGGAATAGCATAATGGAAACAAGAGTAACAAAGCTTCTTGGCATAGAATATCCGATAATTCAAGGCGGAATGGCATGGGTTGCCAATGCAAATCTTGCGGCTAATGTGAGTAAGGCTGGCGGAATCGGATTCATCGGTGCTGCCAATGCACCGGGAGAATGGGTGAGAAGTGAAATAAGAAAAGCAAGAGAAATAACAGATAAACCAGTCGGAGTAAATATTATGCTTTTAAGCGAGCATATAGATGAAGTTGCACAGGTTGTTGTTGAAGAGAAAGTATCTGTTGTATCAACAGGAGCAGGAAATCCCGGAAAATACATGAAAATGTGGAAAGATGCAGGAATTAAAGTTATGCCGGTTGTAGCATCAGTTGCACTTGCAAAACTTATGGAGAGAGCAGGTGCTGATATGGTTATAGCTGAAGGAATGGAATCAGGTGGGCATATCGGTGAGCAGACTACAATGACACTTGTTCCACAGGTGGCTGATGCAGTTTCAATTCCTGTTGTAGCAGCTGGTGGAATTGCAGATGCAAGAGGATTCTGTGCAGCATTTATGCTTGGTGCCGAGGCTGTACAGATGGGAACACGTTTTGTTGTTGCCAAAGAATCAGATGTTCATCAGCTTTACAAAGACAGAATAATAGCAGCAAGGGATATTGATTCTGTTGTTACAGGAAGAAGTACGGGACATCCGGTCAGGTCTTTAAGAAATGAAATGACCAGGCAGTATCTTAATATGGAAAAAGAAAATGTATCATTTGAAGAACTTGAACATCTTACACTAGGTGCTTTACGTAAAGCAGTTGTCGATGGTGATGTAAAAATGGGAACTGTAATGGCCGGTCAGATTGCGGGAATGGTAAAAAAAGAACAGACATGCAAAGAGATAATTACAGAAATAATGGATGATGCACATAAAGTGTTTAACAGTGTAAAATTTTAGAGGAGTTTCGTATGGGAAAGACAGTCATTATGTTTCCGGGACAGGGAGCACAAAAGATTGGAATGTCACAGGAATTTTATGAAAAATATAAAGTGAGCCGTGATTGCTTTGAAAAGGCTGAAAATGTAACGGGATTAGACATGACTAATCTGATTTTTAAAGAAAATGAAAATCTTGATAAGACAGAATATACGCAGATAGCATTGTATACAGCTGAAATGGCAGCTTTTTATGCAGGCGTGGAGGAAGGTCTGACATTTGACTGTGCAATCGGGCTTTCCCTTGGGGAGTATAGTGCAATGACAGCCTGTGGTGCAATAGATTTTGAAGATTGTGCGTCTCTTGTGAGAAACCGTGGAATTTATATGGAAACAGCGGTTCCTGACGGACATGGAGCTATGGCAGCCGTTATCGGACTAGACTCCGGTAAAATAGAAGAAGTTATATGTCACAGCGGATTAGATAATGTAGGGATTGCAAACTATAACTGTCCGGGACAGATTGTTATTTCAGGTGAGGCTGAAAATATAACAAAAATTATGGAGGACTTAAAAAATGTTGGAGCAAAAAGAGTCCTAAAGCTTAATGTAAGCGGACCGTTTCATTCACCTATGCTTGCACAGGCAGGAGAAAAATTAAAAAAGGATTTGGAAAAGGTAAATATTAAAAATCCACATATTCCATATTATGCCAATTATACGGCGGAACTTATTGATAAAAATACATCTACTGAATATATAAAGAGCATTCTTTCAAAACAGGTCAGCGGTTCTGTCAGATTCGAGCAGTCGGTAAGAAAGCTGATTGAATCGGGATTTGACAGATTTATAGAAATCGGTCCGGGTGATACACTTACAGGATTTGTTAAAAGAATTGCAAAGGACATGAAAGTTGAAGGATTGGTATATGAAAAGATTTGAAAATAAAATTGTGCTGGTAACAGGGGCAGGACGTGGAATCGGTGCGTCAATAGCCAAGCGTTTTGCATCAGAAGGTGCAGAAGTAATAGTTAATTACAGCGGAAATGACGAGGTAGCACAAAAGACTGTTGATGAGATAACAGCGACAGGCGGACAGGCACAAAAATATAAGTGCAGTGTGAATGACAGTGAAAGTGTCAAAGTCATGATAGATGAAATAATTAAAAAATTTGGAAGAATTGATATTCTTGTTAATAATGCCGGAATAACAAAAGACGGACTTATGCTCAGAATGACTGATGAAGATTTTGACAGAGTAATAGATGTCAATCTGAAAGGAACATTTAACTGCACTAAATATGTATCAAAATACATGTTAAAACAAAAGTCAGGAAAAATTATCAATATTTCTTCTGTGGTGGGACTTTCCGGAAATGCTGGACAGGTAAATTACAGTGCCTCAAAGGCTGGAATTATTGGTATTACGAAATCAGCGGCAAAAGAACTTTCAAGCAGGGGAATTACTGTAAATGCAGTTGCACCCGGATATGTTGACACTGACATGACAAAAGTGCTTTCAGACAATATCAGAAATGAAATTCTTAAAAATATACCATTACAAAGAATGGGCAATGTGGAAGACATAAGTAATTGCGTTGCATTTCTTGCATCTGAAGATGCTTCATATATAACAGGACAGGTAATATCTGTAGACGGAGGTATGCATATATAATGAGAAGAGTAGTAGTTACAGGACTTGGTGCAGTCACACCAATTGGACTTAATACAGATGATTTCTGGGATGCGATAAAGAAAAATACAGTTGGTATAGACACAATAACTTCTTTTGATTCATCAGAATATAAAGCACATCTTGCAGCTGAAGTAAAAGGATTTAATGCAGCTGACTGTATGGATTTCAAGGCTTCAAGGAGAATGGAAAAGTTCAGCCAGTATGCAGTAGCAGCTGCATTTGAAGCTTTAAAGGATTCAGGACTTAATATTGAAAATGAAGATGCATATATGGCAGGTGTTTCAGTAGGTTCAGGAATCGGCAGTTTATCAGCAATGGAAAACAGCCACAAAAAACTTCTCGAAAAGGGACCTTCAAGAATCAACCCGCTTCTTGTTCCTATGATGATAACTAATATGGCAGCAGGAAATGTATCAATACAGCTTGGGTTGAAAGGTAAAAGCATAAATGTTGTAACTGCTTGTGCAACAGGTACTAATTCAATAGGTGAGGCGTACAGAAGCATACAGCATGGGGAAGCCGATATTATGTTCGCAGGAGGTACAGAAAGTGCGGTTACACCTATTGGCATAGGCGGATTTGCAGCACTTACGGCATTGTCTGAATCAACAGACCCATTAAAAGCATCTCTTCCGTTTGACAAAAATAGAAATGGATTTGTTATGGGAGAGGGAGCCGGCGTAGTTGTTCTTGAAGAACTTGAGCATGCATTGAAGAGAAACGCACATATCTATGCAGAAGTAGCAGGATATGGATGTACATCTGATGCTTATCATATCACTTCGCCGATGGAAGACGGGAGTGCTGCTGCCCATGCAATGGAGCTTGCAATGAAAGAGGCAGGGCTTGCACCGGAGGATATAGATTATATTAATGCACATGGAACAGGCACACATCACAATGATTTATTTGAGACAAGAGCGATAAAATCAGCATTTAAAGAAGATGCAAAAAGAGTTCCGATAAGTTCAACAAAATCTATGATAGGCCATCTTCTTGGTGCGGCAGGTGCAGTTGAGTTTATCACATGTGTAAAATCAATACAGGATGGATATATACATCCGAATGTCGGACTGACTGAAACGGAAGAAGAGATGAACCTTAATTATGTCAGGGATAAAGGAATTAATTGCGATGTAAATGCAGTGATATCCAATTCACTCGGATTCGGAGGACATAATGCCTCAATACTTATAAAAAAATATATTGCTTAAAGGAGGGCTTATATCATGGAATTAGACAGTGTGCTTAAACTTATTAATGCCGTGTCGGATTCATCGCTTACAAGCTTTACGCTCGATGACGGCAATACCAAACTATCTTTTGCGGCAGACAGGGCCGAGGTTATAAAGAATAATGAATTTTCAATTGTAAGAAATACAAAAGAAGAACAAAACAGTTCTTATGAACATCATGAGAATGATAATATTGCGGTAGACAGTACAAATGTAGTTTCATCACCGCTTGTAGGAATTTTTTACAGTGCCGCATCACCTGATGAAAAAGATTTTGTCAGTGTCGGTGATACAGTGAAAAAAGGGCAGGTTTTAGGAATTGTTGAGGCAATGAAGCTTATGAATGAAATAGAAAGTGAGTATGACGGAGTTGTCAAAGAAATACTTGTAGATAATGAACAGATGGTTGAGTACGGTCAGCCGATGTTTGTTATTGAATAAAATGTAATAGGCAGCCAGTTTATAAAAATATTTAAGGAGTCAGAAATGTTACTTAATACAAAACAGATTATGGAAATCATTCCACATCGTCATCCTTTTCTGCTTGTCGATACAATTGAAAGCATGATTCCGGGAAAAAGTGCTGTTGGATATAAATGCGTCACATATGACGAGCCGTTTTTCAGCGGACATTTTCCTGATGAACCTGTAATGCCTGGAGTTTTACAGATTGAGGCATGTGCACAGGTAGGGGCAGTTGCGATACTTTCGCTTGAAGAAAACAGGGGAAAGACAGCATATTTTGGTGCAATAAACAATGCAAGATTTAAAAGAAAGGTAGTTCCGGGAGACCGTCTTCGCATGGAATGTGAAATCATAAAACAGAAAGGACCTCTCGGTATAGGAAAGGCAGTTGCAACAGTTGATGGGGAAACAGCACTTACAGCTGAACTTACATTTATGATTCAATAAGTGATGTGCAGAATTTCCGTAAAAGCCTGCAGCATTGTGTTGTTGTTTTACAGAATTTACAAAAATGGAGATATATTATGTTTAGTAAGGTTTTAATTGCAAACAGAGGCGAAATTGCAGTAAGAATAATCCGTGCATGCAGGGAAATGGGAATAAGAACAGTGGCAGTTTATTCTGAAGCAGATAAAGATGCACTGCATACACAGCTGGCGGATGAAAGTGTCTGCATAGGAAAGGCACAGGCTCTTGACAGTTACCTTAACATGGAAAGGATACTCAGTGCGACAGTTGCTTCGGGAGCTGAAGCAATTCACCCCGGATTCGGATTTTTGTCTGAAAACAGTAAATTTGCAGAGCTTTGTGATAAATGTAATATAACATTTATCGGACCGTCAGCTGAAGTAATTGAAAAAACAGGTAATAAACAGGAAGCAAGAAATACTATGATAAAAGCAGGTGTTCCGGTTATTCCGGGAACTAAAGAACCTGTAATGGATGCCGGAAGGGGAAAAGAGATTGCCGCTTCAATCGGGTATCCTGTTATGATAAAAGCTGCTCTAGGTGGTGGTGGCAAGGGCATGCGTGCTGTATATGATGAAAAAGATTTTGAAAAAGAGTTTAATAATGCACAGCGTGAAGCCATAAATGGATTTGCCGATGGTACTATGTATATTGAGAAGTATATAGAGAATCCACGTCATATAGAATTTCAGATACTTGCTGATAATTATGGAAATGTAATTCATCTTGGGGAGAGGGATTGTTCGATACAGAGAAATCATCAGAAAATGGTTGAAGAATCACCATCTGCTGCTCTTGACGAAAAAACGAGGCAGCAAATGGGCGAGATGGCAGTAAAAGCAGCGAGAGCAGTAGGATATACTAATGCCGGAACTGTAGAATTTCTGCTTGATAAAAATAAAAATTTTTATTTTATGGAAGTAAATACGAGAATTCAGGTTGAGCACGGCGTCACAGAGATGATGACAGGTGTTGACCTTATAAAAGAACAGATAAAAATAGCATCCGGGGAGCATCTTGCAATAAAGCAGCAGGATGTAAAACTTTCCGGTGCTGCAATAGAAATGAGGATTAATGCAGAAAATCCTTATAAAAAATTTGCTCCATGTCCGGGGAAAATCAGTGATTTGCATATTCCGGGAGGAAATGAAGTGCGGGTTGATACGGCAGTGTATACAGGATATACAATTCCACCGTTTTACGACTCAATGATTATGAAAATTATAGTTCACGATAAAGATCGCAGACAGGCAATCAATAAAATGAAAAGCGTTCTGGGTGAAGTAGTTATAGATGGTATTACAACAAATCGTGATTTTCAATATGAAATCTGCAATAATAAGCGGTTTGAGACAGGTGATATAACAACTGACTTTATTGCACAGGAATTTCCTGACTTTATATAATATATATCAGTATTATTTTATACCGGTATATTGTATACATGAATTTTGATGTTGTGAAAAGGAGAGAACATCATGCATCTTAATTTTTTATTTAAAAAAGATAATGATAATATATCAAAAAAAGGAAAAGTTAATGTTCCGGACGGGCTGTTTACCAAATGTCCGAAATGCTCAAAGATGATACTTACAGATGAGCTTTTCCTTGATAATTGTGTGTGCCATTCATGCGGATATTACTTTAAAATAGATGCGAAAACAAGAATATCAATGGTTATAGACAAAGACACGTTTGAAGAATGGGACACAGGCATAGAAGAGAAAAATCCGTGTGATTTTGAAGGATATATACAAAAAACGGCTGATTTAAAGTCTAAAACAGGGCTTGACGAAGCAATAGTTACAGGAAAAGGGAAAATAGACGGAAAAGATACAGTAATAGGGGTCTGCGACACACGTTTTCTTATGGGAAGCATGGGAAAAGTTGTCGGTGAGAAGCTTACAAGGGCATTTGAAAAGGCTACACAATTAAAACTTCCTGTTATTGTATTTACATGTTCAGGCGGTGCAAGGATGCAGGAGGGCATAATTTCTCTTATGCAGATGGCAAAGACAAGTGCTGCAATAAAAAAACATGATGAGGCAGGACTTTTGTATACAGTGGTGCTTACTGACCCCACAACCGGCGGCGTTACGGCAAGCTTTGCAATGCTTGGAGATATCATTCTTGCGGAACCGGGGGCTCTTATTGGGTTCGCAGGACCGCGTGTAATAAGACAGACAATAGGACAGGAACTTCCTAAGGGATTTCAGCGTGCGGAATTTCTTCTTGAACACGGAATTATTGACAATATTGTTGAAAGAAAAGATTTGAAGCAGACACTGTCGCTTATAATAAAGCTTCACAGTAAATGCGACAATAAAATGGAAGATTATAAAAAATATCTCAGTGATAAGATGAATGAACTGAAATATAAATATGAATATGATGAAGATAAAAATAATTTGAATTCATGGGAGAAAGTGCAGGCGGCAAGAAGCAGCATGCGTCCTACGGCTCTTGAATATATAGACAGGCTCACAAAGAATTTTTATGAACTTCACGGAGATAGATTGTATGGAGATGATAAGTCTGTAATTGGAGGAATTGCAATGTTCGGCAAGCAGCCCGTTACCGTTGTCGGCCTCCAGAAAGGTATGGATACAAAGGATAATATATACAGAAATTTTGGAATGCCACAACCGGAGGGGTATAGAAAATCACTGCGTCTGATTAAACAGGCGGAAAAATTCCACAGACCTGTAATATGTTTCGTTGATACACCTGGGGCATATCCGGGAATGGGAGCAGAAGAACGTGGACAGGGTTGTGCAATTGCTGATAATCTATTTGAAATGTCAGATATAAAAACGCCTGTACTTACAATTGTGACAGGCGAAGGCGGAAGCGGTGGTGCATTGGCACTGGCTGTTGCTGATGAAGTATGGATGATGGAAAATTCCATTTATTCAATACTATCGCCTGAAGGATTTGCAAGTATTCTTTATAAAGATGCAAAAATGGCAGAAAAAGCAAGCGAAGATATGAAAATCACAGCAAAAGACCTGTTGGACATGGGCGTGATAGAAAAGATAATTCCCGAATATGGAATCATGACAAGAGAAAAATTAGGTTTTATTGGATTATATATGAAAACCGCTATAGCGGATTTTCTTATAAAAACACAGAAAATGATGCCGGAGGAGCTTATTTGTAAAAGATATGACAGATTTAGGAAGTTTTAATAAACATATTTTACTAAAAGAAAAAAATATTATTCCGCTTATGCAGGGCGGAATGGGTGTAGGAGTGAGTTTTTCAGGGCTTGCAGGAGCCGTTGCATCATGTAATGCCATAGGAATTATATCAACTGCACAGGCCGGTTTTGCAGAGCCTGATTTTGAGACAAATACGCTTCAAAGCTGCCTTAGGGCAATAGACAGACAGATAAAAAGAGCAAAAGAAATAGCACAGGGACGTGGACTTGTAGGTGTGAATGTGATGACTGCGTTAAGACATTACAAAGAGCATGTAGCACAGGCAGTAAGAAGCGGTGCGGACATTATTGTATGCGGAGCTGGGCTTCCGCTTGATTTGCCGGGAATTGTCCGTGACGAATGTGAAATGTCGGGTGTTAAAAAGCCTCTTATAGCACCTATTGTATCATCTCAGCGTGCGGCAAAGCTTATATTGAAGCACTGGAGTGCAAAATATAATGACAGTCCGGATATTGTGGTTGTCGAAGGACCTCTTGCGGGAGGACATCTAGGTTATACAAAGGATGAAGCACAGAATCCCGCAGCAGTTGATTTTTATAAGATAATAAAAGATGTAGCGGAATGTGTAAAAGAATATAGTGAAAAATTTTCAAAAAAAATTCTTATAGCAGCAGGAGGCGGCATTTACACAAAAGAAGATGCACAGAAAGTATTAGAGAGCGGTGCGGATATGATTCAGGTTGCAAGCCGTTTTGTTGCCACATACGAGTGTGATGCTGCAACGGAATATAAAAATGCTTATATAAATGCCACTCAAAAAGATATCCAGATTATAAAAAGTCCGGTTGGCATGCCGGGCAGGGCGATAAGAAATAAATTTGTCCAAAGAATCGAAAAAGAAAATGTACCTGTAAAAAAATGTCTTTCGTGTCTTTCACACTGTAACCCATCGCAGATACCATATTGCATAACCAATGCACTTATCAATGCGGTAAAAGGTGATGTGGATAACGGACTTATTTTCTGCGGAGGCAGAGTCGGAAGCATTGGCAGGCTTCAGACGGTAAAAGATGTAATTGAGGAACTTGGGATAAATGTATCACAGTAAATATGCGGGTTGATACATATGTCACCTGTTATAAATCTTCCTTTTTTTGTAATATTCTATTGTAAAAATTACAACAAAAGGAGGATTTTTTATGTGTGCAAAAAACAAAAAATTAAAAAAATTTCTTTGCTTGTCTGCGGCGGCCATGCTGACATTTTTAATGTGTGCAGCATGTCTGTTAGTTCCTGCAAAGGGAGAAAATGGTCCGTGTGATACGGGTGATTGGGCATTTGCTTATATTTCAGTCGAAAACGATGGAGATTCGAGCAATCCGCAGGGAGAATACAAGACTATCTATTCTGTCAACTCAAAAGATATTTCAACAGTGGAAGGAATATCTTACGACAGAGCTTCAAACACCCTTACAATCGAAAATTACAATAATACAAAAAACAGAATTGCAATGAATATGATGGGTGATGATTTCAAAATCAACATAAAAGGTGAAAATCATATCGGAGAACTTGTTTCGTATGGAGACGGCTGGGGCGGAAGCATAACACTTACCGGAAACGGTACGCTGTACATTAACGAAAACAAGTCCTATGAAATGGGCATTTATATGAATGCCGAGAATACAAAATCAGTGATTACTGTCGGACCTGAATGTAGTGTATATGTATATTCGGGACGGAATGCCATCGTATCTTCATCAAATACTACAAGTGATATAATAAAAGCAGAAAGCAAAATTAGTACAGAGCTTCAGACAGAAGTAACTCATCCTGTAAAAATGACAATGATATTTGCAGGTTATTTCAGCGATACATTAGAACCGTGGGAAGGTAATGTGTATACAAAGGAAGGCGACAGTGCAAAATATGACTGTTTAAAATCAACAAAATCTGACGGAACAGTAACTTATTGTTATTATGAGTTAAAGAAATACGACGGTTTCGACAAAGGCTATATAGGCGTTAAAAAAGAAGAGTTAAGCGAAAAGTCATCTGATTATAAGATGACAGACGAGATTGTAAAATGGTATAGTGCAGATTCTCTCAGCGGTTCTACTTCAACTCTCGTAAAAGATACAAAGACAGGCGAAGAAGCATATGCCGTAGTATCAAAATATGACAGTGCAACAGGAAATTCTAAGGGCTATCTTTGCAAGATAATCGCAAATTTCGGTATTGATGAATATAATCAGGAGACATGTCTTGTTGATATTGATAATCCTGTTGCTGATATTGAAAATCCTAACGAATATAATGTTAAGCTTCCTGACGGTTACGAGGCTGTCGGCGAGGAGATGACCAATATTTATAATGTGTCTGTAAAGAATGAAAAGGTAGAGTTTATCGGTTCATCTGCAGCTAAGGATGATAAAAATAACGATGTCAAAAAAGATGAAGAAGTAATTGAAATTCCGTCAGATGACAAGACTGTCGAAGCGGACGATTTCAACGAGATAATCAACAAAAATCAGGATTCTGATGTAATTATCAATTCTAATAACGATATTTCGTTTAAGTTTGAAAAAGGTACTATGAATCAGATTGATGGTGTTGATAAATACGATTTTACAACAGAAGTTGTAAAGGAAGTTGAAAATGCCGGAAAGCTCCCTGCCGGGGTAACATCAGAAAACTTTATTCAGAAAATTGATTTTGCATATTCGGGACAGCTTCCTGCAAAGGCGGAAATCAAGATACCTGTAGGAACACAGTATGCAGGACGTACTCTTTATTACAGCAGACTTTACGATGACGGCACAATCGAAAATATTATGTCGGCAGCAGTTGATGAAAATGGTGTTATAACAGTTGAACAGGACCACTGTTCTGTATATCTTCTTACAACAACAAAGCTTACACAGACTCACGTGAGCGGTTCAGGTACGCAGGCAGCTGCACCTAATACGGGGGACAGTGCACCTTTAGCGTTTATGTTACTTGCAGTTGTTATCAGCAGCTTTGTATTAACTGTTATTGGCATTGTAAAGAAACACAAAAATTCAGTTTTTTATTAAAAACATTGCCTGATTCAGTTTTAGCATACAAAAATATATGATATACTCTGATTAAAGCGACAACAGTGTTAAAGTGCGTGTATGTACGGACTGTGCGGCTGTTGCTGACTATGTAAAACTGAAAGGGACAATAATTAATGGAAAATAAAGAGATAAAAGGTATCATTCATTCAATTGAAAGTTTTGGCTCCGTAGATGGACCGGGTGTGAGGTATATCGTATTTTTGCAGGGCTGCCGTATGCGTTGCAGATACTGCCACAATCCCGACACATGGGCTTTAAATGACAAGAACTCCTATGAGGAAACTCCGGCCGAGACATTAAAGAAGGCTATGAGATTCAAGGCTTATTGGAAGGAAACAGGCGGAATAACTGTGAGCGGCGGAGAGGCACTTTTACAGATTGATTATGTGACAGAGCTTTTCAGGCTTGCAAAAGAACAGGGAGTTCATACGACACTTGACACATCAGGTAATCCGTTTACAAGAGAAGAGCCGTTCTTTAGCAAATTTAACGAACTTTTAAAATATACAGATTTATTCCTTCTTGATATTAAGCATATTGATCCTGTTAAGCACAAGGATTTAACACAGTGGGATAACTCTAATATTCTTGATATGGCAAAATATCTTTCTGATAACGGCAAGAAGATGTGGATTAGAAATGTATTAGTTCCGGGTTATACTGATGGTGAAGAGGATTTACAGAAATTAAGCGACTTTATCTCTTCGTTAAAGACAATTGACCGTGTTGAGGTACTTCCATATCATACACTTGGCGTATTTAAGTGGAAAGAATTAGGAATCGATTATACACTGGAAGGTGTCAGTCCACCTGATGTTGAGCTTATCAAAAAAGCAAACGATATTTTAAAAACAAGTGAATACAAGGGCTACCTTAACAGACAGTAAAATTATTAGCCCATTTTCAGCTTCCCGGTCATTTCATATGGCCGGGAAGTTGATTTATATCGGTAAAAAATGTATAATATAAATATTATAACCTGATACAGAATTTTTTAACAATATATTGAGCAGGAGTGCAAAAGTTATGGAGAGATTAGTGGATTTACATGTGCATCTTGATGGCTCGCTCTCACTTGAAACTGTAAAGGAGCTTGCCGCAAGACAAGGAATTGAGATTCAAAACGATGACATACTTATTAAAAAACTTCAGGTTTCAAAAGATTGCCGTGATTTGAATGAATATCTTACAAAATTTGAATATCCGCTTATGCTGTTACAGACCATTGATTCGATAGAATATGCGGTTTATTCGCTTATGAAAAGGCAGTCGGAACAGAATCTTTTGTACAGTGAGATTCGCTTTGCACCTCAGCTTCACACAAAAAAAGGACTTTCACAGGAAGAAGTTGTAACAGCTGCCCTGAAAGGAAGACAAAAATATTTTGATGAATTAAGGCAGAAAGAAAATATAAAAGAAGGTGACATCCCCTCTTTTTACAGCAATATTATATTGTGCTGCATGAGAGGAAATGGCAACGAGAGGGAAAATGAGGAGACAATAAGGATAGCAGCAGAGTTTCTCAGTGATTCGGATGGGGTTGTTGCAGTTGACCTTGCGGGGGCGGAAGCCCTGTTTCCTACATCGGATTATGAAAAGCTGTTTGCACATGCGAGAGCTGAGGGGATTCCTTTTACAATACATGCGGGTGAGGCGGCAGGACCCGAAAGTATCAGACAGGCTGTTGATTACGGCACTGCAAGGATAGGTCATGGGGTAAATTGTATACATGATAAAAATTTGATGAATATTATTGCAGAAAAAGGCATAACATTGGAGTTGTGTCCGACAAGCAATCTTAATACCAAAATTGTCAATGATATAAAAGACTATCCTATAGATAAAATTATAAATAATAAAATTAAAGTTACGATAAACACCGACAACATGACAGTTTCGGGAACTGATGAGGCATCGGAGATGAAGCTTATATGTGATACGTTCGGTTATGATGGGAATATGAGAAGAATATTTGTAGATAATGCGATAGATGCCGCATTTTTATCAAATGAAATGAAAGAGAAATTAAGGGGTAATTTATAAAATGAAGGTAAATGAACTTTTTTGCAGGGAGTGTGTTGAGCAGATATATGTACCTGATGTAGTCAGAGTTGATTTATTAAGTATTATTGAAGAAAAGTTAAAAAAAGCGGGATTTTACTACAGAATTGCTTACAGGGTGAAAGCGGTAGATTCTACAGTTGATAAATTGCAGTTTAAAGATTACAGACGTCCGGGGACGGAAAATGAAGATAAAAAGATGCAGGATTTAATCGGTATAAGAATCATGCTTTATTTTGTGGATGATGTATCAATATGCCGTAGTCTTCTGGACACACTATTTGCAACTCCCGGTGTGTGGGAGACGACAGAAACAAATGAATATGAATTTAAAGCGATGAAAATAAATGGTATTTTCAGGCTTCCGGGTTATCTTGCAAAAACAATAGTTAATCCTATGCTTTCGGATTATATAGATGACACGTTTGAAGTCCAGGTAAGAACCAATTCATTTGAGGGCTGGCATGAGATAGAGCATGATTTAAGATATAAAGGTTCGGCTTTCGGTGAAGGCAATGAAGCTCTTGCAAGAAAAATGAACAGTATTCTTGCAACTCTTGAACTGTGTGATGATTCGGTTGTCAAGCTTCTTGAAGATCTGGGCCATCAGCATTACAAAGATCATAAGTGGGGCGACATGATAAGGTGCCATTACAGACTCAAGATGACAAATGAGCTTATACATCCAGAACTTAAAAAGGTGTTTGATGAAGATACAGAACTTGCAAAAATATTTTTCAAGTTTGACAGAAAGCTTGCTATAAGCAGATTGTGGAATAATACGGCAGACAAGATACCTGAGCTTACAATCAATTACATAATAAAGATTGTCAATCAGATAGGACCTGATGATGAACGTCTTAATAAGGCCTTTGAACTTATAGATAATGAGTCAGGAACAGAAGATAATTTTACAAAGAGAAAGAAGTTTGAGCCGTTCCATATGCTTGGAAGTTACAAAGTATTTACGGCAGATACATATCTTGATACAACGAATCTATCTGAGAAAGATGCTTTTAAAAAGGCATCTTCATACATATATGCATGGATACATTCAAGATATTGTGAGGCATTTTCTGATTTACCTGATACAGTTGATAATTATTACCGCAGTGTTCCGGGATATACTGTCAATGTAGAATATAATGAAGATAATATGCACTTTTATGAATGTTCAACGCATATAGATTCAAAGATTGCAAGCAGGATATGGGTATCGAAAGCATCTTTGGTAAAAAATGATAATGGTATAGAATTTAAGGTGAGCAACGAGTATGCCGAACCAAAAGACAGGTACAGGGATAATGAAAATGTTCTGTTTTCACGCCCTAATTTTTATGGTGAAATTGCTGACAATATAGGTATCTGCGATGTTGTAAGACTCAAAGAAAATGTAAAATATGTTAGCAGTGATAATTATGATGAGATGTGCAGTCTTATAAATAATAAAGACAGAAAATTTCCTGTCATAGTATTTATGGCAAAGGATAATTCATGGATTGACAAGTTTGATGTTAATTATTTTGCATATCTTGTTGGATATTATGCACATATAAAAATGATTGACGGTGATGAGTGCTGCAGAAGATTTATAGAAGAATATGGACTTGATAAGGAAAGATGTGAAGATTCAATCACTGTTTTCTATGACACAGATAATCCGAAAACAAGTTATAAATCCGATATTATTGACACTACATTTGAAGTTATTAAGCTTGAACAGAAGAAGTATTGGAATGAAAATGGCTGCAGGGCATACAGACGCCAGCTTGTTGCTGAAATAAGAGAGAAAAATATTGAAAATGCGGACCTGTAATGATATAATAAATAGGTTTTGTATATGAATAAACGATAAATGGAGGAAAAAATGGATTATAATAAACTTGCACAGATGCTTTTTCCGGATGTAAAGAATTCACCGGAATATTACGAAGAAAAGTTCCCATACAGAAAACTTCCTGCAAAGGCTCAGGTTACACGTATGGCACCAAGTCCTACTGGATTTATACATCTTGGAAATCTTTACAGTGCACTTGCTGACGAGCGTATAGCACACAGACATGGCGGTGTATTTTATTTAAGAATTGAAGATACTGATGAAAAGCGTAAAGTTGACGGAGCAGTTGAACTTATTATTGATACACTTCGTTATTTCGATATCGAATTTGACGAGGGTGCAGGTTTTCCTGATGACGCTCCACAAAATATATACGGACCATATTTCCAGAGACAGAGAGTTGAGATTTATCATGCTTATGCAAAGAGTCTCGTAGAAAAAGGTCTGGCTTATCCTTGTTTTTGTACAGAGGAAGAACTTGAAAGCGTAAGACAGAAGCAGGAAGAGAATAAGGTTCTTACAGGATATTATGGTGAATATGCTGTATGCCGCAATCTTTCTCTTGAAGAGATTGAAAAGAACCTGAATGAAGGAAAGTCTTATGTGTTAAGACTCCGTTCACAGGGCAGTCCTGACAAGGAGATTACATTTGTTGACAGTATCAAGGGTGAGATTAAGCTTCCTGAAAATATACATGATATTGTTTTATTAAAACGTGATGGTATTCCGACATATCATTTTGCACATGCAATTGATGACCATCTTATGCGTACAACAGTTGTTGTAAGAGGCGGAGAGTGGCTTGCATCTGCACCAATCCATTATGAGCTTTTCCATGTGCTTGGGTTTAAGATGCCTGAATATGCCCATACTGCCCACCTTATGAAATTCGACGAGGAGACAGGTGGTAAGAGAAAGTTATCAAAGAGAAAAGATCCGGAACTTTCACTTGATTATTACAGACAGGATGGATATCATCCATATTGTATGAAAGTTTATCTTATGACACTTCTCAATTCTAATTTTGAAGAGTGGCATGAGCAGTTCCCTGATAAAGATATTAATGAATTTCCATTTTCAATTGAGAAAATGAGCCAGTCAGGTGCTTTATTTGATAAAGATAAACTTCATAACATCTGCAAGAATGAACTTTCAAAGCTTTCAGAGGATGAACTTTATGATTTCCTTTACAACTGGGCATCAGAAAATGCACCTGAAAAGAAGGATATATGGTTTGCTGATAAAGAAAAAATGCTTGCAATATTAAGGCTCTACATGGGTGTTGGCATGAAGAGAAGAAGAAAAGATTTCATGTATGCAAAGCAGATATTTAACATGATTTCATATTTCTTTGACGAGGAAAGCACTGACGAAAAAGATGAGTTCAGGCTTGATATGTCAGAGGTTAAGAATATTCTTAATGATTATATGGCAGCATATAACCATGATGATGATAATTCGGCATGGTTTAACAAGCTTAAAGAAATTGCTGACAAGCACGGCTATGCATCAGATATGAAAGCTTATAAGGCTTCACCTGAGAGTTTCAAGGGTAATGTGTCTGATATAGCTGAAGTTGTAAGAATTGCCGTTACAGGACGTGCCAATACACCTGATTTGTGGTCAATTGTTCATATAATGGGTGAAGAGCAGATGAAACAGAGGATTGAAAAAGTTATTAACAGATAAAGAATTATGAAATTTATAAGACATTGAATTATAATGGGAAAGCCGTTTATTTGGCTTTCCTTTTTTCTTGTTAGGCAAATCCTATATAAAGACAAAAAAATAACAGCATTAAATGCTGTCTGATAAAATAAATCTTAGGAGATATAGCCTGCAGCCGCCGGTATAAGAGGGGGGATGTGTAGGCGGCTGCCGCTATAATCAAAAATGAGAGGTTGTCATAATTATTGTTGCAGGTGGAGCAACATAATAATGAGGCGTAATATATATCAGTGAATGAGATATATTACGTTATTAATGTTATACCACTATACAAAAACATTGTCAACACTTTTTAAAAAAAATTTTGTTTTTTGTCATTTTTTGAAATAATTTGGATATTTAACAAGAAATTCGTCAAAATGTTCAATGTATCTTTTGGTATGGCGAAGTGAAATTTCATAAGCCTTTTCTTTGTCATGTGCTTCAAATGCATCTACCATGTCAGAGTGATCTTTTATCAGTTTATCTGTATTAATTGATGAAAACATAAGAATTACGATTCTGTCAAACTGGTATGCATTTTCGCGTATTATATTATGCCAGAACTGCTTGCCGCAGGCATAATAGATATACTTGTGGAATTCTTTATCACATGCCTGTGTTTTTGCAAGATTATCATTTTTGAGATGATGTTTCCACTGGACAATATTTTCACGAAGATATGCAATATTATCAGGTGTAAGTTTTTCACATGCAAGTTGTGTTACTGATTGTTCCATCAGATTACGGAGTTCGAGAAATTCATCAATTGCAGCTGTATCTATGTACGATACGAATGTACCCTGTTTTGGATATATGTCAATCATATTCTGCTGATGCAGTTCCAGAATGGCTTCTCGTATGGGCGTTCTGCTTATACCATAAAGCTCACATAAATCTGATTCTGTAATTTTATCTCCTGGCTTCATTTCGAGATTTACAAGATTATATAGAAGAGCTCTTTTAGCGTAATGCTTGGCATTTTCTCCGGGTAATTGTTCAAATACTTCCATCATTAGCACATCCTTTTTCAAGTTTTATAATATATTACATGTATTTTAAGCCTTATAAAGAGCCAATGCAATAGCGTTTATGTTAAAAAAACTGTATTTTGTGTATTTTTTTATGTAATTCTGTAAAATGCAACCAAAATAAAGTAATAAAATTTAACAAAAGAAAGTGACATTTTAAATTTTGTGATGTAAAATGTAAAGCGTATTAAGAAAATCAGATTTATAAATACAGCTATAATTGGATAAAGGAATAAATGTGGAAGAAGAAATATTTAACGTAACGATAGACCGGCCAATAGGAAGTTCACATCCGGATTATCCTTCTTTGGTATATCCGGTGAATTATGGTTATATAGAAGGAGTTATTGCACCGGATGGAGAAAATCAGGATGCGTATGTAATTGGTGTTGATACACCGGTTGACCATTTTACGGGAAAGAGGATAGCTATTATTCACAGAAGGGATGATGTGGAAGATAAATGGGTTATTACACCGGAAAATGTTCCATATAATAAACAGCAGATTGAGGATATGGTATATTTTCAGGAACAGTATTTTGACAGTTATGTGGAAATGCTTGATGAAGAAATGTGGGATGCATATAACTGTAAAGGTGAAAAACTTGGATATCAGATTCCCCGAAGTATGGCAAAGTCATTAAGTGAAGGTGTATATCATATTGCAGTTATGATATATGTTAAGCGTGCTGACGGATGCATTCTTGCCACTCAGAGATCAAGAAATAAGACTAATCCTTTAAAATGGGAGGTTACCGGTGGTTCAATTCTTGCCGGTGAGACACCTGTTGAAGGGGCAGCAAGAGAACTTGCAGAAGAAACAGGAATAACAAAGAAAATATCTGAGCTTCGTGAAATTTATAATTGTTATGATGTCAAAAGACATTGTATATATTATATTTATCTTGCAGAGGTTCCATCTGATATGCCAATACACCTTCAGATAGGTGAGACAATGGATTATGCATTTCTGCCATATGATGAGTTCAGGGAACTTGTATGTTCTGACAGATTTGTGGCTTCTGAACAGGGAAGATTTATTGCACATGAAGAGCTTATGAAAAGTGTGCTTGATACAAATAATATATAATATACATTTATTATGAATAAAGGAAGTAAATGATATGGAATTATATGATGGCAGACCGGATAATACGGATGGCAGGCAGGATAATGAAATAAGAGTATATGATTTGCTTGACAGTCTGGGAATACAGTATAAGCGTACAGATCATGAACCGGCAACGACCATGGAAGTCTGCCGCGATATAGATGCTGTACTTGATACGCTTATCTGCAAAAATTTATTTTTATGTAACAGACAGAAAACAGCATTTTACTTGCTTATGATGCCGGGTGACAAGCCGTTTAAGACGAAAGAGCTTTCATCGCAGATTAACAGTGCGAGGCTTTCGTTTGCAGACCCGGAATACATGCAGGAATATCTTGATATAAAACCTGGTGCCGTAAGCGTAATGGGGCTTATGAATGATAAGGAAAATCATGTAAGGCTTCTTGTTGATGAAGATGTTTTAAAGGGTGAAAACGTAGGATGCCATCCGTGTGTCAACACATCAAGTCTTAAAATAAAGACAAAAGATGTATTTGATACATTTTTAAAAAGTGTAGGACATGATATGACTGTTGTACATCTTACAGGAGAATAAAATATAATGACAAAAATGGAAGCCGGACATGTTGTCGGACTTCCATTTTGATTTATTTTTTGCAGTCGCTTTAAAAATTATATTTAATAAAGCTTATATGTTTTTACAAGAAGCGGAACTTCCGCAATCAGCATGCCAACCCAGCCTGCAAGGTAAGAAAACGGAAGAGCTTCTATGCCGAGACCAAATATAAATACAAGTGGAAGTGCTGCAAGTACACGCACACCCATATTTACAAAACTGCTTATAAGTGTAATCTTCAAATCGCCTATTCCTCTGAAATATCCCTGGATACCATTGGTTAATGCCGGAAGAAGATACATTATTGAAATAAGATGAAGATATGTAACGCCGTGGCGTATGACTTCCTCGTCTTTGACAAACATAAGCATAAGAGGTCTTGCAAATATGAAACATATAAGGAATATTGCTATTCCGTAGATAATTTCGAGTGTTATACCGCATCTGAAGCCTTCTCGCATACGGTCATTTTTTCCAGCACCCTTGTTTTGTGCCATAAGTGCGGTCATAGCATGTGCAATATTCTGTTCGGGTGTGTATGCAAAATCATCGATTCTGTTTACGACTGCAAAAGCTGCTGCAACAGAAACACCCATTGTATTGACTATAGCCTGAATACCGATTTTTCCAAGCTGTACAGTGGCCTGCTGCATCGCTGAAGCCCAGCCGTATGCAATTGTGCGTTTTAAAAGGCTCGTGTCAAATACAAGCCATTTTTTTCTGAGACGTAAAATTGGCACTTTTTTCTGTATATAAATTATACAAAGCAGGCAGCACAGAGCTTCACTGATAACAGTGGAAACAGCACAGCCGTTGCTTCCGGCTTTGAGTACAACTACAAAGAACAGGTCGCCGAAAATATTTAACACGGCACTTATGATAAGAAAATACAGCGGTGAGTTACTGTCGCCGAGTGCCCTCAATGTACTCGAAAAGAAATTATATAAAAATGTAAATACAAGACCGATAAATATAATTCTGAGATATTGTGTTGTCATATTAAGAATTGATTTGTCAACTTGCAAAAGTGTCAGGATTGGAACTGCGAATATAATGCATAGCAGGCTCAATATAATTGAAAATATTACGCCGGAAATCATTGTAGTGCTTATCTGACGGTGAAGTGTGTCATAATCTTTGGCACCAAACTGCATGCCCATAAGAATACTTGCACCCATACACAATCCGTTGAGAAACAGAATCATAAGAGTTGTGACCGGATTGCATATTCCGACTGCTGCGAGAGCTTCTTTTCCGACGAAATGTCCGACAATAATACTGTCCACGGCATTGTATGTCAGCTGAAAAAGGTTGCCAAGTACAAGTGGAATTGTAAATTTTACAAGTATAGGCATGATTTTACCTGTAGTTAAATCTTTTGTCATATTAAATTTCCTTCTGCTTTCATTTGAAATTGTCAAACTTATATTATGTATAAAAATTTATGAAAGTCAAGAAAAACAGGCAAAATTAAGGATTTTAGAAATAAAGTCCCAATTCTCTTACAATTCCTATTTGACTTGTAGGAATTATTTGTAGTATTATAATAAAGAACGATAGAAATGGAGTTGTAAAACTATGAAAGTTTCGTATAAAGATATGGAGTTGTATGCCATAACTGATAACAGATGGCTTAATGGAAGAAAATTAAGTGAAGTTGTTGAGGATATTTTAAATAATGGTGCAACTTTTTTACAGCTGCGAGATAAGGAAGCAACACATGAAGAGCTTGTTGCAGAGGCTAAAGAACTTAAAGTGATTGCAGCAAAATATAAAGTTCCGTTTGTGGTTAATGATGATGTGCTTGCTGCAAAGGAAGCTGATGCCGATGGTGTCCATATCGGACAAAGCGATACCGCTTATGAAGAAGCAAGAAAGATTCTTGGACCTGATAAGATTATAGGTATGACGGCGAAGACTGTTGAACAGGCACAAATGGCTGAAAAACTTGGTGCTGATTATATAGGTACCGGGGCAGTATTTCATACAAGTACCAAAACGGATGCAAAAGATATGAAATTAAAAACACTTGTCACAGTTGCGGACAGCGTTGATATGCCTGTTGTTGCAATTGGCGGTATAACCTATGATAACATGGACAAAGTCAAAGATACGGGAGTTTCCGGAATTGCAGTTGTTTCGGCTTTGTTTGGTGCAGATAATCCGGGAGCAGCAACTCGTAAGATGAAAGAAAAATGCGATAAGATATTTAATTATAATCCGCGTAATATAATTTTTGATATGGACGGTACGCTTCTTGATTCAATGCCTTACTGGAGACATCTTGCAAGAGAGTATGCATTAAGCTATGTGGAAAGTCTGCCAGATGATTTTGATAGTATGACTTATACGATGGATATGGTAGAGTGCGGAAAATATTTTCAGGATGTACTTGGGATTAATGTTCCATATGATAAAATGCAGGAAGAAATACTGGGGATAATGGGAGAACATTATAAGAATGATATTCCTATGAAACCTGGCATGAGAAGGCTGCTGATTACAGAAAAGGCAAATGGAAGTACGATGAGTATATTTACCAATTCAGATATAAAATGTGCACAGGATGCAATGGAAAGGCTGGGACTTTCAGATTGTTTCCGCTTTATGACTACATCATACATTATAGGAATTAATAAAAAATATCCGGAAAGTTATATAAAAGTCTGCGATATGATGGGATGTAAACCCTGTGAAACTTATATTTATGAGGATGTTCTTCACGGCGTCGAAAATGGTAAAGCAGCTGGATGTAAAGTTATTGCTGTATATGATGAAGATTCAAAAGACCATTGGGAAATAATAAAAAATACAGCTGATGATGTAATTGATATCCAGCAGAGGGAGGAATCATGAAAAAGAAAGTTGTAGTTGGAATGTCAGGAGGCGTCGATTCGTCAGTGGCAGCATATCTTTTAAAAGAGCAGGGATATGATGTCATTGGTGTTACAATGCAGATATGGCAGGACGAGTCACAGGAACAGATAGAGGATAACGGAGGCTGCTGTGGGATTACGGCGGTCGATGATGCAAGAAGAGTAGCGATGCAGCTTGATATTCCTTACTATGTTATGAATTTTAAAAATGAATTCAAGAAAAATGTAATAGATTATTTTACTGATGAATACATTCATGGAAGAACGCCAAATCCATGTATTGCATGTAACAGACATGTAAAATGGGAATCTCTTTTAAAGAGAAGCCTTGAAATAGGTGCAGATTGTATCGCTACAGGACACTATGCAAGAATAGCACAGCTTGAAAATGGCAGATATGCGATAAGAAATTCAGTAACTGCAAAAAAAGACCAGACATATGCTTTGTATAATCTCACACAGGAACAGCTGTCACATACGCTTATGCCGGTCGGTGATTATAATAAAGATGAAATAAGAGCTATCGCAGAAAAGATAGGTATTCAGGTAGCACATAAGCCTGACAGCATGGAGATATGTTTCGTGCCTGACAATGATTATGCAGGATTTATTACACGCGAGACAGGATATGTGAGCAGACCTGGTAATTTTGTCGATTTACATGGCAATATTCTCGGAACACACAAGGGTATAATTCATTATACAGTCGGACAACGAAAGGGGCTTGGCCTTGCAATGGGACATCCTGTTTTTGTTGTTGCGATAAGACCGGAGACAAACGAAGTTGTAATTGGTGAAAATGATGATGTATTTTCAACAAAACTATATGCAAATAATATTAATCTCATGTCAGTTGACAAAATTGAAGAACCAATACGTGCAAGAGCTAAAATCAGATACAGCCATGAAGGTGCTGACTGTACAATACGGATGGCTGATGACGGACTGCTGGAGTGCGTATTTGATGAAAAACAGAGAGCTGTAACGCCGGGACAGGCACTTGTAATATATGATGGAGACTATGTTTTAGGAGGAGGAACAATAATATGAAAATATCAACAAAAGGAAGATATGCAGTAAGACTTATGCTTGATCTTGCCATGCATAATACAGGAGAAGCAGTAAGCATAAAAGATATATCAAAGCGTCAGGGGGTATCTGACAAGTATCTTGAGCAGATTATTTCTGTTCTTAACAAAGCAGGATATGTGCGAAGCATAAGAGGTGCACAAGGCGGATACATGTTAAAGAAAGATCCTAAGGATTATACTGTAGGCATGATTTTAAGGCTTACTGAAGGTTCACTTGCACCTGTATCGTGTGTTGATGATGACGATATGGTATGTGAAAGAGAAAACGGCTGTGTTACGTTTTATGTATGGAAAAAACTGAATGATGCAATTAATGGAGTTGTCGATTCGATAACACTTGCGGATTTAGTAGAAATGCAGATGCAGATGAGCGATAATTACGTCATTTAAAAAATATATAAAAATTTTCATTTTTTTATTGACATAAAAAGTGAAAATTGTTATATTATGGTTAATTCATAGCAAACCACTATGAAAACAAGGATATTAATAATTAAGAATATAACAGCGATGTTTTAATTACTCGCGGAAAAGAGGAATGTTATGGCAAAGAAAGCATACAAAGACAGAGATTTAAAATTTGAAACATTACAGCTTCATGTAGGACAGGAAACTGCAGACCCGGTTACAGATGCAAGAGCAGTACCTATTTATCAGACATCATCATTTGTATTCCACAATTCACAGCATGCGGCTGACCGTTTTGCGTTAAAGGATGCAGGTAACATTTATGGCAGACTTACAAATCCTACAGAAGATGTTTTCGAGAAGAGAATGGCTGCTCTTGAAGGCGGTGTCGCAGCTCTTGCTGTGGCATCAGGTGCAGCAGCTGTTGCTTATACAATTCAGAATCTTGCATTTGCAGGTGACCATATCGTAGCCGCAAAGAATATTTATGGTGGTACATATAACTACCTTGCACATACAATCGTTGATTACGGTGTTACTACAACATTCGTTGACCCTCTTGATGTTAAGAATTTTGAAGATGCAATCCAGGATAACACAAAGGCTCTTTATATCGAGACACTTGGCAATCCTAATTCAGAAGTTGCAGATATTGAAGCTATTGCAAAGATTGCACATGCTCACAACATTCCGCTTGTAATCGATAGCACATTTGCAACTCCATATCTTGTTCGTCCATTTGAATATGGTGCTGATATCGTTATTCATTCAGCAACTAAGTTTATCGGCGGACATGGTACAACAATCGGTGGTGTAATTGTTGATGGCGGTAAGTTTGACTGGAAAGCATCAGGCAAATTCCCACAGTTTACAGAGCCTAACGAAAGCTATCACGGAATCAGCTTTGTTGATGCAGCAGGCCCAGCAGCATTTATTACAAGAATTCGTGCCATTATCCTTCGCGATACAGGTGCTACAATTTCACCAATCCATTCATGGATTTTCATTCAGGGACTTGAGACACTTTCATTAAGAGTTGAGCGTCACGTTGAGAATGCATTAAAGGTTGTTGATTACCTTTCAAAGAATCCATTGGTAGAAAAAGTAAATCATCCGGCAGTTACAGATGACCCTGAACAGCAGAGACTTTATAAGAAATATTTCCCTAACGGCGGCGGCTCAATTTTTACATTTGAAATCAAGGGTGATGCCAAGACAGCTAAGAAGTTTATCGATAATCTTGAATTATTCTCACTTCTTGCCAATGTAGCCGATGTTAAGTCACTTGCTATTCATCCGGCTTCAACAACTCATTCGGAGCTTAACGAAGCAGAGCTTCTCGATCAGGGAATCAAGCCTAATACAATTCGTCTTTCAATTGGTACAGAAAATATTGATGATATTATTGAAGACCTTGACGAAGCATTTAAGGCTATTTCAGAATAAGATTCTGACCGGGACATTTTATCGTAATAATTGAAAATTTAGTCTTGTCTTATAAAAACATATGTGATAATATGTACTCAAATATTGAAAAGACTTTGACGGAAAGAGTAGTGTATTTAAGCCATACAGAGAGGATTACATCTGCTGAGAGTATTCCATGAAACTGATTACATGAAAACCACTCCTGAGTTGTATGCGAAAGATTACCGGTTGGTTCCGTTTTCCCAAGCATTACCGCATAGCTGCGTTAAAGGTGTAAGGAATATGTGTTAGTATTCCGTGAGTAAAAGATAAGGTGGAACCGTGTTATATGCACCCTTGGTTAAGCATTTAAGCTTGACTTGGGGTGCTTTTTTCAATATTAATTTTTATTAATTTAAGGAGCAGAGTTAAAATGGTAAATTTTAAAGAAGATGAAAATTTAAAAACACTGAATCATTCATGTGCACATTTGATGGCACAGGCTGTAAAGCATCTTTATCCTGATGCAAAGTTCTGGGTAGGACCTGTTGTTGCAGAAGGTTTTTACTATGATATCGACCTTGGAGACAGAGTTATAAGAGATGAGGATATTGCAGCTATAGAGAAAGAAATGAAAAAGGTTGCAAAGACAGGTAAGAAGATTATCCGCCGTGAGATTTCAAAACAGGAAGCTATGGAACTTTTTAAGGATGATGAATATAAGATTGACCTTATTTCAAAACTTGAAGACGGTACTATCACATGCTACGATCAGGGAGATTTCACAGACCTCTGCCGTGGACCTCATGTTGATAATGTAAAGCTTTGCCGTAACTTCAAGCTTATCAAACATTCAGGCGTTTACTGGAAGGGTGACAGCAAGAATAAAGTATTGCAGAGAATTTATGGTGTATGTTTTCCTACAGCAGAGGAACTTGAGGCTCATCTTGCACTTCTTGAGGAAGCAAAAGAGCGTGACCACAGAAAAATCGGTAAGGATATGCAGCTTTTCATGTCTGATGACCTTATTGGACGCGGTCTTCCGATGTTCCTTCCAAAGGGTTATGTAATATGGCAGGAACTTGAAAATTATATCAAGGCAAAAGAAAGAAAGAATGGATATCTTCACGTAATGACACCTTGTGTTGGTACTGTAAACCTTTATAAGACATCAGGCCACTGGGATCATTACAAAGAAAATATGTTCCCTGCAATGGAAGTTGAAGGCGAATCATTCGTATTAAGACCTATGAACTGTCCTCATCACATGATGATATATGCTAACAGAATGCACTCATACAAGGATTTACCTATAAGAATAGGTGAGATTGCACACGATTTCAGATTCGAGGCAAGTGGTACACTTAAAGGTATCGAGAGAGGCAGACATTTTTGTCAGAATGATGCACATCTTTTTGTTACACCAGAGCAGATTGAAGATGAGTTCAAGAAAGTAGTTGATCTTATTTTCAGCACATACAAGGATTTCGGAATCACAGATTACCGCTGTGTACTTTCACTCAGAGACCCTGAGGACAAGGTAAAGTACCATGATGATGATGAGATGTGGAATAATGCAGAAAACGCTCTCAGACGTGTTCTTGATGATATCGGAATTGAGTATACAGAAGAAATCGGTGAGGCTGCATTCTACGGTCCTAAGCTTGATGTAAATGTTAAGCCGGCTATCGGTAACGAATATACACTTTCAACATGTCAGCTTGATTTCTGCCTTCCGGCTAAGTTTAATCTTTCATATATTGACAAGGACGGCGAGAAAAAGACACCTGTTGTACTTCACAGAGCTATTCTTGGTTCTCTTGACAGATTTATGGCATATATACTTGAGGAGACAAAGGGTAACCTTCCGTTATGGCTTGCTCCTGTTCAGGCAAGAGTTATGCCTGTAACTACAGATAACGAAGAACTTGTTGCATATGCACAGAAAGTATGCGACGCACTTGAAGCTGAGAACGTAAGAGTAGAGCTTGACGCAAGAGCAGAAAAACTCGGATATCGTATGCGTGAAGGACAGGTTCAGAAAGTTCCATACCTTCTTGTAATCGGTAACAATGAAAAAGAAGAAAATACAGTATCTTACAGACTTCACGGTGAGCAGAAAACTACAACGGTATCACTTGATGAATTTGTAGAAAAAGTTAAGACTCAGATTGCAACAAAGGCATTAGAGATTAACTAATACGTATGTCTTTATGAAAGCCCTGCCTTTTGAGCAGGGCTTTTTTGATAATAAATCAGGAGGAGTTATGGGCAGATATATTATGGCACTTGACCAGGGGACAACAAGCTCAAGGTGCATTTTATTTGATAAAAAGGGAAATATTATATCAAAATCATCAAAAGAATATGAACAGATTTATCCGAAAGAAGGCTGGGTTGAGCACAATCCGATGGAGATATGGTCATCACAGCTTGGTGTTGCCATTGAAGCTATGGCAATGGTTAATGTTCCGGCAGATGATATTGAAGCAATAGGAATTACAAATCAGAGGGAAACGACAATTATATGGGATAAAAAGACTGGAAAACCTGTATACAATGCGATTGTGTGGCAGTGCAGAAGAACAGCTGATTCGGTTGAAAAAATAATGCATGATGATAATATGGCAGATATTATCAAAAAAAAGACAGGGCTTATTCCTGATGCGTATTTCAGTGCGACAAAGATTGCATGGATATTGGATAATGTTGACGGAGCAAGAGAAAAAGCAGAAAATGGAGAACTTGCATTTGGAACAGTTGATACATGGCTTATCTGGAATCTTACTAAGGGAAAAGTTCATGCGACAGATTATACCAATGCTGCAAGAACAATGCTGTTTAATATCCATACACTTGAGTGGGATAAAGAACTTCTGGAATATTTTAATATTCCTGAAAACATGCTGCCGCAGGTTAAGCCATCAAGCTGTATATATGGTGAAACTGATAAATCAGTATTTGGCAGTTCAATTATAATTGCCGGTGCTGCAGGCGACCAGCAGAGTGCATTGTTTGGACAGTGCTGTTTTAATCCGGGTGAAGTGAAAAATACATATGGAACAGGATGTTTTTTGCTTATGAATACGGGAAATAATCCTATTTATTCAGATAACGGACTACTCACAACTCTTGCAGCAGGAAGTACAAAAGATAAACCTGAGTATGCACTCGAGGGAAGCGTATTTGTTGCCGGAGCAGTTGTACAGTGGCTCCGTGATGAATTAAGGATGATTAAAGATGCAGCATCAACAAAAGAGTATGCCATGAAAGTTGAAAATACGGCCGGAGTATATATTGTTCCTGCATTTTCAGGGCTTGGTGCACCATATTGGAATCCGTATGCAAGAGGAACGGTTGTGGGTCTTACAAGAGGTACAAAAAAAGAACATTTTATAAGAGCTGCACTTGAATCAATAGCCTATCAGGCTGATGATGTTATACGTGCAATGGAAAAGTCGGCAGATATTAAGCTTAGTGGACTTAAAGTAGATGGTGGTGCCAGTGCAAATGAGTTTCTTATGCAGTTTCAGTCTGATATAACAGGTGAGAGCGTAATACGCCCATCATGTATAGAGACAACAGCTCTTGGTGCAGCATATCTTGCAGGTCTTGCAACGGGATATTGGAAAGATAAAGATGAGATAAAGAAAAACTGGCGTCTTGGTGCAGAATACGATGCCCATATGAGTCCGGATGAAAGAAGAAAACTTCTTAAAAACTGGAAACATGCTGTTAATTCGGCTTTGTTCTGGGCAGAGGCAGCTGAGAAATAGTCCGTAGGTATGTGAGAATGTAATAATTAGTAAGAAAATCCGCTGGACAAATAATATTATTATTGCTATACTGTTTATAGTAACTATTGAACGTGATTATTTGGGGAGGGTAAGTCCTTTCACCGAAAAATTGGGATTTTGCTATGCAAAATAAGGAGGGTTTTTGGATGGAATTACAATTAGAGCATTTAAGCAAAACATATGGAACAGTTCAGGCACTTAAAGATATCTCTTATACTTTTAAGCCGGGAATATATGGAATTCTTGGTGCTAATGGTGCCGGTAAGAGCACGATGATTAATCTTATTACAGATAATGTCGCAAGAGACAAAGGAAGTGCCGGTGGAAGTATATTGTATGATGGTCAGGATATATTAAAGCTTGGCAGCAGATTCAGGGGCATAATCGGATATATGCCACAGCAACAGGGATTTTATGAGGATTTCTCGCCTAAAGCATTTTTAAGATATATGGCTGAGATAAAGGGAATAAAAGGAAAGAATGAAAATGGGCAGACGGTAAAAGAACAGATTGATGAGCTTCTTGAAGTTGTTAATCTGACCGGTGTTGCATATAAAAAAATCGGTGGATTTTCAGGAGGCATGAAACAAAGAGTCCTTTTGGCACAGGCACTGCTAGGTGATCCTGATATTCTTATTCTTGATGAGCCGACTGCCGGTCTTGACCCTAAAGAGAGAATTGCAATCCGCAATTATATTGCAGAACTTTCACGCAATAAGATTATACTTTTTGCAACACATGTTGTAAGCGATATAGAATGTATAGCTGATTATGTTCTTCTTTTGAAGAAAGGTGAGATTATTGCAATGGGAACACCTGTAGAACTTATAGAGAAGATGCATGGAAAGGTAGCAGAGATTACATGTACTCTCGATGAAGTTGGCAAACTGCAGGAGAAGTATCATATTGGTAATATCAGACAGAGAAAGAATGGTATTGCATTACGCCTTGTTGGAGATGAGCTTCCGGATGAGGCTGTTATGGTTGATGAAAATATTGACCTTGAAGATGTTTATTTATATTACTTTGAATAGAAGAGGTGTTTGGTAAGATGAAGTTTGCTCATATAGCTGATTTACATATAGGTAAAAGAGTAAATGACTTTTCCATGCTTGAAGAACAAAGGTATATTTTTAAAGAAATAATTGAAATCATCAGACATGAAGATGCAGATGCTGTGTTGGTGGCTGGAGACATATATGATAAGTCACAGCCATCAGCGGAAGCTGTAGCATTGTGTGATGATTTTTTTTATTCTCTATCCAGGCTGGATAAGGATATTTTTATAATAAGTGGTAACCATGACTGTCCTGAAAGAATTGCATATGGTGCAAGACTTCTTGAAAATACAAAGTTTCATATAGCTCCTGTATTTAATGGCGAGATGAAAAGAACCGAACTTTTTGATGAATTTGGGAAGGTTAATGTATACATGCTTCCGTTTGTAAAACCTGTCGGAGTAAGAAAATATATTGGCACAGCAGATAACTATACACAGGCGGTTAAAGCTGTCATTGACAAAGCTGATATTAATCAGGAAGAGAGAAATATTCTTGTTGCACATCAGTTTGTTACAGGTGCATTAAGATGTGACTCCGAAGAACTGACAGTTGGAACACTTGATAATGTGGATGCAACAGTTTTTGACAAATTTGATTATGTTGCACTTGGACATATTCACAGACCGCAATGTGTTGGAAGAGAAAGTATAAGATACAGCGGTTCGCCGTTAAAGTATTCATTTTCTGAGATTAATCATACGAAGTCTGTAACGATAGCAGATGTTGGAGACAATGATATTACAATAAAAACAGTACCACTGAAACCATTCCATGATATGGTTCATCTTAAAGGTGAATTTAAAGAATTGATGACGCCGGGCAGCCACATTTTTAATACAGATGATTATATATATGTTACACTGACAGATGAGCAGGATATACCTGATGCAATTGGAAGACTGAGAATATTATATCCGAATATAATGAAGCTTGATTATGATAATACAAGGACAAGAAAATATAATGATTCATTTGATGCTGATATTGAGCAAAGACAGGAAAAACAGCCAATTGAACTGTTTGAAGAATTATATGAACTTCAGAATAATCAGCAAATGGATAATGAGCAGAGAGAATATATCAATCATATAATAGAGGAGATCTGGGTATGAGACCATTATATTTGGAAATGTCTGCATTTGGACCATATGCAGATGTCACAAAACTTGACATGGACAAGCTTGGAAATAAAGGAATTTATCTGATAACAGGTGATACAGGAGCAGGTAAGACTACAATTTTTGATGGAATTACATATGCATTATATGGTGAAGCAAGTGGAAGTAACAGGACATCAGCAATGTTAAGATGCAGGTATGCCCTACCTGATATTGCAACATATGTTGAGATGGAATTTGAACTGCGTGGTGAAAAGTACCGTATAAGACGTAATCCTGAATACATGCGTCCATCAAAAAGAGGACAATCAGAAGGCAGGATGACAAAAGAACCGGCAAGAGCAGAAATCTCACTTCCGGATGGAAGCATAGTTACAGGGATTTCTAATGTCAACAGACAGGTTATTGAACTTATGGGTTTGGATAAAAACCAGTTTACCCAGATTTCGATGATAGCACAGGGGGATTTTATGAAGTTGCTGTTAGCCGGTACTAATCAGCGTATGGAGATTTTCCGTGAAATATTTAAGACAAAACCATATCTTGATTTACAGGAACGATTAAAGCAGGAATCACTTGAATTAGGACGAAAAATGCAGGAATCATCAAGGATGATCAGTCAGTATATGTCATCAGTTATGCCGGATAGTGAAGGGTATGAGCTATCTACAGATTCAGAGATAAGTACAATTATTGCAAGGGATAAAATGCGTCTTGGTGGTCTTGAAGAAGAAAAGGCTGCAACAGACAGAAGAATAACAGAATTAGATGTTTATTCCGGTAAGCTTACACAAGCTGTCAATGTTCTTGAAAATTATAATAAAGCGAGTAATGATTTAAAAAAGTATGAAAAAGAATATAATAACGTTGAAGAAGAATATAAAACATATGATGAGCGTGCAAAGATAAGCAGTCGTATGGCACTTGAAGTGAGTGAGCATACAAAAGACCTTGAAAAATACAATAAGGCAGCAGACCTTAATCGGGATAACAGACAGCTGGAAAATGAGATAAAAAAAGAAGAAAATAATCTTATTGATGAATCTGAAAAGATGAAAAAAATGGTTGAACAACTTTCAGAGTATGAGATATTGTATAAAAAGCTTGATGATTGCAATGCAATGCTTGAGAAGGAAAATGCTGTTTATGAAAATTTGAATCAGCGGAGGCAGGTAATTGCAAAGGTTATTCTTAATTGTGATGCTGACAAAGAAAATATTAATAGTGCCTATAAATATGCAAAAAAATATAATGAGGCGGATGAATCATTAAAAAAACAGCAGATAAAATATACAATGCTTGAGAATGCATATTATGACGGACAGGCGGGAATTCTGGCTCAAAGATTAAAGGATAATGAGCCATGTCCTGTATGTGGTTCTACAGTTCATCCTGATATTGCAAAGCTTGCAGATGATATTCCTGATAAAGATACTCTGGACAATGAAAAGAAGAAAACAGATGAATTATCGAAAATACGTTCTGAACTCAGTTCAAAATCAGGAGTCGCACAAGGAAAAGCAGAAACTTCACATAGTACACTTTTGCTTGAATGGAATTCGATTTCCGGTGAAACTGTGCCGGGAACTATGGTTGAACAGACGCGTGCTATATCAGATGGTCTTATAAAGTATGAGAATGAAAATAATAATAAAATAAAAGAGAGTGAATATAAGATTGCTGATATAAAAAGACAGGTGCTTCTAAAGCAGGAATATGAACAGACAATTACAGAATGTAAAGACAATATTGAAAAAAAGAAGCAATTTATTTCATCGCTTGAGAAATCTCTGGAAGTAAAAAAAGAGACGTTAAGACAGCAGACCGGACAATATGTTGAGATTGTAAAAATGCTTAAATATGAGGATATTGAAAAGGCTAAAAAAAAGCTTGAAGAAGAAATTGCGGCAAAGAAGTCTTTTGACGAGGAGCTTAATAAGATAAAAAGTGATTATGATAATGCTAAGTTTAATTTTATTACATGCAGACAGCGTGCGGATGATTTGAAAAAACAGATTGAATCATTTGATAATATTGAAAATATTGAGCAGAAAGTCAGCGATTGCAACATAAAGAGAAAAGAAAATGCAGACTTATCATCAAAGCTGGGAGAGCAGATTAATACAATAAAATTAAGAATAAGCAATAATACAAAGATTTTATCAGAAATTGAAAAAATCAATAAGGACATTGAAAATACAAGCAAAAAGTGGCAGATAGTAAATTCATTGTCTTCGACTGCAAACGGAACAATATCGGGAAAAGAAAAAATACTCCTTGAAACATATGTGCAGATGTCATACTTTGACAGAATTATTAAAAAAGCCAATATCAGGTTTATGATGATGACATCAGGAAGGTATGAGCTTGTAAGAAGTGTAAATCCTGAGAATTTACGCAGTCAGAGCGGGTTGGAACTCGATGTTTATGACCATTACAATGCTGTTGTAAGAAGTGTTAAGACATTGTCAGGTGGAGAGTCGTTTATGGCATCTCTTTCACTTGCACTTGGTTTATCTGATGAGGTTCAGTCGTCATCTGGTGGTATTCAGGTAGATACGATGTTTGTAGATGAAGGCTTTGGCTCGCTTGATGAAGAATCTTTAAATCAGGCATTAAATGCTCTATGGCAGCTTGCAGATTCAAACCGTCTTATCGGCATAATATCACATGTTGGTGAGTTGAAAAACAGAATTGAGAACCAGATTATAGTAAAGAAAAAAAGAACCGGTGGAAGCGAAGCATTTATAATAACTGGTTAGAAAAAATACAGGATTGTAATGATGTGGCTGCACATTACAATCCTGTATTTTCATAATATTTATGACTCTAAACTTTATCTGATTGTAAAGTTTTAGAGACTTTCATCTTTTGGAAGACTTTGCATATATTCATGCATTGATTCTGCAACAATTTTGCTGTGTGCAACTGCCTCAACAACAGTTCGTGCACCATTGACAACATCACCGGATGCAAATATTCCCGGGCGTGATGTATGTCCTGTCTCGTCAGCTTCAAGAAGTCCTCTTGCATTGGACTTTAATCCGTTTGTGTTGCTTACAAGACGATTCTGAGGTCCCTGGCTTATTGATATAATAACACTGTCAGATTCGTATAATGTCTCGGTTCCGTCCACTTCTGTAAAAGAACCATCCTCATTTTCTATTACATCTTTAAATATTACACCATTGTCTTTGATTTCTATTGGCTTTTTATTATATTCAAACTGGACACCCTCAAGCTGAGCATAGCTGAATTCATAATGACTTGCTGCAACTTCTTTTGTAATAGAAAAGCATGTAAGATGGCGAACCCCTTTTCTTATGGCTGTTCTTGCAACATCCATGGCAGCATTGCCGGCACCTATTACGATAACACGTTCACCAAGCCTGTAGCTGTCGGGGTTATTAAGATAATTAATGCCAAAATGAACATTTCCAAAAGTTTCACCCTTAATATGGAGTGAATTAGGTTTCCATACACCTGTTCCAACGAAGATTGATTTGTAACCGTCACGGAATAAGTCATCAATGCTTATCGCACTTCCGATAAGCGTGTTAGGACGAATTTTAATTCCTTTTAACTCAAGGTGTCTGTATTCTATATCATCAAGTACGCTCTTTGGGAGTCGGAATTCTGGAATTCCATAACGAAGAACACCGCCTATTTTGTCTTTACCTTCAAAAATAGTAACCTGATATCCATATCTTGCAAGTATAATTGCAATAGTAATTCCGGCAGGACCGGAGCCTATGATTGCAACACGCATGCCGTTAGACTTTGCAGGACCATTTGTCATCATATTTGCATATGTTGTTGATATGTAATTTTCAATTGATGAAAAATGAACAGGAGCACCTTTTTTTCCGAGAACACAATGACCTTCACACTGTTTTTCATGATTGCATACAAGACTGCATACAGTAGTCAGAGGATTATTTTCAAAAAGCATTTTACCAGCTTCGTTTAATTTATTTTCCTTTAAAAGTCTTATTGCTACCGGAATATTGGTATTGATAGGACATCCTTTCTGACATTGTGGAACTTTGCATTGGAGACATCTGTTTGCCTCATCCATAACATGTAATGCCATGTAAAAACCCTCCTGATATAATTAATTTGTGCAGTCAAAAGCTTGTCCACACATATAAATAAAATCTTATTTAATATAATTATATGCCATATGTTTTAAAAATACAACGAAGATATTTATTTAACAAAGCTTGGTCATTTTTTAACAATGTTGGTAGACAATTTACGATAAACTGTAAAATACATAGTTGCAAAACATGCAATTCCGCCTATGAAATTAGAAACAGGCTCTGCCATAAACACACCGTTTACACCAAGATTTCCAATATGCGGTAGAATATATATCAGTGGAATTACGATAACAACTTTTCTGAATAATGAAAAGAAAACCGCCTGCTTTGAGCGTCCGAGTGCTGTGAATGTTGATTGTCCTGCAAACTGGAATGACATCATAAAAAATCCCTGAAAATATATATGCATGGATGTTACTGTAACATTCATAAGAGCCGGATTATCATTAAAAAGCAGAATAAGCGGCTTTGAAAAAAGCATTACTAGTATCCATGCGGACACAGTATAAATAAGCAAGGCAAAAGACATATAACGTATGGCTTTTTTAACACGTTCGGGTTCGCCGGCACCATAATTAAAGCTTATGATTGGCTGTGAACTGTTGGAAATTCCCTGAACAGGCATATGTACAACTTCACGTATTGAGTTAATAACAGTCATTGCACCTATGTATAAGTCGCCGCCCCATACAGAAAGAACAGCGTTGTTGACCATCTGTACGGCACTGTTTGTAATTGACATTGTAAAGCCTGAAAGTCCGAGTCCAAATATTTTCATTGTCCTTTTAAAGTTAGGTATAAGACAGTCTTTTTCAATTTTTATAATAGTTTTTTTACCTGTCAGAAATGTAAAAGTCCATAAGGCAGCTATAAACTGCGAAATAATGGTTGCGAGTGCAGCTCCTTTAACGCCCATTCCAAGGATGAAAATAAATACAGGGTCAAGAATCAGGTTGCATGCCGCTCCGATTGATACCGTCAGCATACCGGTTCTGGCAAATCCCTGTGCATTGATAAAAGAATTAAGACCAAGACTTGACATTACAAAAATTGTTCCGCAAAGATATATTGTTATATATTGATTTGCGTAGTCAAATGTTGCACTGCTTGCACCAAGAAGATATAACAGCGGTTTTTTGAAGATTAATCCTGTAACACCTGTAAGCAGCCCCAATATTATAAGAAGGGAAAATGAATTTCCGAGTAGCTTTTTGGCTTCATCTTCATTGCCTTTGCCTCGTTCAATTGAAAAGAGAGGTGCCCCGCCCATTCCAACAAGGTTGGCAAATGCAATTGTTACAGTACATATAGGAAATGCAACCCCAAGACCGGTAAGTGCATTAGTTGCGTCATTTGGGATTTTACCTATAAAAATTCTGTCTATAATATTATAAAGAACATTAACGAGCTGTGCCAGTGTCATAGGTCCGGCAAGTCTAAGCATATGTCCTATGATACTTCCTTTTGAAAAATCATTTTCTTTTTTTGCATTGTTGATATCAGACATGATAACCCTCGATTCCATATATGTTTTAATGCTGTAAATATTTTATTATTTTAACACAGTTTTTGAATTTGTTTAATAAAAATTTTATTGACGTAGATTATGTAGTTTGATATTATTTAATAATACATATAATGTACTAATATTTTTTAACATATCGAAACTGATAAATTTATGTAATTATATATGGAGTTGTTATGAAAAAGCTGTTAAAAGATAATCTTGTTAAAAGAATAGTTTTCTCGGGTATTGTATTGATATTCGTATATTGGATATTTAATAATCTTGCTATGTTTGGTTCAGTTATTGGTAATTTTGTTGGAATTATAATGCCATTTATAACCGGACTTGTTATAGCTTTTATATTTAATGTTCCTATGCGTTTTATTGAAAAACATCTTTTCAAAGGAGAAAAATTTGAAAAAAAGCCGCGTATCAAAAGATTATGTTCGTATCTTATAACATTAGCTGCTATTATTTTCATAATGACAGTTGTGTTAATTGTGTTGATACCACAGATTGGAAAGACGATTGCAGAGATTATTAAGGTTATTCCGGTGGCAGCGGCTCAGCTTCAACAGTGGGCTGTTGGTAAGCTTGTTGAATTTCCTGAGATTGAAGAATATATAAAAGGAATCAATATTGACTGGTCAGCTCTGCTCCAATCCGTAGCATCTTTTCTTACAGATGGAACTAAAGGTGTCATATCCGGCGGCATTGATGCTGTCAGCGGAATAATATCAGGTGTTACAACATTTTTTATTGGATTTGTTTTTTCAGTATATGTATTATTTCAAAAAGAAACACTTGCAAGACAATTGAAAAAAGTAATGTATGCACTTATGCCTGAACAGACCAATAAAAAGATTCTCGAAGTTATGCATATTGCGGATACAACATTTTCTAATTTCCTATCCGGACAATGTCTTGAAGCATGTATACTTGGAAGCCTGTTTGTTATAAGCATGACGATATTACGAATGCCATATGCAGTGCTTATTGGTGTTCTTATAGCAGTTACGGCTTTAATTCCTATTGTAGGTGCGTTTATAGGGTGCATAGTTGGAGCACTGCTTATATGTATGTCTAATCCGCTTCAGGCTTTGGCATTTATTATATTATTTCTCGTATTACAGCAGATAGAAGGAAATCTTATATATCCTCATGTGGTAGGCAGTTCAGTAGGACTTCCAGGGATATGGGTACTTGTTGCAGTTACAGTCGGTGGAAGCCTGTTTGGTGTTGCCGGAATGCTTACTTTTATACCATTATGTTCGGTTGCATATGCTCTTTTCAGGGTATATATTAACAGAAAAGCAGATGAAAAATCAGTTAAAAACACTGAAATATAAAGTTTGGTGGAAGAAATAAAATGAAGGTATCAAAAATCATTAAAAATTTTTTTGGACATTTGTCAACAATTAATGAGCATAGATTTCTGGTTATGAAACATTGTTTCCGTGTCGGACTGTATAAGCAGGGGCTTACACATGATTTGTCAAAATATTCACCGACGGAATTTATACCGGGAGTTAAGTATTTTCAAGGAGACAGAAGCCCCAATAATGCACAGCGTGAGCATGAGGGGTATTCATCAGCGTGGCTTCATCATAAAGGAAGAAACAGACATCATTATGAATATTGGATAGATTATTCCTCAAAAAAAGATACACCTGAGCTTGTAGGAATGAAGATGCCGTTAAAATATGTCATTGAAATGTTTTGTGACAGGGTTGCAGCAAGTAAAACTTATAATAAAGAAAAATATACAGATGCAGATTCTTTAAAATATTATATGAGAGGAAGAGGGCATTATGTTATACATCCTGATACTGATGAACTTCTTCACAAGCTGCTTGAAATGCTTGCACAAAAAGGTGAAGATGAAACTTTTTCTTATATAAAAAAGGAATTACTTACTAAGAAAGGATATTGATTATGGCTGCAATGACAGAGATTGAAGCTTATTATAACAAGTTTAATGAAGAAAAAAGACTTGATTCGAGACATGGAAGGGTCGAGTTTAATACATCAATGAAGTATATACATGATTATATTAACGAGTGTAGATATAGAGGAACAGCTGACAGTAATATACATATATTAGATATAGGTGCGGGAACCGGAAGATATTCAGTTCCATTGGCAGATGAAGGCTATGATGTTACTGCTGTTGAACTTGTAAAGCACAATCTTGGGATTTTGAAAGCAAAGAAAAGTTCAGTAAAAGCCAGACAGGGAAACGCATTAAATTTATCAAAGTTTCCGGAAAATTTTTATGATGTAACACTTTTATTTGGTCCAATGTATCATCTTTTTGATGAAAATGACAAGTTAAAGGCATTAAATGAAGCAAAACGTGTCACTAAAAAAGGCGGTGTTATTCTTGTAGCATATGTTATGAATGAATACGGGGTTATTACATATGCTTTTAAAGAACGCAATATACTTGATGTAATGAAAGATAAACGTCTTACTGATGATTTTCACACAATTAATTCAACAAAAGATTTGTATGATTATGTAAGAATTGAAGATATTGACAGATTAAACAGCAGGTGTGAAGGCATAGAAAGAATTAAGATTCTCTCGCCGGATGGTGCTGCAAATTATATGAGACCATTTCTTAATAAGTTAAGCGAAGAGGAATTTACGTACTTTCTTGATTATCAGCTTGCAATATGTGAGAGAGCTGATTTAATTGGTGCAGGTGCACATACAGTAGATATTTTAAGAGTGAAATAATTAAAAAAACAGGCAGAAAAAGTAAAGAAAAATATTGACTTATATATTCTAAGTGCTATAATACAATCAAACATATGAATAGTTGTTCATATGAAACAATGAATAAAAGTTAATCAGATTTTGCTTCGCAAAACAAGGAGGCTAAGTCCTCTCCTCATCAATGGATTCGGATTTTGCTTCGCAAAACAAGGAGGATTATTATGAAAAAGACTTACAAAATTGAGGTTGATTGTGCTAACTGTGCTAACAAGATGGAAGAAGCAGCAAAAAAGACTGCCGGAGTTAAAGATGCAGTAGTTAATTTTATGACACTTAAAATGAATGTGGAATTTGAAGATGGTGCAGATATAAAGGCTGTTATGCAGGATGTTTTAAAGAACTGTAAAAAGGTTGAAGATGATTGTGAGATTTACATCTAATCATTTCATTTAGAAAGGGTGATTGTATGACTAAAAAACAGAAAAAAGTTCTGATAAGAATTATAATTGCATTTCTTTTACTTATTGTTTTACATTTTGTTCCGGTAAAAGGATGGCTTAGCCTGGTTTTATATCTTGTTCCATATTTTGTAATAGGATATGACATTTTAAAGAAAGCATTTAAAGGCATTTTAAACAGACAGGTATTTGATGAGAATTTTCTTATGGCAGTTGCAACTGTAGGTGCTATTATTTTGGGTGAGTATACTGAAGGTGTAGCAGTTATGCTTTTTTATCAGATTGGCGAACTTTTTCAGAGTTATGCTGTAGGGAAAAGCAGAAGAAACATCAGCGAACTTATGGATATAAGACCTGATTATGCTAATATTGAAAAAGATGGAAAGCTTGAAAAAGTTGACCCGGATGAAGTTGAGGTTGGAAGTATTATCGTTGTTAAGCCTGGCGAAAAGATTCCTATTGACGGTATTGTTGAATATGGAACAACAACTCTTAATACGGCTGCCCTTACAGGCGAAAGTCTTCCAAGAGATGCAAAAGAGGGTGACGAGGTAATAAGCGGCTGTATCAATATGACAGGGCTTATAAAAATTAAGACAACAAAAGAATTTGGTGATTCTACAGTTTCAAAGATTCTTGATCTTGTTGAGAATTCAAGTTCAAAGAAATCACGTTCAGAGAATTTTATTACCAAATTTGCAAGATATTACACACCGGCGGTTTGCTATGGTGCATTGGCACTTGCTGTTTTACCACCGATTGTCAGTCTTATAATAGGATTTGACCCGGCGTGGAATCAGTGGATATACAGAGCACTTACTTTCCTTGTAATAAGTTGCCCTTGTGCTCTTGTTATAAGTATTCCGCTAAGTTTTTTTGCAGGAATTGGAGGTGCGAGCAAAGAAGGTGTTCTTGTAAAAGGATCTAACTATCTTGAGGCATTGTCAGAAGCAAAATATATTGTTTTTGATAAGACAGGAACACTTACAAAGGGTGTATTTGAAGTCGCTGGAATTCATGATGCAGTAATTCCGGAAGATAAGCTGCTTGAATATGCTGCTTATGCGGAAAGCTTCTCATCACATCCTATAAGCAGAAGTCTTTGTAAGGCTTACGGAAAAGAGATAGACCAGACCAGAGTTTCAGATGTCAATGAGATAAGCGGCGAGGGTGTTACAGCAGTTGTTGATGGAACTAGTGTTGCAGCTGGAAATATAAAGCTTATGAAGCGTCTTGGCATTGAATGTAAAGAATGTGGCAGCGTTGGAACTGTTGTTCATGTGGCAGTTAATGGTTCATATGCAGGACATATTCTTATATCTGACCAGCTTAAACCGCATACAAAGCAGGCTCTTGAAGAGTTAAAGAAACTTGGAATGAAAAAACTTGTAATGCTTACAGGTGATGCAAAGAGAGTAGCTGAAAGTGTTGCAAAGGAAGTTGGAGTTACAGACGTATACAGTGAATTGCTTCCTGCCGATAAAGTATCAAAAGTTGAGGAACTTCTTGAAAAGAAACCGGTAAAAGAAAAACTTGTATTTGTCGGTGATGGAATAAATGATGCACCGGTACTTTCGCGTGCTGATATTGGTATTGCCATGGGTGCACTTGGTTCAGATGCAGCGATAGAGGCAGCTGATATTGTATTGATGGATGATGATCCTTTAAAAATTTCAAAAGCAATTCATATATCAAAGAAATGTATCAGAATTGTATATGAAAATATATATTTTGCTATTGGAATCAAGATAATATGTCTTGTGCTTGGAGCTTTAGGTATTGCCAATATGTGGGCTGCAATATTTGCAGATGTTGGAGTTATGGTGATTGCTGTATTAAATGCAATACGTGCATTAAATGCCGGCAAATGATAAGATTAAGAAACGGAGTGACTGGATGAGAACAGAGGATATTAAGCCTATTAAAGTTGGCAGAACTGAAGATGCAGAGACATGCGATGCAATTGAGGTTCACAGCGATTTATTAAAGATAGTCAACACAACACTTCCGGAAGAGACAGAATTATATGATTTGGCTGAACTGTTTAAGGTGTTTGGGGATTCGACCAGAATAAGAATACTGTTTGTATTGTTTGAAGCAGAAGTATGTGTATGTGATCTTGCAGCTGCACTGAATATGACACAGTCAGCTATTTCACATCAGCTAAAGATTTTAAAACAGAGTAAACTTGTAAAGAGCAGAAGAGAAGGCAAATCAGTGTTTTATTCTCTTGCAGATGGTCATGTGAGAACAATAATTGCACAGGGAAGAGAACATATAGAAGAAGATTTATAAAAACAAAAGTAAAAATTAAGATTATTATAAAAACGGCGTATCAGTTCACATCAGTGAGTGATACGCCATTTTTTGTCATGGAGATAAGGAAATTGCTGAGTAATAATATAATCTACATATGAAATTTTGCTTTTTTGTAAAATATGACGGAGAGAGTAGTTGCTATTGACCATCCTATCGGCCATGCACACCATATTCCGGTTGAGCCGAATTGTTTTGAAAGGATTATAGCAAGAACAACTCTTAATATGAGGTCAGTAAATGTTGTTATCATAAATCTGCTCATGAGTCCTGCACCTCTTAAAATTCCGTCAGCGACAAGTTTTGTCGATACAACAAAATAAAATGGTGATAATATACACAGAAACATAATTCCGGTATGAATTGCTGTATTTGTAGGATTATCAAGAAACAGATATAAAAGCTGTTTTCCTGCAAAGAAATATAAAAGTACCAGTGGTATGCTTATAATCCAGACCATTTTGAGCCCTGCCTTAAATCCATCACGGATTCTTTCGCTTTTACCAGCACCAAGATTTTGTGCGGTAAAATTAGAAATACCATTTGCGAGAGTTGTAAATGATGTTATGACAAGATTGTTTAATTTGACGGCAGCAGAATATCCGGCAATAGTTCCGGCACCGAATTCATTAATTACACTTTGGATAATGATATTGCCTATTGAGATAAAACTTTGCTGCAAAATACTTGGAATAGCAATTTTTAAAAGTTTTACAAGTATGATAAATGAAAAAAGAGGACATCTTTGTAGGACTTTTATTTTTGATAATCTTATAAATACTACAATTACAGCAAGGACGGCACTTATGCTCTGACATATGAATGTTGCCCATGCAACTCCGGCAATACCCATATTAAATGCTTTGACAAAAATTATATCAACAAAGATATTTGTTACGGAAGACACGGCGAGAAAAATAAAAGGTGTTTTTGAATCGCCAAGTGCGGAGAATATTCCTGTTGCCATATTGTAAAAGAACATGAAGGGAAGTCCGTATATGTATATATCAAGATAAAGTTTTGAATCGTCAAGAATTGCAGATGGTGTTTTTATAAGTTTTAATAAGTTACCACAAAATAAGACACCGAAAAGCATAAGTACGGCACAAAGTAGGGCAGTTGAAATCATTGCCGTGTAAACAGAAGTTTTCATGTTCTTGTAATCCTTCGCACCAAAAAACTGTGATACAATTACTGAACAACCGATATTGCAGCCGAATGCAAATGCAATAAATATAAGTGTGATTTCGTAGCTGTTACCGACAGCTGCAAGTGCATTTTCACCGATAAATTTGCCTGCAACGAGGCTGTCAGCGATGTTATAAAGCTGCTGGAATATGATGCTTGCAAATAGCGGCAGACAGAATTTCCAAAGGACAGATTCCGGTTTGCCTACAGTTAAATCTTTGTTCAATGTATTTTCCTCCTCATAATAAATAACAAATTATTTGTAGTTATATTAAAATGTTCTTAGTTAGTATAATTCATTCAACTTTTTTGTCAAATAAAATTATAAAATTGTTGAAAAATAGATGAAAAAATTATAAAATATATACGTATTTTTTAAATATTATATGGAGGAAAAAATGGAACAATTTTTTAAAGTCAAAGAACATGGCTCAACTGTAAAGATTGAGGTTATGGCCGGTATTACAACATTTATGGCCATGGCTTACATTCTTATGGTAAATGCCGGTATGTTCGCAAATCTTGAAGGAGTTTCATACAATGCAGTTTATATTGCAACAGCTCTTTCAGCAGTAATTGGTACATTTCTTATGGCATTTCTTGCAAATCTGCCATTAGGACTTGCATCAGGAATGGGGCTTAATGCGTTTTTCGTATATACAGCCTGTTTTACATTCGGACTTTCTTATGCTAATGCATTAGTATTAGTCCTTATCGATGGTATTGTATTTACAATTCTTACAATTACCGGTATCAGAGCCAGATTATTCTCAGCAATTCCAGATTGCGTAAGAAAGGCAATTCCAGCAGGTATTGGTCTGTTTATTGCATTCTTAGGTCTTCAGAATGCCGGTATTGTTGTAAATGATCCTTCAACATGTGTTAATCTTGCGTCATTTAACGTATTAAATGGTAATGCAACATGGGCAACTATAATGCCGAGACTTGTTACTATTGCAGCAGTAATTATTATTGCAGTTATGACATACAAGAAAGTAAAAGGTTCAGTTCTCTGGGGAATTCTTGGAGGAACAGTTTTATATTATGTTCTTGGTATCACAGTTCCGGGATTTTATAATGGCTTTACAGAAAATTTAAGCTTTAATCCATTTAGTGCTTTTGGTGCATGGGCTAATGAATCTTTCTTAAAAGTATTTACTGATGGATTTAATTTTTCTGGATACCTTGCAAATCATTCAACAGCAGACCTTGTTCTTATCATAGCAACTACAGCACTCGCTTTTTGTATGGTTGATATGTTTGATACACTTGGTACACTTTACGGTGCATGCTCAAGAGGAGATATGCTTGATAAGGATGGTAATGTCCCTAATTTTGAAAAAGCTATGCTTTCAGATGCAATTGCAACATGTGCAGGTGCTATCTGTGGTACATCTACAGTTACCACATTCGTTGAGTCTTCATCCGGTGTTGCTGAAGGTGGTCGTACAGGTTTATCTGCATTTACAACTGGTGTTTTATTTTTTATTGCAATGTTTTTAAGTCCTGTTGCAGCTTTAATTCCAAGCAGTGCAACAGCAGCAGCACTTATTTATGTAGGTGTTCTTATGATGGGTGGAGTTACAAAGATTGACTGGAATGATATTTCAGTAGCAGTACCTTCATTTCTTACAATTGCATTTATGGCATTTACATACAATATCAGCTATGGTATTGCATTCGGTATGATTTCATATATTTTCATTATGTTATTTACGGGCAGAGCAAAGGAAATAAAGGCATTTGCATGGCTTATTGCCGTATTATTTACACTTATGTTCTTCCTTACTCATTAATTGAAGACTAAATATAATCATTTTAAGTTTAAAGGCGGTAATCTCTAGTGGGATTACTGCCTTTAATAATTTATAATATCTGGGGACTTTCTTATGGTTTGACGTATTTCAAAATATTGGTATAATAAAAGATATAAATGAGATTGGAGAATTTGTATGTCTGCAAATGGAAAAGAAAAAATTACAGAATATCTGAAGAGTAATATTCTGGTTACTGATGGTGCAATGGGAACTTATTTTGCATCACTGTATGATACAAAAGAACCACCGGAATATTGCAATATTAAAGACAGTAAAAAAATATATGATATACACAGACAGTATATCGAAAATGGTGCTAAGATTATAAGAACAAATACATATGCATGTAACACATTTACACTTAATTATGAGATTGAAGATGTTAAAGAAAGTATCAAATGTGCATGTAAAATTGCAAGTGAAGCTGCAAAAGGACATGAAGATATTTTTATTGCCGGAGATATTGGACCTATAACATATAATCATAATGATATGCAAAAACAAGTTAGTGATGAGTATGTAGTTATTGCAAAAACTATGATAGAATCAGGTGTTGATGCTATTGTTTTTGAAACATTTCCTGATATGGATGATATAAAAGAAGCTTTAAAATATATTGCAGAAAAAGGTAACATTTTTGTTATTGTGCAGTTTGCTGTAAATCAGTTCGGATATAGCAATTCGGGACTTTCTGCTAAAAAATTGATATCAGATGCATTAGACTGTGAATATACAGATGCTGCCGGACTTAATTGTGGTGTTGGCCCTGGGCATATGTATGGAATATTTGAAAAACTGGGTATTAATACCGCAAAATATCTTACGGCATTGCCTAATGCAGGCTACCCTCAGTCAGTCAGCAACAGAATGGTATTTGCGGCAGATAATTCTGAATATTTTTCTGTTAAAGCATCAGATATGGCAGGAAGAGGTATTAATATTGTAGGTGGATGTTGCGGAACAACACCTGAATATATAGCTAAACTTGAAAATGCAGTAAAAAATATGCATCCGGTAAAACATTTCAACGAAGAACATGAGAAAAAAATTATGTTTAAGCCGATAGATAAGTCATTTTACAAAGATAAATCAGGCAAAAAACTTATAGCTGTTGAGCTTGCACCGCCAGTTGACAGTGATGATGAAAAGCTTATGGATGCAGCACATATTCTGAAAAAGAGCGGTGTTGATGTTCTTACATTCCCTGATTCTCCGTCAGGACGAACAAGGGCAGATTCAATTCTTATGGCAGAAAAGGTTCATAAAGAAACAGGGATGACTGTTATGCCGCATATATGCTGCCGCGATAAAAATGCTATTGCTATGCGTTCGCAACTTTTAGGTGCACATCTTAATGATATAAATAATTTTCTTGTTATTACAGGAGATCCTATACCATCAATGGTAAGACAGTCAGTTAAGGCTGTTTTTAACTTTGATTCAGTTGGTCTTATGAATATAATTAAAGATATGAATGAGAGCCAGTTTGAAAATTCACCTATTGTATATGGTGGTGCAATTAACCAGACACGAAGAAATCTTGATGTAGAAATATCGAGGGTAAGAAAAAAGATGGACGCCGGAGCAACATTTTTCCTGACACAGCCTGTATTTGATGATAAAGGTATTGTACGTTTAAGGCAGATAAAGCAGGAAACAGGTGCAAGGATTCTTTGTGGAATAATGCCATTTGTAAGCCTGAAAAATGCCATGTTTATGAAAAATGAAATGACAGGAATTGAAGTATCGGATGAAATAATTGCACGTTATAAAGAATGTGTTACGAAAGAAGATGGCGAATCGGTTGGTGTTGAAATTGCAAAAGAAGTAATAGAAAAAACTTCGGATTTTGTAGATGGTTATTATTTTTCATTTCCATTTAACAGAGTATATCTTCTTGAAAGAATTATATAGAATTGTAATAATTGCCAGGATGTTGTGTATACACATTCCTGGCAATTATTTTTTGACAAACTAAAAGCACTTCCCGGAGTAGAAGTGCTTTTTAGTTTAGTGTTTATTATTTTCTAATAGGGAGGAGAAAAATCAAAGAACTATGTCTTTGAACAATTATTATAGTACAGTAGAAATGTGTCTAAAATAAGACTTTTCTCTGAATAAAAAATAATAATGATTAAATTAATCATAAGAAAAACGTAAACAAATTATAAACTTTACTTGTAGAATATAGATATATTATGTTATAATAAACATAAATTAACGATTGTATTGTTACAATTGATGAGCGTGTTAGAATTAAATATTGATATAAGTGAGGTTTTTGTAATGAATGATGCACAGATTCGTTATTTTATCGAAATGGAAAGAAAAAAAGGCACAACTACGGATGAACTTATATTTATTCTGAGTGATAATGGAATTCCAATATATGAGATTTCTAATTATCTTGATATTTCAGTTAAGCATGTTGAAATGGTGCTTTCTGATGGCTAAGATTTATTTGTAATTGGATAACACATAACTTCGTCAAATCCGGGTTTAACGAAGTTATTATTGGATTAAATTATATAACCCTGCATTTTCTTAGTCTATTGTTAGATTTTTCTTATATCTGTTATATTGAACCTGCCTTAATGCAATCATGTTTTCAATTCCCATATTTTTAAGAGTTGCATTGAATGAATCAAGTTCTGATAACGGCACCAAACAGTATAAATCCGAACTTCAATTCAAAACGCAAAAATTAAATTCGAAGGTTACTTATTATGAAAACAGAACTTAAAAACATCAGTGCTTGGGGCAGACTGCATTATGATTTTCTTTACCGCAATAATCGGACGGTCATCAATGTTATGCGGCTAAACGGAACCCTAAACAATTATCTTGCTATGTGCTCCGAACAGTCCGAAAAACAGGCTTAAGAAAAATGAAACCCATTTGTTCTTAGGCATTATTATTATCTACCATCCATTCGATTTCATATTCCACCCCAGTAAGAGATCCTACATTTAATATGTAATCCTTAATGGTATCTTTGGCCCTTTGTGTAGCCTGTGACAACAAAGCGGTATTGCTTTCAGCTTTCGCTTTCATATCTTCCTGAGCTTTCTTTTGCGTCTCTGCACGCTCCTCGGTAGTTATTTTTGTGAACACCAGCCTGTTTCGGAAACCGCCTCCGAAATAGACGCAACATCCACATCCACACCCAATATTGTTGCATTCGGGACATAAACTTTTACTTTATTACCGTTTGGCTCTATTTTCACCTTAGAAGCGTCAATGCCCAATTTGACTATCCCGTCATATTCGATCCACGCTTTTTTATACCCTATGTTTCCAAACCACTTTCCTATACCCGAAGAATCCTGCTTTAACTCGCTTGTGTTATGATAATAGCACTTTAGCGTCGCTAATTCGCATATTGCTTTTGTTTCTGAGAAATCCGCTTCCTTTTTTTCGCATCCTGCAAGCGGCAATGCTATTACCAACGATAGTATTAACAAGAGTATTTTTTTAAACATTTCCTTTTCCTCACTTACCACATAATTTTGTATCCTGCTTCTTTTAAAAGCGGTGTTAAGAGTGCAGTTATTGAATCCTGTAAGTTTGATTTGGCAGTTTCTACAAGCTTTTCATTTTGATTGGCTTCTTTCAGTGCATCCTCTTTACAATATGATAATGTATCTTTTAACTTAGCCGTGGCGTTTTCAGGTATCGTGCTGATTGAACCATCATTGATTATAACGTCGTTAATTTTAATTTCGGGTATAATTGGCGTAACAGACTTATTTTTTCTATCAATTTTAAAGTCAATATCTTTGGCATCTATTCCAGCCTTCACTGTGGAATCGTATTTTACAGAATAATCGGTTTTTTCCGGATTATCTTTTTCAGGTATGGATACAACGCCGTTGTAACAAAACTCCCCCGTTGAAAGTTCGCTTATAGATACTACTTCCCGTAATGTTGAAGTTGTGATGATTGTTCTTTTAACCGATGGCCCAAAGAAAATGAAAGCAACAATGACAACGACTATTATCGCTACCGCTGCAATTATTGATTTTAATAGTTTTTTGCTGAGCTTCATTTGTTTTCCTCCTAAAAATTAAGCGATTATTGTTTTGAAATAATTGCAATTAAAGCTTAGTCAACAATTCTGCCTTTTTATTACTGAATTCTTCCTCTGTAATAATGCCATTATCCTTTAATTCAGATAACCTTTTTAGAGTTTCAAAGACATCGTTATCTCGTGAGGTTTCGTGCGGTTGTTTTTTTGTAAATAGTCCTGAAATGCCGCTTATTGCTTTTTTACCACTATCAACAAATTTGGATTTAATATCTTTTTCTTCAGCGGGATTATCAGCAGTAATGTTTTCGATTTCAATAATGTCTTTTTCCAAGTCTTCTTCTGTATATCCAAAAGCTGCACTGTCGAGCGTTTTTTGCAGACGATTGGCCATAGGCATCATGGACGCAAAATTTATACTGCCTGATATAACACCGCCAATTACTGGAATCGCTTTAGAAAAGCCTTGTGCCACGGTGGTTTTTGTAACCTTGACACCTATTGCTTTCCCGATTTGCTTAACAATTGGATACCAAAAAGTTTTTGTTAAAGCTTTTTGAGGTAATTTTTTAAGTGTTGTTTTTGCAATCTGTGTAGATAAAACCCGTACCCCCGACACAGCACCGGAAACGCCAAACATAACACCGCAATATAGCAGCAGTTGTTTTTTTACTTTTTCATCATCAACCTGACCATCTCGCCAAAGATCTTGTGCACCATATAGGTAAGACAATTCTTGTGCCAACCTTAACGACATACCAAAAACTGTAGTACATCGGCCGGTATAGTGGCAGCCATTGCCAATCCACCGGGAATTCCGGCAGCAAACGAAGCAACGGAGGATTGGCTTGTGCGTTTCAATATCAGTTTGTTTGAAATAGCAGCTAATTTTTCTTTAGATACTTTTGCCTCTACCGATCTGAAATCCAAAACATCTTGGATTATGACATCTTCTGTAGCAAAAGTTTCAGCCAGAAACTTATCACGGCTGACTTTCACCCCGGGGATTTGTACCGCTGAAGTAATAATATTTTCTAATGCTACTTCTTTTCCTGCATTGTTTTGTTCAGTCATTGTTAAGCTCCTTTTATATGTAATAAAACTGCAATATTACTAAGCATATTATACCATATCGTTTTCTAAATAGCAAATTAGGTTACACTAAATCACTTATGGCTCATATGCATTCGCGAAAATTACAAGCTCTTTTTCGGACGAAAGAATTGTCCGGGAAGGAGCATTTTTTATGGAATTTCTCATTCAACGTAAACCATTATACTGCAAAATAAGTGACAAATACAATGACAATGTCATTTGTTATGCCGTGTCGGAGGTGGTACTATGTCATTAAACCGTTACTCGGTCGAAACTCCGGAGGTGGCATTCTTGAAAAAAGACCTTGACGGCCTTAATGGTGTGTACAGAGATATTGCCGATGAAATCGGTGTTGAAAACGCATTGGCGATATACAGGTTGTTTCGCGGAACGCAAATTTCATTCCCGAGCAGATTGTTTTCAAAGGAATACATACACAAGGCCATTATCAGTGAATATGACGGCAATAACATACCGCAATTGGCACAAAAGTATAACTACTCTGAGCGAAGCGTATGGCGCATCCTAAAAACAATGAAATAAATCTTAGGGGGATATTATGAAAAATAAAAAGAAAATCATTATTATATCGGCAGTCGGTGTTGCCGTTTTGGCGGTGGTATTGGTTTTAACGCTTGTGTGTTTTCACAGCTGGGCCGATGCCACCTGTGATGCACCGATGACCTGCAAAAAATGCGGCAAAACAAAAGGTGAAGCATTATCACATGAATGGATTGCAGCAACCTGTAAGTAAGCGAAGCATTGTTCACGGTGTGGGCTTACCGACGGCGAACCGCTTGCACACAGCTTTAACGAAGCGACTTGCAAATTACCGAAAACCTGTTCGGTCTGCGGCACTACAGAGGGGGAGCCTATCGGTAATGCCGTCAACGACTGGAAAATCACCAAAGCAACAAGCTGTTCGGAAGAAGGATAAAGAGTCGGCACTTGTGGCAGTTATAGTACCTGTGGCTGAATACTGGCATCCGCCAAGAGTAATCTTTGTTGGACCGCTTACTGCTATTTCTAACGCATTGCCGTCATTAAAACGTACCCCATGAGCTGCATCATTATATTTAAATGCATTTTTAGTCCCAACTTTAATTGTAAGTCCACCATAAGATACGTCTTTTTTTCCGTCTGTGTCTGTTGGAACGATTGAACCATCCCTGAAATCATAGAATTTCTTCAATGATTTTACAGAAAGGCAAGGAACATATGTCTGACCTGTAAATGAAATAGTGATTGTTGTAGCTGTTTCACCTGTATAATTAAATGAAACAGAGTAATCATCTTCATTGGTATAATTTGAAGCATTGTGATAACAATCTTTTGTTTTAGCTTCTTTTGTCTCTGTGTAAGAACCATCTGCACTTGAAGCTGTTATAGAACCAGACTGGGAATACTGACAGCCACCGAGAGTGATTTTTGTAGAACCATTTACTTTGATTTCAAATGAGTTACCATCCTTAAAAAGTGTACCATGGGAACTACCATGATAGTTAAATGCATTCTTTGTGCCTACTTTGATTGTCAGATTTCCGTAAGTAATGTCAGATTTACCGTCTGTATCGGTAGGAACGACAGAACCATCTCTGAAATCATAGAAAGCGTCACCGTCTTTCGTCTCGGATGTCAGTCCTTCGGCTTTGACAGTCTGTGACGAGAATGAAACTCCGGCAGGGATTGCCAGTGATACCGCCATAATCACGGCAAGTCCAGCAGAGAGTTTCTTTCGCAGATTTCTGCTTAATTTGCTCATAAAAAGCCTCCTTTTTTATAAATTTGGGTTCGCCGGATTCCTTTACGATTGGATTGTATTTATTGGCGTACCTGTTTTTATTAATATTATACAAGAAATTTTATATAACAAAAGGTTCACTTTTTTCATGGTTCAAAATTTTCCCAAAATCTGCAAAGCCGTATATTTACTGCGTTAAGCGTTACTCTTTTCAACGAATCTTTCAAGCTGTTTTTTAGCCGCACCACTTGTGATTATATCTCTTGCCTTTTCTATTGCATCCTGCATTGTGAGGTTATCAGAGGCAAGATAGATTGCTGCACCGGCATTAAGAAGCACTGCATTCATTTTTGGACCTTCTTTTCCGTCAAGAATTTCACGGGCAATTTTTGCATTTTCTTCCGGCATGCCGCCGATAAGCTCTTCTTTTTTGCATCTTTTAAGTCCAAACTGTTCAGGTGTGATTTCATATGATTTGAATTCATCGCCCTTGAATTCGCAGACCTTTGTAGGTGCAGAAAGCGAAATCTCATCAATAGAATCTGTTCCGTAAACAACCATAGCACGTTTTACGCCCAGATTTTTTAGAACGTGTGCAAGCGGTTCAACAAGATCTTCACTGTATACACCAAGAAGCTGCATTGTTGCACCGGCAGGATTTGCAAGAGGTCCGAGGATGTTAAAAAGTGTCCTGATTCCCATTTCTTTTCTGACACCACCGACAAATCGCATGGCTGTATGATATTTCTGTGCAAAAAGGAAACATATGTTAATTTCTTTTAAAAGCTGTGCACTGAGTGCAGGGGCAATATCAATTTTTACACCGAGAGCCTCAAGGCAGTCAGCAGTTCCACATTTGCTTGAAGCAGCTCTGTTGCCGTGCTTTGCAACAGGAATTCCGGCTGCCGATGTAACTAGTGCAGACAATGTTGATATGTTAAATGTGTTAGAACCATCTCCGCCGGTTCCCACAATTTCAAGTACATCCATATCATTTAAAAATCTTTCACAATGGGCACGCATAACCTTTGCTGCCGCTGTTATTTCACCGATAGTTTCGCCTTTCATGGCAAGAGCAGTTAAAAATGATGCTTTCTGTGCATCAGTTGCCTGATTTGTCATAATTTCTTCCATAACATAAGACATCATTTCAGGACTTAAATCCTTACGCTGAACCAATAAACTAATAGCTTCTCTAATCATAATAATCCTCCTAGTTTTTCCGAAGGAAAAATGCGACCACTCATGGGAGCAGAGGATTTGTCCTCCTGGTTTTTCCGAAGCAAAATCCGTTTTTATGCAAATAAAAAAGTCCTTGACCAAAAAACATATACAATGCTTTCCAGTCAAGGACGGTTAAAATGTACACCGCGGTACCACCTTGATTCATAATTACTTACACACTCATTAAGATACAAACATATCTTTGACAATTAACGTATGCCTTACGTCATGGAATACTAAGATTAAGTAAAAATCCTTTGACCATGCCCTCCGTGGTCCATTTAATGAATTGTTGCTGCCAGGTTCTCAGCTTCCCTGACTCTCTGTGAGTACATCTTTCATTTTTATCTCCACTTCAACGGTTTGCTTTATTAAATTGTCTTTATTATACGCCGTGATTTATAATTGTCAATAACTAAAATTGAATAATTTTATAATATTTTCAGATTTGAATATATCATCAAATATGAACTCCTCGGCAAGTGTTTCAAGATTATCTTCAGAATATTCAACTTCACGCGAAAAGATATGAATAATATCCATTCGGTCATCAGATGAAAAATTGTTGCCATTTTGGATGAAACGATAAATTTCCATATCACGCAGAATTGCAATATTCGCAGCTGCAAGCTGTATTTTTCCGAATAAATCATGGTCATATGAGGCTTTTAACAGATATCTGAAAATATAATATTTTAAAATATTTTCAAGCTCAGAAGTATTTTCGGCATAATATGAATTAAGATATTTAGTATATTCTTCAAAAGCCTGATTGTACTGTATTTTCATGCTTTCATGTTCGTTATTTTCAGAAACATTCGAATTTTCAGGATGAAGAAAATCCATTATTTTATCTGTAAAATCAGGCCATTCATCTCCCAGAGTTTCTAGTTCAAGATATGCGTACCATACAGATGCCATATTTTGTTCAAGTTCATTAAATGAAATCTGGCGGAAATCGCTGATAAAGCAGCTATTGAAGTCGTGCTGTTTTATTTTTTTGTATAGTTTGTTCATTGAATTGTAATCATTGTTATTAATATGGTTTTGAAAATCTGCAGCTATATTAATAATGATTATCATTTTTTGATTAAAAGTATAATCAGTTTTTTCAATTACATACATAAATTCGTCACGTAACAGCATAAGCATATCTGCAAGACTGCTGTCAAATTCACTGTCATCAAAGACATCTTCGTCGGTATCTGTTTCTGAATAAGAAAAATTGCTGCGGTCTGTTAAAATTATTTTTGCAGCCTCTTCACAGGCAAGACCGATTCCGCGTTCTTTTACATTACCGAAATATTCTGTAAAACGTGGAAACTGATCACAGACAATTCCGATATGTTCTTCCCCCAGTTCTTTATAGATGCCACACAGATTATTATTGTCAAGAAAAGGACATTTTCCGTCTTTGAGTCTGAAGCAAAGATTATCATAATCAATATTGTCACGTAATTTTTTTCCGAAATCTCCGTTTACTGTGCTGTAATACTCTGCGGTTTCTTCGTCAATATCAATCTGCCAGCCGCCAACACAGCAATTATCTTTACATTCTGAGGAAATGCAGTGAAAATTTTTATAGTATCCCGGAGTGCGTAATTTTATTTTATTATTCATTAACATTCTCCTCAATGACTATATCTGCCGTCTGATATCGGATTATTTTTGAAAGTGAAGATAAAGGCATCTCTACCTGATAGCCTATTTTTCCGGCACTGAATATGATTGTATCAAAGTTTTCGGCTTCATGTTGAAATGTTGTAGGGAAAACTTTTTTCATTCCGATAGGTGAACATCCACCATGAATATAACCTGTAAGAGGCAGAAGCTCCTTTGATTTTAACATGTCAATTGATTTTTCCCCAACAGCCCTGGCTGCTTTTTTCAAATCAAGTTCTTTTGCAACAGGAATTACAAAAACGTAATTTTTGCCTGATTTTGCAACTGTTACAAGTGTTTTAAAAACTTTATCCGGATTTTCATTTAAGGCAGCCGCAACGTCAACACCACTTATCGCATCAGTGTTGATATAGCTGTGTGCTGTATATTTTATTTTTTTTTGTTCAAGGATACGCATTACATTAGTTTTTTCTTCCATAATTGATACTTCTTTCTTTAAATTCAACTGTCATGCCGAAGCACATGAAAAATTACATTTTTGATTAATATTTTAAACTGAGAGTGTTGTCCATTTGCTGCAGTCCCATACTTCATTTACCAGACCATCGTAAAATTCAGGCTCATGGCAGACCATCAGTATGCTTCCTTTATATTCCATTAAAGCACGCTTTAGTTCATCTTTGGCATCAACGTCAAGATGGTTGGTTGGCTCATCGAGCACAAGGATGTTGCTCTCGCGGTTAATGAGTTTACAAAGTCGGACTTTCGCCTGCTCGCCACCGCTTAATACACGAATCTGACTTTCAATGTGTTTTGTTGTGAGACCACATTTAGCGAGTGCCGAACGTACTTCATATTGTGTGTATGAAGGAAATTCTTCCCATATTTCATTGAGGCATGTATTTGTGTTATCAGGAGAACTTTCCTGTTCAAAATAACCGATTTCAAGGTAATCTCCAAGCTCAACTTCGCCGGAAACCGGTTGTATTATTCCAAGAATACTTTTTAAAAGTGTGGACTTACCAATCCCATTTGCACCAACCATGGCTATTTTACTGCCGCGTTCCATTGAAATATTGAGTGGAACCGAGAGTGGTTTGTCATATCCGATTACAAGATCTTTTGTTGTAAAAATGTATCGTCCCGGAGTACGGGCCTGTTTGAAATAAAATTCAGGTTTTGGTTTTTCAGCAGCAAGCTCAATTATATCCATATTGTCAAGCTTTTTCTGGCGTGACATAGCCATGTTTCTGGTTGCAACACGTGCCTTATTTCTTGCAACGAAATCTTTCAAGTCGGCAATTTCTTTCTGTTGCCTGTTGAATGCTGCTTCCATCTGTGCTTTTTTCATCGCATAAACTTCCTGAAATTTGTCATAGTCGCCAACATAACGGTTGAGCTGCTGATTGTCCATATGGTAAATCAGGTTAATTACACTGTTTAAAAATGGTATATCATGTGAAATCAAAATGAAAGCATTTTCATAATCATTTAAGTATCTTTTAAGCCATTCTATATGTTCGGCGTCAAGATAATTGGTAGGCTCGTCGAGAAGCAGAATATCAGGTTTTTCAAGAAGAAGCTTACCAAGTAAAACTTTTGTACGCTGTCCGCCGCTTAATTCGGTTACATCCTTGTCAAGCCCGAGGTCGAGAAGTCCTAGTGCCCTTGCAACTTCTTCAACTTTGGAATCTATCATATAAAAATCATGCATTGTGAGCATGTCCTGAATTACGCCGAGTTCTTCCATTAGGGAATTCATCTCATCCTCGTCTACATTACCAAGCTTTGCACATATTTCATTCATGCGTTCTTCCTGGCTGTAAAGAAAATCAAATGCTGATGCAAGAACTGAGCCAATAGTCATTCCCGGTTCAAGTACGGCATGCTGGTCAAGATAACCGACACGCACATTTTTCGACCATTCAACTTTTCCTTCGTCAGGCATAAGCTTTCCTGTTATTATATTCATAAATGTGGATTTACCCTCACCGTTAGCACCAACTAATCCGATGTGTTCGCCTTTCAGCAGCCTGAATGAGACATCTGAAAAGATTGCTCTGTCTCCAAAACCATGTGAGAGATGTTCTACGTTTAAAATACTCATAAATACCTTACCTTTTTATTATTTGTTATGTCTTTTTAACCTATAGTATCATATTAAATATTGAAATAAATATCAACTTAAATTTTTGTACACAGCAGGTTTTATGGAAATTGTGCTGTAATCTGCAGCATAAAGCTTTGCACTGTCATTTACTACCTGACGATAACGGTGCATCCATTTTGTTGTTATCCCTCCATATTTTGCAACATCATCCTCGCTTGCACCACCACTTAACATGTATTTAAATGCACAATGTCTCATATCCTGCATTGTAAAATCCGGAAAATCATTATTTGATTTTTTGGCCTGTGAGATATATTTTTTTAAAAGGCGTTCAGCATCACGTATTTTTAATACAGTTCCTCTTTTGTTGAAAAATATATGTCCGTCAGCTATTTTATGTATTTCAAGGTATGTAAGCAGCATTTGTGAGACATCGTCCGGTAACTTTATAATACGTGATATTCTTTTCTTTTCCGGAAAATGTATACAAAGACATTCATTTGAATCATATAATATGAAATTTGTCATCATACTGCATATTTCACCGGAAGTAAGACCACATTTTAATACTAATGAAAAAATCATATATGCCATATCGTCGCCTGCTTTTGATGAAAGATCAAGAATTGTTGATATATCATCTTCACAAGGAAGTTTATCAGTTGTAATTATTTTATTTTCATCAGGTAATATATAATCTCTAAAGTAATTAATATAATTTCTGCCGGCGTTGTTTTCACGTACACGTATATATTCGCATAACGTACGCATTACAGACATACGCATCAGTGCCGTTGAATATGATAATCTTTTGCTTTGTATTTTTTCTGTTAAATCATTGAAGTACTTTTCTGTATCAGATTCTGACAGCTCAAGAGGAGAGTGACCTGTAATTTTTATATAAGCTTTTATAACATTATAATAATTTTTTCGTGTCTTTTCTGACAGGCTGGCCGCAAAAAAATTCCATATTGAATAAAGAAATTCATCAGTTTTATTTTTTGTTTCGTTCATAACGTGTATCCTCAAATTATTTAATTATTTTATATTTTACCACTATTGACGACATATGTCTATATTCCAACCAAAAAACCATACCACCACTCTACTTCAAAATAAACAAATAATAATTAAGAAAGGCTTCCTGACCGCAACTTCTATTTGCATTTATTTCTTATTTTGATTATAATAAATATAATATTTTGCAATTTTACTAATGCGAGGTTATTAAATGGAACAATATTCAAGACAGTTTATCGAAGAATTGGCTAAGCACATAGATCCTGCTATTGCCGATTTTTTTAATATGAAGCATGAAATTTTCAAATTTCCTGCAAAAACTTTTACAGAATTAATTGACGAAACACTTATGGACTATCTCGAAGGCAAAACAAGCCGTGAAGATTTGATTCCTATCGTCAACAAGATTAAAAAATCCCGTCTGCAAAAACGTGCCAGATGGTACAAGTCATACATTAATGATGTTGACACAATAAGCATTGATGACCCTAAACATCCACTCTCCCATATTATAAATATGGCACGCTCACTCCCTATTGACCAATATGTCAATATGTTCGGAAATATGGAGCTTGACGAAATTATTGCACAATATAAAACAAAAGCAACCGAGTGGAAAGATAACTCGAACAGCCTTCTGATCGAATTTCCGGGACTATCAACTTTTACAAATAATTCAATTTTTAATTCATTAAAAAATGACCTTATAATAAGTGCCTGGAAATATATAGAGGCAGACCTGGCAGGAAATATTGATTCATATATGAGAATGTTCCCGGAGCAGCTTCTCAACAGACCACTCTTCTCTCCATCTTCATTTACACTTATGATGGACACAGCATCAAATAATCTTCTTAAAGAAATTATTACAGATGAAAATGGACAGGAACTTTTGGAAGTTACTGTAAATACAGGTAAGCTTACTCCTCCAAAGTCAATGGATTCTAATGATTTAAAACTTATTAATGCTTTTATCTCGAACATTAATATGCAGGAATTTTCAAGAGAAAAATCTGTTATTGTCGATCTTAATACTTTGGGCAAAGAGGTTGTTGATTATCATGTCGGAAAAAATGTACTTAACAAAATTTCCAATTCATGCCGTAAGCTTGTCGAATATAACTTCTCTTACGAAGAAGAAGGCAGCAAAATGTATTTCAACCTCTTTGATAATATTGCAATAAAGGAAGATGCCGAGCGGCCATATGCTATTGCACAATTTGGTGAAATATTAAGCAATGCTATAATCCAGAAAAAATTAATCTCAATAACCTCATCTTCATACGATGTACTGCAGAACAATCTTTCAAAGATTATTTGTTATGCATTAAAACGTGAACAGATTGCTAATCAGGAAAGCCTGACTAATGAATACAGTTATACATATTTCCAGAAGATTGTACGTTTCAAACTAAAAAATAAGAAGAAAAATCTTCAGCTTATACAAGAAAGTCTTCAGGAATTTGTAGATAACAAAATTGCTATCGAAAGTTTTGAATTAAAAAATGGTGTTTTTGTAATTCATTTTCTTCCTCTTTCACCGGCAGAAATCGAAGATTTACATTTTGATAATACTAAGGCTGTTTCAGTTTCTGATAAACTTAAATAAGCGTATTGTCTACATTTTGATTAAAATATCGTTGTCAAAACAGTCACTTAACATATCACTAAAAAAAGAGAGTATTGTATTTATTACATGCTCTCTTTTTTTATGCAATCTACTTTAACGCTCTTTTTTAATTATATTTGTCGTTATTATTTTGTTTTTACATGTCATTTATTTATAAATATGGCATTTTTACTGGCTCTGTCTCATTTTATTTTATTTTTAATTATCTTTTTATCAACTGCAAATATGCTATCAGTTTGACGTTATAAAATAAATGTAGATAATTTTGGAGTAAAATTCTACGTAGATATATATTTAAATATCAAAAAGTAGACTAATTTGGAGTAAAAAAATAATATGTAGATAATTTTAGAGTAAAAAAGGCAATTTTTATTGACGATATTTGTCATAAATCATTTTATATGTTAATTTTATATATAATTAATCTCCTTTTTCTACATTTTTTTTCGTAAAAAAAATTTTTGATGTCTACATTTTTGGCTTAAACACTGGTTTTTTTACAAAAATATGCTACTTATAGAAAACATTAACTTATTGATGTAGATAAATTTAGAGTAAATCATGCAAAAATCTCCAGAAGACTCTACATAAAAAAAATTAAAGAAATTATGTAGATAAATTTGGAGTAAATCGCATCAAAGTTTCAAAAATGTAGACATGTATATTAAAAAAAATTCAAAAAAAAACAAAAAGTGGATAAAAACCGAGTAAAAATCCCGATTTGATTTTTTCCTTCAAAAATTGTTAAATAATGCAAGAAAGGTGGTGAGAACTGTGGATTTATTTGCTAATATCGGCAAAGCCGTGCTGATTCAATCTCTTGGTTTACAAAAAAATTATACAGAGACTGCATCAGAATCAATTAATGTTATAGACCATGATAATAACACATGTCATAATTGTAAATACTGTGATATTATAAACAGTTTTGACACGGATTCTGATACATATAAAGCGGCTCAGGTAATATGTGAAAGTTGTCCACATAAAGTTCTTACTACAAAGACCGTATATAAAAAGATATACCATAATGAAAAGAATCGTTATGGTTATAAGCCACGCTTAAAATCCAATTCAATTAAACTGCTGTTACTGCTCCATTTCTATCATCCAGATAAATTTGGTGTTATTTGTAATGTCAATTCATTACAACTGGCTAAAGAATTAGGCTGCGACATAAAGACAATTTTTAATAATCTCGAAATATTAAGCAGGTACAATTATATTTCATATTGTAAAAGTTCTACATATAATATTACCGTATGTCTTAATGATTACGAAAGTTATTATCTTCCTGCCAATAAAGGCGGTAGGGGGTTTTTTGTCATGTCTTTAGATTTATTGAAACAGATTATTCAACTTGGAAATCTGCTTACATTAAGAATTCATCTAAGAGAATTAATTGAAATTGACAATCTCAATATCAAAGCTCCTTTCACAGCTGTATCAAAAACATTTAAAGAAATTAAGCTTGTACTTCCTGATTATTGCAGACCTTGTATTATCAAAGATGCTATAAGTAAAAAATCAGATATTTTTGACATTTCAGTTAATGACAAAGTAATTCGTTTTGAGATCAATGACAACTTTAACTGCAGGCGAAGAAAAGATGAATGTTTTAATCAGTATATATCATTATTCAAAGATTTTATAGCTGATTTTAATCAGACTGTAATTTCAGTCAACAGCAGTAATGTTTTTCCTGATGACAGCTTTGATTTCTTTTCAGCTCAAAATGAAAAACAGGATATTCATTTCCAATTTATAAAAATAAAGGATTATGAATATGATGATCTTGCTCAGCTTGCAATGCAGTACTCTTATAATTATGTAATTACCGCATTGTCAACTGTTTATAATAATTACATATTACACGAACATGAGATTACAAATCTTGGAGGTCTTTTAAGAACAATTATAATTTCTATGATTAATAATTCTACCAGACCAGGTTCACCGACTTCTATAGGTTCTGATAATTTTTCGGCTGCTTAACCACAACAGCCTTATTTTTGTGCACATTTTTCTGTTTTTATTGTCTGTTTTTTATCACACAAAATAAATTGTACGTTTTTTATTTATTATCTGTTTTTTCTGATATTAACTACTTCCTCTTTGAATATATTTATGATACCAGCTATACCTTGATTGTAAAATATATAGAAAAATTGGGAAAGTTTTCAACATTAAAAAGAATTAATTCAACTTTATATAGATAAAAAAAAACATAAATATGAAAAAAAAATGCTATAAAATTTAAAAAATAAACACATTATTTTAAATAAACGACATTACATATACAAAAAGCAACTTGTAATAAGAAAAAAAATAACATTAAAAAAAGCAGGTAATGCCCATAATTACTGCTCTCCTGCCCTTCTTAGTTATCAATATCTGTTTTTAATATATGTATATATATATTAAATTTATAATTTACATCCATATTTTTATGAGTCATTTCATTTATACTTATTATAATAAATATTTGATAATACTTAAACCTACATATATTGTAAAAATAAAATGTAGGTTTAGAAAATATGCGTTAATTTCCTTAAAATGACATTTTTTTATCTTATTTGATAAAATCTTCATATAACATAAAAACGCTGTAATATTGCAATATACAGCGTTTTACGATATATACATTAATTAGAAGATAAATCATATATTTGATAATAAATCATCCATACGATTTTTTAAAATTTCCAATCTAACCTTGACGTCATAGTCTGTTTTTATAATATTTTTATTGTTTTTTAGTATATCAAAATTAGTTTCTAACATGGCAAGTGCCTGTTCAGCCTTTGCTATCGAATTAATCCTTTTAAGTTCAGCATCTGAAATCTGAGTTTGTCGCTGCTCTTTTTCTTTTTGCTGTTGTTTCATTTTTTCAATGTTAGTTTCTAATTTTGCCTTTTCACGTTCAGCTTTATTCTTGGCTTCAGTAATATATTTTATTTCATCTTCAAGGTCTTCTTTTGTTTTTGTTGGAAGAGGATTTTTTTCAAGCTGCTGTATACGTTCCTCAAGGTGTTTTACAGTTTCTTCCTGAACTTTAATCTGGTTAGCCGCTTCTTCTAGTTCTTTTTTGTATTTTTTAGCTTCTTCTGAACGTTCTTCTGAAATTTTCTTTATTGACTGGTATTCAGCATTGTCAATATTTCCATTTTTCTTGAGAATTTCAAGGATACTTTTTTGTGCATCTTCATCAAGACGACCAAATTTATCAGCTTGGTTTAAATCGATTCCATTGGCGTTAAGCAGTTCACTTAATTCAGGAATAAGTTTTTCTGCTGTTGTGTACTTTCTTGCCTGTCTCTCAGAAATATTAAGTTGTTTTGCTATTTCAGCATTAATATTTTTGATTTCACCTTTTAATTTTTTGGCTTCATATAACTCTTTTAAACGTGATACTTCCCAACGTTTTACCTCCATTGATGTTTCTCTTACATCATGATTGGCGGAAATAAGCATAATTTCTTCGTCTATCTCTGAAATATTGGATTTTTCAATTTTGCATGGTATTCCGGTTGGGAATAATGTATTATATTCTTTATCAGTCATCTTGCAGATTGCATGATAACGTCTTTCTCCTGAAACAAGACGGTAATTATCATTATCAGCATCATATATTACTGAAAGATTGTGGCGTAGACCGTTAATTAAAATACTTTCCATGAGAGCATCAATACCGTCCTGGCTGTATTTTTCATTTTTTGGATTAGAAATTATCTTCTCTTTTGGAATGTATTGAAAGTTATATTCAGTTTTTGCCTGCATTTCCTTGAGCTTTTCACCACCCATATTATTAAGAACGCCTGTTTTTGTCATGCCGGCAGCAAAATTCTTCTTAGCCATTACTTTTCTCCTTTCAGATATTTCGCAAGTTCTCTAAAATGTTTATTGTCCATTAATCCGAGGTAGTTGACAAGTTCAATATAATCCTGTGCAGCACTACACCGCTTGTCATATGTGAGTAATGGTTCAAATGTTGTGTTAGATTCGCTTACAGCAATACAATTACGTATAGAGACCGGAAGGAATCTTTCACCGAACATGTTTTCATAACTTTCAAACATCTGTTTAAATAAAGTTGTTCTGCCAGCAACTCTTGTCATAAAAATACCGGCAAATTCGATTGAAAGTGAATATTTTGTATTAAGAGTTTCTATTGTATCGAGCAAAGACATAAGTCCATCATATGAGAAGTTGTCTACGCAAATCGGAGTTATTATCTTATCACTTGCACATATTGCACAGCTTGTAAGGTATGATTTAAATGGTGAGTTATCTATAATTATGTAGTCAAATTTCTTTTTTAGGAAACTTAAATTATGTTTTAAATATAATTCAACATTAACTTCTTTGCTTTTATCATATATTTTGTATATTAAAGTGTTGAGCTCTCTTGATGCAGACAATATTGAAATATTTTTGTAATCTGTTTCACTGATGAATTCCAGTACAGATGATTCTCTTAACTGCTTTTCGCAGAACAAATGTTCATAATTAATATTACTGTTATCTTCATCTTTTCCAAACATCTTAGTTGTGTTCATCTGTGGGTCAAGGTCAATAAGAAGCACCTGGTAACCAGATATTGCAAGAATTTGTGCAATAGTGATTGCAGATGTTGACTTACCAACACCACCCTTTTCGTTTATTAAACTTATTACTTCTGACATTTTTGTACTTCCTTTTTTATCTTTTTTCGGAACTGAGTTCAAAAAATTATTTATAATCTTATTATACATGCTATTCTCCTAAAATCAAGTGATATTGTGTGATTTTAATGTAAAAAGAAGTTGTTTTTATAAGAAGCCATATATTTTATATTATGCAATAATATTATAGTTATGACCATATTTAAAAATGATTTATTGTATAATAAATATTTGTATAAATTATTATATTTGAATTATTATATTTAAATTTTAGCATCTGAATTTCAGTATCTGAATTTCATTGCCTAGATTCTCGAATTTGAATTTGATTCAGGTGATTTTGAACTGAGTTCACAAAATTTTACATTAATGTAACGGAGAAATATAGGATATATATATGAATTTAATTAAAATTAATTCAGCAGAGGCAGGGTAATAATTAATAAAACAATATCATGGAGTTATTTATTATAATGAATAAGATACAATTAATTGTGATTAATAGTGTAATATAGTAATATAGTTCACAAGAAAATGTAAATCACAAAATAATGCAAATTAAGAAATAATAGAATTTGCAAGATAAAATATAGGATATTAAAATGGAACTCAGTTCACTTCAGTTGTTTATATCAAAAAATTTTTATAATACAATTTAAAAAGATATAAGTAAATTTAAAGAAGAATCAAAATATTAGGAAGTGAACTGAGTTCAAAATACACTATATGATAATGATAGATAGAACTATAAAAATATATAATATGTTATTATAAGAATTACTTAATATGCAACATAAAAAACACATGTTTGGGTTTCACGTGTAACAATATTTTAAATTATATATTAGTATATTTAAGGTATTGCTATTGTGGTATTTACGGGTGTAGAATATTATAAAACTGATAGGGAGTGTGAATGTTATGCATGGTGAAATTATCACAGTGTGTGGAATACAGCTTGATTGTAATGGTGGCAATGAAAGTACATTGAAAAATGCAGAAAAATATATTGCAGAAGCTTTTAAGTATAATTCTGATATTGATTTAATTGTTCTGCCAGAACAATTTGTTAAACCTCAAGGCGGTTCATTAAAATATAATAAGTATAATGAGAGTTTTTTTGTCAATTGGCTTAAATCTGTTGCAAAAAATTATAAGGTTAATGTTATAGGTGGCTCATTTGCCCGGTTTTCAAGTGACTATGTGAGTGATAATGGAAAAAATGAAGCAGAAAAACCAACCAATATCTGTTATGTAATAAATAGAAATGGTGAAATTGTTGGCAATTATGAAAAAATTCATTTGTTTGATGCTTTTAATATAAAAGAATCGGATGAATTTAGTTCAGGTGATAGACTTGGAATATTTAGTCTTGATATTGGAAAAGTTGGAGTATGGATATGTTATGATACAAGATTTCCAGAGATTTCAAGAGCTTTGTCATTAAGAGGAGCTGATTTGTTTTGTGTTCCGGCAGCATTCTATAAGCCAAATTCTGATCAATGGGAGATTATATTGAAATCTTCATCAATAATGAATGTTACGCCGGTTGTTGGAGTTAACCAGATTGGCGACAGACCGGATGGTAAAGGATTTTTTGGAAGAAGTATGGCAATAGATGCAAAAGGAATTATTATCGGAGGCATTTCTGACAAAGAAGGATATTTTGTGACACAGATTGACAAATCCTACACGAATATCTGCAGGCAGGTTAATCCTGAACTTAAAAACAGAAGAATTGACCTTTACAGAAAATGGTTATAAAATAAGATAAGTTGTGAGACAGATACGAAACGTTTTATTCCGGGATGTGATTTAACTGCGGGATTTTTGTTTTGTAAAATTAAGGAGGATTTTATGTTTGTATCAGAAAGCATGTATGAATTAGGCAGTAAACGTTCTGCAATCAGAGAATTATTTGAATATGGAAAGAAAAGAGCAGCTATTGTAGGAGCTGAGAATGTATATGATTTCAGTCTTGGAAATCCGACAGTTCCGGCACCTGACTGTGTTAATGAGACAATAAGGGAATTGACACAGAGTCTTGATTCTATCTCCCTTCATGGATATACATCAGCACAGGGAGATCTGGAGACAAGACAGGCAATAGCAGATTATCTTAATAATACATATGAGACAAATTTTAAGGCGGATAATCTTTATATGACTATGGGTGCAGCAGCATCACTTTCAATAGCATTTAAGGCACTTACATCATCACCAGATGACGAGATTATTGCAATAGCACCATTTTTCCCAGAATACAGAGTATTTGTTACTGCGGCAGGAGCAAAGTTTAATGTTGTAGCACCTGATACAAAAAATTTCCAGATTAATTTTGATGAATTTGAAAAATTAGTAAATAAGAATACAAAGGCGGTTATTATTAACTCACCAAATAATCCGTCAGGAGCTGTGTATTCAGAGCAGACAATCAAGAAACTTGCAGATTTTCTTAGCAAGAAGTCAGAAGAATATGGAACTCATATTTTTATTATCACGGATGAACCATATCGTGAGATTGTTTATGATGGAGTTGAAGTTCCATATGTTACAAAGTATTATAACGATACAATTGTATGTTATTCTTACAGTAAATCGCTTTCTCTTCCTGGAGAAAGAATTGGATTCATTCTTGTTCCTGATGAAGCATATGAAAGTAAGAAGCTATATGCAGCAGTTTGTGGAGCAGGAAGAGCCTTAGGATATGTTTGTGCACCTAGTCTTTTTCAGAAGGTTATTGCAAAATGCGTAGGTCAGACAGGTGATGTTAATTTGTATAAAAAGAACAGAGACTTATTATATGATGGATTGACAGAGCTTGGATATGAATGTTTCAAACCGGACGGAGCATTTTATATGTTTGTAAAAGCATTAGAATCTGATGCTGAGAACTTCTGTGAAAAAGCAAAAGAGGAGGATTTACTTCTTGTTGCGGCAACAGATTTTGGATGCCCGGGATATGTAAGAATATCTTATTGTGTCGACGAAGACATGATTAAGCGTTCATTTAAGGCATTTAAAGCTTTAAAAGAAAAATACGCGAAATAATTAATTCTATTTCAGAGAATCAAAATATAAAATAAAATAATAAATTGAAAGACACATGTGTAATGATTATCGTTATCGGAAATCATTGTATATGTGTTTTTTATTTGCCAGGATGGAATAATCATAATGAAAAAATGTATCAATAAAGCACTTGACGTCAATATTTAAATATAATAATATAGCTGTGGTTAGTTAAGTCTAACATTTATAAGATTAAACTAAATCAAATAAAAATCTTATAAGGAGGCTGGAATGAGTCAGGAAATATTTGAAATCGTTAAACAGATGAATCTTGATAATCTTGAAGTTCAGATTGCTTTACAATGTGCACCTCTGATAAGTGGTTTAAGATTTTCCAATCTATTTAATGTAAATAATGAACAGGCAGATTATCTTATCAGCCTGATGAATGAGATGCATATTTCATGGAAGATTCTGTTCAGAGGCAAAGAAAAGTTGACAATGCTTCTGTATAAAAAAGATATTCTTGAAAATTATTTTTCTGATATACGTGTGAAAAATATTCTGAAAAATAGCGGATATGAAAAGAATATCGTAGACGAAGAAGATATTTCAGGACTTATAGACACATTTGCAGACAGATATTGCTGCTACATGCAGACGAAGAAATATTTTCCACATGAGATGGGCTTATTTCTAGGGTACCCGGTTGAGGATGTAGAGGGATATCTAAAAAACAATGGTGAGAACAGTCTTTATACAGGATATTGGAAAGTGTATGAGGATGTTGCGGCAAAATCATCGCTTTTTGAAAGATTTGAGAAAGCAAAAGAGCAGATTATATGGTTTCTTGCTCAGGGAGTAAGCATAAAAAATCTTGAAAATATTGCACTATAATAGTGGGAAAGAGGTAAGAAATGAGCGAAATTAAAGTTATTTACTGGTCACAGTCAGGAAACACAATGTCAATGGCAAATGCAGTTGCTGAGGGAATTAAGGAGGCAGGAAAAGAAGCAGCAGTTCTTGAAGTATCAGCAGTAACAGCAGCAGATTTGAATGACGATATGGTATTTGCACTCGGATGCCCGGCAATGGGGGCTGAAGAACTTGAAGAGACAGAAATGGAGCCATTTGTTGCAGAACTTGAAGGTTCTGTATCAGGTAAAAAAATAGGCTTGTTTGGCTCTTATGGCTGGGGTGATGGGCAGTGGATGAGAGACTGGGCATCAAGATTTGAAAATGCAGGTGCTGTTATTGTCGGTGGTGAAGGTGTTATTTGTGTAGAAGCACCTGATGATGAAGCAGTAAATGCATGTAAAAAGCTTGGAAATGAACTTGCGGCAGAATAGAAAAAGCACGAAAGGAGTTTTATATGTCAATTTGTATTATTGGTGGAAATGAAAGAATGGAAAGACAGTATGTGAACATATGTAAAAAACACAACTGTAAGGCAAAAGTATTTACAAGAATGAAAGGAAATCTGAAAGACCAGATTGGAAGTCCTGACTTGATAGTTTTATTTACAAATACTGTATGCCATAAAATGGTAAAATGTGCATTGGCAGAGGCTGAAAGATGTAATGCAAATGTTATAAGATGCCATACGAGCAGTCAAAATGCGTTAGAAGAGATTCTTGCAGGAGTTAATGCATAATTTATAGATATTTAAGGTTGTTCATATTGATTACCGGATGATTTTTTAATAAAATAACAAATTTTTAAAAAATTGAAACTGATTTTAACTAAGCTTCGTATAAAGATATAGAAAGAAATAGCAAAAGATTTTATATCAATCGGAGAGGTTAAAAGACAGAGGTGATAGATATGAAAAATATCAAAGAAACAATTATAAAAAAACAATATGTGGCTGTTATCTTTTTTCTTGGTCTTATGTTAGTAATGGTTATAAGAATGGGAAAAAATATTAAAACTTCAGAAATCAAAAGTTCAATTGAAATGAAGACACAGGATGAACTTGGAGAAAAATTTGCAGCTGAATACATTGGGTTTAACATGGATGATAGTGCGTCAGAATCTGGAGTAGAAACAGAAGTAGAGACAGTGTCCGAATCTGAAGAAGCCTCAGATTATCAATATCCTTCCGGATGGCTGGATTCATTTAACGATAAAGTGGAAGAGTTAAAGCAGATGTTTCCTTCGGGTAAATATTGGAATCATATGGACGTTGAATCAGACGGAACAGATTACCTTATGGTAACAGATATTCCGTGCAATCATACAGAAAATGGAGAAGCATATTGCAATCTATATAATGGGATGTCTGACGACGCATACGTGTATAAGGATACCAGTACGCAGTGCTGGGGATTTGCAAGTTATCTGAGTGATTATATTTTTGGAAGTGATGCAGCGGCTAAGCGATTTTATAATTACGATAGTCTCAGAGTTGGAGACCAGGCAAGGATTCAGGGTGATTCACATACGGTATTTATACTCGAAAAAACAGATGATTATGTAATTGTAGCTGAATGTAATGCTGATTATGAAACGTGTATGATTAGCTGGGGTAGAAAGATTATGCGTGAGGATTTACAGGGATATTACATAACCAGATGGAATTGAAAATAATATAAATTGATAATGAGACTTCTGTGATAAACAGAAATTAATAATCCCGTGGCAGTTAGTTATACGATAAACTGCCGCGGGATTTTTGTGTTGCATTGTGGGTATGGAAAAATGTGTTAGAATCAGATATATATTACATATAAATATGTTATAATATTAAATATTAACAGTAGTTTGCATTAAATGTTTATAAGGTATTATTGCTGATATAAATTGGCCAGCTAATTGTTAATAATTCAATAGCAAATCAATAACAGAAAATAAACGAATTTATAGAATCGATAGGAGAGATAGGATGAAGTGGGGAATTTTGGCTACAGGTAATATTGCAAAAAAATTTGCATCAACCATAAATCAGATGGGTAAAGAAAATGAACAGCTGGTAGCAGTCGGTTCACGTCACATTGAAAGTGCAAAAGCATTTGCTATGCTGCATGATATTCCAAGATATTATGAATCGTATGAAGCACTGGTTAAAGATCAGGATGTTGAGGCTGTTTATGTTGCGACACCAAATACTTTACATTATGAGAATTGCAGGTTATGTCTTGAGCATGGCAAGCATGTATTGTGTGAAAAGCCGTTTACAATAAATGAGAAACAGGCACAGGAGCTGTATAGTATGGCAAGGGATAGGCATCTATTTATTATGGAGGGATTATGGATATGGTTTCTTCCATTGTATGCTCGTTTGCACAGTATCATACAACAAGGAACAATAGGCGAAATAAAACATATTTCATGCCAATATGGGTTTGTTGCAACAGGTGCTAGAAAAGACCGTAAATTTAATTCGGGTCTTGGTGGAGGTGCTCTGTTAGATATTGGAATATACAATCTGGGATTTTTGCGTATTATATGCGGACAGGATCCGCAAAAAGTTGAAACTCTGAAAGTGAATCTCAATGAGTATGGAACTGATGATTATAGCTGTTTGAAATTTAAATACAGCGATGGCATAACTGCTGAATCAGTTCAGACAATAGGACAGGAATTGAAACGTAATGCCAGAATTGAGGGAACAAAGGGAAGCATATTTTTGCCGGATTTTCAACACGCTGAGACTATGATACTTGAGGTGGAAGGAAAAGAACCAGAAACAATAGATTGTCCGGTTGATATAAATGGCTTTGAATATGAAATCAGGGAAGCAAGCAGATGTGTAAAACTTGGATATTGCAGTAGTGATGTATATACAGCTAAAGATAGTATAGAACTTACACGGTTGATGTATGATATCCGTATGAGCTGGAATATGATATTTGATGGCGAGACACAGGTTTAAACAAAATAAATAGATTATTACATTGGATGACAGCGTAATTGATAATATAGATCCTCTGCCTGTTTTATTAGGGTGTGGAAGAACAATGCAGCCTGGGGAATGGTTGGGCGATTCTGTGGGAGTTAGTGATTCGTTAGATACAGGAATTACACTATTGGATAAAATAAGGATTCTGTGGTGAGGCGGTGCGTTTCTTTAAGGAAAGAGGCATAAAAACCAGACTGATGTAAGTCTGCCGCAAAAAGAGCGGTTTTACAAATCAACATCTGAAATCTTTAAAACCGCAGGTTCTTGAGAACGACAGTCGAAAAATCCATTGCAGCCACAGCACTTGAGACCGTTTCAAGTTTTGTGTAAACGTTAAAAACTGATATAAGATTTGTGAAT